>Ga0307474_10003216_pt1 | contig 11802 bp, 15 predicted proteins | sample atmos_gasesECM1C_2_FD_203312 | JGI IMG/M metagenome (GOLD analysis project Ga0307474, IMG submission 203312) | Hardwood forest soil microbial communities from Morgan-Monroe State Forest, Indiana, United States - atmos_gasesECM1C_05 | ecosystem: Environmental > Terrestrial > Soil > Temperate... | reverse complement strand
AGCCAGGCGTCGGCATCTTCCGACTTCCGAGCTCGAACAGCTCGTTCCAGGCATTCCTCAGCATGCTTGCGATACCGATATCGGTTGGAGGACATACGCAACCCCAAAAAATCAACTGATGAAAAATGGTGACGCTGAGAACTCGAAGCGTCGCGATAAACCGTTGCGCTCTACCGATTCGATCATCCGGCGTTTTGAGCCCGTTTTATTGGCGGTGCGTCGGAGCCTCGCCCGGCGAGGCTTTATTGCCGGGAAACTCCGCATGCACGATGTCGGCTATCCAGTTGGTTTTCGGCTGAACGACCGTAAAAAAGACCATCGCGACCGCGAGAAGCACGGGCAGGACCAAAATTCCGAAACCCCATTTCTCGAAAATGCCGTCCTCTTTCCCACGCGACCCGTCGAACGGGGAATGCATGGATGCCTCCACAAAGCGGCCGTACCCGTGCCTTGTATAGCTCAAGGTGCGGGGTATCCATGTGAACTGCTTCACATCGATGGCACAGAAAAAGCGCGGGGCTTCGGTCCCGCGCTCTTACGCGATAAATCGACGGTGTTGCAGCCGCGCACGTTCTCAGAATCGCCGGTTGTTGCCATCATCGATTCCAACCACCAGCGCACTGGCTAGGCTCGGCACACTTTCGGCGGGGGCTGTGTGCCGAGCCGCCGAAATGGGGGTCGAGCATGAGCCAAATCCTCAAGTTCCCCGATAGCGTTTCGCGGCGAACGCCAAAGGATGGCGCGCCTGAGGAAGCTGTCGCTCGAACGGAAGCCAAGATGCCGAGCCTTCCCATAATGACCGGCGATCAATGGAACGAATTTATCCGGCTGCTAACGCCAGAGGAGCAACAGGCGTTCATGGCCGACGTGTGGAAGCTTATAAATCTCTGCTGCCGGCGCATTGGCGGCGACTGAGGGACGGCTGCAGGTACGCGGGGCTACAGAACACACCCGAGTACTCCGGCAGCGGTACGATTCATGATCCGATCATGAAGCGTTTCTGCTGCCTGTGGATAAGCGGTAAATAACTGAACACGAGAACAAAGGCTTGGGACTGGCGACGGTCTCGCGCTTCAAAAACTGTGGCGATAGGGGAGCACCGATGGACGAGAAAGCAAGAGCCGCCACATTGGGCCTGATCGAACAATTGGAACGGGAACATCCAGGCGAAAGCCTGGACCAGCTGTTCAAACGATACGAGAAACGGCTCGCCGCAGATCCGGTCTTTAGAGGGTCTGCGATGCTTGGAGCCCTTGAACTGCTTCGCGACCAGCTACTTGATGAATTAGTGCGCGAAGGCAGGGAAGTCCCGCCAGCACTGAGGAAACCGCATTAGATTCGCCTAGCGCTGGGCTGGCAACGGTCCCGCGCCCCTAATGTCAGGCGGGGATTCCGCGGATGCTCACATCGTTGATGGAAGCATCACGATCGGCAGTATTCCACTTGAATTCCAGTAGATGGCGAGCCAGCGCAATTTCTCGTAAATGCGAGGATCGTAGACGGCGTGATGAAGTTGGATCTGTATCGCAGATCCGCAGCTTCGCTTCGTCTCATGCAGCCAAGTCGGTGAATCAGCGGTCAAATCATTGAATGGCGCAAAGATATGTAAAAATGGCGGGCCATCGATGGCAAGCTGAACCTTTGCGTTACGGCCCGAACGCAGCGCATCGAAACAAATGATCCGGTTGAAATCGACATGTGCTTTTCGATCTATCAGAATTCTCGGAAATTTCGCGATCGTCGATTCAAGAGCATAAGCGTCAAGAAGGGCTGGTCCGAAAACGACGTTTCCCCGGTGATGGAGCATGCCTTTTGCAAGTCCGCCCCTTACCAGAATTCCGTTAGCCATCAGATCTAGCGTGGAGAACGTAAGAACGTCGAGTAAATGAATAAGGCCTTGATCCGAGGGCGTTTTCGGAAATTACCGTGCAATCGGAAAATGACTGAGCTTGAAAGTCGTCGCCTGGACCGAGATCAATGCCGGGCGGATCGGTACGACTTGCGATTTTATTCAAGATCCCCGCAAGCTTTGTTGCCTGCAACGTTGACTGGGTCGATCCTCTGACAATGCTGCTGAAGCCAAGGATGTCGACGAACGCGACATATCGCTCCGAATAAATCGTCTCACTATCCGTCATGCTCAGCTCCCGCCAGCTAACTTTGGCTGGCTCGGCGGTTTTGCGCAACTCCGGGGAGTCGGCACTCAGCCTTGCGCCGCCCCGGATTCGTCGGCGCGGATCGACCGGCACATGACAGCCCGGAGAAATCGGACTCACCAGCGGCCTTCCTGTCGTGCAGGGCATATCCAGGGTTTTCGATCCCGAACTTACCTACCCGCCCGGTGCATCGTCGAATGGGTCGGGCAATCCATCGTCCAGAGGATTTTGGCCGCCAGGCGGCAAGCCGCCGCGCACTACCTCTTTCACAATCTCAATAATCTCCCGCGCGATAACACCGCGGTCACTGCCGGAACTCTCTTTGAGCAGATATTGAACCGCCGCGCGGATTGCCGTCTTGGCGTCTTCGGCGCCATCAAAAATATCCACATCGTCATGCCCCATATGCTTGCCGAGCACGATCTTCGGGAAGCATATGGGTATCGAGCCTATGCAAGAATTCACAGTGGCATTCTACAAGTCGAGAGCCCGGCCGGACCTTGCGCCCCAGCGCGACAAGGCGGCCAAGGTGATACGGAGGTACGTCGTTGAAGCTGAAAAGTAGCGGCACGCAAGGGCAGGGGCCGCTATCGATTGATCAGGATTTCGGCGTGACGCCTTCAACAGGCGAACACCTGGATTTCCATCGGACGACGTTTTTTTTGAGGGACAGCGTCAGCGAACAAGCCAACGGAGCGTGACGGAAAGCTGACGTCGATTTCTTCTGGCATCGTGACGGCTGACAGGCGCGACTCGCCCGCCCTGAAAAGAGAGCCGTGACCCAGACGAAGCGTCTATCGCCCACACCCAGTGCAGGCATGAGGCCCCTGGGGCATTGCAGAGGGCTTGCCGGGCCACCGCAGTAATTCTGGCAGCACATCCGCTCTTTCCCGAGTAGCGAACGGGCGAGGGAAGGGCACCTTGCGCCTCCGACGAGGCCTTCCCATCGAAATAGCGCATAGGTGCCGCCACGGCGCGGCGGTAACTGACCATCTGCCGCTCCAGCGTCGCGGCGGCTTATTTTGCCTGCTTCTGTAGCTTGTGGGCCTGAAGGACCTGCAAGCGCGACCTGCAAGAAATCATGAGCGCTTACTAACCGATTGCAACACAAACAGAAATCTGAAAGTGTTCGAATCCAGCTGCCCCGACCAATTAAATCAATAACTTAGCTGGCATTTTGAGTGTCAAATCTTCGCGGATTTTCGATCTGGGAAGATCATTCCAAGACAAAATGTCGCGCGGGGCGGGCAGGGATTCATCCTCTCGCCGCTCACCATTTTGAACGAGTTGATTGTAAGGGCGCCCATTATGCCTTCTCGCCGATGCCGCAAGCTTGCTGAGGATTGCTTGGAACGGGCTGCTCAAGCTCGGAAGTCGGAAGATGCCGACGCCTGGCGTTGATCGCTAAAGATTGGCTTATGCTCGCCGCACAATTCGATGCGGCAAAGCGCAGTCTGGAATGTCACCGCAACGCAAAAGCGCGGACCCGTTGCCGGCCCTGCGCCCTGCGGCAATGTCGGCCCACATGGAAAAATCTCGGCGGCTCGGCACACGCCCCCGCCGCTGGTGTGCCGAGCCTAGCCAGTGCGCTAGTCAAGCGAACTGGCTGGGATCAATGGTGGCAACGACAAGCGATTCTGAGAACGTGCGCGGCAGCAACAGTTGCGAATTATCTCTGCGCAGTTTGCCTCGAGGGCCGCACAGCGGCAGACGACTTCACAAATCGCATGTTCGTGAGCCGGCTTCATTCACCGCAGAGCAACGAAATAATTCTGAAGCCATATTGCGAAAACAGCCTGAAGCGATTCTTCGTCAAAGTCCTAAGCGCCGAAGTTTTCGGGAAATGGAGCTAATGTCTGCTTTCGCTCAAAGCTTCTCGCAAGCCTCGGGAATTCAGATCGGTGATCTACTCAAGCCCGTCGCGAAGGTTTGCGGCGCCGCCCTGGCCATCTGGCTCCTTGCCGCGACTTATGGTCTAGATTTAAGTTCCGGCTTTTTCTGACGGTCGAGACGAGAAAGAGAGCCGCGCTCAACTGCAGATTTGTGGCAAGCTTGATGTTCGGCCCGGGCTGCGATTGGAAATTAAGGGCGCTGGCCGGCGGGACGCTCGCATACGCGGCGAGTGCTTTTTTTGCGGTTACGAGACTGCACCAGATCAGCAAGGCTCGCTTTGGCTCGATCAATCCTGCGAAGGGCTTCCGCCTGCTGGAGGCAGAAGCGAGTCATGCTGAGGTCACGTCGGGCGGCATCCACCTCGTGCAACACTTGGTCAATTGCCGCAGCAACATCGTCCCTTTCAGTTGGTTCGGAATGGATTCCGCTCATGGCGCCGCAGGCCTGCGTTGACCAGCCATTGAATTCCCTACTCCGATTGATGTCGTCCCAGGTCGGCGGCCCTTGTTTCACACGCCTGCGGCGGTCTTGCTTTGTAGCAAACTCACCCGGTGTGGCTTATCTGCGGCCTCATTTGAGTTCTGCCCTTGCCACGCAGGACTGAGGTACCGCCGTTTTTTGTCCTGCTGAAAGTATGCACCGGCTGTCCACAAGCCCGCGGCAACGGACTGGCGACGGAGCGACATGCCTCGGCGTATCCTGCTCTTTTACGTATTAGGGCGGAGCTGGGTCGCGCCATGGGCATTGAATTTTTATCTGACGAAAGCATTTTGCGTTTCTATGAAGATATCCGGCAACAGGTCGCTGCCGACATGGCCACGGGAAATCGCTATCGCTTCACAGGCGAAGCCGCCAAGCAACGGGCAGGGCGTTTGCGGATAGAGATCGACCGGCGGCGCCTGCGCTGTAATCCGATTGAGTGGCGCGATTTCTGAGCGACCCAATGAGGCTGGCTGGGCGCGATGGAGCTTGGCCTCTTAACCCCGAATTTAATGGGCATTGCCGGATGGAGTGCCCATAACAGAGTTACGCTGATATGCGGCGTTTCCTCCCTTGAGACTTCGGCCTCTGCTTCCGCCCGAACTGAGGCCGTTGGGTCAATGCGTGAATTAAACGAGGGATGAAAATGTTCCAAGGATCAGTCAGTTTTGATCAGGAACGGCCCTTAGGAACCGGGCGTTGTTGTGGCAAGGAGATTGCCATGTTGCTGTTTTATTTGCCTCTCATCATATTCGAGGCCATGCTTCCAAGCCCGAAACGCGAGGCCAGCAAGCCCGCATCCGACAAAGCGTTCGAACCCAACGCAGGTTAAGCGCCTCTGATGGTTTTCGGCTTTCTAGGCATTGGGTGGATTGGCGTATCGCAAGAGAACGTCGCTACGCTTTGCTGAATTCCGATTGCATCGAGCATTCAAAGGCCGCCTTCGGGCGGTCTTTTGCTGTGGTGATCTCGATTGACTCCACCTCAGCGCGAGGAGTTTAGGCGCGGGATGACGGTGGTTCCTCTTTGCTACCGCGGCCGAGCACGAACTGACCGACCGGGCCCTCGACGTGGAATTCCAGTCCCGTCATTTTCGAGAACAGCTCGATATTGTTGGTTCCGATCGCGCATCCACCTAGCCCCAGAGCGGTCGTTGTTAAATACAGCGTCTGAAAAACCACGCCGACATCCTTGAGGATGAGCGAGTAGGCGACCGAACTGTACTTCCATGAAACTCGTCCAAAACGCGCAGCGATCGTGATCAGGATTTGCGGGACCGCTGATGCGCCCATGGCGAATTCGGCGGATGCGAGCTGTGCGTCGAGGTCCTGCGACCTTACGACAATCGGTGTCAGCGCGTGCGCATCGGCATCGTAGTGATAGAACCCGCGCGCTAGTCCCTCGCAATTGGCAACGGACAAATAGAGCTCAAGCTCGTAGGCCGCTCCTCCCGACGGATAGGATCGTACGGCAAATGTGACCTCGGGACCTCCGCCGTCCACGTCGAGGCTATCGCTCCACTTGGCTCGCACGCGCGCTGCGCTGTCGAGAAGCTGTGCCAGTTCGGCAAGGGTGATCGGGTGTGCGTCATCGAAGTCGCGCGTGGAATGCCGCTCCTTCAACAGCTGGGCGAACGGCATGGAGAGTTCGGAAGGCAACAAGCTTTCGGACGTGGCGGTCACGAGGGTTCGCAAATCAATTTTCTTTCCCGGCCATGCTGGCCTGACGGCCGGCGGAAGCGGCATGAGACCCGCATAGGGATAAAGCCCGCCGAGCGGATTGGCCTGCCGCCCTTCCGTGCTGCGCGTGTGGAACAGAAGATCATGAAAATCCCACAGGATCAGATCGTCGTCACCCTCCGACCAGCGCAGGTTTTGGGCTTTGTCGGGTTCGATCTTGAACAGGATCTGGCAATCCAGCAGAAGAGCGAGAAGCTCAATTCCGGGAAAGCCGGGCGCCTTTCGAAACTTGCTGATCTTCTGTGGAGAGGCAAGTCGAGCGAGGGCAGCGGCAATCTTCGAATCGCCGATTCTGAACAGCGCGCCAGCGCGCGGCGATTCCAGAACCATTTCATCGCCGCGCCGGCGCAGATAGGCAAATCGCGAGAGCGCGATCACGTCCGCGTTGGTGAGCTTTGCGGCTCGCGGACGATAATCGGGAATTTGCGGCTCGATGACGACGATGTCCTGTCCGCCGCGTGCGGGGGCGAAGCGATACTCCAGGAACCCGCTTCGCGCCAGCCGGCGGACCAGGAGATCGATTTCCTTGTCCACCAGCCGGCTGCCCGCAAATGAGGCGAGCGGCAGGCCCGTGCGGAGCTCGTGCAGTCGGCCGAGAGCGGCGGAGCTGAACTTGCCCATCCCTACCGAATAGCCGTCGAAACTGGCGACGACGCTTCCGTCCGCCTGGGCTTCGAGCTTGATGTGGCCGCTCAGCCGCGCGGAAATGACGCCCGCGATCCCACGACCTCTTTTTTTTACGCGCGCGGGCAAGAAGGTCAGCCCTTCCTGGGGAAGCGGATTTGAAATTCGCTACGGTACTGACCGGAAATTCGAAAAGCGAATGTCAAACCAGCCTCCATCTAAATCGATTCCGAAATTCGTAAAAGTCTGTTTGCCTCGAGCGATGTGAGTATTGGAATCAGACTGTTAGGTGTGGGGAAGGAAAGGCGTGAGTTCGCCCTCCGCAATCGGTCGTTCCCGCAGACCAAGTTTGACCGGAACATCATAGAGCCGCCCCGGCCCAAAGCGTCGATAGAAGTGACGCAGTCCGGGAACGATCACCCGCACGACAGGCACCTCCACGTCGGGCCGCGTCTGGTTAAGCACCAGAAAATCGAGGCCGGCGCGTCTGGCGATGTCGACGCAGGCGTCAACCTGCTGCCGGGTGTTTTCGAGCTGGCCGAATTTCGAGCCGGTATCTGGCGGAGCGGCTGAGCCGTTCGGGGTCAGGAACGGATGGTCGCGCAAGCGCAGTGGCGTGACGCCATCGAGGCTCGGCTTCTCGCCACTTGCTCCTCCCATCAGGCCGATCGAGAGGAACTGGTTCAGCTCGGTCAATGCGCGCAGCATGGCGATGCGGCTGTCGAAATGCGCACCGGAGCCGAACTCGATGTTCTCATGCCCGCCCTGCATCCAATGCAGGATCGCCACATAGGTAGGAACGCCGAGATCGCTCGTGATGTCGAGCACCCAAAGCCGGCGACCGCTGTCGGCCAGCTGCGTTCGCAAATCGTGGACATAGGAATCGTTGAACCGGCCGAGGTCGACCTCGGCCTGTTGCAGTCGATTGTACCACCAGATGGCGTACGAATCCCGCTCGACCAGCTCGAGAAAGCCCTGAACGATGGCTTCTTCCAAGGTGTTGCCGGCGGCACAGCCGTTGGAATCCGCGTGGAAGGCGTGTTCGCCCCCACCGTAGAAGAAGTACATCAGGCTGGTCGGAAGGTGTCTGAATCGCTGATCGCGGAGTGACCAGGCCGGCGACCATTCGACTTTTTTCGATGGATCGAAAGGTGGGGGAACGGGATGCGCATCGTCCGGCTCATTGCCCGGCGCCTGGTATTGCGCGTCGCTGAACAGCAGCACGTCGTTGGGATGAATCGCTTCGCCGGACGAAAAATCCGCCAGCCGGCGCGTCATCCGGATCTCGTCGCCCTGGAATATGCCTGAATAGCGCTCGATCGCTTCCATCAGCGCGCTGGCCTCTCCCTGCTCCGCGGTAGAGCCTTTGCCAAAGCTGCCGCCGGTCAGGCCCGCCCTGAGCGCGTCGACCGTCAGCGCCGGTCCGGAGAAATTGTGCCCGGCGAAATAATTGGTGTTCATCGGCAGATCGGCTTCGATCCGTTCAAGCCGCGTGACGACACCGGTAAGTGGGCTCACATGTTTTCGAAAACGCGCAACGGTGGCTCGCGACGACACGGTGCGATAACCGCCACTGGTCATGATCAGCTTGGCCCCCGGGCCAAGTTCGATCGGAGAGGGTGTTCTCCTTGGGTCTCGCAGTTTCTTGTTGCCGCATGTCGGGCACTGCGGACGCTTTGCGACGTAGTGCTTGACGACGCTCGCACCCAACAGGTCGTGGCTGATGATGTGGTTGTTCAGCTCGGTACGGAAACCGCTCGCAATGGCCTTGGCAACTTCGAGCGCGGCGAATTGGATGGCGCCCTGGCCAAGAGGTTCGCGGGCGAGCGGCGAGACGGCAACAACGCGCGCCGATGCGCGCTCAAGGAATCCCTTGATCTCGCGATTGCGGATCATGCGATCGAACAGACACGTCCAGCACGGACTGCCATTGCCCGGGTTGAGCAGGGGCCCGACCAGGGGAAAGGCGCCCGAAGGCTGCGCAAGAATCCAGGGCGTGCCGTCCGACACGCGCTCCTTGTTCAATTCGGCAAGCCGTCGTTCGAGATAGTCGTTTGCCAAAGTGACGGTCAGATCCCCGCCGCGCCCGGTGACGCGCACACCGAATTCACCCAGCGCCTTGGCAAATTCGGGTGCACCGTCCACGTTGATTGATTCAACACGCACGCCGCATTTGGCGAGATTTTGCTCGGCGATTCCAGGCGGCAGCCCGAGGCTCGCCCAAAGGCCGGCAACGACTCCGTCCGATGTGGGGGAGGCCTCGACGATGTAGCGGCGTTCGATCAGCCGTTTGAGCGCCTCTTCGACCTTGTCAGGCGGAAACCGTTTTCCAAACTCGTTGAGAAGTTGCTGAAGACTTTTTCCGCCTTTGCCGATTGCGGCGGCCAGTTCGCAATAGAGTTCGCCATGAAGGAAGAATTTGCGGTCTTCCGAATAGAAGCAGACCGCGTCAGGCGGCAAGACGTAGACGGTAAAATTCGGCGCGAACTGCGCGATATCCTTGCCGCCGCGGCGGGTCGAGGTGCTGCGCTTGGCTTTCATGGTTGACGCACACGACGATCAAATGCGACCTCAAATGCGATTTGGGTTCGCACGTTCAAGACATTTTCCCGGACCACGGAAACTCCTTTGCCCGCTAGCAGGCTCTGTTCTTCGTCAAGCGAATGGAAAATCGGCCATGGCGGGATTGGCCTACACGCGCCGTGGACTACAGCACAAGGAAAAAAGCATGGCCGGGATCGAACGTGTCGAACCCGGCCATGATGATTGCATTGATCAAACGGGGCAGATGATCTGGTCTAGCACCAGCGGCATGCGCCCCAGGACGCGCAGCAGGAGCAGCCGCCCCAGAAGACAGCGCCACATCCGCCGCATCCGCACCCGCGGAATCCGCAGCCCCGGCCGCCGCATCCGCGGCAGCCGCAGCCGCCGCCGCACCTGCCACAGCCACAACCCCTGGCTAGTTGTATGCCGTTACGCGCCGCTTCCGCGGCTTCCTTGTCGAACACATAGAATGTCGCCAGACTGACGTCGGCCATTTCCTCTTCACCAAGAGTGAGCTGATGGTTCGGTGAAAAATTTGACGTCTGCGATTCATTGTTCGCCGGTGCAACCGCTGCCGACGCGCCCCCCACCAGTGAAAAGGTCAAACCGGCCGCGCCCAGCGCCGGTACGGCTTTCGTCACTCGCTTTTGCTTCGAGGCCTTCACTCGTGGCATTTTCGAATCCTCCTCATCTCGCACGTGGTCCGAGTTCGCTAACTCTACTTCAAGGCCTGACTGCTCGCAAGCTGGCGACTACTTTAAGATGTGCCGAAAGTCCGCGAACAGCGAAGATTTCACGTTGATGAACGAAGCAGAACACCTTGTTCATTCATCATTCATTCATCCTCCGTGTCAGCGGTGATTGACGTCAGCCGCTTGAATACTGGATAGGGTAACTGCGTGTGGCCGGCCTCGGTTCCTGTCCGATATTGGACAAATCACCGAAGCTGTCGGTCGAAACGGCCGCGATCAAAACACGTTGATGCGCATTGATTCTGATCGAATGAAGGCGACGCCGCGACTGGCCACGCATTGGCTTCGGCTCTTGGCTTTGTCTCTTGTTGACCCAAGCGGACATTCAACGGAGAAATGGCCGGCTGGCCGAATGCGGCGCCGGCATTTTCGCAGGCGCGAACGGAGAACCTGACTTGGTCGACTTTCCCGGATGTTTCGTGTGGTACGAGCTGCTGACCACCGACGTCTCAGCGGCCAAAGCGTTCTACAACAGCCTTTTCGGTTGGGAGGTGCAGGACGCATCCACACCCAATCTGCCCTACGCGTTGTTCAAGGCCGCAAAAGCCCCGATTTGCGGACTGATGGACCTCCCCGAGGAGGGCCGCAAGATGGGCGTGAAGCCGACCTGGATGGCCTATGTCGCCGTCAACGACGTCGATGTGACCGCCGAACGGATCAAACGTCTTGGTGGCACTGTGTACGTTCCGCCCACCAAAACTAACATAGGATTTATCTCGGTTGTTGCCGATCCGCAGATGGCAACATTTGCCTTGGTCAGCGCGCTGAAGGTCGGCCGAGAACAGCCCGCGGAGTCCGGCAAGCCGGGGCATGTTGGTTGGCATGAATTGCTTGCCGAAGATTGGGCAAAGTCGTTTGCCTTCTACAGCGATTGTCTTGGCTGGGAGAGGGCGAAGAGCGAAATCAGCCAGGAGGACTCCTATCAGCTGTTTTCTGCCTGCGGCTTGACGATCGGCGGTATTTTCACCAGACATCCGAATGATCCGCCACCATTCTGGCTGCTTTACTTCAACGTCGAAGACATCGACGCGGCCGCCGAGCGCGTGAAGGCCGCGGGCGGCGAAGTCTTCCTCAACCCGCAGGAGTTGCCGGGCGGCATCTCGATCGCCCGCTGCGCGGACTCGCAAGGCGCCTCCTTCGCGCTGCAGGGAAAGCACGGCCATACCGAGAAGCTCGGATGGTCCACGGAATGGAGCGGCTTCTCGTCGAAGGGCAGAATAGTCGCGCCCAAGGTTCGCCGATGGGAAACGCCGGGTTCGGAGGAATAAAGACCGGCCGATCAGGCAGTCTTGGGCGCCGGTGCTTTCGGCAGCGGCTTATCCTGCCTCTTCGACCAGGAGATATAGTAGGCGACGACGGTCATGATCGCTATTCCCGTCACGCTGACAAAAAGCTGCGCGAACAGCGAACCCGAGCTCATCATGAGTTCGAAATGTCCGACGAAGGACAGAAACACGCCGACGCAGAAGACCGCGAGCGACTGCTGGCCGCAGACGATCACGGGGTCGAACACCCTCCATTCCAGGCCCCGCCAATCTTTCGGCACGAACCTGATCACGAGAATCACGATCACCACAAAATGCAGGAAACGGTAGGGCGCGAGATTGGTCTTGT
>Ga0307474_10003215_pt1 | contig 11802 bp, 6 predicted proteins | sample atmos_gasesECM1C_2_FD_203312 | JGI IMG/M metagenome (GOLD analysis project Ga0307474, IMG submission 203312) | Hardwood forest soil microbial communities from Morgan-Monroe State Forest, Indiana, United States - atmos_gasesECM1C_05 | ecosystem: Environmental > Terrestrial > Soil > Temperate... | reverse complement strand
GCGATCAGCCATCGGTGGTATGCTCTGCCGCAGGAGCTTTCGGAGAGAGGTTGCTTCCGGTCCGTATTGCGTAACCAGATCGTCTAGAAGGATGATGTTTGCGGTCAGCTGCCTGACCTGGTTTGCCTTCTGGTCGAACGTAGTTTTTGCGGATGCGATCAACAGACCCAGGACGAGTGCGGTCAGTGTGCCAATCAGGCCCGCCGTCAGCCTTACGACGTCTTTGGAGTCGGATTGCAGGTGATGTTCCGACAACAACGGCCGAACGGCCATCCCAGCCAAGGCGCCGCCAAGTAACAACGCGAACACAAGCAACGAAATCAATAGATTCATCATATTTGCGAATGCTCCACCACCTCGGAGACCATGCTGATCCTAGCTCTGATTGTGCGGGTTTGTCTAAAGAGCCGTTCTTGAGACCAAGTTCATCCAGAACTGGACGAGGCGCGTATGTCGCTGTGGCCCTGAGCGTCGATTTGGCCCTGTGCCGAGCATGTCTGGGTTACCCCCGACGGCCGACGTCGAGACAAGTATTGGGGCGGTCGCGAACGGCCAAAGCCGGGAGTTCGACTCCATAGGCCGCGGCAGCGGGCGGGCTTTAACCAAAGCTAGAGCGGCAAGCTGCGCCCGCTGTGTTGTTATGGCGCATCAGCGGCCATCTAATCGCTTCAAGGCAGATTGCCTTCAGACAGCTACCTCTTTAGGTTAGCTCCGCGCGGCGGCCGTAGAGAGGGGGCTCGAGGGAATGCACGATTCGCGTGCGGTTGCGGCGATTGTTGGTGCGTTGCGGCAGGTCCATGGCGACGATACCGCGCGGGTGATGCTGCAGGATGGGATGACGCTCGAGGCGTTGATCGACGCGCTGCTCCGAGCGCCGCTAAGCGACCGTGATTCGGCGAGGCTGATGGGCGCCGCGCTGGAGTCTGGCGACTTCATCATTACGCCCGATTTCACCACCTGCGTGTCGCACCTCAAATTCATCTACGATGCACCCGGATCATTCCGGGTGCGCGACATCGTCATGCGGACCGAACAAGGCGCGTTTTCGAGCGCCGAAATTGGGCTGCGGCTCCGGGCTTGATCCGAAGAGCTAGAATCCCCGGCCTACACACATCTCAACGTGGTCTGCTGACGGGCAAATGCGCCACGCGGAAAAAGCTATTGGCGGGATCGGCGACCAGGTTGATGTTCTCCGGCGGATGGACCCGGCGAGGGCCTGCGCCTGGCCTTACTGCGTGGTGACAACACCCAAGGTCTGCGCGCGTGATACTGCTTGCGCGCGCCTCTCCACACCGAGCTTGGTATAAGCGCTCTTGAGGTGCGACTTCACGGTCTCAGGACCGATTTCGAGCCTCCGAGCTATTTCCTTATTGGACAATCCTTGGGCGATCAGCTTGAGGATGCCGGTTTCACGAGGACTCAATGCGGTTCGAATCGGCGCACCGAAAGTCGGCGTCAAACGATCTTGGCCTGCTCGTTGCAGACCTGCCTCGAGCCGCTCGACATAGGGAATTATATCTGTCTTGACATTGCCACTCTCCCTAGTCGTCCGCAACAGATTGGAGATGATTGGCCCCTCGTCCAAGACGGTCTGATAAAGACCGGCCGCGGCACACGCGGTAAGCACGCGACGAAAACGGCCCACCGCCTCCGCGACTTTGCCCGCACTGAGCTGCACTGCCGACAGACGAATTGCAACGCGGCTCAGGAACTGACGATGCTGCATTGCTTCGACTTCGCGCTGTAGCTGTTGCAGAATTGAAATGGCTTCGTCGGGGCGAGCTTGTTGCGCCAACAAATGAGCGCGCGCCAACTTGTGGTACCATTCAATTTCCGACCAGGCGCAGGGCTTTGGCGCCGGGTACTTCCGCGCAAGGCGCTCCAAACGATCAACGCATGCCGCGGCTTCGTCCAGTCGCCCATCGTTCAGGTAGAGCCGCGCTTTCTCTGCTATCACGCCAGCCGAGAGTCTTCCCCAATCCCGCGCGACGGCCTGATTTTCCGCTCGCTCCAAGAGAGTGCGGGCTCGCTCGAAGTTCATCCGCGCAGCGGCGACCCTGGAGATCACGAAATAGGCGCTCCACACGCAGTCGAGTATTGTCCCGTAGCTGATCAGCGATAGGCGATCAATAACCCAGGCTTCCGCCTCATCGAGCTGCCCTTGCTCGTATTTGATTCGCGCGATCAGACTCGCCGGCAAGGCCGCCGCAATCGAATCCGGCCCGACATATTGCTCGGCGATCCGCAAGCCCTCGTGATAGTGCCGATCTGCCGCTGCGAGACGTATCTGCCGTTCTTCTGCGAGGCCGTTAAGGCAGTGCCGATATACCGAGGCGAATACGTTCCTGCGATCCTCCTCGACTGAATATGGAATCCATGGCGTCGCATGGAATTGCTTAAGGTTGCCGGCCTTCATGTGGCCGAAGCGAACGACATTCGAGGCCACGTTCGCAGCCCACGGATCGGACGTGCCGCCTAAGCAGGCCTGCGCCAGAAGTAGCGCCTGCTCGGTATCATCCTTCAGCGCGATAGCAACAGAGCGAATCGTCTGGCATTCGCACAGCAGGCCGCTCTCCGGCAGTTGCATTGCAGCGATATCAACCTCTATGTCGGTTGCGAGCTTCAGGGCTTCGTCAAAACGTACCGCGAGTGCTAGCCCCCAGGCGATCGCCAATCGGACCTCACGCTGAGCTCGCATCAGTTCCCCGGGAAACAGTCGCTGCCATTCGAGCAAGGTAAACAGATCGCCCCTCTTGATCAAAGCCATGGCGCAATTCTTGATCCAGCCGATCGCTCGATCGGTATCGCCGGCCGCGATCGCGTGCTGGACCGCCTCAGTCCACAATTCCTGTGAGGCATACCAAAGGGCGGCGCGCCTGTGCAGTTCAGGGATTTCAATATCACGGTCCGCCTCGAGCCGTTGTCTCAAGTACTCGGCGAGCAGGGTGTGATAGCGATGCCAAACGCCGTCATTGCCTAGCGGAGTAAGCAGCATTTGGCGCTGCGCAAGGGATGCCAGGATTGCCCGGCTCGAGCTCTCACCGGTTACGGCCTCGCACAACGGACCGGAGAGTCGATCGACAATGGCCGTTCGTAGCATGAAGTTCACCAATTCGAACGGAAGCATATCCAGCGTCTCCGCCAGGTAGGCGGCGATCGGACGCTGCGAACCCGAGAGATTGTGCACGTAGTCTTTCAGGTCGGCTCCAGACGGCGAGGGCATCGACGCGATAATTCGCAGGGCTGCTGGCCACCCTTCAGTCTTTCGTTGCAACAACTGGACCTCGGAGAGCTCCAGGACGCTAGGCCTGGTCCGGTCGAGAAATGCCAGCGTCTCCTGCATATCAAAGCGCAGGGATGCGGCATCGATTTCGATCAGCTGATTCTGGGCTCGCAAGGTCGCGAGCGGTAGGGGAGGTTCTGTGCGCGTCGTAAGCACCACATGGCAGTGAGACGGTGCGTGCTTCAGAAAATACGCGACTGTTTGATGGATGCGAGAAGAGCTGAGCCAGTGGAAGTCCTCAAGGAAGAAATAGATGTCCTCGTCCACCTCTGCGAGGTCGTTGATCAAGCTGGACAGGATGGCTGGCGGGCCGATCAGGTTGTTCTCAAGGATCAGCTCGATCGCCTCGGCGCCGACCTCCGAACAGGCATGGTGCAGGGCCTGCGATACGTAGAACAGAAACCGTGTCGCCTCGTCGTCATCTGAATCGATGGTCAGCCACCCGACACAATTGCCGCGCTCCTGGAGCTTCCCGGCCCAAGCGGCCGCCAGTGAGCTCTTGCCGAATCCCGCAGGCGCCTTGATGACGCAAAGCCGCTTAACCGGGAGTTCGGACAAGATGGCGAGGAGCCGAGGACGCGCGACCAGGCCCTCGAATTGCGCCGGCACGATCTTGGTCGCCAGAAATGGCAGCTGTCCTTTTCCGGGCAGGGCGCCCGTTCCAGGTGCGAGATGGCTCGATCGCGGCTGGGTCAAGGGTTCCCCCTAGGCGGGTTAATCCTCCCCCATTCGGGGGATGCCGACGGCAGGGAAAGTCTACGATCTCTCGTAGCGAGAGGGAAGCGTTGGGCATCGTCGCCTACACGCGTCCCACTTGGAATCGCCGCGAGCTGATCCCTTTGGGCGAGGCTGCGCGCACAAAGCCGAAGCAAGCAAACGTGGATCAGGAACAGGCTCGAGTTTTGCGCTGTCGATGGAGCAACCCGAAAAAGGCGCCAAGTCCGTTGAGAGAGGTCAAGTCGGTGTCGAGAGTCATGGCGGACGGTGTTGATGGAAAGCTGCAGTTTGGCCCTTTTGAGCTTTCAAGAAGGCAGAGGGTGCTGCGGCGCGAGGGTATGGTGCTGCCGCTCGGTGGCAGGGCCCTCGACATCCTGATCTATCTTGCCGAGCGTCCAGGTGAGGTGATCTCGAAGCAGGAGCTCATCGATCATGCCTGGCCAGATCTCAACGTGGCGGATGGCAGCCTCCGAGTTCACGTGGCCGCTATTCGCAAGGCGCTTGGTGAGGGCCAGTTCGGCAATCGCTACGTCGCAAATATCAAGGGACGAGGCTACTCGTTCGTCGGCACGGTCGCGCCCGAGAGCAGGAACGATAAGGTCCAGCGGCCAGGCAGGCTGCCCGCGCGACTGCCTCGGATGATTGGGCGCGACAGGGTGCTCGATGAAGTCAGGGATGGTCTTCGAGAGGAACGGTTCATTACCCTTGTGGGCCCCGGCGGCATCGGCAAGACGACCATTGCGGTCGCCGTCGGACACGCCATCGTCGAAGAGTTCGGCGGAGAAGTTTACTTTGTCGACCTGGGAAGCCTTGTCGATCCGAATCTTGTCGTCCGGGCCATTGTGACATCCTTGGGGCTCGTGCCAAAATCGAACGACGCAAACCTGGAACTCCTCGCTCTCATTCGTTCGAGAAAGCTGCTCATCATCCTCGATAACTGCGAGCATGTGATAGAGGCGGCCGCGTCGATCGCCGAGCAGCTCTTTCAGGGAGCTGGACAAGTCCATCTCCTGGCGACAAGTCGTGAATTGCTAAAGGTAGCGGGTGAATATTGCTACCACGTAGATCCCCTGGGCTTTCCGCCGGCCGAACCGGAACAAACGGCTGATTCCGTAACACAGTACCCTGCTGCGCAACTCTTTCTTGAGCGCGTGGCCGCCAGAGGCAGCGATTTCGTTCTCACTGATAGTGAGGCACCATTTGTTGCCGATATGTGCCGAAAATTGGATGGTTTGCCGCTCGCGATCGAACTGGCCGCCGGCCCTGTCGCTGCGTTGGGCGTCAGTGGCACTGTTGCCCGTTTGGTGTCTCGGCTGGAGTTGCTGAAAGGTGGACGTCGAACGGCGGTCCCCAGGCATCAGACGCTCAAGGCAACCCTGGGCTGGAGCTACGATCTGCTTTCGGCTCTGGAGAGAATTGTCTTCAGACGAATTGCCCGGTTTGTCGAACATTTCAGCCTTGAGGGCGCGAAGCGTGTCGCGGGCGAACAAGGCTGCGACGATGGAGAGATATTTGACGCAATCGCCGGTCTGGTCGAAAAGTCGTTGATTGCGACCCGACTCGAGCAGGGGGAGCCACAATACCGATTGCTGGACACGACGCGCGCCTATGCCCTTAGGAAACTGGAGGAGCATGGCGAGTTCGACGCAATCTCCTTGCGGCATGCGCAATACGTCACCCAACAGCTCGAATCGCAAAGGGAGAGTCTATCGGCTCTGCCAATGGCAGAACGAGTTGCGGCCTATTCCCGCCAACTCGGCGATGTTCGGTCGGCGCTGGAATGGAGCTTCGGATACAACGACGAGATCGCGACAAGACTTACGATTGCTTCGATGCGACTATTTATGGAGCTGTCGCTATTGATCGAATGGCAGGGTTGGGCAGAACAAGCGATAGCCCGGCTGGAGGATCAGCATAAAAACTCTCGCCACGAGACGGATGTTCCTCCATCGCTGCCCCCGGCATTGACAAGCAGTGAGCGCCACGCGGCTCTTGATCGGATGCCAGAGGGAATTGTGTCCCCTGCTCACGAGCACGCCCTGCAAATCCTCGACCGGCTCCAATCCGGCACCAAGGACCCAGCTGGAGCGCGCACCCTCTAGCTTGGCCGATCGCTTAAGCCTGGCGCATCACCGCTCATGCCGAGCTTGCGCGCCGTCACACCGACGGGCGGGCAAGGCTTCCGCGCGCAGAGCTCAGACTCGCGAGAGCGAATCCATCTTGGCTCGAAGATCATCAATGGCCGGCTTTGCGACCGGCGCCACGCCGGGGGTGGCCAGGACCTTATCGCACATCTCCCTGACCGACGGTGTCACCAAGACGATCATTTTGGCGAAGGTGCTCCGCCCCTCCGGAGAAAGCTTTTGCACCCGTGCCGTGAGATCGTTTAACTGGGCTATCGCCTCGTTGATCTTGGGCAAAGCCGCTTGAGCGGCAGTGGCATCTGTCATGCCGGGCAGCGCGGACTTCAAGGTGTTGATGGACGAGTTGAGCTGGCCGGCCAGGTTTACTCCGTCAACCGTCAAGTTGGCGGGGGCCATGCCCACAGTCTCGTTTGCAGGCTGTGCTTTGGCGGGTAGCTCAGCGACGGACTCCTGACCCCGGCGTTCGAATGCGTACCAGGCAATACCGGCCAGTATGATCAGGGCAGCCAGCAAATAGGGCAACTGCCCTGTTCGGCTTGCGAAAGTACTCGCTCCCGAAGTGCCGGCTCCCCAACTGCTGGCCGCCGAAGTGCTGGCTCGTTGAGAAGCGCTTTCAACCCGGCCTGCTGCGGCTGAAGCTGCTGCCGTTGCCCCACTGCGCAATCCTGCCTCCGCTCTGTCGATCAACCCTGCGGCGCCCAGCTGGTCCGCGAGACCTGACGGGATCGCTGCAGTGATCTGGTCCTTCTGCGACCGGAGCAGGGATGCCAGGCCGTTCGCATCGAGACCTGCATTGCGCTGCTGTTGTCCCAAGGCGCCCAGCACAATCGGACCGAGGATCCCGAGCAGCGACTTGCCGCCACTGTCGCCTGTGCCCGCAAACTTACCTACCGCCTGAGCCATCGCGTCCATGGTTGTGCCCCCGAATAATCCGGAGAGCATGTTCGCTCCGGTCTCCGCCAGTCCCTGCGGGGCAACGTTACGCATGAGATCGGCAGGCAGACCGCCCTGCTGCTGCGACAGCAGCCTGGACAGTTGGCTCGTTCCGGCCGGGGTTGCGACAAGATCGGACAAGCTCGCCAGCAATGCCGGAACGGCTCCTCCTGCCGCCTTCTGCGTTGCGGCTCGGTCCAGTCCCAGAAACGAACCTATTTTTTCGATGATTTCAGGAGTGAGGAATTGCATCACAACGGAGGTGAGATTTGCTGCCATGGCGATCTCTCCACTATGGTTGTTGCAAGGTCTGTCTGTTGGAGGTAGCTCCTGGTCTCACGGGCGGTATGGGCAGTCGCATCGTTGCCTTGCTGCCGCGCCTCAAGAAAGTTGACGGATGCGTCACGCGCCGGATATTCGCGCGGCATTTTTCATCGAGCGCTCAATTGTCCTGCCAGGGTCGTTAAGCTGTCCATTCACATCATGGGGAGCACCCCCAAGTTGAGCGTGGGCTCGACGACAGCTCCAACATGGAACCTCGATGGCAGATTGGTTCACCTGATAAGCGTCAACCACATTGTCGCTTTCGATCGGCTCGGAGGAAAGTTCCGGGATGCAGCCCCGCTGTGAATCTGCTGATAGGCATGCAGGCCCGCATTCAGTTGCGCCATACGTCACAATACGTACCGGCTGCCCGCAGCGCCGCGCATAATTTATCGGCCCCAGGCCGGGTGTCTTCGCCGACTCGGACCCGCACGGCGCCCATCTCGCCTATGATTCCGCGGATCACGACGTGCGGCTCGCGGTCGGCAAGGATCGCCGCGTACTTCGACCGCCATTCACGGTAGCGAGCAAGCGCCTTTTCCGGGGTTGGCCCGCCGACCACTTCCACGCCCCATGGCTTGACGGTTTCAGGTCTCGGTGGGGAGGCATCCGGCTTGGCCTGAATCAAAGTGGCGGCTGGCAGATTGCACGGCACAACTTCGACAGAGAGCATCTCAACCGGGCTGGTTTGGCCTCCGGCCCATTGTTCGACAGAGCGACCGGTCACAACCTGTACATAGGCCCGCGTTTCTCGCGGAAGCGGCCGCCGGCCGCCAAGCCAATCATGAACGCGCCCAGATCCGGCATTGTACGCGGCTGCGGCAAGGCCGAGATTTCCAAATTCACGATGCAGGTCACGCAACAGCTGACCGGACTTCGCAATCGCCTCGAGCGGATTGAACGGGTTCTCGAGACCACTCGCTCTTGCGGTTGTCGGCATGAACTGAGCTATGCCCTGCGCACCTTTCGGGCTGATCGCGTCCGGCTTGAAGCGACTTTCCTGCCAGATCAGGCGGGTAAAGAAATCGACCGGCAGATCATTGGTCGTTGCCGCCGTGGCGAGCGCCTCACAGAGTCCTGTTGCTGTCGATGGGGCGCTCGGCTCCAGCCCGTCATTTTGCGTTGCCTGGTGATCTTCTTCCGGTTGGCGGTTTTCAGAGGAGGGCTGTTGCTGCACCGCAGTCGGGTCATTGCCAGCGTCCGATGCGAGTGCAGGCGAGCCGATCACTGCCAGAGTCGTGGACAGGAGCAGCGTCGGCAGGAACCCGCAAGCCCGGCCGAAGCCGCCAGGCGATACGGCGTGAGTCGGCTCAAACCTCATGACGACCGCTCTCGCGCGGCCGGGTACGCGAAGCCATACCTCATCACTGCTTCCCAGAACGCGGCGATCAAGATCAAGACTTCAAGGAAGTACAGGCCTACGCAACGCACAACGCCGAAGCACGGCATGCGTTCCGATATCGAACGCGCGGGTTTCCGCGGCGTAGAGACGGCTCGCTCCTGAAGCAGACGCCTCGGCAATCGGTGCGGACGTCAAGTCTAGGCGGGCGCACTGGCGGCAGCCGCTGGTACGTTGGCAGGCGAGCCAGCCCTGAACTCGATCTCCCGATAGCCCTTTGCGGCTACGTCCTTGATGATGCCGACGAATTTCGGCGTGCCGCCATTGTAGACGAAGTAGCGGACCGTGCCCTCTTCGTGCCCGGCTACGTTGGAGTTATAGCCGGTGAACCACGACTTGGCTTTGCGCATCAGCATGATCTCGTACATCTTGATTACATGAGCGTTCCAACGCTCTTGCGCCTCGCGCGTGGCTTCGGCGCGGATGTAGCCGCGGTCCCACATGTGCTGCAGCAGGTCCATGCACCAGTTGACGCCGTTCTCGATGCCGCGCGGGAAATTCGTCGAAGCGGACGCGCTTTGCGGTCCCGTCGGCATCAGGAGATTTGGAAAGCCATGGACGAGCATGCCGAGAAAAGTGGACGGTGCATGCTTCCAATTTTCAGCCAGCGTTTCCCCGCCGACGCCCCGGATATCAATCAGATCATAGGCGCCGGTTATGGCATCGAATCCGGTGGCGTAGACGATGATGTCAAATTCATAGTCGCGCTCGGTGGTACGCAGGCCGTTCTCGGTTACGCGAACGAGCGGTGTCTCGCTGATATCAACGAGATGCACATTATCGCGGTTATAGGTCTCAAGATAATTCGTCTCCAGCGGCAAACGCTGAACGCCAAAGCCGTGATCCCTGGGAATTAGCTTTTCGGCCACCTTAGGATCCTTGACACGGCGGCGGATGCGATCTGCGATGTATTCTGAAAGCTCGGCGTTGGCGGCTTCGTCCATGAAGATCTCGCGAAAATTCGCCAGCCAAATGCCGAAGCCGGGCTCATCATAGAGTCTGTCCCACAGCTCCAGGCGTTCCTCGCGCGTTACTTCGTAGAAGCTGCGCCGATCCGGCCCATGCAGGAAGCTGCCCGGCGTCAGGGCGCAGGCGGCAAAGATCTCGTCATAGCGCGAGCGAATGTCGGCCATTTCCTGTTCGGAGATCACGCTGTTATTGAGCGGCGCACTCCAGTTTGGCCGGCGCTGGAACACCGTGAGGTCGCCGACCTTGTCGGCGATCTCGCCTATCAACTGAATGCCTGTGGCGCCGGTGCCAATCACAGCAACTCTCTTGCCAGCGAGATCGACCGGCTCATGCGGCCAGTAATAGGTGTGGAACGAGCGGCCCTTGAAGTCATCGATGCCTTCCAGCCGCGGCATGGTTGGCGCGGAGAGCAGGCCGATCGCGAGAACCACGAAGCGGCACGTCAGCTCGCGGCCGTCCCCGATCTTCACTTGCCATAGATCGCGCACTTCATCGAAGCGCATCGCCTCGACCTTGCAGTTGAATTGCATATGCTTGCGCAAACCGAACTTGTCGACGACGTAGTTGAGGTAGCGCAAATTCTCGGGCTGACCGGAAAAGTGCTCCTTCCAGTGCCACTCGTCGAGCAGTTCGCGTGAGAACGAGAAGCCATAGGTATAGCTCTCGGAATCGAAACGGCAGCCGGGATAGCGGTTCCAGTACCAGGTGCCGCCGAGATCGGCAGCCGAGTCGAGTACGGTGGCGTCGATGCCGAGATCGAGCAGCCGCTTGATCTGGTAAATGCCCGCTACGCCGGCGCCGACGACGATCACCTCGTAATGGGTTTTGGCCTCTCCCATCGTTTCCCACTCCGTGACCTTGCGTTACGTCCGATCGGTTCGATTACAATCTCTTTCGTCGACGCAAGCAACTGCCCGCGAGCACTCGCGGTTAGCAACCCCCGTCAGCTCTGCCTACCGACTTCTGGCCCCTAAGGATGCGATCCACGTACCCGGCCGCGCATCGGCGCTGCTCGATCCTGTCGGGGTCATAGGAGCGGCCCCTAGGAAGGCCTTAGAGCGCCGAACCTTGGCCAGTTCCCCGGGAGGGGCGGCGAAGGCTGCGGGCGCTTCCGGCTGGGAGTTACAGGCTTCTAGCGAGCGGGGACTTCCTCGCGGTCGGAGGTTCTCTCGGGACCGGCTCCGAAGTCCTACGCTGGTACGGCGCCGCCAGCAGCAGCAACAAGAGCGCTCTGTTGGCTTCATATCCAGCGGCAGGACGGCTCTTTTCCGAGCCCTCCATAACGAGGTCCCCATTCGTCTTAAGCACGCGCCATCGCCATCCTCGGCCCCGCTGCTTCAAGACGATGTCAAATACCGGATAGGATTGATCAGGCATCGAGATCGGTCGCCCCCTGTATTTCTAACCCATCGTCACTATGTATCCTCCTTATGTTCTTGGTTCAAAGTCTATCTGTTCATGTTTCCAAACGTCTGCACGACAACCAAAAGAATGCTCGACTAGCTATAGCAACCTTAGAAGCATGAAATATTGTACTTGCTTTTTCTTGGTCCGGAGCCAGAACATTCCACCTTCCAAATTCGCGTTCCGCGTGAGCCGCAGATGTCATCGACCAACAACAAGCTCGCACTCTTCATCGACGGCCCGAACTTCTACGCGAACGCGAAGGCCCTCGGCTTCGACGTTGATTTCAAGCGCGTACTAAAGGAATTCGAAAGTCGCGGAACGCTCGTGCGTGCGTTCTACTACACAGCTATTATCGAGGATCAGCAATTTTCGTCGATCCGTCCCTTGGTGGATTGGTTGGACTACAATGGCTTTACGGTCGTTAGCAAGGCAGGCAAGGAGTACGTTGACTCTGCTGGCCGTCGTAAGGTCAAGGGCAATATGGACGTCGAGCTGGCCATTAACGCCATGGAGTTGGCTGGGCGCATCGACGAGATGGTGTTGTTCTCTGGGGACGGCGACTTCCGTTCTTTAGTCGAAGCAGTGCAGCGGCGAGGCGTACGCGTTACAGTGATATCGAGTATCGC
>Ga0307474_10003214_pt1 | contig 11803 bp, 7 predicted proteins | sample atmos_gasesECM1C_2_FD_203312 | JGI IMG/M metagenome (GOLD analysis project Ga0307474, IMG submission 203312) | Hardwood forest soil microbial communities from Morgan-Monroe State Forest, Indiana, United States - atmos_gasesECM1C_05 | ecosystem: Environmental > Terrestrial > Soil > Temperate... | reverse complement strand
TCGATCGTCCACAAAGGACAGCAGTTGCGCGAAGAGGGCAAGCTCGATGAAGCCGTAGCGGAGTTCCGCAAAGCTCTGGCCATCGATCCCTCTCTTTTCTCAGCGAAACAGGAGTTGACCCGCACGCTGAAGATAATCAATGACAAGACGAATCCTGCTCCGCAGGCCGCTGGCCCTCCCAGCAGCCTTGAGCGCAAGATTCGTGACGCAGCCGGGCCGGTGGAGTTGGCTCCAATATCGAATGTTCCGATTACGCTCAAGCTGACCGACACGAAATCGGATGTGGCCTACCGGACAATCGGGCAACTCGCCGGGATCAACGTGCTTTTTGACCCCGATTACGTCCCCAAGCAGGTGCGGGTCGAACTGAACGGCGTAACGCTGGAAGAGGCTCTGGAGATCACTGCGCTGCAGTCGAAGACCTTCTGGCGCCCAGTCACGCCTAACACAATCTTTGTCGCCCAGGACAATCCTGCGAAACGGAAGGAACTGGAGCAGAGTGTTCTCAAAACCTTCTACCTGTCAAATCTGTCACAGCCGACAGAACTCCAGGATGTGGTGAATGCGATTCGCGCAGTCCTCGACGTGCAGCGCGTACAGCAGTTGCTTTCGCAGAACGCTCTGGTAGTTCGAGGCACTCCTGATCAAATCGCACTGGCGGAGAAACTGGTCGACGATTTGGATAAAGCGCGTCCCGAAGTCATCATCGATATAGCGGTGATGCAGGTCAGCAAAGACCGTTCGCGCACTTTAGGCCTTAATCCTCCAACGAGCGCCACGGTAACTTTGCAAAGCAATATCAACAACACGACCACGCCGACGACCACGACGAATGGAGTGACCACACCCACCAGTACGAACACCAACACGAACGGTCTGAACCTCAACACGTTGGGAAGTCTCAATGCCACGGACTTTCAGGTCACCATCCCCTCCGCAAACTTGTCGGCGGTCATGAGTAACAGCGACACCAAGCTGATTCAAAACCCTCAGGTTCGCGCTCTTGATGGTCAAAAAGCATCGCTGAAGATCGGCGATCGCGTACCCGTCGCAACCGGATCATTCCAGCCCGGTATCGGGGGTGTCGGCATCAATCCGCTGGTCAACACGCAATTCCAGTATCTCGATGTCGGCGTGAACATCGACGTCACGCCGCACGTGCACTCCAACGGCGAAATCACGCTCAAGATCAGCATGGACGTTTCCGCCGTGACCGGTCAGCAGAACATCGGTGGCATCAGCCAGCCGATCATCGGTCAGCGCAAAATCGAACACGAGATTCGTCTGAGGGACGGCGAGGCCAACCTGCTGGGCGGGATCATGGAAGACAATCAGACCAAGTCGCTTAGCGGGATCCCTGGATTGGCCCAGATTCCGATTTTGAAGTACCTGTTCGGACAGACTACCCAGGACCACTCCGAGAATGAAATCGTATTCGCGATCGTGCCGCACATCATTCGCGGAACCGATGTGAACGAAATCAATCAGCGTCAGATCGAAATTGGTACTGCGAACACGATAGAACTCCGGCACGTCAAGGCGGTGGCGCCCGTTCCGGCCGCACAGACACAGCCGGCCGCGCCGGCAAATACAAATCAGCCAAGCGTCCCGGCGCAGCCCTCGATCAGTCCGGTCGGCCCCGGACCTGCCGCTGGGACGCCGAGTTTTATGTTCGATCCACCTACGATTCAGGCGACCAAGGGCAATACATTCGCTGTAAACCTGGTGATTTCCGGGGCGCAGAATGTTTCTTCGGTGCCGGTGCAGTTGAACTACGACCCGAAAGTCCTGCAACTGGTCAACATATCCAACGGCGGCTTCCTATCCCAGGACGGGCAAGCCGTCGCTCTGGTTCATCGGGAGGACGACACCGTAGGACAGTTGCAGATCACCGCGACCCGTCCACCGGGCGCGGGCGGCGTTTCGGGCCAGGGAACGGTCGTCACTATAACTTTCCAGGCCAAAGGCGCGGGACAGACTCCGCTGACGATTACTCGTGGCGGTGCCCGCGATCCCGGATTGCAGGCCATAACGGTGAACGGCGCGCAGGCGGCGGTGACCGTACAATAAAGGCAGCGAAACTATGCGGCGCCAGTTTGGATCACAACGCGGTTTCACACTGCTGGAATTGATCGTCGCGGCGACGATTCTGGCGGTTCTGACGCTGATGGCGCTGCCACTGGTGCGAGTTACGATCCAGCGCGAGCGAGAGAAACAGCTCCGGCAGGATTTGTGGGAGATGCGCGACGCAATCGATCGCTACAAGGATGCGGCTGATCGCGGTGCCTTTCAGACCAAGGTCGATAGCCAGAACTATCCTCCCGATCTGGATACTTTGGTTAAAGGGGTCGAAATACAAGGGGGCAAAAAGCTGCGCTTCTTGCGTTCTATTCCCATAGACCCGATGACGAAAACTACGGAATGGGGTTTGCGGTCGATGCAGGACGATCCGGACTCAGACTCGTGGGGCGGCCAGAACGTTTTCGACGTCTTTACCAAATCGCAGGGCACCGGACTTGACGGCACGAAATACAAGGACTGGTAGATGGTAAGGGGCATTAGCAAATCCGGCCGGATCAACTCGCAGCTCATCAGAGCGGCTGAGATCAGACGACGTTTGGGCGCCATCGGGAATCAAAGAGCCTTACAAGGCGCGCGCGGGTTCACGCTACTGGAGTTGATGATCGTGATCAGCATCATCATGATCCTGATGGCGGTGGCCGTTCCTGTTTACAACCAGTCAATTATTCAGGCGCGCGAGTCCGTGCTGCGGTCAAACCTGAGCACTCTGCGCAATGTGATCTCGCAATATACCCTCGACAAGCAGAAAGCGCCGCAGTCGCTCGATGATCTCGTACAAGGTGGCTATTTGCGTCAGGTCCCCGTGGATCCCATGACTCGTCTGCCCAATTGGGAGGTCGTGCAGGAAGATGTGTTGTTGGCCGTCGACCAGCAGGATCCCGGCATCACTGACGTGCACTCGGCGTCAAGCGGCACCGCCAGTGACGGCACCGCCTACAGCACTTGGTGATCGGTCCTGTGTGGGACGGTCGCCTTCGGCAGTCCACAGCTCGAACTACGGCTTGCCAAAGTCAGCTATCTCGAACCCTAGAACGAAACCCGCGCGCTCAATTGGATTTCCCTACCCGGCGTCGTCGCCTCCGTGATCGTTCCGAATTGCGGTGTATTGATGAAGCGATCGGGTGTTCCGAGGTTTGTATGATTCAGAGCGTTGAAGAATTCTCCGCGGAACTGCAATTTCATGCGTTCTGTCAGGCCAAAGTCGCGCACCACTGCCAGATCAAGCGTCTGCATCCCTGGACCGTACACTGAGTTCCTTCCAACATCGCCGAATGTGTAAGCCGCGGGGGCTCTAAAGGCGGCGCGGTTGAACCATTCCGCAGCCGCGTGCATCTGCGAGGTGAAGATTGGCTGCCCGGTCAGGTTTGCGCGGATTGGATTCTCTCCCAGAACCGTTCCCGAGTTCGCCGTATCCCCAAAAACCGAAATGGTGAAAGGAAACCCCGTCTGGACTTGATAGACCGTGGACAGACGCCAGTCTTTGCTGATCGCCCGAATCAGTCCATCACGATCCCAAGCAGGAATAGCGTAAACAGCGCTTAGCGCGAAACGATGACGAACGTCGCACGCCGGTCCGCGCTCGGCGGCGAGATCATTGTTGTTTTGTGGGATTGCCGATTCGAACATGGGCGAACGAAAATCCGGAGCATCGCTGAGGTCCTTCGCCCAGGTATAGTTCGCAAGGAATGTAAGGCCGCGAGAGAAGCGTCGACGGACGTTGACGTAACCGGCGTCATACCAGCTTTGTGCGCTGTTCTCCAGCAAATTGATGGTGCTGACCGGAAAACAAATCTGATTGTTTGGGCACCCGCTAGCCGGAGCCGTGTAGGTCACATTTCCCGGCAACGTTGTATCTGGCACAAAACTAATCTTGGGAAAAGGCCGGCGTGGGCCGATTGGCCCCGGACCCGGAGGCGCATTGTTAATCAAGTGGGCGCGCTGCAAGTGGAGACCGTGCGATCCCAGGTATCCAACCTCGAGCGTTGTCTGATGCCCGAGGCTTTTCTCGACCGAACCGCTCCACTGCTCGATGTATTGCGAAGGAGCATGCGGGTCCATGGCGGTGAAGCTCACCGTAGTCTGGCCGAGCACGGGATGCCCGAAATTGAGGTTCGTCGCCAGAATGGATGCCGAGGGAGTGAAGTTATCGCTCTGCTGCGTTTCCGGGAAAACGTAAGGCACGTTGTGCCGCTGGTTGCACCACGCATTCATATCAACGGGCGTAAAGAAGATTCCGTAGGCTGCATGCAGAACAACTCCCCAATCGGAGAAAGCTTTCGAAATACCCAAGCGAGGCGCGAAATTGTGAGGATTGGGATACTTCAAGCCTTTCGGGAAGCCATTCTCGCCGCCGATGAACGCCGATGGAGTGCCCTTTTCGAATGTGAGATTGGAATTCGTGTAGCTGATATCCACGAGCGGTTCCATGAACTCATAGCGCAGCCCCATTTCGATTGTCGTGGTTGAGCTCACTCGGAAGCTGTCCTGTACGAAACCGTCGGCGTACCATTGCCGGAGCTGCATCTGAGGGATGCCGGCCTGACGTTGCTTTATGGCTGGCAAACCGAGCAGGAAGCTAGCCAAGGCAGAACCGGTGCCATCATTGGTGCCGTTGTCCGTGGTGAATCCATTTGTGAATTGGTAATAACCTCGATTCTGGAAAAATCCCCACATGGGCCAAATGAATTTCCGGTAACTGCCGCCGAATTGAACTGCGTGCCGGCGGCGCTGCCAGCTAAGGGTATCGCGACCCTCCGCAATTGTGTCCCAAGCCTTCATGGGTGTTGCCGAGTAGTTGTCTCCCATCGGCGAGTAGCCCTGCACATTAAAGAAGGGCGCACCAAATGCGCCCTGCCCACCGAAGCCAACACCCTGAATGTTCAGCTGCGAAACGATGTCATTCGTGTAAGCATTCTGGTCATAGCGATGCATCGCAAGGCGTGACACCGAGATCGCGGCTGTATTCACGAGTGTCGGACTCAGTACACGTGTCCACGCCAGGCTTCCCTGCTGCGCGAAGTTATCGTTGTAGGAACCGAAGCCGGGCAGCAGTGTTCCCACGCCGCCAGGAGGCATCTCTCCGGGCATAAATCCGGTCTCTGCGCTCAACGAATAGCGACCTGTGAGTGTGCTTCCTTCCCCCAGGTTCTGATCGATGCGGATCGTACCCTGGTTATTTACCTCGAGTTCGTTGCGGGCGTCCAGGTAGTTGTTGCAATCCACACCAGCACCGACAACTCCCGGGCTGCCCATGGTGGCTGCCCCGCACGGCATCATCCCCGGCATGATGTTGGGTTGAGGCACATACTTCTGCAGAAAAGCCGCCCATAGCTGCCGAGTAACTCCCTGTTTCCACTTTGAACTCCTGAACCGCATCAGGTGAGGGACTGAGATTCAGCGTGTTGAAGGTGGGATCCGTATCGGTTGTTCCGTCCAGCAGGAAGTAATTGGCATTGGGCCGATTGCCCCCGATGCTCACGGCAGAGCGCTGTCCTGGCCGCCAGTACAGAGGATTCATGTTGCCGGTCTGCGCTCCGTGGCTGACGTGAGAGCCAGGAACAGTAAGCATCAGATCAATCAGCATGCGGCCGTTGAGCGGCAAGTCGTGCACCGCAACCGACTCAATGACTTCGCCCACCGAAGAATCCGTGGGATGAAGCGCGGGCGCGGTGTCCCCCACCTCAACCACGTTTCTCACCGAAGCTAGCCGGAAACTGAGGTTCAGCAGTCGGTTCTGACTCACTTCAAGGCTTACGGTACTGGAGAGCGGAGAGAATCCTGGCGCCCGCACTTTTAATTCGTAGTCTCCGGGAGGAAGGTCGGTGATCTCGAAAATTCCTTCGTCGTTGCTGCATACATGGCGTACGGCACGAGTACTGGAGGAAATGCATTCCACCTCTGCGCCCGCAAAGGCTTTGCCTTGGGGATCGGTGATGGTCCCGCCCAGAGTGGCATAGTTAACCTGGCAAACCAATGAGGCTGACACTAGACACAGAACAAATGCGGATTTTCGCACGCAGACCCCACGAATAGAGAAATAACCCAGAATCGCGAATTCGCCTGCTTCGGCCGTAGCATCCGGCCCGCAGCAGGCGCTAGGTATTGGTCGAGCATTGAAACCTGACGAGATAAGTGACGCAATACTGAAAAACAACTATCGTCGGCTCAAAGGCAACGGGGTTGGGGCGATTGAGCGGAAAAACCTACCAGCGGAGTGGCGGTTGTGCGAAGTTGCTCTGAGCAAGTACCATTTATTCATGCCCGTCGACACAGAAGTCAGGCCTGTTCCTACTTCCATTCGCGCACCCCGCGGCACCCAGATGACATGTAAAGGCTGGCAGCAGGAAGCGGCCATGCGCATGCTCATGAACAATCTCGACGAGGAGGTCGCGGAACGCCCAAAGGATCTTGTCGTCTACGGAGGAACTGGCCGCGCCGCCCGGAGTTGGGAGGCGTATCACGCGATCGTCGAGACTCTGAAGAAGCTTGAGAACGATGAGACCTTGCTGGTGCAATCCGGGAAGCCAGTGGGAGTTTTTAAAACCCACGATTTCGCCCCGCGTGTGTTGATCGCGAATTCGAACCTCGTCGGACACTGGTCGAACTGGGAAAAGTTCAACGAACTCGAGCGCGCCGGACTAATGATGTACGGGCAGATGACGGCCGGCTCGTGGATCTATATCGGATCTCAGGGGATTGTGGAAGGAACGTTTGAAACCTTCTCCGCAGCTGGCGAGAAGCATTTCTCCGGTGACCTTGCTGGCAAGTTGATCGTCTCCGGTGGCATGGGCGGCATGGGAGGCGCGCAGCCTCTGGCGGCGACCATGACCGGCGCCGCGTTCATGGGAATCGACGTGGATCCGGAGCGCATCAAGAAGCGCCTGAAAACTGGCTATTGCGATTTCATGGTCAGCACGCTCGATGAAGCGTTGCGCATCCTGAAGAACGCTATACGCAAGAAGGAAAATGTGTCTGTCGGGTTAGTCGGAAATTGCGCGGACATCATCCCGGAACTCGCCGAACGCGGCGTAGTTCCTGACATCCTGACCGATCAGACTTCGGCTCATGATCCACTTAACGGATACGTCCCGAACGGCATGAGCTACGAGGCGGCGCTGCAGTTGCGGACGAGTGACCCTCATTCGTATCAGGAAAAGTCACTGGATGCGATGGCGCGGCACGTGGAAGGGATGCTGCGACTGCAGAAGATGGGATCGATCACGTTCGACTATGGAAACAACATCCGGACCTTTGCCTTCCAGCGGGGCTTGAAGAACGCCTACGACTTCCCCGGATTCGTGCCGGCCTACATCCGCCCGCTGTTCTGTGAAGGTCGGGGACCGTTCCGCTGGGTAGCGTTGTCGGGCGAACCCGCCGACATTCATGTCACCGACGATCTCGTTCTCGAATTGTTTCCGGAGAATCGCATTCTGCGCCGCTGGATCGACCTCGCCCGGAAACGCATCAAGTTCCAGGGTCTTCCTGCGCGCATCTGCTGGCTCGGGTATGGCGAGCGCGCGCAGTTCGGCCTCGCAATGAACGATCTGGTGAGGAAAGGCAAGATCAAGGCGCCAATCGTCATTGGCCGCGATCATCTTGACTGCGGCTCCGTTGCATCGCCATTCCGCGAAACCGAAAGCATGAAAGACGGTTCGGATGCCATCGCGGACTGGCCACTGTTGAATGCGATGCTCAACACCGCTGCCGGTGCGTCGTGGGTATCGATCCACAATGGGGGAGGGGTGGGCATCGGCTACTCGATGCATGCGGGACAAGTCACTGTCGCTGACGGTACTGAGATGATGGCCAAGCGCATCGAGCGGGTGCTGACGACTGATCCGGGGATGGGCGTCATCCGCCATGCCGACGCGGGCTACTCGGAAGCGTCAGAGTTCGCGAAAAAGACTGGCGTGAAGATCCCGATGGGATGACACAGCATTCGGCTGCTACACTGCTCGGTCGTGACCCCGCCAACAAAGAACTCGCGAAGCGGTTCTGCTCTCTGTCTCCTGAACATCGGTCAGCTCCTTACTTTGCGGTCCGGTTTCGGAGCGCCCGGGCCCCGGCGAGGGAACCAACTCGCAGAACTCGGAATTATCCAAGATGCCGCAGTCCTCAGCGTCGGCGGCAAAATCGTGTCCGTCGGCAAGACCAGAGACGCGCTTCGTGATCCGTGGATTAGGAAACATCGCAAACAAGTCACGGAGATCGACTGCGCGGGCAAAGTCGTGATCCCTGGCTTTGTCGACTCCCACACTCATCCAGTGTTTGTCGGTGCACGCCTCGTCGACTTCGAGAAGCGCTTGCAAGGCGCTTCCTATGAAGAAATTGCATCTGCAGGCGGGGGCATCCGATCGAGCGTGGAAGCCGTTCGTAAGGCGGCAGCGACGACGTTGTCAGCAAAAGTGTTGACGGCATTACGCGAAATGGCGGCACATGGTACGACGACCGTCGAGGCCAAATCTGGCTACGGGCTGACGGTTGAGTCGGAACTGAAATCTCTCGAGGCAATTCAGAGAGCAGCTTCGGGCTGGCCGGGAACCGTTGTGGCTACGCTGCTCGGGGCCCATGTCGTTCCAAAAGAATTCCAAGGACGCACCCAAGAATATGTTGAGACCGTCTGCCGAGAGATGATACCGACTGCTGCTCGGCGAAAATTGGCTCAGTTTGTAGACGTCTTCTGTGATAAAGGAGCGTTCACTGCTGAAGAAACGGAACAAATCTTTGCCGCGGCTCAGGAAAATGGGTTGGCTGTCCGGGCGCACATGGGTCAGCTTTCGGAGACTCACATATCGCCGCTTCTCCGCTTCAAGCCGGCCTCCTTCGATCACATGGATCATGTGAATGAGAACGACGTCAACGAGCTGGCGAAGCATGACACGGTCGCGACGCTGGTACCGGGCGCAAACTATTTTCTCGGACTGAAGGATTATCCAGACGCGCGGCGCTTCATCAACGCCGGTGTCCCTGTTGCGCTCGCAACAGACTACAACCCAGGCACATCGCCAACTCCGAGCATGCCTATGGCGATGTCAATGGCGTGCACCCAAATGAAGATGTCTCCTGCCGAGAGTATCTCTGCGGCCACAATTAACGGAGCGTGGGCATTACGCACGGCCGGTCGCAAGGGCACCATTGAACCAGGAAAGGATGCCGACTTGGCCGTGTTTGCGATAGACGATTACCGCGAAATTCCATACTGGTTTGGGACGAATCACTGCTCCCTCACGATCCTTAACGGAGTCGTAGACCGGCGCGACGCAACTTCCGCGAGTCCAATCAGGGCATGACCGGCAGCACCAGGTGCGACGGCATCGATGGCGAACAATAGATCCGCTGCGTTGCAGGAACGTAATCCGCTGCCGATGCCTTGTAGATGCTCTCCACAAATTTCTGCGGATTTCGATCAATCACTGGAAACCAGCTCGACTGGATTTGCACCATGATCCTGTGCCCCTTCAGGAATACGTGATCGTGATCTCGCAAAGGGACATTCCATTCGATCGGCTTGTTGGGTGTAAGCGGTTCCGGCTTCTCAAAGCTGTTGAGGTATCTTCCCCGACGAACCTCCATGGCTACCGGTAGTTCGTATCCGTTCAGCGACTGCGGATACTGCCCGGGCTTGGGACCGGACGCGGAGTCCCAAGCGTTCTTCTGCGTGTCCTGCGGGTATACATCAATCAGCTTCACGATGAAATCACTGTCACTTCCTGACGTTGAAGCGAAGAGGTTGGCTGCCAGCGGCCCAGTTATGGTCAGGTCGTGATCTAAAGGTGTGCTTGCAAAAGAGAGAACATCCGGGCGGTGATCGACAAATCTCTGGTCGGCGACCTCCCAGGTTCGCCAGTCTCCTCCTGGATACGTGGGGGAGATCGGACGGGGCCGGTACGGCACAGGGCTTGCCGGATCAGAAACATATTCACGATACTCGCCGCCCTTGGCTGCGCGTGGTGGCTCGAACGAGAGTGATCCATCCACATGCAGGTACAGGTTGGTAGCCTTCGCGGCCTTCGGCGGCCAGACATCATAGGTATGCCAAATATTAGACCCGCTCTGGAATGTGCTCGCCTGCCAGGCAGGCTTCTCTCCGTGGCCGTGCAGGTAATAGCGGAAGAATGGGGCCTCGATATTTTCTCGAAATTCGCGTGCCGTCTCATGTCCTCCGAACGGCACAATGCCGATACCGTCTCCCTTGGTTGTCTGCCACTCCCCATGGAACCATGGCCCAGCAACGATAAAATTCGTGTGCTCTGGATCGCTTTCCTCGGCATGACGAAAAATCTGCCACGGGCCCCACGGGTCTTCCTGATCCCAGAATCCGGCCACATTCAGGTTCGGCACCGTCGAGGCGTGGAGCTGGCTGACCCATGCCTCCTTTTTCCAGAATTCGTCGTAATCGGGATGCTCGACGGTCGAATTCCAGTACGGAATCGAGCCGTGCACATATTTTGCATTGATGTTCGAAAGCGGACCCAGATTGAGGTACCACTCGTAAGTGTCATACGTCTCGAAGTCGAAGTGACGATTCTCGTTCTTGTCGGCCTGCTCCATGACCGCGTATTCGAAGTCATAACTCTCCCGCAAGGCGCCGTACCGGTGGTCATCATCATTCATCCATTGGTCCACGGGAGAAGCCTGCTCGCTGATGGCCTTGAGCGCGGGATGCGGATGCAGCAGCGTCAGCGCGGTCGTCAGCCCGTCATAGGAAACGCCGTACATTCCGACTTTGCCGTTATTGTTGGGAACATTCTTGACCAGCCAATCGATCGAATCGTATGCATCCGTGGTTTCGTTCGTGGCCTTAGGATTGCTCAGGTCGACCCAGGAGGAGAGGACGAAAGTGCCTTCGGATTTGAACCGCCCGCGCAAATTTTGGATCACGAAGATGTAACCGTCTTGCGCCAGTTCCTTCAGCGATGCGGAGATTTCCTCAGGCGCTTTGTCCGGAACGCCGTAAGGGGTGCGCCGGAACAAAATGGGAAGTGGTCCTTGCTGGTTAAGAGGTGTCAGAATGACCGTCTGCAGGTGAACGCCGTCGCGTACAGGAATCATGACCTCCTCAAACTTGAATATCGGTTTGGAAACAGGCTGTGCAGTTCCCTGCGCATGAGCGAAGATCGTGCACAACGAGATCACTACGAGGCTGAGAATGGATGAACGCACTAATTCCCTCCACGTGGTTTTTTGGAATAATGCTGAGCGCGAAGTATATCAATCCACGTTAATGTGGAACAGCCGATCGCCCGATGAGTTGTAGAAGCCTTCTAGAGACAGAATCGACAGGGCGCTTTGGTTATGCGTTGCTCAAAATAACTGTCCCATAGAGAAGTTCACGCGGCTTTGGCCCGTAGGGCTGACGCTGCCAGCCACCACGATCGGGCCCACAAACGTTTCGGTAATGACGCCTAGGTTAAAAGTTCCGCGCACAATCACGGGCCCGGGGTTCTGGCTCACAGTTCCAAACGCAGTGCCTGCCTCATACCACCCTGCCCAGTAGATTTTCTTTCCGACAAATTGGGGGAGTCGATACAGTTCGCGGTGAAATCCGAAAGAAGCGTACGCGTAGTGGTTGCCCAAAAATTCCTGTGGAAGATAAGCACCCAGACGGAACGGGCCTCCCAGACCGAATACCTGAAATGGTCCAGCAGAGCCTCTGAATGTGGTTCCGCCAGACGCCAACACAAACAAGGAGGTCTTGGGCCCAACCGGAATGAATTTGGAA
>Ga0307474_10003213_pt1 | contig 11804 bp, 9 predicted proteins | sample atmos_gasesECM1C_2_FD_203312 | JGI IMG/M metagenome (GOLD analysis project Ga0307474, IMG submission 203312) | Hardwood forest soil microbial communities from Morgan-Monroe State Forest, Indiana, United States - atmos_gasesECM1C_05 | ecosystem: Environmental > Terrestrial > Soil > Temperate... | reverse complement strand
CAGGCGGGCTACTGAATATCCGCAGCCCACTCGATCGCGGCTCTCAGATGAAATTGATGTTCCTCACCGGAGCAGGAGTGGTTCTCGGCACGGTTGAAATGCTGCCCTCGCTTTCGAACACCCACCAGCCGTTCCGTTTCATCACCATGAACGAAGACGACGAGCGCAGGCTTCGCAATGTAATTCAGTTCTCCCACGACCAGAACCGCCGAGACCAGCAATTCATAATCAAAGAGCGCACCTGGTGATTTGCTAAGCGCCAGGTGCCGGGTGCCCCATCTTCGCGCGTTCTATGCGCAAAGGTGGGATTCCACTGCTGTGTCGGAAATGAGGATTTTGGTGGCTGTGGCGCCAAGCCCAAAGCCCAGAGCCCAAAGCCCAAAGCCCAGAGCCTAGAGCCCGCCTCTACTGCATCGGCGCCGAAATATGCTCGTGCACAATCAACCATTTCCCGTTCTGTTTCTCGAACACCACCGTCCACCGGAACGTCCCCATCTCGCGCTTTCCGGACTTCATCGTCGCATCCTCTTTCACCGTGGATGTCCCCCAGACATACTGCCCGGCCGGATGCAACTCCACATCGTCATTCACCGTGAACTTCGCCGTCTTGAAGCCAGCGAACAGGTTGAGTACGCCCTTCTGATACTCGTCCCAGCTCGAGTACTTGAGCGGCGCAATATCAAAAAATACGTGCGGTCCCGTGGCATAGAATTCCGCCACGTTCGAGACGTCCAGAGTGCCCCATCCGTCCCACACTCTCTGCATGAGAGCCTTGTCTGGTGCTCCACCGGCCGCCTTCTTGCTTTGCGCCATCCCCAGCATCGTCATCACCACAACGACAACCATCAACTGAGCATGCGTCCTTCGCATATCTATCCTCCCCAAAACAGCGCGGAATTGTCGCACAAAACCGGTGAACGTCCTATAGCGAGCCTTAGGTACGCTCCCGTGCCAGACCGTAAAATCGTTTCACGAAAGGCATTGCCAGCGCGATAGGGCTATGGACTATCACGACCCTCGCATTGCGGCGATTTACGATCTCGCGAACCCGCGCGCGCAGGACACCGATTTCTACGTTTCGCTCGCCGGACCGCACCCCTGTAACATCCTCGATCTGGGATGCGGTACGGGCACGCTCTGCTGTGCCCTGGCCGAACGTGGTCACCAGGTGACGGGTGTTGATCCCGCAGCGGCAATGCTGGCCGTGGCCCGAACTAAAACTCACGCGGAACGGGTGGAGTGGGTCGAGTCCTCCGCGCAGAGCTTCAAGTCGCAGCGCCGCTTCGATCTGATCGTCATGACCGGGCATGCCTTCCAGGCCCTGCTCACCGATGCCGAGGCGCTGTCGGTAATGGCCACCATGCGGGACCATCTCAGGGAAAGCGGCAGGATTTCATTTGAGACCCGCAATCCGCGCCTCGATTGGGCCGGCGAATGGGCGGCGCGGCCACCTCGCGCCTTGCCCGGCGGAGAATTTGTCGAGACTCTAACGATCACTGGCAAGAACGATGAATTCGTCTCATTCGACACTTCCTACCGCTCTTCGTGCGAGACACTGATCACGAGCAGCACGCTGCGGTTTCCATCGCGAGAACAGCTGGAGTCTCTGATCACCCGCTCCGGACTGATGGTCCGTGAGGTGCTCGGAGACTGGGACGCTCGCCCTTTCGACCCCGCCCGCTCGCGGGAAATCATCTTCATCGCGGAACTCGCCCAATGACTCGGTCGGTCCGCTCCAACGTACGCACCGAAACCACGTGGCCGCTCCCATTTTTTAAAGTGGAGGACGCCTGACCGAACCCAGTCGGAAAGCCTGGGCGTTCCTCCGTGTCTCTATACGTCTGTGGCGCCTCTGTAGTGAAATCTGTTATTCATCCCTTTTGGTTTGACCGCGTTCCACACGCCACGCTAAAATAGTTGGGTTTGCCTGTACTTGCGGAACCGTTCTGGGCCGCCCGCCGTAGCTGACGAGACGCTCGCGGCAAAACACAGCAAGCACATAGAAATCAGAGGCCCCCTTGCAAAGCGCCCGTGTGCGCCGGGGATAAGAATTTTCGGAGGCAAAGCTATGTACGCGGTCATCCGCTCCGGCGGTAAGCAATACCGGGTTGCCCCTGGCGACGTGATCCGGGTCGAAAAACTCGGCACCGGCACCGACGGCCAGGTCGAATTCCACGACGTGCTCGCTGTCTCTGCCAACGAGGGCGAAATCGCCCGTCCCGCCAGCGAAGCCCGCGTGGTCGGCGAGATCGTCGAAGAAGGCCGCGGCGCGAAGATCCTCGTCTTCCACTACAAGCGCAAGAAGCAATACAAGAAACTCCGCGGACATCGCCAGTCGTTCAGTGCCGTCCGCATCACCGAAATTGCCTACGAGGGCCAGTCCTTCAAAGCCCCCGAGCTCCCGAAAAAGGAGACCAAGCCCAGGAAGGTCGAAGCCGCAGGCGAGACCAAAACCGCCGCCCCCAAGGCAACCGCCAAGAAAAAGGCGGCGAAGAAGACTGCCGGAAAGAAAGCCTCCGCGAAGAAAACGAAGTAGCAATGAGCCCGGGCGCGAAGCACCCGACTGAGAACCGAGAACTGAGAACCGAGAACCGAGAACTGATTTATGGCACACAAAAAAGGATTAGGCAGCTCCCGAAATGGCCGCGACTCCAATTCCCAGCGGCTCGGCTTTAAAGCATTTGGCGGACAAGTTGTCCCCGGCGGCACTATCATCGTCCGCCAGCGTGGCACCCGTGTAAAGCCCGGCCTCAACGTAGGCCGCGGCAAAGACGACACCCTCTTCGCCAAAATCACCGGCCGCATCAAGTTCAAGGACCGAGGCTCCATGGGCAAGTTCGTAATGATCGAGCCCCTCGAAGCTAAAAATTAAAATAAAATGGAGCGGCGGGTAGCCTGCCCTGAGCGAAGCCGAAGGGTCTTCACCCGTCGAGCGAGTAGCCCCTTGTTCCCGAGGGGCTATTATTTTTGTATGCATTTTTGCACCAAGCACTGACGACGAACTCCGAGCCAACGACCACCAGCCACCAGCTATCAGCTGTAGCCGATGACTGGCGACTGGCGACTGAAGACTGCTCTCCCATGTTCATCGACGAAGCCACAATCCGAGTCAAAGCCGGCGACGGCGGTAACGGCTGCCTCGCCTTCCGCCGCGAAAAATTCGTCCCTCGCGGAGGCCCCTCGGGCGGCGACGGCGGCAAAGGCGGCGATGTCATCATGGAATCCAGCGAGCGCCACAACACGCTCGTGCACTTCCGCTTCAATCCCGAATACAAAGCCGAGCGCGGACGCCACGGCGAAGGCTCGAACAGAACCGGCCGCGAAGGCGAAAGCATCGTGCTGAAAGTCCCCGTTGGCACCATCGTCTACGACGAGGAAACCGGCGACAAAGTATGGGATTTCTCCCATGCCGACGAGCGCATCATCATCGCCCACGGAGGCCGAGGCGGTCGCGGTAACGCCCGGTTCGCCACCTCCACCCATCAGGCCCCGCGCGAACACGAAGATGGCCGCCCTGGCGAAGAGCGCGTCTTCCGCCTCGAACTCAAGCTACTCGCCGACGTCGGCCTGGTCGGCTACCCCAACGTTGGCAAGTCCACGCTGATCTCGCGTATCTCCGCCGCCCGCCCCAAGATCGCCGACTACCCCTTCACCACGTTGCAGCCGAATCTAGGCGTGGTCGCCGTCGGTGACCAGAAAAATGAAGTCAGCTTCGTCGTCGCCGACATCCCCGGCCTGATCGAAGGTGCTCACCAAGGCGCCGGCCTGGGAACACAGTTTCTCCGCCACATCGAGCGCACGCGCTTGCTCGTTCACCTCGTCGATGTCTCCGACGCCAGTGGCCGCCCCGATGTCGTCAAAGACGTCGATGTAATCATGGGCGAACTCGAAAGCTTTGGCGCCCACCTCGCCGAAAAACCCATGCTGATGGTCGCCTCAAAAATCGACGTCGCGAACAAAAACAAGCTCGCCCAACTCAAGCAATACTGCAAAAAGAAAAAGCTCGCGCTATTCCCGATCTCCGCCGTTACCGGTGAGGGCATCGAAAAGCTCAAGTACGCCATGGCAGAAAAAGTTGAGTCTCTGCGCGAACAGAGCATGCATCCCTCGGAGCCCGTTGAGAGAGCGTCCGGAACGGACGCCTGAGAGATTAGCCCCCTGAAGATTTTTTGGCGTGAGAACAGTCGCTGGGAGAACAGTCAATCAGAGTTCGTCTGCAAACAGTCCGTCTGAAAGTCCGTTTCCGCGACGTCCCGCAGCTTCGTCATCTCAACACTTCCGCAACATCGGGCATCTCCCCAGCCGCGGAGCGGCGAAATTCATTAGCCCAGCGCGTTAGCGCTGGGTACCTGCGCCAACAAATCGAGCCCCGATAGGGGCGACACCCGATGCCAGGGCGCAAGCCCGAAGGCGCCCAACCGTGAACCCCGAATCGCGCTACTTCTCCGCCCTGCTCTCGTACGCGATATGCGTCTTGGTCACGCGCTCGTGCCAACACAACCCATCTTCATCCAAAAAGTGCCATGCGTACCCCATCCCCAACGATACGGCGGAAACCATGCTCCCCAACACTCGCCACCGCCGCAGCCTCCGCCCTGCTTCTCCGCCATCAAACCGCTGCACGCGCAACCGCAGGGCGCGCATTCCCGCCGTGGTTCCCGAATACACAAGCAGCAAATACTGATATCCGACCCACAAAGCACTGAACAATCCCGCTCCCACCACCGCCGATTGGAACAGCGTCGGTACCGCGCCGGTCAGCCGGTAAAAGATTCCTCCAAAGACGACCGCTGCCGCCCCAACCACACTCGCATCGATCACCGCCGCCATCACTCGTTGCCGCACCGGAGCCGATTGCAACGGCATGTCTATTCCCGGACGCCGTTCCGGCTCCGCCTTCGCGACCTCCTCGATCGTCACCCCGCCTAACGCCGGCGGAGGCGGCACAATCTCGGGCGCTTCCAGAATCCGCGGACGATCGAACACCGGCTCGGCCAACTCGTGCGGCCGTACCGGTGGCGCATAGATCGTGCGCGGAAACTCAATGATCTTCGCGACTGTCTCTTGCAGGCGAGTTCGTGGAACCTCGACCGCAGCCTCACGGATTCTCGTCTCCACCGCCGGATCTGCCGGCTCGACGGCCGCTACACGCTCTCTCGCTACCGCTTGCCGCGTCGCTGCCTGTGCCGGTTGTGTGGCCTTCGTCGAGGGCGGAGTTTCGCGCGCCGTTCCCCAGTTCGGTTCCTCAAACTTCAGTCGCAACGACGGATATCGCGGAGCCCGCGGCCGTCTCCGCGCATGATAGCGATGCAATCGCTCCGACACCTCTTGCCGCCACGAAGCGCCATCCTCTTCGGGAAGAAGGTTCGGCTGCACTTGCCCCGATTCCCGCTCCCCCAAAGAAGAGTCTTCCCCGTCGCGATTCAGCCCTGAGACCATATCCACCCGCTGCCCTTCGCTCGCCTGCCCCTCATCCTCATCACCGGCTTCATTCCATTCCACAACGAATTGGGGTCGCGGATCACGCGCCCATCCATTCAGACTCGCTGCAACACCCTGCCTCCGCCCGCAGCCCTCTCCGCAACCTGCGCTGAAGCGGAAAGTCCCTCTTCAATGGAAACTGGGGCGGAACCCGGTTAGCGGCCGCACATGCGCCGGGCACACAGCCGCAAATGCGGCCGCTGCGCGAACACGTCATGGATGGACTGCGAGAACGCCAGGGCCAGAGCGAGGCCACGTGCGGAACAACAATACGGAATTCGTCTGCGCGCGCTTTGCCTATCGGCCCAGCGCCGTGCTAAGGTCACGAAGTCCCCGCTATCTGGAGCAGCTTTGGGGTCTCCGTGCGCTTCCGATGATCTCCCGCACACGATTCCTTATCACGGCGGCCTTCGTTTGTCATCTCCTTCTCGCTCCTCGCTTAGTTACCAGCCAGTTGCGGTCCGTTCCAAATTCGACTCTGACGCCTCCTGCTCCCTCGTCTTCTCCGGCGCTGTTGGCTGTAACTCCATCCCGTTCCGACCCGGTCGCTCAAGCCCTCAACCCTGGCGATGCTCCCGCGCTTTCTGAAATTCAACGCGGGATCGATGTCCGCATTCAGGCTACCGAGCAGGAAAAGGATGGCCCTGTCTACAAACTCCGTGGTCACGTCGAGATCCGCTACGGCACGTTCAACCTTTACGCCGACGAAATCACCTACAACTCCGATACCGGCGAAGCCACCGCCGAGGGCCACATGGTGCTTGACGGCGGTCCCAACGACGAACACATCGAAGCCAGCCACGGCTCGTACAATGTCCGCGCCGAAAGCGGGAAGTTCTACAACGTCATCGGCACCATCGGCCTGCAGGTGAAAGGCGGCGCCACCATCCTGACCTCCTCCAGCCCCTTTGCTTTCACCGGCAAGATCGTCGAAAAAACTGGACCCGATCATTTCATCGTGCAGGACGGTTCCGTTACCACCTGCGAACTCCCACGCCCCAAGTGGACTTTCAACGCCCACAAGGTCGCCGTCGACGTCGGCGGCAACGCCCAGGTCTATCGCAGTAGCTTTCGCATCCGCGATGTCCCCGTTTTCTATTTCCCCTTCGCGGCATTCCCCACCGAGCGCCTCGGCCGCAAGTCTGGTTTCCTCATCCCCAGCTTTGGCCGTTCTTCCACCAAAGGCACAATCCTCGGCGACTCCGCCTACTGGGCCATCAATCGCAGCATGGACGGCACCATCGGCGCCGAGTACTATTCCCAGCGCGGCTGGGCCCAGCGGGGCCAGTTCCGCGCCCGCCCCACCGACACCTCCTACGTCAGCCTTACCTACTTCGGCGTTATCGACCGCAAGCATCAGGGTGGCGAGGACGTCACACTCAGCGGCGAAGGCCGCTTCCTTCAGAATTTCCGCGCCGTCGCCAACATCGACTATCTCAGCTCCTTCGTCTTTCGCCTCGCCTTCAGCGAGACCTTCACCCAGGCCATCAACTCCGAAGTAAAGTCCCAGGCCTTTCTGTCCCAGACCTCGCGCGGCTTCTCCTACAACGGCATGGTCGAGCGCTATCAGAACTTCGAAAGCTCTCAGAATGGCGACGTCATCAGCATCCTGCACGCGCCCAGCCTCGCGCTCTCGACCGGAGATCGCCAGCTCGCGCACTCGCCCTTCTATTGGTCCTTTGATAGCGCCATCGAAGGTCTCGCCCGCAGCGAACCCGGCTTCCACACCGCCAACCTCCTTGGCCGTCTCGACTTGGCGCCGACCCTGTCTTTGCCGCTTTCCTTGCGGGGATGGTCCATGCGGCCCGAACTCACGCTGCACAACACCGCCTACACGCAAAAGCTTTTGCCGGTCACGGGCGGCATCGGCATCGTGCGCAATCAGGCGATCGATCGCAAAGCCCTTGAAGGGACCGTCGACATTCGTCCGCCTTCTCTCTCCCGCATCTTCGATCGCCCCATCCTGGGACGAAAACTCAAGCACGTCATCGAGCCGCGCATAACCTATCGCTACGTCACTGGCGTCGATAACTTCGCCAACATCCTCCGCTTCGACGCCCGCGACATTCTCAGCGACACCAACGAGGTCGAGTACGGTCTGATCAATCGTCTCTACTCCAAGCGCCTCTCCGAGAAGCCGGAAGATTGCGCGCCCAATGGCATGTCCTCGCTCCGCATCGGCGCTCCCGGCGAGCAGGTCCAGCCCTGGGAACGCACCTACACGCCCACCACCACCGGCTGCCTCTCCGGACCACAGGTGCGCGAGATTGTCACTTGGGAAGTTGCTCAGAAATATTTCGCCGATCCCGACTTCGGCGGCGCCATCGTTAATGGTCGCCGCAATGTGCTCACCACCACCGCCGATTTCACCGGCATCGCTTTCCTGACCGGACCGCAGCATCTTTCCCCGCTGATTTCGCGCCTGCGAGTGCAGAGCAGCACCCAGGCCGATGTCGAGTGGGACTTCGATTACGATTTCAAAAAACGTCGCGCCAACGCCAGCACCGTGCTGATCAACTACCGTCTGGGAAATTTCACCTTCGGCGGCGGTGACGCCTTTGTCCAGTCCCTGCCCGGCCTCAGCGGCGAAAGTGCCGTGCAGCAGGATTTCAACCAGTTCCGCATTCTGTTTGGATACGGCCACCCCAACAAACGCGGTTTCAGTGGCGCCTCCAGCTTTGGCTTCGACGCCAACCTCGGCTTCCTGCAATACGCCACCGTCCAGACCACCTACAACTGGGACTGCTGTGGTGCCACCCTCGAATACCGGCGCTTTGCCCTTGGCTCCGTCCGCAACGAAAATCAATTCCGCTTCAGTTTCAGCCTCACCAACATCGGCTCCTTCGGCAACCTCCGCAAGCAAGAACGCCTGTACTGAATGCGACTCGCGTAGGCACAGACGCCGGGTTCCCCAACACGCCCGCTTTTCATGAGAAGAACTCCGCTCCACAGTTTCCGAAACATGTGTGGCTTTGAAAGGGCTCGGCTTCAGCCGAGCCGTTAAAGCTACAAAATAGTGGCGGCTTCAGCCGCTGAGGTTGGAACCATTGGCCTGCAATACTCTTTCAATTACAAACCCCCACAATCTTTCCAATATCTACCCTGTTCTCCACTGCCTTGATCATGTAATCCGCCACCTCCGCCCGGGACACAATGAACCCACACCTCGGCAGATGTCCCTCCCGCACGCGATACTTCCCCGTATATCCGCCATCTGTCAGTCGCGGCGGACGAGCAATCGTCCACTCCAGAGCGCTCTTCATAACGTAAGTAATGGCAAGGCAACACAGGCCGCGTCGCATCCGATAACTGGTAACGGAGAAGCCCGATGACTGCCAAAATCGACGGTACTACCGGAAGCGCGCCCGCCTACGACATTGAGCCCATCGCGAACGAGAGTGCCCCGACTCCGCCGGCTTCGACGACGGCCGCCACTGAGTTGACCGAGCAGACGCCCGACACGCCCAGTACCGCCGGCAAGCGGCTGGAGAGCGCCTTCGAAGCCGACTACATGCGGGATCAACTCAACCAGGCTCAGCATCGCCCGGCCGGGGGCGTTCTGTACGACCATCGTTCACACGATCCTGCGGGGAACGTCACGGAGACGAAAACTGCAGCACCCGCATCCCTTGTCGGACTGAAGCTGGGGACCGGCAAGGACAATAAGAATGTGCAGGTCACGAAGGAAATCGGATCCCCCCAGGGCTATGATGACGAGCGAGAAGCGATTGCAGTGGCACGTATGGCCGGGACCGAACCCGCCGCGGTGGTGAAGGTCAACGACAAGTGGCATGCGGTCGAGACTTCTGCGGATCCTTCCTACGCCGATGGTACGGGCACCACCCGGCAACACTCCGAAGGCAATGTCGTGGTCCATGGTCTGCCGCCTTATTCCGAAGTGAAAAAGTTGGGGAGCGACATTGCCGCTAGCCGGGACCGCTTGCAGGCGGAAAAGGACATCTCGTGGTACACCCACGTCCTGAATACACCCTTGAGCGAAGCACAAATCAAAAAGAACCGGGAGTATTTTAATAACCCGAACGTGAGCAAGGCTGAGAAGGCAAATCTCAGCGACACCCTGCCCGAGAACCGAAGCCAGGTTGAGCAAAAGCTGAAGGATCTCGAGAAACAGTACCCCACGCGCCTCAATGAAGCTGAGACTAAGCAACTCACAGAAAAGCTTGACGCCGATCGCAGGAAGATCGCCCCGCTTCTGTTTGGACTGCCCGCATCCCAGATCCAGTTCAACGCGTCCTCCTCGAACGATGACCCCAACAAGATGATCAACATTGATCCCATGACTCCGAACACGACGGGAGATGTCCTCGGCAGAGAGCACTACCCGCGCGACCAGAACTTCCAGCCAGGCCTGAAGCCCACGTTTGGCATCAAACTGGAGGAACTCGACGATCCCAAGGGAGCGGCGGGAGTCTTGTTTCATGAGGTATCGCATCTCAAGGACGATGAACTGGCGCAGAAGTGGGTGGAGCAGTATCAGAAGACGGGACATCAATTCGTCAGTACGCCCGAGGGGCTCCCCCCATTCCAGAAGTGGATGAACGGGCAAGTCGGCAAACAGCTGCCCACGCAACCCCCGACTCCGCCGCTCACCCAGGCCGACGCACAAACCGTGGTGGACAAGGCGTACAACCAAGGAGCGACCTCGGAAGCGCGCGCTTACGTCCATGCCGCCATCGCTGCACTGCAGGCGGGCAATGGCGAGGAAGCCATCAATCAGCTCAAGACCTACGCCTCGGCGCTCAAGGACGGGCGTGCGGCAAGCCCGGCGACCGATTCCGCAGTCCAGCCTGCTCTTACGAAGGAACTCCAGGACCTCTACCGCACGCACCCGGAACTGCGAGGCAAAATCCAGGACGCGATTAATGCAGCCAAGTCTGCGAACTCGTCAGCCTGGATTTCGAAAATCAGTTTTTCCAAGTGAGCGTGCTGGGTGCCCCAGGTTCGCGTCCGTCCTTTGGACGCTAACCTGGGATCGCCGTGACTCGTTCTCCGCTCAGACATACTCTCCTCCACATATTCCACCCCTGCTGCAACACCACCCCAAACCCGCCGTCGCGTATTACCATAGAACTCATGCCCATCCCCGCCGAGCTCGCGCCCAAGTATTCCGCCCTTGAGCAGCGCCTGCTCTCTCTCGGACGCATCCTCATCGCATACTCCGGCGGAGTCGATTCCGCCTACCTCGCATGGGCCGCTCATCAGGCTCTCGGCCCGAACATGCTCGCCGTGATCGCCGACTCGCCCAGCCTCGCGCGCACGCAACTCGCCGACGCCATCGCCTTCGCCCACGAGCAGGGGATACCGCTCGAAGTCATCCCCACCACCGAACTCGATCGTCCCGAATATGCGCGAAACGATGCTTCCCGCTGCTTCCACTGCAAGGACGAACTCTTCACCGTCATGGAAGCCTTTCGCCACGCTCGTGGCTTCGACGCCATTGCGTACGGCGTGAACCTCGACGATCAGGGCGACTTCCGCCCGGGCCAGCAGGCCGCACGTCGGCACCACGTTGCCGCGCCCCTGCTCGATGCCGCCCTGACCAAGCAGGACATTCGCACTCTCGCCCACGCTGCCGGACTACGCGTCTGGGACAAGCCCGCCTCTGCCTGTCTCTCCTCACGCATCGAGTACGGCCGCCCCGTCACCCGCGAAGCCCTGGCCGCCGTCGAGCAGGGCGAAGATGCCCTTCGTGCTCTCGGCTTCCGTCATTTCCGCGTCCGCCACCACGGCGAAATCGTCCGCATCGAGATCTCCAGGGACGAACTTCCCCGCGCCCTCGATCCCGTCTTGGCCGCCGAGTTCACGCGCATCTTCAAGGCCCTGGGATTCAAATTCGTGACTCTCGACCTGGAAGGCTTCCGCTCCGGCTCCATGAACGCCCTCCTCCGCCCCGAAGACCTGCTGCGGGCGGGCTAATGCCGAACCAACTGGAGCCCAGAGCCTGGAGCCCGGAGCCCAGATCCTGACGTCCGCATTCCCTATGAGATAATCAACTGTTCAAGCCCTGATGCTGAGGCGGTTCCTAGTGACGCTGTTACAACGCTCTTTTCTCGTCCTGTTAATGATCTGCCTGGGTTGTGCTGCCCAGTCCGCGCCTTCTCCCGACACGGCCAAAGCTATCGAGCGACAGGTGCGTTCCTACTACAAGTTGCCGCCCGACGTCACCGTCAGCATCGGGCCCATCAAGCCCAGTGACTTCAATAACTACGATTCCGTCAAGCTCACGTTCACTAAGGGCACGCGCAAGGATGAGTACGATTTCCTCCTCTCCAAGGACAGCAAGACTCTCATCAAGCTTACCA
>Ga0307474_10003212_pt1 | contig 11806 bp, 12 predicted proteins | sample atmos_gasesECM1C_2_FD_203312 | JGI IMG/M metagenome (GOLD analysis project Ga0307474, IMG submission 203312) | Hardwood forest soil microbial communities from Morgan-Monroe State Forest, Indiana, United States - atmos_gasesECM1C_05 | ecosystem: Environmental > Terrestrial > Soil > Temperate... | reverse complement strand
TGGCAAACCGCGGCGCGTATCCCGATGAGCTTGTTCGCCGCTACGCTTGCACCTACGCCACTGCCACAAATCAACACGCCCCGCTCTGCTCTCCTGTCCAAGACTGCGCGGCCAACGGCTTCCGAGAAATCAGGATAATCCGAAGGATTCTCGTTGAAAGCCCCAATGTCCAGCACCGCGTGTCCCAGTCCACGCAGTACGTCGCCCATGGCATTTTTCAACTGGAACCCCGCGTGGTCCGACCCGATCACGATTTTCATCACCGGCTCACTTTCCCATCGCTTCTTTAGCAGCCGCAACCACATTCTCGACCGTGAATCCGAATTTCTTCAGCAAGTCCTTCAACGGAGCGGAAGCTCCGAAGGTATGCATGCCGACCATTTTTCCCTTGGGCCCAACGTAGCGTTCCCAGCCAAATGTGGACGCCATCTCAACCGACACCCGCGCTGTCACGGCCGCCGGCAACACACTTTCTTTGTACGCGGCATCCTGTTTTGCGAACAGCTCAAAGGACGGGATGCTCACTACCCGAGCTTTTGTTCCTTCTGCGGCAAGCTTCTCCTGCGCCGCCACACAAAGCGAAAGTTCAGTCCCGGTGCCCATCAGGATCACGTCGGGCTTTCCGCCCGATGCGTCGCTCAAGACATACGCGCCTTTCGCGACACCCGTAGCCGGGGCGAATTTCATCCGGTCCAGCGTCGGCATGGCCTGCCGCGAGAGCACCAGCGCAGTCGGCCCGTGGATGTGGCTGACAGCCAGCTTCCAGGCTTCCACCACTTCGTTGGCGTCGCCAGGACGCAGCACCAGAATATTTGGCATGGCGCGCAACGCCGCCAGTTGCTCGATCGGCTGGTGCGTCGGCCCGTCTTCTCCCAATCCGATCGAATCGTGCGTGAACACGTAGATGACCGGCTGCTCCATCAGCGCTCCCAGGCGGATTGCGGGCTTCACATAATCGCTGAAATTGAAAAAAGTCCCGCCGAAAGGCCGCAGCTTTGTGAGCACCATTCCGTTCATTGCGGCACCCATGGCGTGTTCGCGTACGCCGTAGTGCAAATTTTGTCCTTTATATTCGCCGGGAAGAAAATCGCCCGCGCCCGGAAATTCCAAGTTGGTTTTGTTCGATTTTGCCAAGTCCGCCGAACCGCCGATCAACCACGGAATATTCTTTGCCAATGCGTTCACCGTTTTGCCGGAACTCTCGCGTGACGCCATGCCCTTCGCATCCGCCTGGAACACCGGCAAATTCTTGTCCCATCCCTCGGGCAGTTCGCGTTTCTGCATTAGTTCGAGTTGTTTGGCCAACTCCGGAAACTTGGCCTTGTAGTCTCCCCACAGTTTCACCCATTGCGTATGCGCATCGCCGCCGCGCTTCCCGATGCCGTCCGCGAAGTGCTGGTACACGCCGTCAGGCACGAAGAACTTTGCATCATCCGGCCATTCATAATTCTCTTTTGTTAATTTCACTTCTTCCGCGCCCAGCGGCTCGCCATGCGCTTCGTATGAATCCTGCTTGTGTGGAGATCCATATCCAATGTGACTGTCCATCACGATAAGTGTCGGTCTGTCAGTGGTTTTCAGGAAAACTTCGTAGGCTCGCGCCACCATCATCAAGTCATTCGCATCCGCAACGCGCGTCACATTCCATCCGTAACCTACAAATCGCGTCATCACATCTTCACTGAATGACCAGGACGCCGGACCATCGAGCGTCACGTGATTGTTGTCGTAAATCCAGCAAAGATTTCCAAGCCGCAGATGACCAGCAAGCGAAGCCGCTTCCGACGCGACGCCTTCCATCAAGTCTCCATCGCCGCATATCGCATAGGTCCTAAAATCAAAAATCTCAAAGCCCGGCTGATTGTAGTTTGCCGCCAGCCATTTGCTCGCGATAGCCATGCCCACGCTGTTACCCGCGCCCTGCCCCAGTGGCCCGGTCGTCGTCTCGACTCCGCTCGTCATGTGCGATTCCGGATGTCCCGGCGTTTTACTGTCCAGTTGCCGGAAGCGTTTGATCTCATCCATCGAGATCGCGGGCTCCTTCAACACTTCTCCTTCTAACGTGTAGGCACGCACGCCGGTCAAATGCAGAGTCGAGTACAACAGCATCGAAGCGTGCCCGGCGGACAACACAAACCGATCGCGATTCGGCCACACCGGATTCGCCGGATCGTAGTGCAAATATTTTTGCCACAATTCATACATCACCGGCGCCAGGCCCATCGGCGCGCCGGGATGGCCGGAGTTCGCCTGCTGCACGGCATCCATGGAAAGCGTTCGAATGGTGTTGATGCAAAGCTGATCGATGTTTTGCTTACTCATAACTGCGCTCTGCTGGCTCACAATGGCTCCTGTGCGGGCAGGAGAGCTCCCGCAGGGGAATTCAGGGTTTAGATGCTCCGGGAGTGCGCACCGGTTAAAGGAATTCTACGTCAACTAGCATTGAATTGCAGAATCCTCCAAACGTTACGGATGGCGCTCTATAGTTCTAGGAGAAGTTTTTATTCGATGCTTATTCGCGCAGCCCATCACTCGCTGTCGTGGATGTAGTTGAAGTCACCTCATTCGAATCGCTAGCCACCCCCTCAACAGGCGGTGCGGGAGTAGGCGCCTGTTCGCCACCGGGCTTAGTCTTCTCCAGCGGAGGCGCGATATCTCGGGCATCGACCGGAAAAAACTGCGCATGCTGCGCGGCCCATTTTGCCGCAAGTCCATTCAACGGACTCTTGGTGTTGTACTCCTGATACGCGATCATGCGCCCAATGCGAATAATCAGGTCGTCCAGACCTTCCGAAGCCGCCCAGAAATCGCCAATACACACCGTCGAATCATCAAAGTTCGGATGAAACACCGGCGTGAGCATGCGGCACTGAGGCGCTCGCCTCGGATATCCCAGCGAAAGATTCACTTCCAGATGATGCTGCGCACGCTCCTGAATTTCTCCATTCGAAGCCACAAACAATCCCTTGATGTGGTAGGCGAATCGATACACCTCCGGCGGCATTCCCGCCGTCCCGGTAATCTGGATCAGCGGCCAGCCGGCGAACTTCTGCACCATTTGATCGTGGTCCAGTTTCAACCTTCGAATACGCGGCGATAGCATGGGCTCGGTTTCGATACTCCTCAAAAAATTGCCGGCGCGATGTCGCGCACCACTGCAAAAATCAAAACAAACGCCAGCGCAGCTCTCCACGACCATTCCGGAACTTGCGGCCACTCGATACGATTCTCTCGCACCGCGGTCCAATACATCCTTGCAAAATACCAGAGCAGCACCGGCATCAACAGCGTCACCGCCGCGTTGAAATGGAGCGCCGCCGCAACATGCCCATGCAACAACTCTGCCAGCGCGCGAGTGGCGCCGCATCCCGGACAATAATGATGCGTCAGCGCGTAGAAGGGGCAGTCCGGGTAAAACGAATATTCCTGCGGCGAATAACGATATAAAAACGCCGCGCCAGCCATGCCAGTGGCCGCGACAGCGTTCATCGCCGTTCGCGCTGAAATCATCCGGAATATCCCATCATTTGCCGCTGCTTCATCTCGTTGATCCGAGTAAAGTGGTACTGAAAATAATAAACGCTGAAGAAGAAAGTCATCACGCCACTCAACGACAGGCCGATTGGCTCCTTCGAATTGTAATGTTGCTCAATCGAGCTCCTCATGTTGAACGCCGCTACCAGCCACATAATCGCGCCCGCTAAACGGCATATCAGGAAGATTCCACCACCCGCTGCGGCAGGTCGTCCGGCAATCCCCGCCCCGAATGCAGCTACGGTCATAGCCACGATAAGAGCTACCGATATTCCGTAGTAGAGCAAAGCTTTGCTCTCGGGATCGATTTTTTTCACCCACGCCGCTTGCACGAACGCCCATACCCAGCCAAAGATCCCGCAGGTCAGTACCGCCAGCAAAAGCACGACTCCCCAATGCAAAGACGGCGGAGGCGGATATTGCGAACCGACCGGCGCGGCGTAGCTGCCTTGTGTTCCGTAAGCGGCCGCACCTGCGCCCGCAGACCCCTCGTAAACCGTTCCCGCCGCAGGTTGCGGCGCTGCTGGCTGCGGTGCCGCAGGAACAGGAATGTTCCCAATTACTTGTGAAACCGGCACCCAATCCGTCAGTCCTTCACTGCGGCACAAATCCGTCAGCAAAATATTTCCGGAGGCGACGTATTTCTGCAAATCAGACAACGAGTACGGGCCGTACTCGTTCAAATCGCGCTTAATGAAATAATTCATTTCGTCGCTCCTGTTTTCCAACACTGGCGTTCGATCTTTACTTCACCGCGACCCAGCACAGCAGTCTTAGCACTGTGGCATGCACCATAGCCGTCTAGCAGATGATGCTGGGTGAGTCCACAATCGAGAGAGACTCCTCACTACGCGGACTCCCTTCGGAATGACGGCCATAGGCAATTTCTCCCACCTGCTGAGCATCATGCGCCCCACTACACGAATTGCGTTCCCTCAGCGTCTTTGTTCACCGTGCAGATCTCAAAGATCGCCCAAATCCAACTGACTACTGCACCATAAAAGCACGATAGCAGCGTCAGGCAAAGCTGAATCGAACCCTTTTTCACATACCCGGCGTAAAAATTGTGCACGCCGAAAACTCCCAGGAAAATTCCCAGCAGCACAAAAATCACGCGCGTTTTAGGCTGCGCGACCGGATAGTAATACGCAAGCGAACTCGGCGCTTGCTGAACTTGCGGTCCAGGCCAGGTTTGCGGTGGCGGCGCAACTCCTGTTCCCGCCATGGGCGGCGGCGCAGTCGGCGGCTGAGCTCCACTCCCTCCCGTTGCCGTCTCGGGTGCCGGTTGCGCTACGCCCATCGCCGGGGCCCGAAACGTTGTGTATCCCGAACCCAATGAAATTCCCGGACGCATCACCGGCACCAGTGCCGGTGCTTGCCGCGTCACCACATTCCCCATCAAGTCCGTTCCGCTGACCGTAACCTTCGCTTCATCCGACGGCGCATTCGCGCAGCCGAATACCGTGCACCCGCCATTCTCCGCAAAACAATCAGCGTGATGCGGCGTTCCGCAGCCCGGGCAATCTTTGCGTTCGCCCTCGGCTTCTCCTACTGCGCTGCGGCAATACGGGCAAATCGGATTCAATTCCGCTGCCTCTCTTGGTAACGGAACGCGTAGCGCCCGATCTGCACCACTGCGCCGCTCATCAAAACTTGTTGCCGCACTGGCTGGCCGTTCACATAAGTTTCGCCAATCGCCCGCAGCATAATACGCGAGCCCGCCAGATCAACGATGGCGTGCTCTTTCGCAATGCTGTGGTCTTTAAAGAGGTAGATGTCGCACTTCTGATCGCTACCCACTATGGTTCGCGGCTTGTACAAAATAAACTGTTTGCCGGCCAGCGGCCCGGCAGTCACGTACAGCCAACGGTCTTTCAGCGCGCTTTCCACCAAGCCGATTGCCACACCCGTCGCGAGTCCGAGCAGTGAAAAGCCGACGCCGCGGCTAGCTGCGCCTCCTTTGGTCGCCAGCGCGATCGGATCGAACAGCAATCCGCCCAGTCCGGCGCCAATTACGCCACCTAGAATCCCGTAAGCCGCCTTTTTCCCGGACATCCCGATAATTCCATAAGTTGCGCCGGCCGCCACGCCCAACACCATCCACGCCACGGCCCTCGCAATCCAGAACGCCGGATTTCGAGCCGTCTGCACTCCCATTCCTCCCACAATCCCGGTGGTGATCACGAACACCAAGCCGGCGAACAGGCTGATCACCATGCCCAGGAGCGCGCCCAACGGAACGGCCAGCCCGCCTCGAATCAGCGCTTTTTTTGGCGATCTTTCGACCACGCTCTCTGCGATCGCATACGCCACGCACTGCAGCGTCACGACCGACGCAATCAGCACAAAACTTTGCCAAGCCCTGCGGTCCGGCCCGTCGAGAAACCACGGCTCACAGACAGCCCATCCCAGGCAGGCTCCAACCAGACCCGCCAAACCAAGATAAAACCAGCCCTGCAGCAGAAGACTTCCTTTTTCTTCTGCTATTTGCGTATGCGGATCGGAAGCTTCGCTGATTGAGCCGTACACCTTCGCTCCCGCCGTTTGGGCCGCCGGAATCAGCGCGCCCGGATCTGGCATTGATACATTCGCCAGGTCGTCCAGCGTGATCCTGATCGACTTGTCCTTATTTTCTGGGGACATTGGCATCCTTCCCATCGTTCGTCTTCGGTGTCTTTGCGGCCGGCGGTGGTTCGCTCTGTCGAGCTGCCGGGTTGGCGTTCTTGTCGGGCGGCGGGCTTTCCAATCCCTTTAGACTCGGCACGCTCAAAGTTCCATCGGAGTTGATTCGCGTTCCTGGAGGAGCCTCGATCGCTGTGTGATTGAACGGGTCCACAAAAAATATTTGCTGTCGCGGAAAGAAAAACCACGTTGCGACGAACACGATCGCCATCAATAGCAGGTACGAGGTGACCGTCAGCATCCATTTCAGCCAAGTCGGCGCCCCGATTCCCCCCCCTTTGTCTACTTCGGTCATCTCCTGATTGTCTTCGATTCCGCCAACTGGCTCGGGCTTACCGGTTTCTCCCGCTTCTTCGCCGCCTTTGTGGTCCTTCACATGAATCTCAGAAACGCGTTCCAGCCGCTCGCCCGACCAGCCAAAGCAGCCTTCTTCATCGCTGTGCGGGTCGTACACCCACGCCACTTGCAACGCCGAGGAAAAAAAATTCTTGTGTATAAACGTATCGTGATCCGATAGAAACACGCCGAATCCCGGATGCGAGTGATACCAGCCCACAATCCGCTTGTCCGGATATTCCTGGTCCTTGATCTTATAAATATGCTCCCAGGTGTCCTGCGTGAACGTCACATACGTTCCGGCCTGCGCCGCGTTCAATCCCGGAATGCGCGCGGTGATGCTCAAGCCATTGCCGTTTTCTTCTCCAATCAGCACTCCGCAAACTTCCGTCTTGCTGTTCGAACGTGCATGCTGCCTGATCTGGCGAAGCACTTCGCCCTCAATCGCCACCCTCGGCTGCCGCTGATCCGGTTTCCGTTTACCCATTTTCCCGCTCGTCCGCGTCTCCCGAAGAGAGATTCCTCGGGCGACAATCGCCCTCGGGACAACAGATTTCAGCGCGTTACAATTCGTCTCCCAGCACCGCACTCCTATCTCCTGCCATCAAATAAGCCTTTTCCCGTTGCGCTGTTCGAACTGTGAACACATCAAACAATGGCAACCCTAACTGGTCCAACGTGCGTTTGCCGAAATCTTCGCTGCCGTCATAACTGTGAATCGTTTTCACCACCCGCATCTGCCCATCGCGCGGGCAGCGTCCTTGTTCATACTTAATGCTCCCCACTGGCTCAAAAATTTCTTCCTTCGTTCCGCACTGCGGACACTCCAAATCGCGCACGATGTCCCGGCTGAATTCCACCACCACATCCGCGTCTCCTAAATCCTCAACACCACGTCGCCGAAAGTCTTCGAGCGTCCATTCACTCGACTTCCGCGGCAGCCCCGTCACACTCTCATACGTGAAGTGACTCATGCAGTCTGGATTTGCTGTGTACCTCACTTTGTACGAAGTGTGATTCAGCCCTTCGAAGACAAATCCGCTTCCAGCTAACGTCGGCATTCCGTGCAGCAGCTTCACCGCCTCCTGCACTTCAATTCCCGCAATCACCGAAGAAATCGTCGGCGTCGTCGCAACTTTTCCTTCCGGGTTCGCCTCGCGCAGCAGCAAGTTGCAGGACATCCGCTGCTCCAGTAATTTCCAGTCCGTTTCACCCAACGTGCATTCGTAACACGGCGCTGTTCCGGCGACGAAGACTCTCGCTACGCCATTGATTCCTTCAATCGCGCCATCAATCCACGGCCGGTTCAGCTTCCAGGCGCAACGATTGATCCACAGCCGCGCTTCGCGATTGTCCAGGCCTGCGATAATCACGTCGCTCCAGGCAAAAATTCCCAACCCGCAGTCCCGCACCACATTTGCGACCAGCGGCTTCAGCTTCACATTCGGCGCCAGCGCCAAAACACTTCTCGCTGCCGCTTCCGCTTTGTAAGTCCCAACGTCACTGCTACGGTACAAAATCGTGCGCGATAGATTCGATTCCTCGATCTTGTCCAGATCCACGATTACGATTCGTTCAAATCCCAGCAGCACCAGATTTTTCAGGATTTCGTTACCCAGCGCTCCCGCGCCGACCACCAGCACTCGCGCCGATCGCAATTTGTTCTGATCCCACCACGGAATCAGCCCGAACCGGCTGTACCGGTCCTCGTGTACTTCCTCTTCGCCGATGCGTACCGGAACCGGCGGCGTCATCCTTAGCCTGCCGTGATTTCTGGCTGCAGTCGCAGGATGTCTCCATCCTTTACTCCCGCCTCCCCAAGCGTTTGCGAATCTTGAATCTGCCGTCCGGAATTCTTGTGATGGAATTTGTAACTCAGCGGCGCCCCGTCCGGCCCGTTCGTCGGCAGCCGCAATTTCTGGATCAGCACCACGATAATCTTGTTGCACGGAGCATCATCCGGCAATTCCACGGGCACTCTTTTATTTTCCGTCGAGTCGTATACTGTCACATTGATCGTGGCCATCGTTTACCGGTCCCCGTAAAATAAATTCGCGTTGTAGAGTCCCTTGTAGGGCCGCAGCACTGCAGCGCCCCCGCTTGCCCCTGCCTCTACTTCGGCGTCTTGTCCTGCTGAATCGTCAATGCTTTCAAATACGCCTGCAATCGCTCCCGCCCATCCTTCGCGAATTCCCAGCCGCTTTCCTTCAAGAACGCTTGCGCCGTCACCGCAAAATTCAAATTCTCGGCGTTCGGCTGATAACTCTTGTCCATTGTCGAACTCACCACTCCCAACAAATTCCCTTGCTGGTCGTACACCGGACCGCCGCTGTTTCCCGGGCTCACCGGAGCGGAAATCTGCAGCGTGCTGTTTTCCATCCGCGAAATAATTCCCGTGCTCAGCGTGTACTTCAGTCCCTCCGGATGCCCAATCACAAAAATCGATTCGCCCTCTTTGGGAGTGGCAATGGGCTGGACAAACTCTCCGGCTCCGGAATGCCTCGGCAACCACACCAACACCAAATCCAGATTCGTATGCCGCGCAATCACTTCCGCTCCTGCCCACACGCCGGAAGAAAGCGATAGCATCGCCCGGTGTTTGTCTTTAATTGACCAGGTGCCCAGGCCTATCACGTGCCGCGCCGTCGCAAACAAGTATCCTTGGTCATTTGCATCGAGCAGCAGTCCCGCTCCATAACTGTTCGAAAGCACTTCGCGCTTGCTAAAAAAGGATTGCGCTGTCGGCGCGATCACCGCCACCAACGGTTTCAATTCCGACGACGCGTCCGCGCCGGTCAAATCTTTGCTGGCAGGCAGCGTAGGGAAGTCCGTGCGTTCGTCCAGCTCTGAAAGCCCGCTGGCCACGATCGCCGGGACCGATTCGAATGAAAACAGCAGCACCGTGGCCGCTGAGGTCAAAAATCCACTGATGATCAAAAGTGTCGAAAGAAAAGCCGTCCACGCATAGCGAATGCGAGGCGCCTGCCCGCGAAACGCCACCCGCATGATAATCGTCACCAGGCACAGCAATGGCAGAAACAGAACCAATACGCCCACAGATAACCGCGCCCACCATGGAATCGCCGGTGGCAGCTTCGGCTCAATCCGCGCAGGAACGTCCGGACCTTCCCTCATCTCTGTGATTTCGCTGGGGCTTATGACAATCTTATCCATCGGTCTCCAGAACCTTCGGGGGACATGCCGGCTTTGTAAGCTTTAAGTAAGCGGGTGCAAGAAACGAGTCTTAGGGTTTGTCTTACAAACCCTAAGAATAGCGGGTTTCAGGGTTGTACTTACGAACAGCCTGAAAATAACCAGCCCAGCCACACACTTACGAAACACTGAACTGACTCGTTATATACAGGTTCACTTCGCAAAGAGCAAGGGCACGGCAGTCCTATAGTTTCCGGTTGGTATCGGCGGCCGCTCCGCTCGCGCCCCGCTTTCGTGGGCATTCGCTCTGCTTTATCTGGCAGCCCGTTTCGCTTGTGACGTCGGCATCCCTAGTATCGAACGAACCGCTGGCGGTCACTGGTCTCGCGCGGCGACCCAACACATCCCGTTCCAGCCACTTCGTGAACTCCATTAGCCGGACCTCGTGCTCGACACGGATGTCCGCCACCGACACTTTCACCACATTCAATCCCTGCGCGAGCCCCGCAACCCACTCATTGCCGCGAATTGCTGCAATGCCCTGCGCCACGGCTTCGTACCAACTTATGGCGAACAAAAAGCGAATATGATAGCTTGCCGCCATGCCTGTTCGATCATGCCGTGTGACGATTCAAGATATGGAAGGCGTGGCACACGCCGTCGAAGTGACTGCGGCGACGTAAACTTCAGTGCCAAGTGTCTCTCGTCGCGATCGATCCGATGGTTTGTTTTTTACTGCTGTTGTGCCCTGTTAACCGGCGGCGGTTCGAATGTAAAAGGCGACACCAACGTAAACTGAATGCGGCTTCCCGGCTTCACGTCAACTTTTTGCCGCGGAGAATGCCGTTATGATCGCACCCGCCACCGCACCCGGGTTGCCACTCACTACACCAGCGCCTTGCGAACCTTTTTGCGCCTCCGCGGATGCCTTGGCCGACGCCGAACCCTTCTGTTCCCTGAAAACGGCCGCCTTTCTTTTCCTCGACCATGCGGGTGTGTGCTTCGGTGCCGCGCGGAATCACGACGTGATCGTTGACCAGCACGGACGGATCAACCGTTCCGGTAAACAGGTCGCCGACCTTATCGTGACTCGAATTCACTTCATCCGCCAGCCGCATCGGGATTACATGGCGCCGGGAGCGTCGCAACCTGAGCCACTCGCGCGGTGTTGCAGTAACTACATCATGTTGGTTAGATTTGTAGTGCCAGTCGCCCGGGTGGCGGAATGGCAGACGCTGAGGACTTAAAATCCTCCGGGGATTTTTCCTCATGTGGGTTCGACTCCCACCCCGGGCACCAGTATTTCTTATTGAAGATGAATGAGTTGTTGAACTACTGGTTGCCGTGTACGTCTGGTGTATTCCGCTTTGCAAAGAACGAGCCGATCGCGGCTCCAGTGCGTTCACCAAATCTGCTTCTAGTTGTTCCCGTCACGAGCGCACCCGCGCTGCTTTGAGGCACTCCGCCTGTGAGGCGACTTAAAGCGGAGGAAGACCCAGGGAACGCATACGACGATCCAGCAATCGCCGATCGATATAAACGTTGTGTACCAAGAGTTGCCGAAAGACGCTCCGAAGATCGGTCAAATAACGCCGTAGGTAAAAAGGTTTCAAGCAGGCCAACGCTCACGATTTGACTTCGATCCATTCCGCTTTCGACACCTCCGGCGCTCCGGGCAGGCCAGCACCAGCAACGACAACTTCGTAGTGAACTTCATTGGAGATACAGACACGTGGAAAGACTCGATTTTGAAAGTCGAGGCAGCCAAGTTTGGTCAGAATAACAAGCGGAAATGAGTCTGCTACAGCTGTCACGTTTTGAGACGGTCAGCAGTCCGCTTCCAGGTCTTCAAAGCTGTACCGAAAGTGGGGGGGCGCCGTGTTTCGCCGCAAAATCCATAAAAGCCGCCAAGGGCGTCTGACAAAGCTCCGCAGAGCGTCCCAGCGAGACCTTATCCTCACGAAAAAGTTCGAGGGCCAGCAATCGAGCGGTCTCTTGGGGAGGCTGCTTTCTTCCAGATTTGCGACCCTCGGCAGTGCCGAGGGCAACTTTACGTCGACGGTTTCCATAGCTCCACGTTACCGCACGCGATGCAGTTTGT
>Ga0307474_10003210_pt1 | contig 11806 bp, 13 predicted proteins | sample atmos_gasesECM1C_2_FD_203312 | JGI IMG/M metagenome (GOLD analysis project Ga0307474, IMG submission 203312) | Hardwood forest soil microbial communities from Morgan-Monroe State Forest, Indiana, United States - atmos_gasesECM1C_05 | ecosystem: Environmental > Terrestrial > Soil > Temperate... | reverse complement strand
ACGGAGCGTTCCCCTCTCCGATTCCGCGTAGAGTCAGGATGAATTAATCATGGCCGGAAACAAAATTTACCGATTACGCAGCCCTGCCGAAAGGACACGTTCGTTCCGGAGTCGCAGAAGAGGGTCGTGGATCGGTTGAGTAGTCTCAGCAGCAGAGTGCAGTAGGTTTTGGGACTAATTGGGACTAAAAACGGGAGAGCCAGTTGCGTAACGTATTGAAAAGATGGTGGCCAGGGACGGAGTTGAACCGCCGACGCCAGCCTTTTCAGGGCTGGACACAGCCATTCTCATCTGCTTGATTCCGTTCGTGTTCACTCTCGTTTCCATCACTACTTCCGCCCATTTATTGGAACAGTTTGGAACAGCATCGGAACAACTCAGTTGAGCAGCCGTAGCTGTTCGTGCTGACGAATACGGTTCGCCGCCGCCACGCCCATTTGGCGCACTGCCTTCCGCTGCGACTCAGGAACGAACTGCGCATAGATGTCCATCGTTGTCCCCATTCGCGAGTGCCGCATCTGACCCTGTACGTCTTTCGGATTCGCACCTGCGTCCGCCATCCATGTCGCATAGGAGGTACGCAGGCACCGCCAGTTGACGAACCCGAGTCCGAGCTTCCGTCCCGCTGGCTTGATGAATCGCGTCAGGATGTTGTTGTCGCGCATCGGAACGCCCTTCCAGACGGACTGGAAAACCAAATCCTCTGGATTGGCTGACTTGACGACCCTGAAGCGCCGGACCGCACGTCCGGCTTTGACTTCCACCGTGAGTGACTTCAGGCGATGGATGCGTTCGATCACTGAAGGTTCTACGGCTATCGTCGCGTTGCTGGCATCACTCTTGGGAACGTCCCAATCACCACGGCAATAACGCTCGTCAACCGTGATTGAATCGGCGTGAACGTCTTCCCACCGCAGTCCTATCAACTCGCTCACACGCAAGCCCGAGTAGATCGCCACATAAACCATCGTGGCATACGGCTCGGGTATAAGCTCAAGGATCGCGATGAACTGTTCAGGCGTGATAAATGGTTTCTGTTTTCTGCGAACCAATCTCCCGCCGTGCCGACTGCCAGCACATGTCGGCGCGTGCGGCAATTTCACCCCCTCCACCGCGTTCTTCACCAACATGCCGTATTCGACTGCCGACCCGAGAATGCTCGATAGCACGTCCTTGATCTTGTCCTTTGTTTCAAGTGCCATCGGTAGTTCCTGTAAACGGCCGTCGATCCGCCTCATGACCGTGGCGCTAGCCAGACCTGACACATACCGCTGAACAGCCAGTGTGGTCAGGTCACGCAGGCACAGATTCCCGAACGCGGGTTCAAGGTAGTTTCGGATAACGCTGCCGTAACGGTCTCGCGTTGGCTTGGAGAACGTAGGCAGCACGACCGGAATGTAGGTTGTTTCCACGTAGTCAACGAACTTCGTTGCCGAACCGATGCTTTCGAGTCCCTGATTGAGAGGACGCAAAAGCTCGGCGGCGATTTTCTTTACCTCGCGTTCGCCCATAGTGGCTGGCGCAAGGCGTTTGCGTTTACGTTTCCGAGTCCGTTTGCCCTCTACGAACTCGTCTTCCCAAAACAGCAGGTACCACCAGTTGCCTGAAGTGAACGGCTCTGGGTCTTGAAATCTTCGGCGTGCCATCCGCTCGAACTCTCCGTTCTGCGGACGAGCGCCGGGATTTGCCTCGGTAGCAACAATATCCCAATGGGCACCATCGCTGTCCAGTGGGGGTACGGCTTCGCTGGTGTTTTGCGCTGGTTGTGGGGAGTTTCCGCCTCGAAGTGGTTGCGAACACGCAGAATCAGCGGGACAGTTTAGGTCCACCGATAGGCGATTCAGTTGTTGTTTGCGGTAGTTGCCCAGCGTCCAATGTGCCCAAAGTTGTTGAATCGCCTGAAAGCTTTCCATCGCGGGGATGGAGAAGCTCGATTCGTTCGATTACAGGTGCTCTACTGCATGTCACTGAATTTACAGGCAACTTGCGCAGGCACAAGATGGGAGCCGCCGTGGAGCGCGGGACAGTTAAGGTCCATGGTGTTCAGCATCTAGGAACGGCGGTAGGGCAGTTTCACGAGTTCACCACGGTCATTCCGGTAGCCCATATGCATTCTGCGAAGGATTTCACGCATCAAATAGGTCGGGTCTTTAGCATTTTTTTTGAACGCACCTATTTCCTTTGCTATCTGACCCAGTGACTTTTTCGTGTGCAAATACTTGCGCTCAACTGCATCGTAGTCCCACTTGCGCTGCTGGAACATCATCGTGGAATATGGCGATTTCTCCGTTTTGGCTAGCTGAACAGCCGTTTGCGCCCCATCGTTGCTGCCCTTGTTGTTCCGAACGGGGCTGAGTTCGTTCGTCTTTTCACTATGCTGCTCAACGTATTCGGCAATCTTCCGCTGAAGCTCGCGCTTTTTCTCCATGGCGATCTCGCCATATTTCTCGTTAACTTCTGTGCTACTTTGGCGCAGCAACACCTTCCGCTGTTCGGCTCCAAGATCAACATTCTTTGCCCACGCATTCAATGAGTGCCGGAAACTATGGTATCCCACTCTGGGCAGACCGAGGGCAGCAGCAGCGGGTTGTATGCGATGTTTCAGGAAGTTTTGTGGTGTAAGCGGGCGCTTGCCTTGCGTAAAGGGCGAAGCAAAAACCCAATCGTCTGGCCGGTTAAATGGAGTAACAGAATGCCATGCTCGCAGCAACTCCAGCACAGGCGGGGGTATGGGCAAGTGATCCTGTGATGCTGGCGTTTTTAGCTCGGTGATCCGCCCGAACACAATGCCTTGAACAAAATCGACTATACCCAAATCTAGATCGAAGTCACGCCATTTGAACCCAAAGATTTCATTTCTTCTCGGACCAAGCCATCCGGCAAGCGCGACAACGACTCTAGCGTCGAGTTCCAGCAGCGGTAGCAGTTTGAGAAACTCGGACGGTGTCAGTTGGATAGGTTTGTTGATCCGCTTAGAGAAGCCACGTGGCAATTCGACTCGGTTCTCGCTGAGTGGGTTTATATCTAGGTAGCCCCACTTGACCGCAAACTTGAATAGGTGCCTCATTGTTCGGAATATGGCCCGCACGCTCAGAGGAGCAAGTCCTTCTGGGTTCTTGTCGGAGCGCCACAAAGTTTTGCGAAACCAATTCTCCACCTCGCTCCGGACCTCCGGACGTTTGAAATCGGAGACCTTATAGTGTTCCCATCTGGGGCGAATCCATACTTTTATATTCGACTTGTAGCTGAGGGCGGAATGCAATGCTGTCCAAGCGTCTTTGTTCTGCACATGACCTACGGGAACAAACGCTGGTCGCAGCACCTCGTTCTCATAGCGGTCAATCAACCCGCGCATGGTTACGTCTATTCGCGGGTACTCCCCGTTGGCTGCCATGCGTAGGTGCTCAACCGCTCTGAGAGCATCGTCCCTCGTAGGGTATTGCTGGAAAGTTCCTACGAATTTCTTGGCTCTCTTCGTGTTCCTGCCGTCATTGCCCTCGCGAATCTTGAGCTTCCACACATCCCGATTTTCGCCGTTAGGGCCGGGCTTCCTGCGTTCCAGCAGCAAGGTTCCGTATCGGTACCTCTGCCGCCGTCGCGGTTCATTGCTTTGGGCGGTAGTGGTCTGATTTTGGAAGGTCTCAGGGTGGACGCCCAAGAACTGGGCTGCCTGCCTACTATTTGGAACTGGATTGTTTTTGAGTTCGGACACGATGACCTCGAAGGTCATCGCCCGATCAGCAAAAGGAAGGTCGCTGATTTAATGCTCAGACAGCCAGCGCTCGTTTATATGCTGACCCGAGGAGCCATACTTCCAATGCCGCAGCCCATACGTCTCCACGGCATCGCTTGCATGGCTCGTCTTTGCAGACGGAACAAAGAACCGCCGCCTCCGCTGGGTGCCCTTGCCCTTTTGAGGACGCTGCCTATCCCTTCCCAGCGGGTGCAGTAGTTAAAGTTTCTCACCACGATTACCAAAGAACAATCTCCCTGTCAACCAACTTGCAGTACTAGGCGGTTTTGCCCCCAACAGCACACTCGATGTATCTCCGCAGGTCGTCCTCGCGCACGTACCATGATTTTCCGAACTTGAACGCGGGTAGCTCTCCGTTTCTTGCTCGGCGCTTGATCTTCTCTGGGCTGCATTGAAAGAAAGCTGCAAGTTCGGCAACTCCAAGCACTCTGCCGAGCCGAGATTGCGGATCGGCGGCGGCGTCGATCATCTTTTTCGAAGTGTCCACGATCTGCCCCCTAACCGCGCTTTCCGATCCATTGCTGCGTATCGTCACGAGGCTCGCTCGCCAGCAGCGGCATCCCCGTTCAAGGTCAGCCCCGGCAGCTTGCGCAACGTCCCGCCGAGCAGCCCTTGCAAGTCCCCGAACATCGCTCCCATGTTCTGCGCCACCATGTCGATGTGCTTCTGGCTGCGTGCCCACCGCCGTGAAGTCGCCCTTTTGTCCGTATCGAGGTCACCTTGCAGTGCCATGCACCCTTCCAGTATCGCGCTGATCCGCTCATGGAATTGCTGCCCGATCATGTAGGCATGAAGCAGTTCCGCGACGCCATCAGCCTGCTTCACCGACGCTCGAATCGCAGCTATGTCCATGAGCAGCTGCCGGAGAACTTGCGCCAGAGGCACGACGCAGCGGACGGACACTACGAAAACACCGTCGATCCGGTCAAAAAGCTCGACGCCTTTGGGAAGAGTTGCGGTCGCAATCACGCAAAGCACGGCGTTCTGCGCCCGCATATCCCTTTTTGCTACGGATAGCCATTCTCGGCTCCACGACTTTGTGTTTTTAAATTCCCACAAAATTAAGCCCACAGGCGTGCCGCTGAGACCCACTACCTCGTGGATCGCATCGCCGCCAGTATGAACTGCCGTAACCCGGTCTGTGGGGAACGCGGTTTTCAGAGTTGTCTCCAGCGCCAATTCCAGCGTTGCCCCCTGCAGCTGCTGCGAGCCAACGTCTGCTTTTCGCCTGAGTTCGTCGATCTGCTGTCGCATGTCGGCAATGACTCGGTCCCGCATGGACACTGCTGTTTGGTTGCGTTGATCGGAATCCTTGGCTGCTGTTTCCCGCGTCTTCTGGATGATGTCCTGCATTTGTTCGTCAAGCCTGCGTTGGATTTCGCCGTCGATGAGAGGCGTGAGCGCTTCACCCAGCGGCAACTGAAATTTATGACGGCACTTCGGGCACACAACATCAACGTGTCTGGCTTGCATTTCGCTTTTCTCCTTTTCATGCGATCCTTGTTCGGCTCTGGTTCCGCCCTGCTCAAGTGCGTCCTCTAGCTTTTGCCCAGTTGGGCAGTTATGGCTCTCGGTGCATTCGCTGCACGTTGCGAAGTGCCTCATCAGCGCTTCGCAAGCCTCGGCGTGCGACTGCATCTGGGCGTGATCAAACTTGCTGTCGTGGTCTCGTGGGTGCGCCTGCCGGGCGGCATGTGTTCGGTTTCTGTTATTACTGGCTGCCATGTCTCACCTGTACCTTTCCTGTCAATAGTCACTACATGCTCGACCGCGTTACGCTACTCCAGTTGAGTTTGGAGTAATCACAACTAGAATATTTTAGTATAAATCAGAATATATGTCAAGTGGCAAAAAACAACCAGCGAAAATTGGTCTGAAGGTTATTGGTCGCCGGATACGCGAACTTCGCGGGTTTGACCTGACGCAGGCACAGTTCGGAAAAATGCTTGGTATACCTCAGACGACGCTCTCCAAATACGAAAAAGGACAAGCCGCACCGCCCTTAGATTTTCTTGTACGGTTGAAGGCTCATTCGGGCAAAAGCATCGACTGGATCGTCACAGGCGAGGAGAAACACGACGGAGGAAACTAGCATTGACAAAGAGCAAAATCAGTCGCTCTGACCGACTTTGCGGGCTGCCCACGCACGCCAAAGCACATCAATGAGCAATATCCCCGCTACAATCCCCATGATTTCCTTGATCGTCGGAAACGCAATCGCAACAAGAAGGGCTACCGCGACCCACAATAATCGGTACGTCTTTACTAAGATTACGAATGCGACATCCTTTGCCACGTCTCTCGTGGATGGTCGCTGGTAGTAGTAGAGGATGGGTTCGTCAGGACGGAGCACCATGAGTTTCCCGGTCATAGTCTCCGTATAGAACTTGTTGTACCAGTAATTCACCAACGCAGCATCGAAGTAGGGATGGCTGCGCCAGATCGGATCGTCTTCCTTGTCCTGTTTCAGGATCAGCGGTTCCTCGGAGCTAAAGTGGCACGATTCCAGCACGACCTTGTCCCCATAGACGGCGAAGAAGACGTGGCACTCGTCAGCATCCCTCGACCAATCGTGGGAGTAATAAAACCACATCACGCCATAGGGGTTTATGTCCTGCCTCGCCAAATCTACCAACATCTTCATCTCTGACAGGATCGTCCATTCAGCCTCAACCTTAATGTCACCCGCCTCGGTGACGTATTTCTCCACCCCAAAAGATAAGCGATCCGGCGTTTCGCGAACCTTAGACTCCACGAGCTTGCCGTATACGGCCCCAAAAGTTGAAGGCGCCCCGTTCATCTTCATGGGCAGATCGCTGATGGCTGACAAATCAAGCCGGTACAGACCCGGAGAGAATCGGTCGCGTCCGAACTTCGCGAACTCTACCACTCTACCTTCGCATCCGGTGCTGTCGCTGTTTCACTCATGATGATCAAACTCACTGCCCTAGCCGCTGACGCACAGCGTCATACTCCGTCCGAAAAGTTGTGTTCTGCGGATCGAGTTCATACGCTTTCCGAAGATGTGGGAAGGCATCGTCAAAAGCCCCTGCCTTAACAAGCTCTTCACCGAGGTTGGAGTGACTAACAGCGTTGTCAAGTTGTGAATCGGAAGCAATTGCTCTCTCCCATTGCTGCTTTCCACTTGCCACGCTCCCCAACGCGAAGTACGCGGACGCGAGTTCAACCCTTTCAAACGCAGAAAGAGCAGCAGCGCGTGGCTCCAGAATTGAAACAATCTCTGCGGGAAATGCTGGATACCCTGATTGTGCATTCCATAGCGTGTCACTGAGAAACAAGACCCGTGCATCCATGTCTGGTTTGTTTTTCTTCCACCCTGCGTTACTCGCCGCTTCCTTCTGGACGGTCGCGGCGGCATTCGCACGAACCTTACTTGCCTGATCGTGCTCCGCCTTCGCATCATAGATTTCTGCCTGTAAGTAAAGAGCAGAAAACTCATTGTGATCTGCATCCAAAGCCGCTTTCGCTTGAACGAGGGCATCGTCATACTTTTTATCCAGAAGCAAAATGTGAGCGAGCTTCATTCGCGTTTCGGCTAAGGCGTGCTCCTCGCCGTGGGCAGCCTCGATCTTCACCATGCCGCTGATGAAGGAGTGATACGAGTCAGTCGGCTCCCCTTTCTTATACTGGGCGTCGTAAATAGAAAGAGCAGCCCGGTACTCGGATTCCGCGCCGTTCAAGTCCCCAGACTTGACCAGCGCTTCCGCAAGACCTTCGTAAAAGGCATCCATTGACGGGTTCAGTTCAATTGATCGGCGAAAGGCTTTGATCGCTTCCGCGTGTTGACCTAGCGCAGAGAGCAAGTCGCCATAGTCAGCCCAGAAACCTGCCTCATTAGGATTCAGGCGCACCAACTCAGCAAGCAGTGGAAGAGCCTCTTCCGATCTTCCCCGTTTCTGGAGTTTAGCGGCGAGTTGATCCGACCAGTCGTCAAAATCTTCGGGATCATCTTTTCGCGGGACAGCGGCGAGTTGAAGACGCAATTGCGCTATAGCGTATTCGGGATCATGCAGAGCAGTCTCGGAGTAACTAACAGTCTCGGTGAGCGCCCACGAGTCGCTGCGATTGTTGCTCAGCCAAGTGGCATCCTCCGCGACGATCGCCCGGAACGCATATTTGCCGTTCAGTAGCTTGATGAGTTGCTTGTGGGCGTCAGCGTCGTGGGGATGGAACTGAAGGCGCATCCGCAGGGTATCCTCTGTTGGCAGACTCGACGTTTTGGTTGCCGGGTGCTTCGCGCCAGTTGACTTCGACTGCTGTGCTGATGTCGTGCAAACAATTAGGAGGCAAGCAGACGCGACCATCCCCACTACTGGAGCATTCATGTTTTTCCTTTGGATGGGGGAAAGGAACGAAGCAATTGTGGCACACTCCGTTACCCGGCGCAAACGTCGCCGTCAGAGGATAGTGCGCTGTTTTGAAATTATGGCCCATAAACGTCAAATAGTTGCAGTCCTTTACTCCCCCATCGGGCGCGGAGTACCATTCCGCGCATGTCAAATAGAAACAAATTGTGGGTTGTTTTGATTGGAACGCTTGTTGTGGTTATTACAGCGATAATTCAATACGCCGAGGGTTGGACGGTCGTCAAACACACTGTTGAGGCTCTGAGAAGTACGGGATCATTCGGAGATTTTTTAGCTAATACTCTGATCTCTCCGGGCTTCTCACTGGTGTTGGCGGTTGTATTGCTTTTGATCCTCATTGATACTTGGAGAAGATTGCGAGAATTGGAGGAGCGGGAGAGAGCAGGACGGGCCGAAACTGGAGCGGTTGATGCTCGCACGAAAACAGAAATTTACCGAATTGATTGGTCATATCTCCCGGCTAGTCCATTGGAGCACGGATGGACTCTCGCGTACCAGGAGATTCCGACTCCGACCGTTAAGTTCCTCGCCCCGCTAGATTCGCCTGAACCCGGCGGTCTAAGGCTTGATGTGAATGGAAAGTACGCAATTGATTTCAAGGTGCCAACCGACTATGCGGTCGTAGATGAACTGGCGCTGGCAATTAGATATGGCGAAGGCGCAATGTTCTGGGTAGCGGTCAATGTCACGTCGCTGGATGGAGTCTCGGAGCGCAAGAGCCATTTTCTAAAAATCTTGGTGGGAGATAAAGCACCGGAATCGCCAAAAGAGTGGCCCGACGAGACACTAGTCTGGATGATTCCTGACCCGCTACCAAACAATTGGCGCGGTTTCAGGTTGCGTTTAACGGACGTGGTCACTAAAGCGCTCGGCAGCCGTGGATACATTTATGAATCGACGAAGTGTATTAGGCTGAGAGGTTGTATCTCCATAACGCCAGTTAAATTCCTCTCAACTGTGCCCTCGCAACCGGCAGTTATGCTGCCTTCGTGACTTCTATGTATTCGAGCGGGGAAACCAGTTCCTCAACTGCCCAGACATGATCGGACCGTGCCCGAATCCACGCCCCTAAATTTAAAAACGGCCCACTACCCGTCAGAGACGGCTGATGTCAACCGTGTTCATACGAAGGTGCCCGAAATGTTTCTCCTCGGCTGCGATGTCGATCAAAACTTCTCCAGCGCCGTACCGCCGCTGCGGAAGGTAGTGGCTGAATTTGCCCCCGCCCTGCTGTGAGAATGGCAAGCGGATTGCCGTGACGGTATGGTTTAATCGAGGTTGTGAAGCCACCCCCATTCATTTCCTTGCTCGCTGTAGTTGTCATCTCCCTGCTCAGCGGATGCGAGACCGAGCAAGCACAGCGCCCTGCCTACGATCCAGATACACAAGTTGTCATAACCAAGAATGAATACGCTGGCCTGAAAAAAGTAGGGCGCTTCCAGCCGTTCAAGGATATGACAGGAGTAGCTCTTGACACTAGCACGGGGCAGCTATGCAAGACCAACGATTGGCACGCTTCCTCAGAGCCTCTCTGCCCTAAACATGGAGCGATAACCGAGCCGTGTGTTATGGAACGAAGCCCCTATGAAAATGCGCCGTTGTGTTCTTCATTGCCTTGACCGGCGTGATACAACGGAAAATAAATAAGGCCCAGACTGGCATCTGAGCCTTGCCGCTGAACTCTTGCGTTCGACAATCCAAGAATACAACTGGAGCGTGTCGAATGCAAGCTTAAGACTGCTTCTTTGTTTCCTGATCGAGCACAGCTATCAGGCTATCTTTCAATTTCTGAACTGCACCCATTCTTGCGTCAAGCTCTGCTTTCGTTAAAATTCCTTTCTCGATCAATACCTCGGCAATCGCAGACGACTGCGCAAGAGCTTGAGTCGCAAACTTCATTGTGTTCGCTAAAGTTGGGATCAAAGCAGCAACTTCGGGACTCACTGGCTTATCGGGATTCATCTGTTAAGCCTCCATCAATAAACTCTCAAGTGCTAGGACAGTATGCGTTGAGATATTTCTTCCAATTTGTTTTCATAAGCCTTGAGTATTCGCTTACGCCGCTCTTTCTTGTTTCGAAAATCCATTGCCCCTATTACTGGTTCAGCCCCTTCTTTGGCCCGTTCAAATTCGATAGCTTCTGTGTGATAGCCATGTTCGGAGAGGAAGGACTTAACTGTTTCAACCCAAGTATCTAACCCACCGTCCCAAATTCCGAATTGTTCGGGTTGGCATCTACCTAGGCCATCTGAAAGATTTCTTCCAGAGGTCATTATTTCGGCAAATTGTTGGCGCACTTTTTCTGTTTCAATTTCGGAGGCTGCAAATTGGGCGCATTGATTTTCCAATCCAACAATAGCGAGGCGCTGCCGAATGACTAAAATCGTCATGGCTAAAAAACAGCAGGTCCACAAAGATGCTTGAAAGACACGACTGTATTCAGCGGCTTTAGGGTGAAAAGTAATCAGCCACTCGCGGAACGTAGCGGTAACACCACTCATCAATCCGATAGCCAGCAATATCGTGAAACATAGGTCTTTCCGCAACCCGCCCAATAATTCCCGCATAGTTATGACAATTGTACCGACCGCACATCGTAGAGAGTGTGAATAATTGGTGTACTCAGATGAACGATAAATGGACCGCTGGTTACCGTGAGGAGCGCTTCGGAACCCACGCTGATGAAAATCTATGACGTCTACATGACCCGGATGGTGGCGTCGAAGGCGAAGATCAAGCTATGACGAACGCCCTTGAGGGCGCGAAGTCGATCCTTCGCCAGTCTGAGAAAACCGACAATGGACTGAAGTAGCCGACCCGTCCCACGAGTGACCGTGCGGACGGCGTTAGCAAGGCTCCAGTCGGAGACAGACTGGTACCCGGTGGGATTTTGAGCGTAATCGGGATTCTTCGCCAGTCATCGCGATAAGCGTCCGCCGCCTTCATCCGATGTGTCTACGCCGAAGTTCTCCGAAGCGACCAGCGCAGGATTAGCAAAATCTCGCAGCAGAGAACCACAGCGCAGATCGCAGCACCACCCCGAAGGTTCACGCGAATGGCCGTAACCAGAGCGGAGATGCCGAACGCGATGGCCATGAAAAACCCTAAAAACGCGCCTATCCAAACTCGCAGCCTTAAATCTTGGTGAACGCTTACCATTATTACAGCCGACGTTAACAACAGCCCTCCCACCAACCACCCGCCAGCGACGCTCAAGGCTAGAACAGACGCGCTCATTGAGATGACCATACTCTCAGTCCCTTGCCCTTCGCTTGGATTGAAGACTTCTCGCCTGCGACGATGGCTCAATGCGCAATCCGCAACCAGATTGTAGCTCTTGGTTGATGTAAACCAGACAATAGCACTCAAAACCCTCACCGAAGGGTCTGCATGACGGTAGCGACCCCATCCGACAGCACGGTGTACAAGGTCAAGTCTTGGCTATCACACATCGTTCCTTTCAACTGAATCAGCCCGCTGCCGGAAAAATCGAGGCAAACCCCGGCGCGTCCGCTAGATTTTTGGAACAGAATGGAACAGAAACGGGGTTGGGGGCGGACGCAAATGATTGAAAACATGGTGGCCAGGGACGGAGTTGAACCGCCGACGCCAGCCTTTTCAGGGCTGCGCTCTACCACCTGAGCTACCTGGCCACGTTTTCGAG
>Ga0307474_10003209_pt1 | contig 11811 bp, 10 predicted proteins | sample atmos_gasesECM1C_2_FD_203312 | JGI IMG/M metagenome (GOLD analysis project Ga0307474, IMG submission 203312) | Hardwood forest soil microbial communities from Morgan-Monroe State Forest, Indiana, United States - atmos_gasesECM1C_05 | ecosystem: Environmental > Terrestrial > Soil > Temperate... | reverse complement strand
ACCAGCCGCGCCGAGACGTACTCGACCCGCGGCACCCGGCGCGCGGCGTCGACGCCCACCACCTCCATCCACTCGCCCGCGCCCTCGCCGAGCCCGAGCGTCATCTTCAGGCTCCGCGCGGCGTTGCGCCCGACCAGCAGGCCGAGCTCCGCCTTGACCGCACTCATGATCGCCTCGTCCATAGCGTTCCCGGCCAGGCGCAGTGACCTCGCGCGTACCACGTGGCCGCCGGCCAGCACCGCGGCCTCCGTGGTGCCGCCCCCGATGTCGACCATGAACGCCCCGGTCCCGTCGGTCAGGCCGATGCCCGCCCCGGCGGCGGCCGCGACCGGCTCGTCGACGAGCCGGACGGCACACCGCGGCCGCTGCGCCTCGACCGCCGCGGCCAGGGAGCGCCGCTCCACGTAGGTCGCCCCGCTGGGCACGCACACCACGGCCGACGGCCGCAGCAGCCCGCGGCGCAGCTGGGCCTTGCGCAGGAACGCGTGCAGCAAGGCGGTGGACGCGTCGAGGTCCGCGATGACCCCGTCGCGCAGGGGATGGACCACGTCGACGTCTTCCGGGTCCTTGCCGGCCAGCGCGTCGGCGGCATGGCCCACGGCGGCGACCCGGCCGGTCTGCCGGTCGATCGCGATCGCCGATGGCTCCTCCAGCACGATCCCGCGGCCGGAGATGTAGACGAGAGTATTGACCGTGCCGAGGTCGATCGCTACCCCTGGCCGCAACCGCATGGCACCTGTCCTCTGCCGGAAACCGGAACCGCCGCTACGCCTACCGTATGGTTTCTACTCCACGACCCGGCCGGCTGGTGCGCGTTCGCCGCGTTGCAGCCGGTAGGCGATGTGCCGGCGCAGCGGGTGGCCGACCGGCAGCGCCGGGTGGTCAAACAGCACGTGCGGGGTCATACCCAGCCGGAGCATGACGGCCTGCGACGGGCGGTTGGTCACGGCGGTCATCGACCAGATCTGGTCCAGGCCGGCCCCGCCGAACGCCACGTCCACGGCCGCGGTCGCGGCCTCGGTGGCGTAGCCCCGGTGCCACGCGCGGCGGGCCAGCCGCCAGCCCACCTCCATGTCGCCCGCGCCGGGCACGCCGACGGGCATCGGGTTGAGGCCGGTGAACCCGATGAACTCGGCCGTCTCCGCCACCTCGAGCGCCCACAGGCCGAAGCCCTGCCGCTCGAACAGGGCCTCGATCCGGTCGACGCTCGCGTCGCTCTCGGCCCGGTTCAGCCGGGCCGGGAAGTACCGCATCACCTCGGGGTCGGCATTGAGGGCGGCGTACGGATCCCGATCCGCGTCACGCCACCGGCGCATCACCAGGCGATCGGTACGGATGCGGTCGAACCGGCGGGTCACCGGGCCAGCGTAGCCGGGTCAGACCTGGCTCGGCTGTACCGCGGCCGGTGCAGGCGGCGTGCCGGAGAGGCGGCCGAATCTGCCGCCCTCGGCCTCCTTGTCGTACACCTGGACGGCCTGCTCGACCGACAACCCCTTGGTCTCGGGCAGGTACTTGTACACGAACCCGATCGCCACAACGCACAGGAAGGCGAACGACACCATGACCCAGCCGAGTCCGATCGACGTGCGCCAGACCGGGAACGCCTCGATCAGGGCATAGTTCGCCAGCCAGTCGGCGCAGGCGCCGATGGCCGCGGCCCGGCCCCGGACCGCGGTCGGGAACACCTCGCCCTGGATGAGCCAGCCGGTGCCGCCGACGCCGATCGCGAACGAGGTGATGAAGAACGAGAACCCGACCATGACCAGTACGACCTTGGGTATGCCGGCCAGGTATGCGACCCCGATCGCTGCGACGAGGATGAACACGGTCATGCCCGCGTAGCCGCCGATGGCCAGCGGCCGCCGGCCCCTCTTGTCGATCCAGCGGAAGGCGAAGTAGGTGGCGACCACGTTGACCGCCCCGAGGATCGCGGTCGCCTCCACCCCGGCGACCGCGGCGGCCACCGCGTCGTTCCCGGACGTGAAGTAGCCGGACAGGATCGTCGGGCCGTAGTAGAACGGCACGTTGATCCCGGTGATCTGCTGGAAGATGAAGAACAGGCAGACGATGACCAGCGCTCGCCGCACGCCCCTGGTCCACTGGGCTCTGCCCCGCTGCTGCCGCTGCTGCTGGTATAGCTGGTCCGCTGCCTGCCGGACCTCGTCCTCGGTGACGTTCATGCCCAGCCGGCCGAACGCCTTGCGGGTGTCCGCGTAGCGCCCGTGCAGCATCAGCCACCGCGGCGATTCGGGCATGTGCGAGCGCAACCCCACGGCGATCAGCGCCGGGATCCCGCCCAGGCCGAGGATGAGCCGCCAGTCTTCGTTGCCGGCGCCGCCCGGATTCGCCTTGAGGATGATCACGGCCACGATGTAAGCGGTCAGGATTCCCACGGTGATCATCCACTGCTGGATGATGCTGAGCTGGCCGCGCCTGCTGCGGGGCGCGAACTCCGCGATGTACGCGGTGGCGATCGCGGAGTCGGCCCCGATGGCCAGCCCGATCAGCGTCCGGGCGAACAGCAGCACTGCGGCGTTTGGGGTCACCGCCGACAGGATCGAGCCGACGGCGTAGATGGCGGCGTCGGCGATCAGCAGGGCCTTGCGCCCGAAGTGGTCGGTCAGCGGGCCGGCGATGATCGCGCCGGCGGCAGCGCCCAGTGATGCCCCGGCCACCAGATAACCGGTGGCGAAGCTGGACAGGTGGTAGGGAATGAAGCCCAGCGCCGAGCCGATATTTGACGTGTCGTACCCGAAGAGGAACCCGCCAATGCACGCCAGCACGGCGAGGTACCAGTAGAAGTTCGTCGGGATCCGTGAGTCCAGATCGTCAAGAACGTTGCGCCCGGACGGCTGCGCAGGCCTAGCCTCCGACACCATGGCCGAACCTCCTCGGAGGGGTCGGCTACCCGGAGGGTTCGGCGGGCAAACGTCACGAACCTGTTGCAGCGCCCGGGTCGAGCGCGAAAACCCCGGCGCCGCCGAGGTTCCCGGACGGGCGAAAAAAGCTGTCCGGAGCGGCCGGCGGGCCCGGGTTGGGCCGCCCGATACAGGCCGGCTTGCCGAGCGTGTTACGGGTATGTTACGACTGTGTTACGCGCGCAAGGGAAAGTGGCGTTGGGGTGAACGTTATGACGCCCACAACGACGTGGACGAGGGTGGCCCGTCGGCTGGGCCTTGACCACAACACGTTGCGGCGGCGCTCGGATGTCATCGAGGGATGGCTGCTGCCGGCCACGGTCGTCACGTTCCTGCTCCTGGGAACGCTCGTGGCCGCGCTCATCGGCCTGCGCGTGCACGCGGACAACGCCGCCGCGCAGCGTGCCGAGCAGAGCTGGCGCCAGGTCCCGGCCGTGCTGCTCAAGGCCGCGCCCGGGCCGATGATGTCGGACAACGGGGCCAATGCCTGGCTGGTGTGGACACCGGCGCGGTGGGCCGCCGATGGCCGGACGCGGAGCGGCATCGTGCCGGCGCCGTCCGGGACCAGGGCCGGGGCCACGGTGCGGGTGTGGGTGGACCGCACGGGCACGGTGCAGGTACCCCCGCTGACGCCGGCCCGGGCCGACGACCGGGTCGTGGTCGCGATGGCGTTCGGGCTCGGCGTCCTGGCCGTGTTCCTGGCCGGCCTGGCCCTGGCCATCCGGGCCGTGCTGGATCGCCGCCGGCTCGCGGACTGGGAGGCGGCCTGGCTGTCGGTGGGCCCGCAGTGGAGCCGGCACGCGTAGCCCGCCCGCCGGAGCCCGAGGGGCCCGAAGGCCCTAGACCAGCGCGCGGACGCCCCCTACGGTTGGTCACAGAATAGTAAGGCGCCCGCCTCGGAGACGGCGACCGCGGGCGGGGGGCGCCTTGGGGGGCCGGGGTCGTGCTCGACATTTCTCTGCTCGGCGAGACGCGGGTGGCGGCGGAGGGCACCATCGTGCTCGCGCTGCGATCGCCGCGGGCCATGGCCCTGCTCGGATTCCTGCTGGTGCACCGGGGCGCGCCGCAGCGCCGCGAGTACGTCGCCGCCCAGTTCTGGCCGGACTCGCCCGAAGGCCAGGCCCGGACCAACCTGCGGCGCGAGCTGCACTCGCTGCGGGCGGGCCTGCCACAGGTGAACCGGTGGCTGACCGCCGACGGCGGGACCCTGCTGTGGCGCCTCGACCCCGAATGCCGCCTGGACGTTGACGAATTCGAGGCCGCCGCCGACGCGGCCGGGGCGGCCCTCGCCGCGGCCGACAACGCGGCCTTCCGGCTGGCCGCGGCGGACGCCCTGCGGGCCTACCGGGGCGAGTTCATGCCCGCGCTGTACGACGACTGGGCCGCGGCCGAGCGCGACCGGCTGCACCGACGATGCATCGCGGTGCTGGACCAGCTGATCAGGCTGGAAGGCGAGGCGGGCGGCTACGCCGCGGCGATCGAACTGGCCCGCCGCCGGATCGACCTTGAGCCGCTGGAGGAGGTCGGGTACCGCAGCCTGCTGCGGCTCCAGGGCCTGGCCGGGGACCGGGCCGCGGCGGTGCAGACCTACCATCGGTGCGCCTCGGTCCTGGAACGCGATCTCGGGGTCGCTCCGGACCGGGCGACCACGGCCGAGTACCAGCGTCTGGTCAGCGGCGGCCGGGAGCCGGCGCCGGGCCCGCGGGCCACGGCGTCCCTGGCATCGGTCGTATCCGGGCAGGTGCCGTCCCGCGCGGCCCCGGGTGGCGCGGCCGAGCCCGACCCGGCGCGGGCGGCCGGTCAGGTCCGGCTGGTCGGCCGCGAGGATGAGCTGGGCCTGCTGCGGGAACGCTGGCAGGGGGCGCTGCGCGGCTCGGCGGGATTCGCGGTGCTGGCGGGCGAGGCCGGCGTGGGCAAGACCCGGCTGCTCGACGAGCTCTCCTCGCAGGTGCAGCGGGCCGGCTTCGACACCATGCGGGCCCGGTGCTTCGCCGCCCGCGGGCGGCTCGCGCTGGCGCCGGTCTCGGAGTGGCTGCGCAGCCCGGCGCTGCGGTCGGCCCGGGACCGCCTGGAGCCGGTGTGGGCGCGCGAGGTCGACCGGCTCGTGCCCCCGACCGGCGCCGAGCCGATGCCTGCGCTGAGCCCGATAGCGGACGCCTGGCAACGGCACAGGTTCTTCGAGGGCCTGGCCCGGGCGGTGTTGTCGACCGGGCGGCCCGCGTTGCTGCTGCTCGACGACCTGCAGTGGTGCGACGAGCACACGCTGGCCTGGCTGCAGCTGCTGCTGCACCTGGGCGAGGGGCACCCGATGCTCGTGGTCGCCGCCACCCGGCTGGAAGAGATCGACGGCAACGCCGAGCTCACCGAGATGCTGCGGGCGCTGCGCTCGGCGGGTCAGGTCACCGACATCGCGGTCGCGCCGCTGGACGGGCCGCGATCGGCCGAGCTGGCCGGCCAGGTGCGCGGGAGCAGCCTCGCCGAACAGGAGGCGAGCTGGCTGCATGATGCGACCGGCGGCTACCCGCTGCTGGTCATCGAGTCGGTCCGGGCGCACGTGCTGGACAGCCTGGACGCCGATCCCGGGCCCAAGGCCCGGGCCGTGCTGGCCGGCCGGATAGCCCAGGTCGGGCCGGGCGCGCGCGAGATCGCCGAGCTGGCCGCGGTGATCGGGCGGGACTTCAGCATGGAGCTGCTGACCCGGGCCGCCGACCTGGACCCTGATTCGGTCATCGGGGCCGTCGACGAGCTGTGGCGCAGGCGGATCATCCGCGAGCACTCCTCGTCCAGCTACGACTTCGCGCACGACCTGCTCCGTGACAGCGCCTACGCGGCGGTCAGCCCCCCGCGGCGCGGGCACCTGCACCACCGGGTGGCCGAGGCGCTCGAGGTCATCCATGCCGATGACCCGGGCACCGCCGCCGCGGCCCTGGCCTACCACTACGAACGGGCCGGCCTCGCGGCCCGCGCCGTGCCGCATCATGTCCGGGCGGCTGCGGTCGCCACCGCGGTGTTCGCCAACCAGAAGGCGGTCCGCCACTACCGGCGGGCCGTCGAGCTGCTGCGTCAGTCCGCGCCGGGCCGGGACCGTGACGCCTCCGAGCTGGCCATCCGCGCGGCTATGGCGGCCCCGCTCAACGCCCAGGCCGGGTACGCCTCGACCGAGCTGCAGGCCGTCTTCGAGCGCACCCATGAGCTGGCCGAGCTGCTGGGCGACACCCGGCTGCAGCTGATCACCCTGGTGGGCCTGTTCGGCACCCGCTACGTGCAGGGGCATACCGCTGAGTCCTACGAAATCGCCCGGCGCAGCCTGGAGCTCAGCGACCTGCATCCCGACGTCAAGGGCCAGGCGCACTTCGCCGTGGCCGGGTCGGCCACCAGCCTCGGGCACCATGAGCAGTCGCTGCCGCACTTCGCTCTGGCCCACGAGCTGTGTTACGACGCGCCGCCCCTTCTGCTCGGCAGCCGCACCGAGGTCCACGCCCGGGCCTGGGCCGCGCACGCGCTCTGGCTGGTCGGCCGGGACGACGAGGCGCTGCACTGGTGCGACTGGGCCATCGCGCGGGCCGAGGAGGTCGAGCACCCCTATACCCTGGCGATCGCCCAGGCCTACGCGGCGATCACCCACCAGCTGCGCGGCGACCGGGATCAGACCGCGGAGTTCGCCGGCCGGGTGCTGGAGATCTGCGCCCGCCACAAGTTCGCCTACTACGGCAACTGGGGCCTGATCCTGGGCGGCTGGAGCGCCGGCGGCACGGCCGGCGCCGGCCAGATCCGCCAGGGGCTGCAGAACCTGCGGGACCAGGGTGCCCTGGCACGCCAGCCGTACTACCTGGCCCTGCTGGCCGAGACACTGCTGGCGGCCGGGCGGACCGACGAGGCTGGCGCGGTGCTGGAGTCGGCCCGGGTCGCGGCGGCCGTCAGCGACCGCTGGTGGCTGCCCGAGCTGTACCGGCTGGACGCCCGGCGACACCGCGGCGCGGCCGCCGCCGACCTGCTACGCCGGGCGGCCGACATCGCAGGCCAGCAGGGGGCGGTGGCGCTGGTCCGCCGCGCCGCCGACGACCTGGCGCAGCACGGACGCACGGCCGCGACGGACGGCGAACGCTCCGCGAACGCCTAGCCGCCTAGCGTGCTGAGCAAACGCCGAGCCCGCCATGGGCCGGCCGATTTGCCCGGGGAGCATCCAATGACCACGACAGCACAAGCCACCGAGTTCGAACCGCTGACCACGGCGATGCGCGGGCCGGTGATTCTGCCCGGCGACGACGGCTATGACAAGGCCAGGGCGGTCTACAACGCGATGATCGACCGGCGGCCCGCCGCCATCGCGCGCTGCACCGACGTGGCCGACGTCATTACGGCGGTCAGATTCGCGCGGGACCACGGCCTGACCGTCTCGGTGCGCGGCGGCGGGCACAACGCGGCGGGGCTGGGCGTGTGGGACGACGCCCTAGTCATCGACCTGTCGCCGATGCGCGGGGTGCTGGTCGACCCCGCGGCCAAGACCACGCTCGTGCAGGGCGGCTGCATCTGGGGCGACGTCGACCACGCCACCGGCGCATTCGGCCTGGCCACCCCGTCCGGGATCCTCGGCACGACGGGGGTGGCCGGCCTCACCCTCGGGGGCGGGACCGGATACCTGTCGCGCCGGTACGGGCTCACCATCGACAACCTGCTATCCGCCGACGTGGTGCTGGCCGACGGCTCGTTCGTCACCGCGAGCGAGCAGGAGCACCCCGACCTGTTCTGGGCGCTGCGCGGCGGCGGCGGCAACTTCGGCGTGGTGACCTCGTTCGAGTTCCGCTGCCACGACGTCGGCACGGTCGTAGCCGGACCCGTGCTCTACGACATCGCCGACACCGGCGACCTGCTGCGCTGGTACCGCGAGGTGCAGCCGAGCCTGCCCGAGGACATCAACGGCTGGTTCGCGCTGCTGACGGTCCCGCCCGCCCCGCCCTTCCCCGAGGAGCTCTGGCTGCGTAAGACGTGCGCGGTCGTCTGGTGCTACAGCGGCCCGCCGGAGCGCGCCGACGAGGCGCTGGCCCCGCTGCGCGGCTTCGGCTCGCCGCTGCTCGACGCGGTCATGCCGCTGCCGTACCCGATGCTGCAGGGGATGTTCGACGCCCTGTACCCGCCCGGCCTGCAGTGGTACTGGCGGGCCGACTTCTTCAACGCGATACCGGACGAAGCGGTCGCGATCCACGAGCAGTTCGGCGCGGCGCTGCCCACGCCGCACTCGACGATGCACCTGTACCCGATCGACGGGGCGGTGCACCGGGTCGGGCCGGAGGAGACCGCCTTCGCCTACCGGGACTCGGGCTGGAACGGCGTCATCGTCGGCGTCGACCCGGACCCGGCCAACGCGGCCAAGATCAAGGACTGGGCGGTGCGGTACTGGGACGCGCTGCACCCGACCTCGGCGGGCGGCGCGTACGTCAACTTCATGATGGACGAGGGGACCGACCGGGTGCGGGCCTCCTACGGCCGCAACTATGACCGGCTGGCCCGCATCAAGGCCAGCTACGACCCGGGCAACTTCTTCCGGATCAATCAGAACGTCAAGCCGGCCGGCTGATCGGGTCGGTCGACCGCGCCCAGCCGGCCGGCCTGGCTGCCCAGCCGGCCGGCCTGGCTGCGGGGCCTAGGCGGCTTCGGTTCCCGGCCGGCCGGGCCGGTCCGGCGGGGTTTGCGCGGGCTGGGTCGGACGGCGCTGGATGATCGCCAGGCTTTCCCTGAGCGCTAGCCAGACCGAGCTGAGGCTGGCGCTGCCCGGCAGGTCGCCGCGGATGGTGCCGGGCGGGCTGGCCTCCTCGCCCAGGGCGTGCAGCGCGGCCCGGCCCGCATCGACGATCACCGGGTCGGTGGCCTCGATCGTCAGCTTGTCGTCGGCGACGTGGATCACCATCTGCCGCCGGCCGGCGTCCTCGGGCTGCTCGTCGCTGGTGCCGGCCACGTCGGCGCTGCGCAGCGCGTCCCTGGCCTGGTCCAGGTCGACGCCGAGGGCGGCGAGGGCCCGGGCCGCGGCGGAGTCGCCGTCGGCGAGCGCGGCGAGCAGCAGGTGGTGCGAGCCGACCGGGTGCGAGCCGGCCAGCCGGGCGGCCTCGCTCAGGCTGGTGTCCGCGGCCGGCGTGGTGCGGATCTCGGCGCCCTCGGCCGCCTCGCCGGGCTCGTCAGAGCCGGCCGGGGAACGGCGGCGCAGCCAGCGGCGGCCGCGGCCGGCCTCGGCCTCCCCGGCGGGCAGCAAGTCGAGCACGGCCCTGCGGATCGCCAGCAGGTCGGGAGCGTGGTCCTGCAGGACCTTGGCGCCGACGCCCTCGCCCTCGCGGATCACGCCGAGCAGGACGTGCTCGGTGCCGATGTAGTTGTGGTGCAACTGGAGGGCCTCGCGGAGCGCGAGCTCGAGGGTCTTCTTCGCTCGCGGGGTGAACGGGATGTGGCCGCTCGGTGCCGCGGTCCCGGTGCCGATGATGCTCCGGACCTCTTCCCTGGTGGCCTCGCGGGTCATCCCGAAGCGGTCGAGGGCCTTGGCGGCGATGCCTTCGGGCTCGCCGAGGAGCCCGAGCAGGATGTGCTCGGTGCCGATGTAGTTGTGCTGTAGCAGCCGGGCCTCTTCCTGGGCCAGTACGACGACGTGGCGGGCGCGGTTGGTGAATCGCTCAAACATGAGACCAAGGATGAGTCAGGGTTTTAACCATGTCAATACCATGCTAATAGTATGGTTGGCATTGACCGGCCCCGGACACTAGCTTGATCGTTGGGGCGGATTCGATCGGGAGGACGCGTGGACTGGGAGGACCGGCTTGACGCCTGGGAACTCGAGCTGGACCTGGCCGCGCAGCTCGAGGGCTCGGACTGGGTGACGCTCGAGCGCGCGGCGGCGGAGACGGGCGCCTCCCGGGCCGCGCTGCGCAACTGGTACCGGACCGGGCAGATCCCGTCCCGGCTGGCTGACGGGCCGCACGGGCCGCAGCGGCTGGTGCCGCTCGCGCTTGTGGCCGCCCGCGCCGAGGCATCGCCGCGGCTGCGCCGCACGACCGAGCGGCGGCTGGCCGACGAGGCCCAGCTGGAGATCCTGCGGCACCGCATCGACCAGCTCGAGCTCCGGCTGGCCGCGCTGGAGCGGGGGCAGCCGCCGCACGCCGGGCCAGCGCCGGACGCCGGGTAGCCGCCTGGCGCGTTACGCCGGCCCGGGCTCGGGTCCGGGACGCGCGGCCCGCCTCCGCGGCGCCCTCGCCGGCGATCACCGGAATCGGCCGAGCCAGGCGCCGGCGATCGTGTGCAGCCGGTCGGGAGCCAGCCGGTAGACATGCTCCCGCCCGCGCAACTCGACGGTGACCAGGCCCGCCTGCTCCAAGACCCGCAGATGCTGCGAGGTCGTGGGCCAGGAACAGTCGAACCGGGCGGCGATCGCGCCCGAGGTCATCTCCCCGCCTCTGGCCTGCAGCACCGAAAGGATCGTGCGCCGCGACCGGCTGGCGAGCGCGCCGAATACGGCGTCGAAGTCGTCGAGCTCGGCGAGCCCGCGCGGCCGGGGGCTCACGTGCCCAGCGATACCCGCTCGAAATGCGGGAACTCCCACTTCGGCCGGCCGTCCCGCTCCTCGAGCAGCGGGTCCATCGGCTCCCAGATGGCCAGGACATCGGGATGCTCGTGCGCCTGGCCGAAGCCCCCTTCCACCCAGGTGAAGACCTCGATGTAAGTGAGACCGCCGTCCAGGCCGCGGAACACGAGCGACTCGTTGTCGGTGACGAAGCCCAGCTCGTGCAGCGTGCGCCAGTGGCGGCCGAGGAGTTCGGCGAAGCGGGCCTCCTCCCCGGCTCGGACCCGGTAGGTGCAAATAACCGTTTCCTCAGGCATAAACCTAAGTATTAGGTTTCTACCTAAGGATTGCAAGACCGGCGGGCGCTGGCGCGCCCTGCGGGCTGGCGCGAACGGGGCGGGGGCGGGACCATGTCTCGGTCGTGTCCGCATCCGGGCGCGCGCCGGCAGTATGGTTAGCGCACATCCCGCCACCGGAGGCGTAATTGGGCTACTTAGTAACGGTCGTCATCGTGGTGGTGGTGGGCAGCATCCTCGTCGCCGTCAGGTTCGTCAGAAGTGAATTGCGGCCAGAGCCGAGGCGCTCGCCGCTGCTGGGGCGAGCCGGCGCGCTGACGGTCACGGCGGGCGACGCCTGCGCGTGCGGCGGCACGATCGGCCGGTCGGGCCGGACCTCCAAACGGTTCGGGGACCTCCTGGGCTGCACCGCTTGTAACCGGGCGTGGACCATGGACGGGCGCAAAATCCGGCGGCGCCGGCCCGGTTACGCCGGCCAGGCGCCGGAAGGCACGGATTAGTTCCCGCGGGCGATTTCAGTCATCGTCGCCCGTCTCGCTACCGGGCGCCGCGTTCGTGTCGTCGCCCTTTCCATTCGTGATCCAGCATGGCGTAGACCAACTCGTCCGCCCACTCGCCCTTGACCATCTCGGTATGCCGCAGGTGCGCCTCGCGGCGCATCCCGAGCCGCTCCATGAGCCGCGCTGACGGGGAGTTGCGGACATCGCAGCAGGCGATGATCCGGTGCCATCCCAGGCTCTCGAAGCCGACTGCGAGCATGCACTCCGCGGCCTCGGTGGCCAGGCCCTGCCCGTGATAGTCGGGGTTGAACACGAAACCGGTCTCGCCCCCGCGGTGCTCCCGGCTGAGCCATTTCAGCCCGACCTCGCCGACCACCCGGCCGACCTCACGCCAGACCACGGCATAGGTCAGCCAGTCGCCCTCGGCGTCGAGCGCTATCTCGCGGCATTGCTCGGCCAGGGCCTGCCGCGCCTGGGCCGGGTTGCGGGCATTCCACTGCAGATACCGGGCCACGTCGGGGCGGGACTGATAGGCGTAGAAGTCGTCAAAGTCATCC
>Ga0307474_10003208_pt1 | contig 11812 bp, 7 predicted proteins | sample atmos_gasesECM1C_2_FD_203312 | JGI IMG/M metagenome (GOLD analysis project Ga0307474, IMG submission 203312) | Hardwood forest soil microbial communities from Morgan-Monroe State Forest, Indiana, United States - atmos_gasesECM1C_05 | ecosystem: Environmental > Terrestrial > Soil > Temperate... | reverse complement strand
AGTACAGCCCCGACATAGTAGTTTCCGACGTAGGCAGCACAGCTGGTGACAAGAGGCCATGGGATCGCGGCCAATACGAACACCTGAAGCAACCAAAATACGTAAAAAGCTGGGAAAATTCGCAAGCTTCGTCTTTTGTAAAACGCTGTGAGCGATACCCTTCCGGTTGAGGCGGATTCCTTCAATAGCAGCCAAGTGATCAGGAACCCGCTGAGAACGAAAAAAATCAGAACGCCAAACCGACCCGGGAACCAACGGTTAACTGTGTGAAATCCAATCACTGTGAAGACGGCAACTGCTCGCAAGCCATTAAGCGCTGGTATCTCAGGCAATTTTAGACGGTCATAGAGGCGCTCTTGCATTTCGTTGCCGCCTTCAGAATCTCTTAGCTGGGCCTTGGTAATGTAGGAAGTCAGCGAGCTTAGGAGTCGTCGAAATGCTCTCCCTACCCAGCTTCGCTTAACGCAACGCCCAGACGGTAGATGCAGCAAATTCTTGGCCGTTGGTGCGATTCTTGGAACACCTGATGTGTATCATAACCTGCTGAAACCAAGTAACTTACAGAGTGATTCTGCTTCGCTTACAGGGCGGCCTGCCTACTGTGTGAAAATAGTTTCCCTTTCAATCCTGTTTCATTGAGGGGACTCAAGAGTTACAGGTGTGGTTCGAGGTCTGCTCTCAACAGCGAACCTTATCGGCTGCCCAGGCCCATTAATATCCGATGATTCGACTTCGATGGGCGTGTACTTCAATGAGCCATCTTGAATGTAAATAGATAACTGTCGTAAGCTGGCCACCCATTCGTGACGTCTGCGAAGGACGCGGTGAAAGAACCGGTTGCCGTTGCCACTTGGTGCTCAATCACGACTTGGCCACTCAGATCGGCCTCCCAAGCCATACAACTGAAGCAGGAGAACTCAGGTATCCACCCGTTGCCGCCAGTCACCTGAGGACCGGACGAGATGTCAAAGATCGCCACTACCAGTTCGTGCGGCTGCGTTGTCAGTGGCGAGGGCGCGCTAATCATGGTGCAGGGCGCGACACACTGGACGTGCTTCCGGACGGTTGAGGTCACATCGAAAGCGTTCGCTGTGGCTAACCCAGAGTACTCGAGAATTTGCATGTAGACGGGAGTGATTGTGCCGCTCGAGAATAGTCCAATTACCTTGTTGCTTGAGCTAGCGTTGATGTTGTACGCGACCCAAAAATCATCGGTTACGCTGCCCGCAGAAGGATAACCAGGAATACGCGTGTAGGTATTTCCGGCGGTGTCCGAAACATTGGTGAGATTGAATCCGGCATTCCAGCTAACCCAGACAAATATCATGTTCCCCGCAGCGTTGGGATTCAGAAAGGTTTGGGCTATGCATGGGGCAGGAGCACAGGAATTGCCGCCAGATGTGGGAGGGGTCTGCATTTGATACTGCACCGATGACTGGAAGTTGGTCTGAACCAAAGGCGTCTGCGTAACCGGGGTGGCGACAACACCGATGGGCGGGTTCACAGTAAAGTTGCTTGAGCCAGTTACGCCACCGGAGCTGGCCGTAATAGTGACATTCCCGGCTGTGAGACTGGACAGTGAGCCGGAGGCATTAATTGTCGCCACGCTGGTGTTAGATGAACTCCAGCTAACGGAAGGAGTCAGGTTTTCTGTAGTGCCATCGCTGAAACTACCGGTAGCAGTAAACTGCTGAGTGCCTCCTGCCGTGACGGAACCGTTTACTGGCGTTACTTGAATGGAAGTCAGGACGCCCTCGACTAGCACCGGAGTGCTGCTGGATACGGCCCCCGAAGTGGCCGTAATCGTGGAGGTTCCGTGTCCAGTAGCGGTGACAAGTCCCGAGGTGCTGACGCTAACCGCTGTGGAATTAGACGACCCCCACGTCGCCATATTGGTGAGATCTTGAGTGCTGTTGTCGCTGAAAGTTCCGACGGCGCTCAACTGGAGGGTTTGCCCCATGGCCAAAGTGGGACTCGCAGGAATAACCTGTATGGAGGTCAAAGTGGCACCCCCGCCGGTTCCCGTCGGCGCCGGACTTTTGAATGCCACAAGAACAGCGGACCACGGCAAGGAGGAATTGGTCCCGCTGAGGGTAGCGGCACCACTTACGGTCGTTCCAGAGAAAGCTACCGTCTCGTACTGGCCGAGGCCGGTCGCCGTCGCCTGCATACCTGTGAAATTGGTCCCAGGGGCGTCATAAGCGAAATGGTGGCCTGTTGCGACGAATACGAAGTCGTTTGCAGCAGATGTCAGCGTGGAGCCCGTCGTTTCGGACAAGCCGGTCCCATTACCGATGGCAGTGACATCAACCGGATTGGTGGTCGCTGCCCCGGCAATTTCATAGACAAAGATGTTGAAGAAGGTGGAACCTCCAATGGTGACTGTTACTTGGTTTGGCCCACCGTTCACATTCGCGGCATAGAAAACCTGCGTGCTAATCTGTTCCGTGCTCGTTGAACCGGAAGCGATCGCGGCGCTGGTGTAGGTGTTGCCGAGTGTGTCCGAAATCGAAGTAACGCCAAAGGTGGTGGAACTCCAAATGGCTTGAACTACAATGAGATCGCCGGGTGTTACGTTGGAAGCGAATCTAGCCGTGACCGTCGTGCTTCCTGTTTGGGGGCTGGCCGTTTGTTGAACCACACCCCAATTGGCCCGCAGCGAGCAAGCCGATAGCAATAGAACAGTAACTGCCAGTATAAGCTTCCGAATTTTCACGCGCCTCTCCGTGATACGATTTTCGCCAATTTCAGACTGCCCAGCGCTCCAAGGTCGTTATCAACCCCGGCCGTACGTTAAGGCTCTGAAAGCGCTTTGCTCAGTCCTTAGATCGCTTGTGGTTCGCGATGCCGAGTGGTGCATGGCGAGCTAGTACTATGCGCACACCTCGGACGATAACTACATCACTCTGTGGCACTTCAAATTCCAAGCTCGAGCCGTCTGAGACAGCCGTATCTTCAACAAACGAAAGGAATCAGCAAATCCCGCCGATGAATTGCAAGACTTTATTGCGAGACTCCCGTTCACATTTAAAGAAAGCAATTGCCCGTTTTAAGAGGAAGTCTTAAACGCCGGGCCACTTTTTTCGATTAGGGAGGATTCGGAATTGGAGGGGAGTTTATGTCCGGAGCGGCGCGGCCAAAGACTAAATGTGCCCAAATTACTTTGCGCGTGCAGGCATGGCGGCGGGGAAAAGTTGCGGTTCGCCTTTAGGATCTTGGACGGCTTCAGGGATTACTTTGACTGGAGACGATTGACGTATCCTCTTCAGTGCGAGAGAGCGATTGGCTGCCGCAAGACCCGCTAGTACATACCAATAAGGACGATAAAGGCTGTGGCCGACGACACTGATGACAATGGTGGCGAGAAACATTGCGTTGCACGCGCGAGCCACTTGATAATTCAATACCAATCTGGATTTCTCATCCAAACGGAGCACCGAACGAATAGCCTTCCTGATTTGAGCCAAGAAATAGACGAAAGCTATCATACCAACGAGACCAAGCTCACAAACCACTTGGAGAAGCAAGTTGTGCGGGTTCATCCATCCGCCGTGAGCCTTTCCGGAATAGGTCGTGCCAAAAGCCGTGGGGAATTGTCCGGCTCCTACCCCGACGATAGGGTGATCGATAAACATTTTCCACCCTACTCTCCAGACTTCGAGCCGGTACTCATTGGAATCATCCAGCTTCCCACCCTCGGCGTAGGTTTTAACCGTCAAGAAGCGCTGTTGGTACTCACTGGGCATGGAGACCCAGACGACACAGCAAAGCACGACGCATGCAATGAAATTGAGGACCTTGTTTTTCGACGTGAAAACCAAATAAACGATTACGAACGCGAGTCCAATCATAGAACTTCGCGATCCCGTGAGGACCATAGTTGCTAACGCAAGCCCGTTGCACGCAAGCAGCAACAGTTTAAGAAAAAAATTTCGGGTGCAGCGAAACAGTGGGATCGTAAACGGAATCAGCGTGAGGAGCACGCCAGCCAGCTCGTTCGGCCCGCCAACAAGACTGTTTATACCTCTAGCGCGGTCCAGATTTCCAACCGAGTAATTCAGTTCGTAAAAGTCGCCGTGCATGTAACCAAGAAGGCCGGTACCTGCAAAGAAAACGAGAAGCCCAATTAGCAACCACAACACCTTCTGCATCTGGCCGTTGTTCCCTATCAAGGTGGCCAGCAAGAGGAGCAAGGCAACAAGTTTTGCCATGTAGACCACGGCGTTGAAAGCACCTCCGCGCCAAACCGCAAATGGTATGGAGAGACATGATGCGGCTACCAGAATCACGGAGGAGAGCAATACTCGATTATTAACTAAGGCATTTGCCAGCGCAGCGCCCATCCGACGAGCGCAGACCACAAATAGAAGGATTCCGTAGACAAGCTCAAGTCGGAGCGGGGCGAGGGCCGGCACCATTTCCGCGGGCATCGTGAAGTGCATGGCAAGAAAGACGAGCAAACCCACAAAAGGGCGAAAAATACCGATGACGGCTATTATGGCGCATGCCAGTCCGATACCGATCGCAGGTGCAGAGAGATTCATCGCACTAAGCTTCAACTAATTTTGGCGGCTTCTTTACTTCGATTGTTCTGAACAAGTTTCAACGCCAGACTCCATATTTCAATGTTGCATCTTTCCGTGGTCAGTGGCAGGGACACTTCACGGGCCCGTTCACCGATCGTGCGTGCCTCATCTGGATGTTCCCAAAGGTAGACCATGGCCTTGCGCAAAGCGTGAACGTCCGGATAGGGCACAAGAACGCCGGTCTTTTGGTGTGCGATATAGTCGGAGCCTCCTTCGGGATCAGTGACAATCGTCGGCTTGCGCATGTACATGGCATTCAAGAACGTCTGCTGGCCACCCGTTCGTAACAAGTTTGCCCGCATCGGGACAACAACGATTCGCGCACGGGCCATCAGCTGGCGAAATTCCACCGGAGAAGCACTTACCACACGGACATTCTCTGGAAGTTGGATGCCTGCCAATAAACGCGGCAGGTTGGTGGCCAATATGCAGGAGATTGGGAGGCCGCGAACCGCTTCCAAGAAGAGGCCATAGTCGCGGTCGGAATTTCCGCCGGCGAAAATGTACCCGTCGTCGCAGACTGCAAACTGGTAGCGCTTCAAGGTGTGATGATGCTGAACGAACGAGAACTTGGAAGGAGAGACGCGGTATTCCTTAGCGTAACGGACACATTCCACACGACTCCAGACAATGCAAAGATCGACTTGTCGCAAACAAAGCTGCATCACCTTTCGGTGCAGCCAGTTTCCGCCATACCAGTAGCAGTCATACATTACATGCGCCGGCCGCCGCGCAGAACGCAATGATTGCAAGAATGCAAAGGCGAAACCGACCGCGGCGCCGTCGGTGATCACGACGTCGAAATCCGGAGCCTTGCGAAACAAAGCCCACGCGCGGCGGTATTCCGAGCTGCGACGGGCGAGCCCCGGCAATCGAAGCCGATCAAGTATACGTTCCCACCACACACTTTTAGTAGGTGTCAGAACGTGGGTTCGGCTAAGAAATTCAGCGGGAAGCGCCGGTGGATGCGTCGTTAGGACCGTAGAAGTTCGGCCAACCGAGGGTGTTGGCGGGGAGCCGTGCGTCTCGACTTGTTGGGTCGTCAGAGGGCTGTGGTGCCAATCACATGTCAAGATGGGAGCGGGGGCTTTTGACGACACGAACCATGACCACCAGTTGGGTCGTCGGAGCGTTTGAGAGGCTTGCCCGCGCAATCGAACCGTCCGCACAGCGTTCATCGCAGAACCTGCTGATGAGGTTGCTGGGAGACGCGAGAGATACAGAATCGAGTCTTCCCGGAGGGTTCGCGCTCAATGTCCACAACTTGCTCGAATCTAAAATTCAGCGATACCGGGAAAAAGTTCCCTAAGTTGCCGCGCAGGAGCTCGATGTCTGCCGCCGTAAAGTCCCGACTAGGTACATACCGTATCCGGAAATCATCCGAGGTCTCTTGGATGACTTGCACCTTTTTCAGACCCGGACACACCTTGAGCAGGCGATTTGTCAGGGAAACTCCTGGTACTCGATCCCCGTTCGACATTACAAAAACGTCGCCCGTACGGCCTATAAATTGGCGGACGAGCGGGAAACCTCGCCCACAGTCACACGGTTGTTCGGCAGGAACCGCACAATCATTAATTCGGTAGCGGATTAGAGGCATACCGTCATTGGTGAGATCGGTCACGAGGATTTCGCACGTGCCTTCGATCTCTGCACCGTCCAGGGGCACAAATTCCACATATGCGGAGTAAGGATTCAGGTGAAGTCCTTGGTGACATTCGCACTCGGCGGCGACCATTCCAAATTCGCGACTCCCGTACATCTCGAAGACAGGACAATCAAGCACTTCCTCGATTATCCTTCTCTGCTTCGCCAATAAGGGCTCGGCCGTGCAAATAGCACTCACAGGACGATGAAAGGACTGGCCGGTTTGCTGGAGGAATTCGCAAAGGAGCGCGAGCGGCGTTGGGTAGGCGTAAATCACCCGCGGCCGAAACTGATTGAGTTTTTGTCGGTGCGATTCCAACAACTCTTCGTTCAGCAATGAGGTGGGTGCCCAGACACGGCGCATCAAGTAACGGTCGTAGAGTCGCCAGCGCCAGCTAGGATCCTCTGCAAAGTCCGACCGTGCTCCCCACAAATAGAACACTTTGTCGCCCGGCCACAATCCCGCCCAGCCGTTAAAATTTGAATGAATTGCCATTCTTTGCCGAATAGCATTGGGGGCTCGTAGCAGCGGCACAGGTGTGTCGGTTGTTCCACCTGTCGCCGCGCTCAACAGCGCCTCGCGAGAAAACTGGCGCGACCAGAGTTCGTCCTGGTGGGAGCGGATGTCTTCCCGAGTTAGAGGAGGTATCTTCGCAAGGTCAGATGGACTAACAATATCCTGGACGCGCACACCTGCTTCCTCGAAACGACGTCGATAGAAGGGTGTCGAGCTGTAGGCTTGCTGTAGCACACGGCGCAACAACTGCCATTGGTGCTCCCGGTTCTGATCGATCGATAAGTCTTCCAAGTCCCGGTAATGGCGCATCAACCCGGGCAGTCCAGCGTAATGCTTTGAATCAATCACCGGAAAAACGGCGTGACTAATGATGGAGTTGATCCAGCGACGTTTACTTCGTCGATTTGTGATAGCGTTGTTCACGGAATTAAGCTCGCGCCACGGGATGCGTATTCTGCTGGCTCCAGGGGCGGCTTACTGTAGAAACGGTAAACCGATGCTTTCCACTGACAGAGCGGTCGATTCGCTCCACCCTCTTAATTTCAACGTTCACACCAGGGCCCAAAGCTTTTGTCATCTTGTTTTGCAACTCAACAGCGGGGAGATGTTCCTCTCCAGGTTTCAGTTCAATCTTAACTTCCACTTCGGAGATGGCATTTTGAACAAGTTGGAATCGAGCGACCTGAGGTAATTCGTAGAAAAGGTGCGTGAAATACTCCCCGTGGATGATCCTGCCCCCGGGGGTAACAATGAAATCGCTCGACCTGCCAGCTACTTCGGACAACAAAGGAAACGGTCGACCGCAGTCGCACGGCTTCTGAGCCCAACTTCCAATATCCTGAATCTCATAACGGATGAAGGGCATCGTAAAATTGGTGAGGTCAGTGACAAGAATACGCCCAGGGACCCCGGGGACGACAGGCTCGCCATACTCATCGACGATCTCAACCAGACGACCAAGAGTATTGACATGCAACCCTGAAAAGGTCGGGCACTCCGCCGCAAGATTGTTGACTTCACGAGATCCGTAGAAGTTGTAGACAGGGCAGTCGAAGGCTTCTCTTATGACGGAGCGCTGTTCTGTTCGCAGAACTTCCGCAGTCGACTTCACAGCGATTGGACGGATACGTAATTGAGGACGATCGAGCAGGAATCGCGAGAAGAGTTCCAGTGCGGAGGCATAGCCTACGACAAATTTAGGCTGCCAAGTCATAAGCATTCGAGCAAATGCCTCCATCCGTTGCTCGGTGAGTGCAAAAGCATTGCACGTCCGAACCTGGCAGATCTCTTGTGATAATCGCTCTTTCCAAGTTTGCTGGGGTAAGTCGCGATCGCATCCCCAGATCGACGCGGTCCGATCCCCTGGACGAATGCCCCACCAACTCTCCACAAACCATTGAGAGGCACGGGCATAATCCCAGTAAAAGCGGTCTTGATAGAACTGAACGGGCTCCCCGGTTGAGCCACCACTAGCGTTCCTTTGGCGGCGACGCTCATCGACGTTCGTGGCCAGAAGATCTTTTGGCTGTTCTTGGAGAGTCTTCTTGGAGAGGATTGGGATGCGCGCAAAGTCACGCATCGAACGGAAATCCTTAAGCGCGATGTGTTCCCTTCGGAACAAATCCCGATAATATGGAGCATTTGTGGCCGCGTGATTGAGAAGCTTTACAATGCGGGCCCACTGCATTTTGTTAATAATTTCCAGCGAAGCGAATTCATGACTCCGCAATTCCATCAGGTGCTGAAACGCCGATGGAGTCTGCCGACGCTGGTATATTGGAAAAAGCATGGTACGAACTGTTTCGGACGCCAGAAAGCGAAGCGGACGGAAACCAGCAAACTTTCGGGTTGATTTATGGGACGACGCCAGAGACGTTTGGCCGTAGGTCATGGCGTCCCCACCGGCGCTTGGAATCGAAGCCATAGCCCGTGCCAGTATTTCCCCATCACGTCCTTTTCCTCGGTGGTGAAAAAACCACCAATCCAGAGGATTAGCGGAAACGCGAGCAGCGTTGCAATGCGGGCGACGAATCCCAATCCGACTGGCTCGATAGGAATTAAGCTGCCGCCCTCGTAGACAAAGAAGCCGAGGGTGAGGAGGGTGGCAACCCTTCCGTATTGATACTCGATGCGATAGGCGCGCTGCGCCAGTACTCCGGTCAACGCGGCAAAGCTTGCGAATCCGCCCAGAGTTGCCCATGCTGCGCCCATCAGACCGAAACGAGGGATCAAATACCAGTACAATGCGGCGATTATCAGGGAGCTCACTAAAAGAACAATAGGCTTGTACATCGTACGTTTCGTTATATAAAACGAAGCATCCATGATTACTGTCCAACTGTAGAAAAGATATGCAGCGCTCACCAGAGGAACGAGACGATAAGCATCCCAATAAGCAACTGGAGCCAATAAACGAACCAAATACGGACCTATGAGAGATAGGGCGAGTGTCGACGTTGTGCAGGCAGCCAGAAGGTAGGTAGCAATCCTTCCTAATTCGGACTGGCCATTTGCTCGGCGCGAAATGTCCACCATGGTGACACTCCAGATCTTTCCGAAGGGCATCATCACCAGCAGCATTGAGAGCATTCCTATTTTGTATCCTAAACCGTAAATACCCACGTCAGCGCGGGTGCTATAGGCGTTAAGAAAGTAACGATCGCCGTTGTTGAAGAAAAAACCGATGGCCGATGCGGGGATCAGTGGGAACCCGAACCGCAGCATCGCACGTAGGAGACCGAAGTCAAAGACCCATCCAGTCTGGTGTCGTATAAAAGCAAGCAGTGCGACCGCGAAAAGAGCAGTGTGAATCAGCGTTGCCCATAATATTCCCGATAGCCCTAATCGCCACCAATAGACAAACACTAGATTCAGAGTAATGGCCAACAACAGGCGGCCAACGCAAGCCGTCACGTATAGCGAGGAGCGCAGCTCGGACTGAAGATACAGCACCGCCATTTGGAAGAGCATCTCAAAGTAAGTGGCAGCCAGGATCAGAATCACAGCACTTGTATAAGAGGAATTATTGAACAGGATGTGCGAAAGCTTTCCCGCTGCAGGGAGCGATACGAGAATCACGACGAGGCCAGCGACTATCAGGAAGTGCAGCGCCGTGCTGTATATTCCCTTCTGGCGTTCCGGATTCTCCTTTTCCATTTGATAGAAAGTGAGCAAGGCGGAGCGCAGCCCGAAGGAAAGAAGCACCATCAAAATCTCTTGGCTGCGGTTCAACAGCTCTAGAGCCCCGAATTCCGAGGGCACAATTCGGTGCGTATAAATTGGGACCATCAGAGCCGGCAGAAAGTTCATCAGCACGACGCCGAGACCGTACACGAGAAAATGTCGTCCCCACTGTTTGAGGCGCACGGCTCTATTTCACTCCCCGCAAATGCTGCCATTCCCGAGCGATCAAGCGGATGGCGTCGCGGACGTGGCGAGGGCGTATGCGATGCAGCCGTTTCCAAATGACAGATTCTTGAGATAGCTCTTCCACTTGCGCGCACGCGCGCGACCACAACATCCGAAGTGTCCAAAGCAACCGATAACTCGGCGCGCTGAGCGCCGCACGACATCGCCTGAGTTCTACCTCGCGTTCAGGGCGGGGGTCACGGACAGGTCGCAGATCGACGCCCACATAAACCGGGTCGAGTTCCTGCCTTACAATATTCCCATCCTTTACGATTTCTATATTCATAACCGCCGAGCGCCTCGAATTCTCTTTCAGCCTGTAGGCCACGCGAAAATCGTCCCCATTGCTGTCAGTGCAAGTCCACTCTTCCTCGGCGAAGACAAAATTACCGAGACTGTATGCCACCAGACCACCTGATAGGTTCTCCCAACCCTGCAAAATGTGCGGGTGATGGCCGAGGATCAGATTGGCCCCAGAGGCGAGCAATTTTCGCGCCGAGCGACGCTGGCTGGGTGTCGGATACGGAACATATTCCTGTCCCCAGTGCAGGCAGATCACCAATAGGTCGCAATTTTTTTTAGCCCTGGCGACGTCCTCGATCATCAAAGCCATCCGAGCTGGCGCGACTCCCGGTTGGTGATCGGTTGCGTAAATGCGAAGGCCTGTAGGGACGCCGCAGTATGCAAGAATGGAAATCGATACTCCGTTGATCGAGAGCTGGACGGGTTTTCGAGCCGCATCAAGGTTGTGTCCAACTCCTACGTGCCGGATACCCATGGATGCGAGATTGTTGAGTGTTTCTTCCGCCGCTCCCCAACCAAAATCCAGGATATGGTTGTTCGCTAAGCTAAGGACTCCGAAGCCAGCAGCTCGCAACACCGATGAGTATCGCGGATGGCCCCGGAGGCAAAACCGGGAAGATCGCTGAGGAGGTGAATGTTCCGTCAGCGGTCCCTCAAGATTGCCAATGACAAGGTCCGCCCCATTCAACAGGGAGCTAACACCGTCAAGGACGTTTGACATCTCTGGAGCCTTTGCTAGGCGGGTATATGCTCCGTTAAAAGCGATATCACCTACCGCGGCAATGCGAACTTTCTTGTCATTTTTCATGAAATACCAAATTTCGTTCTTGTGGAAGTTTTCGAAATGTGAACGGCAGCCTCTTTCAGTCTCTCGTGGATGACAGTTGAAATTGGTCCAAATCGAGGGGTCTGTGACATGCTTTCATGTGCTGGGCCTCGGTTTCTCATCTGGTGGCACGAATGGAATAGTTGTATTGGGGAACCGCAGGTGTTTTTATCGCTAAAAGTCAGCTTTACCGATAAAGGTGCCAGCATGTAATCTCCGTTGTGCTTGCGGGAAGTCGTGGAGACTCGGATAGAATTAGGCCGGCTCGTTCATGTAGTACGGCTTTTATGGCGGCTGCCAAGTCCGCGCTCTCCTATGCGCTTGTCCGCCCGCGTAAGGTAGGCACTCGTAGGTCCAAATGTTTGCATGTTCCCCCGTTCGTAGGGTTAGCTCAAGCTTGTTCGGCATGATCGTAAGTTATTGATAAGAAGCAATATACATATTAATCTGTCCTTGCTTGCTCCGGGGCTGAGTTCGGCTAACAAGGCGCAACTAAGGAAAAGGTTTTCACACACTAAGAAGGCG
>Ga0307474_10003207_pt1 | contig 11813 bp, 12 predicted proteins | sample atmos_gasesECM1C_2_FD_203312 | JGI IMG/M metagenome (GOLD analysis project Ga0307474, IMG submission 203312) | Hardwood forest soil microbial communities from Morgan-Monroe State Forest, Indiana, United States - atmos_gasesECM1C_05 | ecosystem: Environmental > Terrestrial > Soil > Temperate... | reverse complement strand
ATCCAAGGCGAATTTGCCTCCGCCCTACAACGCGAAATACCAGTAGTCAACGGCCTACCCAACGCCCCCGGCCTCAACTACGCACTCCCCTTTGTCACCACCGACCCCGTTACCGGAGCCACCAGCATTTCCCCAGTCGGCCCGCTTGATCAAGCCCATAACATCGCCGCCGTCATAGATTCGTTAGCACAATCAGGGGTGGCACCTCAGTTGGTGTTCACGCAGCCCATCCCGGGCGAACAAGCCGCCGAAGACATTTTTAATACTTTCGCTCCAATTGTCGTCCTACCCATCGCCGAAGCCGTTCTCGGCGCCCTGACACCACCACCAGCACCATAAAGAATAAAGAGGAAATCGCATAATGAGGTACGTCAAGACAATCGGTGCCACCGCCGTAACCGCCGCGGGACTAATTGCGGCCCCTGCCGCTAACGCCGGGGCACACACCGTCACCTACACCCTGTGGGTGGATAACCCAGCCCCGAACGGCTTCAGTGTCAGCTACGTAGCTAACGAACCGGTCGATCAACAAAGTCCTTCCCGTGGCGGCGATTCCAATTTGTTTTTGTCGCCCGGTGAGGTCTGGACGCGTGAGACCACTATGGACGACCCGACTCAGTGGGCCTACATGGTGGCGGTTTACAAGAACGCGCCGGCCAATCCGGTCGGTACACACTGTGAAATTAGAGTTGATGGAGTCGTGGAAGCCACCGGCGTAAGCGTCTGCTCGATTCGGCAGTTGCGCGCCGGAACCGGTCCGCCTGGGACTATGTGAGAGCGGATTTATGGCGTTAGCCTCGATTTTTCGCGCGGCCTGATCTGGGAGGGTGTTGCCGGTTCTGGCCGACTGGTAGTGCCGATTGTGGCATGCCGGTGTGATGGGGTTGCCCGGTGTCGCTCCGGTGGGGCGGGCTTCCTAGGGCCGGTGGGTCTTTCGTCTGGTTGGGGCACGGGTGATCCGGGTGGCGTGTTCCCCGTGATCGAGACCAGGCGGTCTGTACCCGTGTTGTTGGTCCACCGTTGTGAGAGTTAAGGGCAGAGTGATCATCAGGAGGTCACATGCCCCTCGCGGGTGCAACTTGCCCAAGAAGCAGCCCGCCACACCTAGACCTGCGTTGCCACCGAATCGCAACGTGCACAACTGTTCTCACTGCTTGGGGGTTACCGGCGGCCGCAGCTGGCGGCGTAGCGGGCTGGCGTTTGGAAGCCGAGGGCGGAGTGGGGCCGGTGGTGGTTGTATTGATATTTCCAATCTCCGATGACGACGCGGGCGTGCGCCAGTGACCAGAAGATGCTGATGTTCAGGCATTCGTCGCGGACCCTGCTGTTAAACGATTCGATATAGCCGTTGCGCCACCGCTGGCCCGGCGGGATGAATGCCAGTCCAACGCGATCACGGGCCCAGTCGGCCATCGCAGCGCAGGCTAGCTCGGGACCATTGTCACACCGCAGCGCAACGGGGCAGCCGCGTTTGGCGGCCATGCGGCACAGCTCATCGATCAGGTCATCGGCGGTGATGGAGCGCTCGACCAGCCCGCCCGAGCATTCGCGGGTGTGCTCATCATATGGCGCGAGATCGTGAGCACTGCAGGTCTTTTCGATTCGCTCGCGGGCGGGGCGGCGACACGTCCTGTGTTCCTCTAGATCAGCGGTCTTCCCATCGGCGATCAACTCCTGGTCACGTCGCATCGACCTCTCGTACCAAATCTTGCCGACCATCTCTGTGATCTCGTCGGCGAACTCATCGACCAGTAATTGCGCCAGCCCCAGAACGTCATATCGGTATATCGAGTTCTCGCCACCGAAGAGGTCGGCTGACCGGACCCTGTGAACTGGTCCTCGCGGACCAACCAACCGGGGTCAGGGCAGCCGCGTCACCACACTCGCCTTCGCCATTCGACTGACGGCGCAAGCGCAGGAGACCAGGCCGGATCCAGAAACTTGCTACGGCAATAGTTTTCAGAACATTCGAACGAGGCTGTACACGACAAGCACGGTCAGCGTCAGTAATTGGGGCCACGGGCGCCACGGCGCATCTTGGATGGCGTACGACATCTCCTTGATCGGTGACGTTCTCGGCGGGGCGGCACGCTCCGATGGCACGGGACGGTGAAATTGGGGGAAATACAACTGGATGAGCGTCGCCCCGATCCACAGTCCGCCCAGGAAGCTGACCGCGTCGCCACCGCGCCCCAACAAGAGCGCGGATATCGCGATCGTGAACGCCATCAACACGAGATCGGACGTGGCGGTTGCCGAAGGCTTATCGCCGTACTGCTTGTCGAGCAGGGCGCGCCGTCGCCGGTAAGGCAGCGCAAAAAACGCGAACTTCGTGATGATGTGCAGGCCAAGCACCACGACAACGACAGTTGCGATCGAGTTCAGCATGAGGCCTCCCACCGCGATATTCGGTGACGCGTGATTTCGTTGCTTAGAGCGTTCGAGCGGTTGGTACGGTCACCGGTATCAGTGTTCCCGCTGATGCTGTGGCACCGTAATCGATGATGGGAATGGGCCGATGACGTCGATAGCTGAGACGGATGACCGGGTCGTTTCGCTGGCTCGTGGTATGCGGGATCTGGTGCAGGCCGAAGCCGCCGAATCCGAGCGGATGCGCACATTGACCCCGGCGATCGTCGACGAGATGTGGGCCACCGGGCTGATGTCCGCGTTCAACCCCGTCGTGGCCGGGGGCGTCGAGCCATCGTTCGCCGAGATGATCGAGACGTGGATCGAAATGGCTTGGCAGGATGGCTCGTTCGGATGGATCGGCATCGCCAACCTGCCTTCGTCGTTCGCCGCCGCGGCCTATCTGCCCGACGAAGGGTTTGCCGAGGTTTTCACCGCCCACGACAATCGCGTCACCCTGGGCGGCCAGTTCTTTCCCAACGGCCAGGGGACCGCGGCGGATGGCGGTTATCTGTTGAACGGATCGTGGAACTTCGGCTCGGGCATCGGCCACTCTCAATACATCGCGGCCGGTTTCCTGCCGATGGACAGCGGCGAGATGCGCTGGATCAGCGAGGGCTTCCCGGAGATGCGGGTCGCCGTCGTTCCGCGCGACGAGATCAAGTTCAACGACGGCTGGTTCGTACAGGGACTCAAGGGAACAGGATCCTACGACTACGGCGCCGAGGGTGTCTTCGTACCCGACAGCCGCACCTTTGAGCTGTTCGTCCGCCAGCCATACCGCGGGGAGTCGCCGGCCACGCGCATGGGGCTGATGCCGGTCACCGCCGCCGGTCACGCATCGTGGGCACTGGGCGTCGCCAAGAGCATGCTCGACGATGTTCAGGAGTTGGCCGCAACGAAGTTCCGGATGAGTGACATGGCGTCGCTGGCCAGCCGCCCGACGTTTCAGAAAGGGCTTGCACACCACCGCGCTGCCTGGCGTGCCGCCCGCCTTCTGGTGCTGGACGCATTCACGACCGCCGAGGCTGCCGTTGCCGCGGGAGACGATCTGACGCCAGCTGTGCGCGCCGACATGCGGGTGGCCGCCGTCTATGCCACCGACACTGCCCGAGGTTGTGCGGAATGGGCACACCTGGTCGCGGGCACCAGCTCGATCCGCGAGGGCAGCCGCCTGGAGCGCGCCTTCCGCGACATGTACACCGGGACCCAACACGCCTTCATCAGCGAGAAGGTGGCCATCGACGTGGCACAAATCTGGCTCGGCATCATCGACGACCAGCCAGGGCTGTGAGCTCACCCGGTTGCTGGTCGCAGGGCTTGTCCCGGTCGCCTTCGGCCGATGTCTTGGAACGTGCACGCGACGGCCTTCATCGTGCTGGTCGCGGTCGGGGCGGACTACAACTTGCTGATGATCACGCGAATTCGCGAAGAGTCGCGCACGGGCATCCGCTCCGGCATAATCCGTGCCGTCCGTTCCACCGGTGCTGTCATCACCTCGGCCGGCATAATCTTCGCCGCCTCGATGTTCGGTCTGTTGTTCGGCAGCCTGTCGACCATGGTGCAAACCGGGTTCATCATCGGCATGGGCCTGTTCATCGACACCTTCGTGGTTCGCACCGTTACGGTGCCGGCCCTGGCGGCATTGGTCGGGAATGCGAACTGGTGGCCCTCCAAGAAAACTCGCGCCACCGGAGCTCCTGACACAACTGACACCGCTGAGAGCGCTGACACCGCGCGCAGCGTTGCCGAACTTCCGGTGCAGCCGGTGGCCGAAGGCATTCGCGGCGACTTCTCTCATCGGTTGGCCACCAACAACATCCGTCGTGCCGCGGCCCAGCGGCGGCGGGCAGTTACTCAGCAAGGCAAGCGATCTCGTCGTTTGTCGATCGCGGGCACGAGACACTAGGGCGGAACCGCCACCAGGGCAGCAACGACTTACTCAGCGCCGGGGACCGGCCGGCCGCTTGCTGGTGGCCGCGAACTCTTGTTCGGGTCGTCCCGTTGTGCCGTAACGCAGCCCCACGGTGACGTCGCGGGCAGTGGCCAGCGCCGCCAGGTACCGCTGGGCCGTAGCCCTCGATATCCCGATCGCGGCGGAGACCTCCGCCGCCGACATCGGCTTCTGCGCGGCCCGCAAGGCCTGCAGCACAAGCTGTTTGGTGGAGGCAGCCGCGATTGTCGGGGCCGCAGGGGTGGCGATCCTGGGACGAAGGGCATCCAGAGCCGCGTCCACGTCACTGGCGGTGAGATTGGGGCCGGCCAGTATTTTTCTGTAGCGGGCATAGCCGGCCAGGCGGGCGGCGAGCTCGGTGGTCGCGAACGGCTTGACGAGGTAGCCTATCGCCCCCGCGGTCATCGCGGCGCGGATGGTGGCCGCCTCGGTTGCCGCCGTCAGCACCATGCTGTCGCCGTGTAGTTCGCGGACGAAGTCGATCCCTGACCCGTCGGGCAGGTCGACGTCGACCAGGGCAAGGTCGACTGGATCGGCTTTTCGCGCAGCCGCCAGGGTGTTCGCGGTGGCGCTCACCGTGAAGCCAGGAAGCGTGTTGACGACCTCGGCGTGCAGGTTGGCGACGCGGAAGTCGTCGTCGACCACGAGCACCGTCAGGTCTGCGTCACCCATTGCGCCTCCTCTACCATCACGCCCGGCAGCCGTGCGATGAACTCCGCGCCGGATAGCCGCAGTTCCGCATTGCCGGGGCTGGCCAGCAAGAGGTCGCCGCACCAGCCATCGCTCCCAGCACGCGCAGGTTTTTCGAAAACTGCTCATCAAATGCTTGCGTGGAGAGGCCAACGATGACCACGCCCAGAGCACGATTCGAACCAGGCTGCAGCACTGGGACTTTGGCGACTATCGCCCGGCCCAAAAAGGTGGAATCATGAGTTACCCCCTCGTGTCCGGCGGCTGCCTGCGTGATATCGGCAAGGACATGGAGACCCAACCTATTGCGGTCGGGGTCCGCGAGCCTGATGCCGTGCGTGTTGACGACGACCACGAACCGCACGTGCGTGCGCTGTTCAACGCGTGACGCGACGCTTTGGATCGGACCGGCCGCGAGTTCGTCGATCAGTGCGGGGCTTGCAGTCAACGCAGCATCGTCGTAGCGGGAGATGTTGTTGATTACCGACGGGGAAGAGGCCACTACACGGGCCATATCCAGGGCGTGCACGTGGTATTGGCTGTCCAGGCGCTGGCGGTTGAAGACGGCAACGAGCCCGAAAGCGACGATCAACGTCAGCGTCACGATGATGAGCTGCAACACGAGTATCTGCGTGGCGAGTCGCACGTCGATGCGACTCTTGCCTGCCATGGAGGGACCTTACCGCGTTATCAGAGCAGAATGCGCAAAAGTAGCGCGCCGCCGCGTTTACAGATGCGACAGGAGCCGTTCGGCGAACGCCTCGGGATGCTCCCGGTGCATGAAATGCCCGCCCCGGACCTCCTCAACGATGTACTCGTTGTCGAACATCCGGGCGGCGCCCCGGTAGTCGGATGGTTCGACGACCGGATCTTCGAGTCCCGCAAAGGCGACCACCGGAACCGTGATTCGTGCCCGTAGCGATGCGCTGGGTATGGGGGAGAGCTTTCGGTAATAGCCGAACGCCGCGTGCAGGCTCGCCCGGTTAGAGAAGCACGCGCGCACGGCGTCGAATTCTTCGGGATCGGGATTCCACGCCGGCGACCACCGCCGGTAGATGGCGGGCAGCGCCGCAAAATCGTTGCGCGCGAAGCGGTTCGATGCCCCCGGCAGCTTGTACACCGCAAAGTGACGAGCCCCCCAGAGCTTCTTCAGCGACGGCTTGAGCGCCGCCGGATGGGGAATGCCCACAACGAAAAGCTTTTTCACTCGATCCGGGCCGAGCGCCGCAGCGCCGTATGCGGCCGAGGCGCCCCAGTCGTGGCCGATGACGATGGCGTCACGGGCACCGAGGGCTTCAATCAGCGCAAGCGGATCGCGCGCCAGCGTCTCTTGATCGGTGTCGCGATCCGGGATCGCGCTCGGGTGGTACCCGCGCATGAACGGGCTGACCGCGCGGTATCCGTTGGCCGCAATGCGCGGGCGAAGATCGTCCCACGTGTGTGCCGTATCCGGGAACCCGTGCAGCATCAGCACCAGAGGCCCGGAGCCCTCCTCGAGATAGGCGAATTTCAGCCCGTTCGCGTCGACGAAATGGATCGCATCGGCCATGGCCTCAGGACAATACGCCGATTTTTGCGGCATTGGGGCGACCGTCCGGGCTCTGCGGTCGCCTACGATCAGCGCATGCGCGGCTCCAAGATCCTGATCACCGGTCCGACGGGACAGGTGGCCACTCCCATCGCCCGGGCCTTGGCGGTCGATAACGAGGTGTGGGGGATCGCCCGATTCACCAACACCGCGGCTCGTGAAGCCCTTGAGAAGGCGGGGGTGCGGTGCGAGACCGTCAACCTGGCCGCTGGGGAGTTCGCCGGCGTCCCGTCCGACTTCGACTACATCCTCAATTTGGCCGTGGCGAAAAGCGGCAAGTGGGACAAGGATCTGGCGGCCAACGCGGAGTCCGTCGGTCTCCTTATGACCCACTGCCGCAACGCAAAAGCTTTCCTGCACTGTTCGTCAGCGGCCGTCTATGACCCGCCGGACGACGAACCCCGCACCGAGCACGCGGCGCTGGGCGACAACCACAAGCCGTTGTTCCCGACGTATTCCATTTCCAAGATCGCCGGGGAGGTCGTCGCCCGGACGATGGCGCGCGCGCTCGGCGTGCCCACCACAATCGCCCGCCTCAACGTCCCGTACGGCGACAACGGCGGGTGGCCGTATTACCACATGGAGATGATCCTGGCCGGCATCCCGATCCCGGTCCCGCCCGGCGCTCCGGCCCGTTACAACCCGATCCACGAGGACGACATCATCGCGACCATTCCGAAGCTGCTCGAAGTGGCGTCGGTCCCCGCGATCACGGTCAACTGGTGCGGCGATCAGGCCGTCAGCCTCCAGGAGTGGTGTGGGTACCTTGGCTCGCTGATCGGCAAGGAACCGGTATTCGACGAGAGTGCCCAGGCGCTGCGCGGTAATCCCACCGACGTGACGCAGATGCACGAACTCATCGGCGGCACGACGGTCGACTGGCGCGAAGGGATTCGCCGGATGGCGACCAAGTTCCACCCCGACCTCGTCGACCCCTGAAGTGTTGCGGAACTCATCGCAGGCTGAGCCTGCGCAGGACGCGCGGCTCAAACCGAAAAGTTCCGAACCCAAAGCGGGTTCGGAACTTCCGGTGCCACAAGGCAGATTCAAGATCCCTTGGTGTAGCGGGTCAGCAACCCGGTGGCTGCGATCGCCGCGACGGCGCCGATGACGCCCCACAGCACCAGTTGGAAAACCATTGCCCCGAAAAACCAACCAAAGGTCATCCCGATGTAAAGCACCCAGATCAACCGGAAGACGCTCCAGGCTGCGAGTAAGCCCGCGCTGATCCCGATATACAGGCTCCGCTGGCGATCGACACGGTTGATCTGTTCTTCGATGCTGGTCGGCACGATTTTCATTTGCTGACTTCCTTTCCTGAGGCGCCGCCTCGTTGGTGGCGTCGTTGCGGTAAGTAGAGCCCGTGCGACTGGCTACCGATCCCAATAACCTGCCCGACGACAGCACCCCGCGCGCGTGGAGCAGTGCGGGGATTGTCTACGACGGCAAGACGATCGGCGCCGGACCTACCCAACAGCCCCGCTTTGCGCTGAGCGCCGACCGGGGGTCGTCACGAGGCGGGTGCCACAGTCTCGGCGTTCTCGTCGATCTGGGGATCCATCGCGGCCGTGAACTCCCGATACCTCTGCGCGTGATCAGGGCGGCGCCGGACGATCAGCCAGCCGGCCGCCAGCACCAAGAACCACAGCGGGAACCACGCCAAGGCGACCGCGGTTTCCCTTTCGGTGCAGAGCGTCCAGATGACGAACGCGAAAAAGGCGAGGATGGCCCAGCACATCATCACGCCGGCGGGCATCTTGTAGGCCGAGTCGGCATGACGCTGTGGGTGGCGGCGACGATAGACGAGGTAACTGACGACAATCATCGCCCACACGAACATGAACAACAGCGACGAAACGGTCGTCACGAGCGTGAAGGCGTCCATCACCGAACCGTTGACGTAGAGCAGCGGTATGGAGGTCAGCAGCAGCGCAGCCGACAGAACAAGCGCCAGCGCCGGCACCCCGCCGCGGTTCAGCCGACGGAACGCCGTCGGAGCGCTGCCCTCGTCTGCCAGACCGAAAAGCATGCGGCCGGTGGAGAACACCCCGGAGTTGGCCGCCGAGGCGGCCGCGGTGATCACCACGAAGTTGACGATCGACGCCGCGGCGGCAAGTCCCGCCAGGGAGAACATCATCACGAACGGGGACTCGCCGCCGGTGAACTGCCGCCACGGGACGACCGTGAGAATTGCCAGAAGCGCGCCGATGTAGAAGATCGCCACCCGCAGCGGAACGGCGTTGATCGCGCGCGGGAGGGTGCGGCGCGGGTTCACCGTCTCGGCCGCCGCGGTGCCGACGAGTTCCACACCGACGAAAGCGAAGAACGCGATCTCGAACCCACTGACCACGCCCATGAACCCGTTGGCAAAGAATCCGCCGTCGTTCCAGAGATTCGCGATCGTCGCGCGGTTTCCTTGCGGCGAAACGAAGTTCGTCGCCAGAAGGATCGCACCGACGCCGATGAAGCACACGATCGCGGCGACCTTGATCAGGGCGAACCAGAACTCGACCTCCCCGAAGTTGCGGACGCTGAACAAGTTGAACAAGAGGATCAGAACGCCGATGACCAGCGCCGGTAGCCATGCCGGCACGTCGGGCCACCAGAACTTCGAGTAGCCGGCGATCGCGACGACTTCCGCGATGCCGGTGGCGATCCAGGCGAACCAGTACGACCACCCCACGAAGAAGCCCGCCGCCGGGCCCAACAGATCGGCCGAGAAGTCAACGAACGACTTGTAATTCAGGTTCGACAACAGCAGTTCGCCCATCGCGCGAAGCACGAAGAACACGAAGAACCCAATTATCCCGTACACCAGCACTACCGCCGGACCGGCGTGCGAGATCGTTCGCCCGGATCCCATGAACAGACCGGTGCCGATCGCACCTCCGATGGCGATCAGTTGAATGTGGCGGTTGGATAGGCCCCGACGCAGGTGCGGGACAGCGGCATCGGGACCGTCGACACCGTTCGACATGTGTGACGTCCTCGAGCTGGGTGCTCCGTGCCTAGCCCGACGTCTTGACGACGAGCTTGCCGACGTTCTTGCCGTCGAACAGCATGTTGATCGCTGTCGGCAGTTGCTCGAAGCCCTCCACGACGGTCTCCAGCGGCGTGAGCCTGCCCTCGGTGATCAGGCCGGCGATCTCGCGGATCGCCTCGGGCGCGCGGCCGAAGTGGTCGAGAACAATGAAGCCCTGCAGTGTCGCACGCTGGATCAGCAGATTCCCGAACGCGCGCGGTCCGGGCGGCGGGTCGGCGGAGTTGTAGCCGGAGATAAGACCGCAGAGAGCGACGCGCGCGCCGATGTTCAGACGCGCGAAGATCGCGTCCATGATGTCGCCGCCGACGTTCTCGAAGTCGACATCGATGCCGTTGGGCGTCGCCGCAGCGAGCTGGGCGGCCCAATCATCGGCGCGGTGGTCGACGACCGCGTCGAAGCCGAGCTGGTCGGTCAGCAGTGCGCACTTCTCCGGCCCTCCGGCGATCCCGACGACGCGAGCGCCATCGGCCTTGGCAAGCTGGCCGGCAATCGAACCGACCGCGCCGGCCGCGGCCGAGACCACCACCGTCTGGCCGGGTTGCGGCTTGCCGATCTCGCGTATCCCGACCCACGCGGTGAGCCCGGTCATCCCCAGTGCGCCCATATAGGCGCTCGGTGAAATGCCCTTGGCGACGTCGACCGGAAACAAAGGCATCGCGTCCGAGGCGACCGTGTATTCCTGCCAGCCAACGAGACCCTGGACGGTTTGACCGACCATATAGTTCGGATTCTTCGACGCGACGACCTCGCCGAGCCCACCCCCGCGCATCACCTCGCCGATGCCGACCGGCGGCAAATACGTCGGCGTGTCGTTGATCCACGTGCGGTTCGTCGGGTCGAGCGAGATCCAGTCAACGCGCACCAGCGCCTCGCCGTCCCCGATTTCGGGGACGGCCTCCTCACTGAGCTCGAAAGTGTTCGGGCCGATGCGCCCGGAGGGACGCTCGCGGAGTAGGAAGCGGCGGTTTCGATCAGACATGAGCGCACGGTACCGGACCCGGTGCGCCAGAGCAATAGCCGTGAAAAATGTTGGGCGACAGGCTAATTAGCGACCGCAACTGCAACGCAAACCCCGCGGACAAACGCCGTCGGGCGCCCGGCGCGGTCAAGGGCCGGCGGTCCCGACCTTCCGCGGCGGGCTAGCGTGCCGCGGTCCGCGTGGCGGGTGCCATAACGCAACGTATGTCTGGCACTGGGCACTCCATTACCCACGTCTTCGATGCGGCGCGGTGGACGGCATTGCACCGGGCAACCGTATCGGCACGGCCTGATGCGTTGTTCAGCGACCCGCTCGCCGAGCGTCTCGCCGGTGAACACGGCCGCGCTATCGTCGCCAAGGTTCCACGGACGACTCGCAACGGGTGGTGGCTGGTCGCGCGCACCAAGATCATCGACGACGCCATCGCCGAGGCGATCACCAACGGCTGTGATGCGCCCGCTCGCCCGGCTGCCTCAGACGGATCCGCGTCATCCGGGCAACAGACCGTGGAGTGCGGTCGCCCTACTCGCCCATTGAGCCGGACGGTTTTGCGAGCGCCCCTTCAAAAGGGGACCGCTGTGCAGGAGTGTTAGCCAGGTGGACGCGTTGCAAGGAGCCACGGTGTCGATCACGGTGATGGCGATGGCGGTTTTCTCGGCGGCCGGACCGGCAACTGCCGATCCGCCGCCCACCGAGGTGATCACCACGGTGGCTGTCGGACCCACTGGCCAACCGATCAACGGTTACCAAGAGACGCCATCGCAGGGCAATGTCTTCGAGGTCAGCGACTGCACGACGCCGTCGCCGTCGGCGGTCGCGAACAACATCTACTATTGCTCGCCGACCGCGGCCGGCGCCGGCACCTGCTGGCCGTCGACATCCGGGTCGCTGCTGTGCGTGGACAACCCGTGGGACAAGCGCTTGCATCGGGTGACTTACGACGGCCAGCTCCCGCCCGTGCAACCCACAGCCGCACCAGACCCGTTCGCGCTCGCCCTCGACGACGGCACACGCTGCCTGCTGCGCAACGGCGGCGCCTGGGGCGGGCGCGACGACGGTTACGTCGGCGCTTACTGGTGCGGCGACCCCGGCGCGAACCTCGCGGTCCTGTGTCTTCCCAGGCAGGACATTGGAACCTGCATCGACCGCT
>Ga0307474_10003206_pt1 | contig 11814 bp, 10 predicted proteins | sample atmos_gasesECM1C_2_FD_203312 | JGI IMG/M metagenome (GOLD analysis project Ga0307474, IMG submission 203312) | Hardwood forest soil microbial communities from Morgan-Monroe State Forest, Indiana, United States - atmos_gasesECM1C_05 | ecosystem: Environmental > Terrestrial > Soil > Temperate... | reverse complement strand
ACGTTCCGGTGCCGTGGTAGCGCACGGACTGAGTCGACACATCATGATTCGACACACTATGATTCGACGCATCGATGATCCAGTTCCCTTGATGCGTACCCTGCAGCAGTTGTGCGCGCAGAGCGGTCAGTGTGATCTTGCCTCGATCCACTTCCACTTGCGTCGCAACCTGGGTAGCCGACACCTTCTTCAATCCGAACCGGCCGACATGCAAGTTACCGTGCGCTTGGATTGCGAGCAGGGGCGAAGAGCCCAGCGGGTCATTAGAGCTAGAATTAGAATTGGCATTCAAGATGCGGTACCACGGACGCTTGGCCGGATGCGGCGTGAACCATTCGGCGAGATCTCCGGTCGAAAGCTGGTCGGCCGTCAGATCGAACTGAAACACACAAGTTGGAGCGATGCTCGCAAGGACGGCCGGAGCGGCGCAATGACGGGGCGCCGTAACTTCGCCACTCCAATGAGTGATTCCCGTCCGCGCGGAAATCTTATCCATCCTTACTGCGTCCGGATCGAGAGCTATGTTCGCTGAGGCAATCTCAATCGGCGTGTTCAGGCCACGCATCTCGGCGCGCACGTTTCGCAGTTGCGCAGTTCCAACGGCGGCGGGAGCTGCAAATCCCTGCCAGGGCCCGGAGACAGTCACGTCTAACTTGGCCGAACCCTCTGCCGCCGGGCGCGCTGCCGGCAGTCCCAGAACATTTTCCAGACGAAACATGTCTTTCAGTTCCACGTCGCCGCGCAGAAAGAGACTATAACCGGCAACAGATATCCACCCACCGGCGTTTACGGGCGCGGAGACGTTCATCGCCAGTGCGACCGGCCCAATCCGCAGGTGAGTTTCCGCGGGCTCCTGGTTCTTCTCTTGTTCTTTTGTCTTCAAGCGTGTCATAAGGTGACCGGGCTTGGCCGCCGGCGACTCGGCGGCTACCAGGGCCAGTGGAATCGTCCCGAAGGCAACGTCATCTATTCCCGTGTTCGAGGAGAGGCGCGATGCGACGCGCACATTGGTCGCCGCACCCGCGCCACTCCAGTGCGCCAACAACTCGAGGCGCGCGTCCTCGGGAATGGGAGGCCCGTTGCGCGTGGCGTGAAACTCCGCATTCAGCAATCCACTCGCAGTTAGATCGCCCGGGATCTGTTTCTTTGCCTGACGCAGCAATCGAACCACGGAGGTCAGCGGCACCTTCTCAGCCTCCAGCGTCAGATCGTAATTGGGCATTTGGGTCACCAGGGACAACGCCCCGCGCAGGCGGAGGGTCCCGCCGCCTACCGGCGATTCGCACAGCAAGTCGGCAAGGGCGCTGGTTACCGCGTTGTACCGTCCCGAGCAAGCCGTTGCCAGGCGCACGTTCTCGGTGCCGACAATGTCGTAGCGATGGAAGCCATCGATTGCGGTCTGGCTCTCGATCAGCAGCGTTTCTGGAGTGCCGGATACGTTCGCTGTGAAATTTACGCCGCCGCGCCATCCTCTGTCTTTGCCGCTCAGCAACTTGGTGATCTGTCCGAGTTGCCCGTTCTGCCATTGCACGTCGAACTGCACCGGAGTCAATCGCAAGCTGGACGCGCGCTGCCACGTTGCGTTGATCTGGAGCAAGCCGGTATCGGTGAGATTAAAATCCGTGCGCACGGGTGCGGCCTTGATACGAGCGCTCCAGGAATTTTCTGAATCCTGCCAAAGCGCCACGTCGGCATCCATCAATGCGTACGACTTCTTCGTCTGCCCCAGCTTGAAATTGATGCGAGCGTGGCCGGCTTCGAGATAGGGGAATGCCGGCCGCCGCTCGTAAACGCCCTTTGCGGTCGGAGCCGCGGGAATCTGCGCGTTGCGCTCGAGCAGGCTTGCCAGGTTCCAGCGGCCTTGGTTGTTGTGCACCAGGTTGATGCTGGGCTCGGTTGCGCTCAGGGTGGCGATCTCGAGTCGTCCGCGAAGCAGGGAACGAAACCGGATCGCGGCGGAAACGTCCTGCGCGCGGATCATCGGCTCCGCGCTGAATGACGGATCGTCGTAGATGACGAGTCCCTCAAGGTCAAAGCCCGGCCGCGGCAGAAGATGAAAACGTACATTGTCGAGCGCAACCCTGCGGCCGAGGGCGCTTCCGATGGATGTGGCAATCCGGTTTCGCAACCGGTACACGCCGGGCCGGAACAGAAACAGGATCAGCAGGAGAGCCGCGATAGCAGTCAGCCCGCGCCTGGATCGTAGAAAGTTAGAACCCGGAAACTTCACCGCACGATCCTGAGAGTGCGCGACCAACGTGTCTCATCAAAGAAGTGAATGATGATGTGCGCCAGGAATCCCAATCGATCGCCCATGCTGCGCATCTCGTATTGATTATCCGGGGTTTCAAACGACCAGTAGATAAACATGGGACGGCCGATTATGTTCGCTCGCGGAACAAAGCCCCAGAAACGGCTGTCGTAACTCACGTCACGGTTGTCGCCCATGGCAAAGTAGCTGTCCGGTGGCACAACGATGTCCTCTCCCTGAATATGCGAAGGCAGCTCTTGCGCCCATTTTTCGTTTCTTACTCCGTATGCTTCCGATGGCGGCACGGCGGGAAAATTATCTGTGTAGGGGTTGTGCTCCTCCCGTTTGTGGCGGACGAACGGCTCCACGAGTTTCTCACCGTTGCGGTAGACGACGTCATCGCGCAGGTGGATGCGGTCGCCAGGAGTGCCGATGATCCGTTTCACCAGGAACAGACCCGGTTGCTCTGGCGACATGAACACAGCGATCTCATCGCGGTGGATATCGCGATAGGGCATCAGCGGCCCCAGCCAACGCGTCGGCGGCGCGAACTGCTCCCGGTTAACGAATACGTGGTCGCCGATGAGCAAAGTGTCCTCCATCGAACTGGAGGGAATCTCGAACGCCTGCAACACAAACGTAATGATGAATAGGCCGGTCACCAGCACACCCGCGAGGGAGGCCAGGAATTCCACCGTCGTCTCGCGCGGTTTTTCGTCGACCGCCTTTTTGTTACCTACGACATTTTCTTTTGTCGGCACGTTAGTATCCGTTTCAGAAATTCTCTCAGCGCACCAGCTTGAGCGTACGCGACCAGCGCGTCTCATCGAAGAAGTGAAGGATGATGTGGGCCAAAAATCCAAACCGGTCGCTCGCGCTTCGCATCTGATACTGGTCTGCCGGAGTAATAAATGACCAGTAGATGAACATAGGCCGGCCGATCACGTTTTCCCGGGGAATGAATCCCCAGTAGCGGCTGTCTTTGCTCACGTCGCGATTGTCGCCCATGCCAAAATAACTGTTTGGAGCCACCACAACGTCGCCGCCCTGTATATGCGAGGGCAGCGTGAGTTCCCAATCGCGGCTTGTCACCCCGTACAGTTCCGATGGAGGCACAGCAGGAAAGTTGTCCCGGTAGGGATCGTAATTCGCTACTTTGTGCTGGACGTACGGCTCAACCAGTTTCTCGCCGTTGCGGTACACAGCACCATCGCGCAAGTGAATACGGTCACCGGGGATTCCAATAACCCTTTTCACCACGAATAGACCCTTTTCCTCCGGCGACAGAAACACCACTATGTCGCCGCGGCGAATATCGCGATAAGGCAGCAGCGGCCCCATCCAATGCGTCGACGGCGCGAACTGCTCCCGGTTCACGAATACATGGTCGCCGATGAGCAAAGTGTCCTCCATCGAACTGGAAGGAATCTCAAACGCCTGCAGGACAAACGTGATGATGAATAAGCCGGTGACCAGCACGCCCGCCAGCGAGGCGAGAAATTCCACCGTCGTCTCACGCGGCTTTTCGGCAGCAACAACTTCCTTTTCTTTCTTCGGCACGTCCGGTACCCGTCTCAGAGGATTTTTTCTCAGTGCACCTTAATCAGCGCACCAGCCTGAAGGTACGTTCCCAGCGCGTTATCTGGAACAAATGAGTTACCGCGTAGGCAAGGTGATAAAGTCTATCACCCACGGTTGGCGATCCGGGAAGATCATTGTTCAAATTGCCCGACGACCAGTAAATCAAAAGTGGGCGCCCAATGATATTTTCGCGCGGCACGAATCCCCAGTACCGGCTGTCCTGGCTGTCATCGCGATTGTCACCCAGAACAAAATAGTGGTCCTCGGGAATAATCAACTGGTGGTCTTCCACCAGCTTTGGCATTTCTTTCCACCACTTCGCATCCACTCCGTAGTCGGGAGAATCAGTGCGAGGGAAGTCGTCGCGATAAAAATTGCGGAGCGCGGTGATGTATTGCACGTAAGGCTCGTGAAGCGGAGCGCCGTTGATATAGACGCGTTTGTTGATCAGGCGCAGGCGATCTCCGGGCAAGGCGACCACACGCTTCACGAAGTCCTGCGCGGGATTCACGGGATAGTGAAAGACAATGACGTCTCCGCGCCGGATGTTGCGGTAGGGCATTAGGCGGTTCCACCCGGTGCTGCCGCCATAGCAAAACTTATCCACCAGCAGGTAGTCGCCGATCAGCAGCGTTTGCTCCATCGATTCCGAAGGGATGGTGAACGCCTGCACGAGGAAGGTCACCACAAAAACGGCGATCACGACCGTTCCCGCGACCGACTGAATGGTCGTGGGCCAATCCCCGGCGGAAATTTTCTCACTCCATGACATAACGAAAAACGCAATCCTGACGAGACGGGGCTTGCCCCATCTCTTGAGTGTCTAAATGTGCGTGCGGTTCGAGACGCGGCAAGCCGCGTCTCTACGGGTGACTTGATGCGCGGGGCAAGGCGGCCAGGTGCTCCAAAGCCTGCCGCGCCGCTTCCTGTTCTGCCCGTTTCTTGGTGGCACCCTGTGCCCGTCCCACGAATTGTCCCATCTCAGGGTCCGGCAACCTCACCTCGACCGTAAAGGTTTTCTTGTGTTCTGGTCCTTCCTCTTTCACGAGCGCGTAGACCGGCTGCGATCCTCCTCTGGCCTGCAATGCCTCCTGCAACGCGGACTTGAAATCCATCACCGGAATGGCGCTGGTCTCAAGTTTCATGTGGGCCAGTTCGGGTTCCACAATCACACGCACGATAAAGTCTCGCGCCACCGGCCACCCCCCGTCGAGATAGAGCGCCGCCAGGATCGCTTCCAGCGCGTCCACCTGCAGGCTTGCCTTGTTGCGGCCGCCGCTTTTTTCTTCGCCGCGGCCGAGCCGCATGTAATGACCAATCTGAAGCTGCTCGGCCACCCGCAGCAAATGCCGCTGTCCGACTAGATGCGCACGCAGCTTGGAAAGGTGCCCTTCCTGGAATTCGGGGAAGCGGTGGAACAGCGCCTCGCTGGCGGCCAGTCCCAGCACGGCGTCTCCCAGGAACTCGAGCATTTCGTTGTCGCCACTAGGCAAACGGCCGCTAGACGAATTGCTGCCAGCGCCCAGCGCCTCCACCTCGCGCGCTTGCGAACTGTGGGTAAGGGCCTGCTCGAGCAGTTCCCGGCGCTGGAAGTGGTGACCCAGGCTTTCTTCCAGCGCCATGATTTCGCGTGACTTCATCACAAAGCGGAGCCATGATCCTTCGGCCGAATTTAGGTAGACACGCGGCTTGCCGAGGTCTGACTTGCCCGCGCCTGAGACGCGCCAAGCCGCGTATCTACACAGAGGTGGCGGTTAGTTCTTTGGCGGACTCTGCGGTGGGGCTGGAGCCGCGCCCCCGGTGAGCTGTTGTAAGCGATCGCGTTCGTGGCGCGCCGGGGTTCCAATCACGGTGTTGTCCTGCGTCATTTCCACGGCTCGGTTTGCCACCTTGAGCGCCTCCGGATATTTTCCCTGCTTATCGAGCGCCAGTGCCAGACGGAGAATGACCACTGAATCCGGATTGCTGGGAAACGCGTCGATCGACTTCTGCAGATTCTCCTGCGCTCCCGCATAATTCTCTTTCTTGAACTCAATTGTGCCAAGAATCGAATATGCATTCGAGCGCAGCAGCGATTTGTAGGCGTCGATTTTATCCTGAGGTGTCCCGGCGGGGACGTTGACGTCGGTGTCCACTGTCCGCGTAGCCTTCTGTGCCATCGAGATCGCTTCGCCATAACGCTGATCTTTATCGATATCCGAGTCGCGCGTTCTCTCGGCGATCACCTCAGCGACGATTACCAGGGCCTCGGGATCGTCTCCATCGAAGCTGAGCACTTTGCGGCCCATGGCTTCGGTCTTCTCCGCGTTGTTGGCACTCTGGTAGATTCGCATTGTGTTCTTATAAAGCAGCACGCGAAGTTCACTGTCCGGGAACTTGGCAGCAAAATCGTCAGATGCTTTCTCCAGCGCGGCACCATCGGTATTTGCCGCCGCCGCCTTCCAGGCATCGAACTCCGGCTGGGTCTTGGCTTGTGGTGGACGCTTTCCTGCTGGCACCGGCGTGGCACCCTGATTTGCACCCTGCGCTGGCGCCGCTTGACCCGCTGCCGGCGGGTTCTGCGGTGCTGGCTGTGCGGTGTTCTGGGCCTTCGCCCCAACCGCGACAGTCAGTGTGCCTAGACTCAGTATCCCTAGAATAACTGCTGCTCGCTTCATGCTGTCTCCCCTAGTGCAAAATTTCAAACCTTATATTTCATTGCGACAGCCGCTGTCGGCTGTCCGCGAAAGCGCAGTTCGCCTACTCCGGCTGCCTTGCCACCGGAGGCTCATACGGCTGTTCCAGACCCTTTTGCGCCGCTTTTTTCGCTTCTGGAAGCGCGACGCCGGCCGTGTTTAGCGCCGCCCGATATTGGTCCAGCGCGGCGAACCGATCCTCTTTTAAATCAAAAATGCGGCCCAGGTAAATATGCGACCAGGCAATCACCTTGGGCTCATGCGCCGTCTGCAGCGCCTGTTCAAAATATTTGCGTGCTCCATCCATGTCCCGATTCGCGGTGGCGACTTCCGCCAGGATGAACAGCGCGTGTCCCGAATCTTCTTCCTGCTCATCGAGCGCCTGCTGCGCCAGTTTCTGGGCGGTTTCCGGATCGCCGGCCGCCAGCCGCCGCTCGGCGTTCAGCAGCAGGTGCTCGTTCCGGCGGCCAGCCAGGTGTAACAGTTCCGGCGCCGCTTCGCCAGAGAACTGAACCAGCGATGCCCGCTTCATTTCTTTGCCGACATCAATCGAGCCGACCAGGCTCGCATAGGCATCGCGCATGCTCGCCGGATCTTTTTCGAACTTGACCAGCGCGTCGTAGAAATAGCGAGTCAGGACGTATCCTTCCTTGTCAGCTTCGTCGATGCCCTGGGCGCGCTCCGCCTCCGGAATCTTGGTCAAACGCTCTTCAATCGCGCGCACCAGGCATTCCGTTACCAGCAGCGAAATATTGCTCTTGAAAGCTTCATCCATGGGAGCCATCTTCACGTCGTCGAGCAACGGTTCGAGGCGTTTGAACGCGCTCCCGTTTTTCATGGCCAACGGATCCAGAAGATAATGCAGATAAGTATGCCGAATCTGCTGCATCTTGATCGTCGTACTCGAAGTTGGTGAAATCACCACATAGTAATCCGACCCGTAATTGCGCGCGTTGGTCTGGCTGGGCGCGCCCATCGCATCCAGATAGACCGTAAACTGCCGTCCCAAGTAGCCCGACGATGGTAGCTTGAGATAGATCTCGGTGTCGAACGTCATCTTCGCCAGCGGATCGTGATAGATCTCGGTTAATTCCGTGTAGCGCGCGCGGTGTCGCTCCCAGATCGCATGCAAACCGATCTTCTGGTCGAAGGCCTGCATCAGCGGCACCATGTCGGCCAGCGCTGCGGCATCGGGCGGCAGCTCCGCCTGCTTTACTTTCAGTGCGAAAGTCGGCGGCTCCTCCAGATAGAGCGCCAGCGATACATACTGGGACAGGTCGCGCGCGGCCTCCGGCGCCTCGTGTTGGCGGTAGAACCCGCACATTGGAGCAATCACGTCCTGAGCTCCGGCGGTATTCGCAACTGCCTTGGCAACTTCCGACCGGATCTGCGTCCGCAGCGGGTCGGAAGCATTCAGCTCTTGGTCATAGCCACACGTGTTGATGGCGGTCAGCACCGTGAACAGTGTCTCGCTGGTTTCCAGAGACACCTGCGGCCGGTTCTGCGCAAAGCCAGTCGATACGAACAGCACGACTGCCAAGCTCAGAGCGAGCGCCGGTCGAACCCGTTGTTGTCCCAGGAAACAGCTTCTGATCTCAGGCATAGATGGATGGCTAGAACCATAGTGTACGAACTGGTCAATTCGCGGTCAAACCGAGAAGGGCTGGAACAGTCGCTGGAAGATGCGCTGGCGGGTGAATCTCGCTGGACATCGCTTAGTGATGCCACAAGTTCTTCCGCCGGCAGAGAGGTGGCTTGTCCGGTCTCAGAGACGCGGCAAGCCGCGTCTCTACGGGAAATCTAATGCCTTTTAGATTTAGAGGCGGCTGTTAACCCTTAACGCTAATCTTGGAAAAAGAGAGCACCGCCGTCCCCGCCGTCGGCCGCCCCATGGAAAGAGCGGGATGGAAGGTCGTGAAAATCAGCAAGTTCTTTAACTGCGGCAGCACCGCCTTCGCGTCGTCCGGCTGCGACAGGATGCGGTAATCCTCGACGCGGCCATTGGCATCCACGTAGGCTTCAATCACCACCGCATCGTCGCCCATATTGCCGAGCGACGTGCCGAAGGCCGACTGCTCGAGTTGAGGCCCGGTGTACAGCATGAGGGGAACGTCTCCGCTGCTGGCTTGCAGTTCTGCTGGCAAGGCAAAGAAGCCAAGCAGCAGTCCGAAAGTCAATACGGCGCTGAGTAGCCCCGCCGTGGCCGGAACCATGAAAGCGTTGAGCGCATTTTCCAGCCTCACCAGCACACCTTCAAACCGCGGTCGACGCGATTGTGCGGCCTCGCGCGAAATCGCGAGCCGCAACTTCAAAGCCAAGTCGGCCGGTGCCTTCTTCGGACCCAGACTGGCCAGTAACTCTTGCGTGCGCTGCATTGCTGCATATTCCTGCTCGCAACCATTACACTCTGCCACGTGGCGCGTGAGTGCGCGCATCTCGGCTCCGCTCACGCGGCCGTCGAGATAGGGCGAGAACAATCTCTTGATCTCAGCGCAGTTCATGGCGTCACCTCAAGCTCTCTGCCGCCACGCGAACCTTCCCGGGTTGCGCCGTTCTGCCGCTCATTGGCAGGAACGCGGGCGGGAACGTGGGTAGGAACGACAAGCCCTAACTCCGGACCCACTTCCCGGATATATCCCGTCAGCTTTTTGCGCAGCGCGTCGCGTCCGCGTGTGATGCGTGACTTCACGGTTCCCAGCGAAATCACCAAAACTTCCGCAATCTCCTCGTACGACATTTCTTCCAGATCGCGAAGAATCAATGCGGTCCGATAGGGCTCAGGCACCTGTTGCAGCGCCTGCTCGACAGCCGCGCGCACTTCGGTATGGGCAAACTCTTCAAACGGAGAATCGCCCGGGTCGACCAGTCGTTCTTCTCCGGAATATTCAAACTCGCCCGCAGTAATGGGATCAATCGGCGTTTCTTGCGCCTTGTGCCGGAACCACCAGCGCCTTCGATTAGCCGCCTCGTGCAGCGCGATTCGGTAAATCCAGGTCTTCAGGCTGGACTCGCCGTGGAAATGCTTCATCCCGCGGAACACTTTCAGAAAAACATCTTGTGTAGTGTCCGCCGCATCCGACGGATCATTCACGATGCGGTAAATGAGCCCGTAGATCGGCTGGTGAAACTCGCCGATCAGCCAGGAGTATGCGTCTTCCGAACCCGCCTTCAGTTCAGCAATAACGGCGGACTCCTGAGTTCGGGCCCCGATAGCGCTGGCAAGATCGCCCAAAGTAATAGCTCCCGCCATGGTGGCGTTGCTCCCAATTATAGAGTCACTCGAGCCCCAGCGGCGGGAATCTTCAAACTTGCCGAAACCACTGCCGGGCGACCTTTCCCGCCTAATTACTTAGACCCCGCAGGGGCCCCTAGAGTTCCAATGGCAAGCCCAATGTTTGCAACACATATTAGGGCGGTAGCGGGCGGGTTGCGGGGACAGCCGATAATCAGTTGAGCGGCGAGGTATTCGGCGGAGTGTCTATTGTTGCCGGCGCCGGCTTAGGTTTCGTCACTTTCTTTTTGGCTGGCTTCTTTGGAGGCACGGTGTCATCCACCACAATCTTTTGTGGGGGCGGAGGCGGCGCCGCCGACAGCTTCTTCACTTGCACGCGCAAACGCGTCAACTCGTCTTCCTTGCTGGCGGTCACTTTCTGCATGCGCTCGCCAAGGGCTCGACGCGCACTCTCCAATCCGTTCATGTCGTTGCTCAGACTTTGATACTCATCTTTGGATCCAAACGCTCCCGCCGATTCCGCCACTGAACGGAAGTAGTCGTACAGCACAACCAGATTGCGGTAGAGTTTGAAACTGGCGCCTAGATCTTCAGGTGAGCTTTTCAGCTGCGCAATCATCTCCGGCAGCGCCGACTGCAAGTTGCGCTGGATGGACTCCACGTCCGCTAGGGTCTGTCGCTTGGTTGCGCCATCGGTCTTCCATTTCTCGATATGCGTTTTTGCAAGATCGGATTGAATACTCTGCGCCGTCTGCTCCAATTGCGTCAGGATGCCGTTCACTTCGCTGACCGAAGCATAAGCAACCGGTGGCTGGTCTTGCGCGCCAGCCGTTGCCGGCGCAAGCAGCGCCGTCAATACAACGATGAAACAAAAGAGTGACCGAACGAGAATATTCCGCGAGTTCGCCATGGGGCTCCGATTGTGTGCTCTGTGTTCGCCAACCATATCCTATTTGACGTTGACCACCCGAGTCGAGTTGGCGGCGAGTCGGTTTAGCGATGCGCACGCAAAAACCCTGAACCATCATGGATACGAAGTATCACGACGGCTTTTGGTCTCAGGCGTTCCTTGGTGTCCTTCGTGGCCTTAACCGAGTTTGACGCGGCGGCGAAGCTTAAGCGAGAATTGAATGAAAGCAATCACCCCGTTACCCGAGTGGGCCTGTGGCGCAGCTGGGAGCGCGCTTCCATGGCATGGAAGAGGTCGTCGGTTCGATCCCGACCAGGTCCACCAAATCTCATACTCCGACTATGACACTCAAAAATGCGGCATTGCTGGCGTTGATTGGAACCGTCCTGATAACGGCTCTTCTGGTGTGGACGTTCGTCTTCAACGTCGTCGATGTCCTGCGGGGTCTGCTTCCTGCTGTGATCCTGCTCTCGTCGTTCATCTATGCGTTTGCTTGCTTCTGCGTCGCTGTATTCTTTTACGTGTTCTATAAAGCGCAATCGTGAGTTTACCGAGAACGAACCCCTTTTAAAGTTCCCTCCGCCATTGCTGATGAGAATTGAGAGGCGACACTCGCATCCTCCTTCAGGCTTCCTGAACAAACCAGCCCACCTGAAGTTTGCTTGTCTAACAGGGATAGAGATTCTGTCGGGCATGAAGTGATTGAACGGTCCCAAGATTCGTACGATTTGAAAGGAACAGGCGAACTATTTCTTGCCGGTCCCGCTACCGTTTCGGGTTTCTTACGACCTGTACCGGAAACGCTGTGCCAAACATTGGGTTGCCGCTCTTGGACTGCTCCTCGGTCGCCTCGTCCTGAATTACGTCCCAATGCTCGATCAGAATCCCATCCTTGACGACCAGCATGTCTGCCGCAATCCAGTTCGCAGGCGCGCCGAAGCCTGAAAATCTGCCGTGGACGATCACAAAATCGCCGTCCGCAACAACGACTCCCGGCTCATACTTCAGAGAGGGTGGAAGGCTTCTGATGAGATTGAACAAACCTTCGCGGCCCGGTTCGATATGCGCACTATGCTGGATATAGTTCGGGGACCAATAGCGTTCGGCAGCAGCATAGTCTCGTTTATTGAATAACATGTCAAAGGCCTCCAGAACGAGCGCCTTG
>Ga0307474_10003205_pt1 | contig 11815 bp, 6 predicted proteins | sample atmos_gasesECM1C_2_FD_203312 | JGI IMG/M metagenome (GOLD analysis project Ga0307474, IMG submission 203312) | Hardwood forest soil microbial communities from Morgan-Monroe State Forest, Indiana, United States - atmos_gasesECM1C_05 | ecosystem: Environmental > Terrestrial > Soil > Temperate... | reverse complement strand
CTTTGTGCGGCTGGAACAACTGCCTTTAACGCGCAGCGGCAAACTGAACCGGAGGGCGCTGCCGGAGCCGGACTGGAAGCAGGCCGGGGCGCAACACTACGTCGAGCCGCAGACCGCTGTGCAGCGCGGCCTGGCCCAGGTCTGGCAGGAAGTGCTCGGCGTCGCTCGCGTCGGCCTCCACGACGACTTCTTCCACCTCGGCGGCCACTCCTTGAATGCCGCGAAAATCGCATTGAAGTTGCAAGAACTTTTCGGCAAGCACATCACCATCCGGCACATTTTTCTGAATCCAACTGTGGCTAAATTGGCTGCGGCAATTGACGGCCTGCGGAGGCGTGACATGGCGCATCCAGAAATTCCATGTCTTAAAGACCAGACGGCTTTTCCCCTGTCATCAGCCCAGAGATCAATGTGGCTGCAATTCCATGAGGTCATCAATTCGAATGCGCCCGGCTGGGGCTATCCGCAGCTAATCCGGATTCCTGGTCCGGTTGATCGGGAGACTTTCAACGAATCGCTTCGAATCCTCGTCGAGCGGCACGATGTGTTGCGCGCCGTATACCGGGAAGTCGGCGGCGAACCAATGCAAATTCTCGAGAAGGCGGGTGAGCCGGTGGTTTGCGGCTTTCACGATCTTTCTACGGTGGAGTCCATTTTGCAGCCGGAGTGCTTTCGTCAATTTTTGCGTGAGCAACTGAGAGCTCCCATAAAAAATCAGTCCCCGCTGCTGCGGGTTCAATTGGTGCGGCTCAGCCCCAATCTCAACATCGTCGTTATTCAACTGCCGCACATCATTTCGGACCAATGGACGGAAAGAATTCTGACTACGGATCTGGCTTCTATCTACACCAGCCTGAAGAGCGATCCCGGCCGCCAATTGCCCTCTCCGGCGGTGAGGTACGTGGATTACGCAAGCTGGCAGACGCAGTCGCTAAACACTGAAGAATTGCAATCGCAGAAAAATTACTGGCTTGATCGCTTCGGCGACGATTTCGCACGAACCCCAATATCTCAGCTGGACTCAGGCAGCCTGGCGCCCGAAGATCTTTCTCAGAGGCTGCCCTCAGAACTGGTGGAGAGACTTAAACAGATGGCGCGTGAACACGGGACGACTCTCGTCGCCATCTTTATGGCAGCGCTCACGGCTGTTTTGGGCCGGCTGACAAATTCCACGGATGTGGTCATCGGTACTCCTGGAAGCGGGCGCAGCCGGCCCGATTTAGCGGGCGTGGCCGGCTTGTTTATTAATCCTCTGGCGCTACGCACAGATATTTCCGGTGACCCGGGCTTTCTTACGCTGGTTGATCGGACCGACGCTACTCTGGCCGAAGCTTTAGAGCATCAGGACTATCCATTCCAGGATTGGGTTCGCGAGCTAAGAAGGCGAGCCAGGAACAAAGACCTAAGTCCTTACTCGGTGGTTTTGGTGGTGGAAGAGGCAACCGGCAACTTCAATTTCGATGGCGCGGAGGCTTGGTTGGAATCACCGCGTTCGTCGGGATTGGACGTTGCCCACGCAGCGGGACCAACTCTGACGCTGCGCATATGCAATCAACAGGGCGAGTGGTTTGCGGAACTCGTGGCTGGTACGTTGATGGCGAATGCTGTACCCGGCGGGCTGTTAGCGCGCTGGACACAGACGTTGCTACAAATAGCGAAACGACCGGAGGTGCGGCTGAGTGAGCTGGATTTGTTGCTGGAAGCGGATCGGCGTTGGTTGGATCGGCCGGGCAATAGGAGCGAGGTGGACTCGCGCCTGGTTGAGTTGGCGAATGCCTTCCGCGCAGTAGAGCCGGACGGTATCGCCGCGCGGAGTGGAGATGGAACGATCGTCCAGGGCAAAGGAGAAGACTGGCTTGATCCCATTTTGCTGAATCAATTTTTGCTGCGTTCAGAATCGACTGCATTAGCTGCTGGGGCCGCAATACTGGTTGATCTCTTTCGTGAGTCTTTGCGGCAACGACAAAATGGCGCCGCGCTGCTGCGAGACGTCGTGGTTAACGGCGCCAGCCCAGAACTGACTGCGCTAGCGGCCAAATCTGCTTGTTCGGTGCATACATTTCACCTGCTTGATGAATCCAGTGAAACCATGATTTGGAGTGATCCCGAAGACACACGCGATGAACTCTTGATTGGATGGCCGATCTCCAGAGGGATTATTCAGGTTCTCGACCGTTGGAGACAGCGCACGCCGATCGGAATCGAAGGCGAGTTGTACGCCTCCCGCAGCGGCAAGGATTTGGGGGATCCACCAATTCCCCTTAAGAAAAGGGGGAAATGGACGGTCGAGGGAAAACTTGAGGTTAGACAATCGCGGTGTGCTGAAGCTGTAGAAGCGAAAGCATCCACCGCAGGAAGATCGCAGGGCTATGTCGCACCGCGCGGAAGTGTGGAGAGAGAAATAGCGTCAGTATGGCAGGAGGTGTTGAACCTGGACGAGGTCGGAGTGGAGGATGACTTTTTCGCACTGGGCGGATCGGCCGAAAAAGCGGTGCGCGCAGCCCGGTTACTTGGAGAACGCAATATCCTCATTTTCCCTGGACAAACCACCGAGCTGCGCAATATTCGAAGCGTCGCCCAGATGGCCCGGCAGCAGAGAGGTCTGCTGCATTCGCCTGAAACTGCGGCACCGAAGAGGGTTTCCATCACGGCCATGCAATCCCTTCTTTTCGAGATGGCTGCCGCGAAACCGTGGTATCTGACCACCTGGGTCGATTTACGGTGTCGAACGGCAATTGACCTGGGTATCCTCTCGGAGGCGCTGCGCCAGTTGACACTCCGGCATGACGCACTAAGACTGTGCTTCCACCGAGAAAGCAAGCTCGCTTATGCCAAATTACAGAGTAGTGCCGAGATCGTTGTCGAAAGAGTGGTTGCGGGTGAGCAAGGTGCGGTTCGAGGACATTCAAGCTGGAAATCTGCCGTGGAGGCGCAGTGTTTCGTGGTCGACGCTGGCTCTGCTTCCCTGCGCGCTTTGATTGCGGCCGGCAAGCAAGGATCGGGTGATCGGCTCGCGTTATTCGCATCCAGCCTGGTTGTGGATGATGCTTCGTGGCCGATCCTGATTAAAGATTTGGAAGAGATATACAGCGCGTTGCAGTCTGGAAGAATCCTGACGCCCCAGAGTTTGCCTTCCTACTACGGGTGGCTGCAAGCGGCCGAGCGCCTCGGCGCATTGGCGGAGATGCAACAGACACCTCACTGCAAGTTTTGCAGTGAGGAGAGCATGGTGGCGTGCCGGCTGAGAGGTTCGGTTTATTCTGCGTTCGGCCGTTTATCTTCGGACGAAAAGCAAGCCCTATTTATCGCCGCTGCGGAGAGCGCCTTGATGACACCGGCTCACTTCGCCGATGGCCGGTCATGCAGCACGGGATTTCTGCCGGAGGTTAATCGCATGGTTGGCCAGTTCGGCCGGGTTGCAACAGCAGCGCCCGAGGGCAACCGGCCGACAGTGCTGGCGCGGCTGTTGTCTCATGACAGCTCCGAGGGTGCGAGATTCCGTTTGGCAAATTGCAGACTAGGGTCCGCTCCTGGAGGCAAAGCCATCCGCGTGACTGGACTTGAACATGAAGGAATGCTTTTTATCAATATTGCTTCCTCTTGTTTTACGGCCGGGGAACTCCGAATCATGCTGGCTGGGATAAAAACCCGACTCCTTCATCTGGTCGAGTCAGTGAAGCTGAAAGATTATTCCGACGCGGCTCAATTTTCCGGTTTAAACCTCGATCCAAACGAATTGAAGGAACTATTGAACTAATGGCGGAGGATATTGACGAGGGATCTTATGAATGCAACGGAAGATCGGGGCTCACCGCTGGTACGGCGAGTGCTGAAGCGGATTGAGGATTCGGTTGCGGGGATGACGGAAGCAGAGATGGCCTGGCATCCCGAAGGCAAATGGTCCGCTGCGGAAATCGTCGAACATTTATCGCTCACATTCCTGGTGACGGTGAAAGCGGGAAAATTCACCCTGCGGCAAGAAAGTCCGGAGCTCCGCGATGCGACACTGCTGGAGCGGGCGATGGTCACCGTGGCCATTGATCTCGGTTATTTTTTTGTGCGTCTACAAGCGCCGAGGATGGTGACTCCACGCGGAACGCCTCCGGAAGAGGTGTGGAAGGCGACGATCCAGAGTTTGACTGAGATGGAGGAAGTGCTCGGTCAATGCGAGAGAAAATTCGGCGCCCGAAGCCCGATTCTTCCGCATCCTTTTTTAGGTCCGCTCACCGCCCAGCAATGGCGCAAATTTCACGTGGTACACACCCGCCATCATATGAAGCAGGTGAAGGCGTTGCGGCGACAGATGAAAAAGCCGGTGTTTGCGGAAAAGGCGAATGCCCCGGAGATGGGCGCACCGTCGGCATAAAGCGATTTCGTCTGGGGGAGAAAAACCAGCGAAGATGAGGGTGTGCGGTCTGAGATTGAGCAGCCGCGGTTTGAAAAATCGCCGGCACCACGGAGTGTACGAATGACGCTTTTGTCACTTGAGCGAATCGAAGCGGCACTCCGGACGATCGATCCAGTATTTCTCAATAGCCCGCTGGTTCGTCACGATGAACTCGACCGCGAAGCTCGGTGTGCGATCCTGGCCAAAGTAGAAACCCTGAATCCGATCCGGAGTTTTAAGGGGCGGGGCGCGGACTTTTTCGTGCAGAATTTATCGCAGAGGGAAAGGCCGCTAGTGGCGGCATCGGCCGGCAATTTCGGCCAGGGACTGGCATTTGCCTCGGCGAAGGTGAATCTGCCACTCACAATTTTCGCGGCGAGAACGGCCAGTCCGGTGAAGATCACGGCGATGCGCCGCATGGGCGCTAAAGTGCGCTTGGTCGGTGTCGATTTGGACGAAGCCAAGAGCGCGGCCAAGCGCTACGCCGAAGAGAAGGGCCTGCGGTTTGTCGAGGACGGCGGGCAAGCGGCATTCGCCGAAGGGGCAGCAACGATTGCCTGCGAACTGGCGCAGGGGCACGGTGCGCTGGATGCGATTTTTGTCCCGCTGGGCAATGGCGCGCTGGTAAGCGGCATCGGCGCTTGGATGAGGCATGCGGCTCCCCGCACCAGAGTCATTGGAGTGGTCGCGGAAGGCGCACGAGCGATGGAATTGTCATTCCAACAGAACCGTGTGATCGAGACTGCGCGGGTAAATACCATCGCGGATGGAATCGCGATTCGCGTGCCGATACCTTTTGCGTTAGGAACAATGTGGGGGAATGTCGACGAAGTAATCGCCGTCAGCGACCAATGCATGATTCGCGCTTTGCGTCTCATTCACCGCACGCTTGGAATTGTTGTGGAGCCTGCGGGAGCAGCCGGGCTGGCGGCGGCTCTGGCGCATCGCGAGCGATTTCGAGGACAACGAATCGCGACTGTTTTGTGTGGAGCAAATATGACGAAGGGCCAAATGCGGGAATGGATGCTGGGTGAGGTTGGCGGAAAGAAGCGGGGGAGCGTTTCAGGTACGCTCTCCGCTTGCGGAGAATAACGATTTTGCTGGCCCGCGGTTGTCCGGTAGCGGACAATCGCTGTTGGAATCGAACATGAGTACTTTCGATATAGCTTCGCCGGCGAGCATATCGACTGACATTGCAATCACTTACGAATTGCAGTCATTGGCTCCCTAAGTGCTCCCAGATTCGCAGGTCTCTATGAACACAATCCGACAGGACGTTGAATACAGCATCCGGCAACTGCTGAAAAGCCCGGGATTTGCCATTGTGGCGGTATTAACGCTGGCGCTGGGGATTGGCGTGAACACCGCTATTTTTAGCGTGGTAAATGGATGGCTGCGCCCGTTGCCGGTGCAGCATCCGGAGCAGATTGCTGTGGTTGCGGCCCAGCAAAAGGGCGATGCCCTTGGCATCTATTATTTTTCTTATCCCGACCTGGGGGACTACCGAAAACAAAGCGTTTCGTTTTTTTCCGATTTGTTTGCCTACCGCTTCGGTCTGGGCGGCCTCGGCGTTGACGGGAAGACGGACCGTTTCATGTTCAGCAGCGTCTCGGGAAATTTTTTTTCGGCGCTAGGCGTGAAGCCAGCGGCGGGCCGGCTTTTCCTGCCGGGGGAAGGAGAACAGCCGGGAGCTCAATCTCTCGTGGTGCTGGGCTATTCGTACTGGGTGAGACGATTCGGCGCCGACCCGAATGTAGTAGGAAAGCAAGTGACGGTCGACGGCAAGTCAGCCTCGGTTGTGGGAATAGCTCCCAAAGGATTTTACGGAGTGTATTCGAGCGTGGATATGGATGGCTATTTGCCGCTCAGCGCGACCGCAGAAGAAGAAAATCCTCAGCTATGGACAGACCGCAAGCTGCGGCTGTTGACGGTATTAGGCAGGCTCCAGCCAGGAGTGAGTTTGGCCCAGGCGCAGGATTCACTGAACGTGATTGCTCATCGGCTGGCGGAGCAGTATCCCACAACCAACGAGGGCATCTCCATCGCGGTGGTTCCGGAAAGACTGGCGAGGCCGGTGCCGCAGTTAGCGAATGCGATTCCAGTCATTGCGGGCTTATTCCTGTTACTGGCTGCCGCGGTATTGCTGCTGGCTTCGGTGAATGTTGCGAATCTGTTGTTGGTAAGGGGAGCAACCCGCCAGCGGGAAATGGCGATCCGCACCGCACTGGGAGCAACGCGGCGGCGGTTGATTCGCCAACTTCTCACCGAGAGCCTTGTGCTCGCCTTGCTGGGCGGAGTCGCAGGCGCTGTGCTTGGGGTTTGGACGAGCGGACTGATTAGTTCCATCCCTCTGGGAACCAATCTACCGCTGCGGCTGGATTTCAGTTTTGATTGGCGGGTGTTCACCTATGCGCTGCTGGGAGCGGTCGCTACCGGTTTGCTGTTAGGAATTTGGCCCGCCGTCCGGTCCTCCCGAACCGAGTTGCAGGCCGTTTTGCAGGCTGGCGGACGAAGCGATACGGGCGGCAGAGGGCGGCAACGTCTTCGCAACCTGCTTGTCATCTCTCAAGTGGCGGGATCGCTGATGTTACTGATCGTGGCGGCGCGTTTTGTGCGCACTTTGGAGGCAGCTCAGCACATGTATCTGGGCTTCGATCCGGACAACGTGCTTAACGTTATGCTGGACCCTCATCAGGTCGGTTACGATGAGACGCGCACGAACACTTTCTACCGCGATCTCGAGCAAAAGATTCGCGCGCTGCCCGGAGTGGAATCGGCAAATCTTGCGTTCAGCGTCCCGATGGGCAACTACAACGATGGAAGCGCGGTTTATGTGGAGGGGCGTCCGCTGCCAACCGGACAACAGGCGCCTTTAGTCTTCCTGAACCGCGTCGATCCCGGTTACTTCGCCACGGTGCGGCTGCCCATACTGCGCGGCCGAACCTTTACCGACGCAGACAGCGCGACCGCGCCTCTGGTTGCCGTCATCAACCAGACCATGGCCGAACGCTTTTGGCCGGGGGAGGACGCGCTGGGCAAGCGATTCGGCATGGCTGGCGCGAGCGGGCCGTTCGTTGAGGTCGTTGGGATCGCTCACGACAGCCGATTATTTGGCTACTACTTCGGGACCTTGCCATATTTTTATCTTCCTTTCGCGCAGAACTCTTCCCCAGTGCGAACTCTGCAAATCCGTTCCGCAATTCCGCCCGAAACACTCATTGCAACGGTGCGGCAGAACATTCAGGCGCTGGAACCGGCGATGCCGATTACGGATATCCAAACCATGCGCCAGACCATGGCCGGAGCCAATGGTTTCCTCATTTTCCAGCTCGGAGCCTACCTGACGGCTGCCATGGGCTTGCTCGGATTGACGCTGGCGATCGTCGGAGTCTATGGAGTCGTCTCTTACACGGCGAGCCAGTCGACACGGGAGATTGGAATTCGAGTAGCTTTGGGCGCGACTCCCCGCAGCATCTTGAACATGGTTCTTCGCCAGGGAGTCCGCTTGGTGATTGCGGGTGTAACGGTAGGGATAGTTTTGGCGCTGGCTCTCTCGGAACTTCTGGCCAAACTGCTGACAGGCATCGGCGTGATCGATCCGATTGCCTTCGCAGCCGTGCCCCTGTTGCTGGTTTCAATTGCGTTGCTGGCATGTTACTTACCGGCTCGACGGGCCACAGAGGTGGATCCCATCGTGGCTTTGCGATACGAATAGACCAAGCCGCAGGTAGCCAAGGTTGTCGAGTCCGGCACGTCGGGCAATCGAATCGCGGCTCGTGATCGCGCCCAAATTAGTTCAGAATATCCAGCTAAAGCGGCGTCCCGGTCAGCGTTCCAATCGATGTAGTCCATCCGCAAAAGACTAAAACTAGTGTCGGGGAGTGCCGCACCGAACCATTTGCCGCAAGCAGCAATACCGCGCTCATCTCACATGACCCGAATTCGGTATTAGCTGCTGCCGGCTGCGATTCCGAACTTGGCACGAGAATTCATCATCAGGGCAAAGACATTTATCAGCAAGGCGCGAAGTCGACCTATAGCCGCGATCCTAGCGAGTTCAGGCGCTGGACTGCTTTATTGCTTTTTGCCTTTTCTTTTCCGGAGTGGCAAGGCTATTGCACTGATGAATTCCATCGGCGGGGCACAGGTCGACAAAATTGCTCTTGTGCCGTCAGGCGATGGATGGGAGGTATGCATGCAGCAAGTTGCGACTAGCGGAGAGACCTTCCAGTTTGTTCCCGGCGTGACCCGGTTCAGCAACTACCGCGGAAGATTTCAGAAAATCTCACTCAGCCCCACTGGCGAGGTGCCGTTCAACCTCGAGGCGGTAAGCCCCGAGGAACACAGTGCGACCCTGTCATCGGTGGCTTCGCTTTGGCAACTGCTCACGACGGTTGGCGGCATGGCGCAGAGCCGAAACCGAAATCTTACGGCGACGACCGCGGCCGAGACTTGGTTGGCGTTCAAGCGCTGGATTCTGAGCCATCATCTCTTTATCCCCATGCTCGCGCTCATTGGCTATAGCCTGAACGAGGCCGTGCGAGCCAGCCAGTCGGGGCGCTCCGACGCCACCCTGGAGTGGACTCAACTCGGCGCAAGGATGAGGCGTGGTTGCGGCGCTCTTTGCATCTACGGCATCGATTTTGAACCCTGCAGTGAAATCTATTGTTTACAGATTCGCAGCCAGATGCCGCCGGGCTTCACCGGTTACGAAATCCGCGAACGGCAGAATGCGGCGCACTCCGCCATAGCCATGTTCTCGCAAGCCTTTCCCAAGTTATCCGCGGACGAATTCAGCAGGCGCGTACGCAGCCTTTGGATGGAAGCGGATCAGCGGTATCACGAACTCCACCAGCGGTGCATGTTCATGGCGGTGCCGCTCGAACCCGGACGCGGCATGCCCGAATCACTTCGCCAGGAATATCTGAAAGAGAATGGCGCCGCTCACAAGATTACGGAAGAAGAGTTTCTGGAATACGATAATTGGTTCGGCATCGAAAGATCGATCCACGTGACCCGCCTCGATTACGTTTATCAACTCTGCGAGGTCATGGAGAGAGTCCTGGCCGACTTAATGGTTGGCCACCGACTGGAAGACAAAGTATTTCTTGACCTGCTGGATGGCATGCGAGCCGCTCTGGTTGTTTTCAGTTCCTGGGCCGGCAGTATTAGCAACAGTTCCCCATTTTCGCACCGATATCTTCGAGGAGAATGACACTTGCCTACCTACACCATTGAACAGAGTGTGTTCGAGAAATTTCCGAGGTTCCGGCGTTGCGTTGTAGTGGCAAGCGGAATTGACAACCACGGCTCCGAACCTGCGATCGCGCGATTGCTGACGGAATCCGCGGCCGGCGTGGGTGCGGTACCGACGAGCGTGGAACGCGAACGAATCGCCGCCTGGAATGAGGCTTATCTTCAGCTCGGCGTCGATCCGGAGCGGTACACGCCGAGCGTTCGATTCCTCTATCAGCAAATCCGCAAAGGCAAGCCAGTCCGCTCGATTAATAAAATTGTCGACGTCATGAATATTACGAGCATGCAATGGTGTGCGCCTTGCGGCGGAGACGACCTGCACGCTCTGGACGGCGGCGACCTGTGTCTTGGTTTCGCGCGCGGAGACGAAAGCTTTTCCCCGCTGTTCAAACCCGGCGCGAAGGAAAATCCCACGGCGGGCGAAATGATCTACTACACTCCGCAAACCCGCCGGGTCATGTGTCGGCGATGGACCTGGAGAAATGCGGATTTCAGCAAACTCACTCCGGAAACTTCGGCGGTGGCGATCAACATCGACATCGTGCTGGGGGCGTTTGAAGAAAGCGATCTTGCGGCTGTATTACAAAGCGTTGTGCTGCTGCTGCGCAGATTCTGTCATGGAAAAATAGAGACCCACGTTCTCAGCCCTGCCAACCCGCGAATTGAACTCGAGCCAGCCGTTGCGGGAGTTAAAACCCGTGAGCCACTTGCCGTGGGCGTTTACTAGAAGCGGGCGGTTAAGGCATGGTCCATGGTCGATTATCGTCTGGATGTCACCGCCGATGCGGAAGCGGCACGATTGACGGGCAGGGTTACTTTAGCCTGGCAGCCTCTTTGATCGGGGGGGCTCATCAGCTCGATCGAGCCGCCGTGAGCTTCGGCGATCTGCCGCGAAAGTACGAGGCCGATTCCGCTGCCCGCCGGCTTGGTCGTATAGAAGGGAACAAATGCATTGCTGGGATTGAGAAGACCCGGGCCGTTGTCTTCAATGATAAGGACAAGGCGCTTCTCCGCAAGTTCCCAACGAATGATCACCGCCGGATTGGCTGAGGAGCCAGGTGTTTCGCCGGGCGGACTCGATTGGTTTGGCTCAAGGGCGGCTTCGACCGCGTTGCAAACCAGATTGATCAGCATTTGTTCGAGTTGGTCAAGATCGACCTCCAACTCAACCGGGGGGCCGGGAACCACTTGCACATGCAGTCTCGTTTCTAATCCCGCGACCCGCTCGATGATTGGGAACAACGAAGTTTTGGATAATCTGGGGGTGGGCATCTGAGCCAGCCGGCGGTACGCCTGGATGAAGCGATTGAGATTGTCGGCGCGGGTTTCGATGGTGGCGAGCCCGCTTTGAAAATCCGCCCGCTGGCCGGAGTCCGGGACGGCATTGGCGATGCGCGTGCCCAGACTTCCGGCGATTGACTTTATGGGAGTGAGCGAGTTGTTGATCTCATGGCCGAGGACGCGAATTAATCGTTGCCAGGCGACGCGCTCCTGCTCGCGCAGCGCGCGGCTCACATCCGAAAGTACAATCAAGGAGTGGGGAACGCCCCTTTGCCGAAAGGTCCTTCGCCGCACCAGCCATCGAACATTCGGATCGTGGAACGGAAGAGGAACCAGGGTTTCGTTCTCCGCGGCCAGACAACCCGCCAAACCGATCTCTTCCGCGGTGCGCCCCAATATTCTGGCCGATGGCTGCTGCAACAGGCGTTCGCCGGCGGAGTTCACCAGCCTCAGAACCTGGTTCGGGTCAAAAGTGAATAGAGGCGCGTCGATCTCTTCGACCACCCGGCGCAACAGGGCGGCGGCTTCGACGGCTCGCGTGCGCTGCTCCGCCAGCACATCGGCCAGGGCATTGACCTCTGTGCAAAGCTCGCCGAGAAGATCGTCGGAGCCGGCGCCGCGAGCCCGAAAAGAGTAATCCCCTTCGCGCAAAGCGGCGATGACGTTGGCCAGGGTTTGAAGCGGCCGCGTCGTCTTCTTCTGCAAAACCATCGACAGCAACCACCAGACGAAAAGTTCCGCAAACACCGCCGCGCACTTCGATCGCGGAGACCAGGATTGCAGGGCAATCAGGATGCCGCTGAGCACCATTCCCGGCAAGGCGACGAGAAGCGAGAACAGCCGCAGGCGATGTTGATAAAAGAGGCGGAAATCCTTTCCCGGAAGCCGGGG
>Ga0307474_10003204_pt1 | contig 11818 bp, 9 predicted proteins | sample atmos_gasesECM1C_2_FD_203312 | JGI IMG/M metagenome (GOLD analysis project Ga0307474, IMG submission 203312) | Hardwood forest soil microbial communities from Morgan-Monroe State Forest, Indiana, United States - atmos_gasesECM1C_05 | ecosystem: Environmental > Terrestrial > Soil > Temperate... | reverse complement strand
CGCCCGTCACATGCCAGTCGCGACGCGTCGGGGGAGCGGTGCAGACGACTTGCTAGGGATAGCTCAACGGCGGATACCCGCGCGTCCCTTCGGGACAGGTTAAACCGAGCCGCGATGCGTCTCCTCCATTCCCTCGCGAGTATCTAAGGGACAAACCGCCAGTACTCAGGTGGCGGTGGAGTTTCGGGCACGGGTCTGATCTCGCGCAAACGCTTGTCGGGCGGACGCCCTTCAAGGACCAGCCCAATATCATCGATGAGCGCTCGGTTGCTTGCAAAAACATCATGGTTCAGACCGAACAGCTCGCCCCCGAGAGCGCTGACATCGATCGAGTCAACACCAGACATCACTAGTGGCTTCCCGGCCGGCACAAACCCGGCCCGCGAAAAGCCGCCGCTCGCCGCCATTGAGGCAAGGAGAGCATTGTCCATGGCGGACGCATAAAGCGTCATATGCGTGACGTAGGGCTGTACCGTCGGCACGAATTGCTGGAACTGACTGACTTCAATGTCTGGGGCCGCCAATATCCACTGACCTACCTTCACCGGTTGGTTGGCGGCTCGTTCGCTTCTCAACGAATTGAGGACCAGAAAATTGCCCATGCTGTGAACCAACAGATGGATTTTGTCGATTCCAAGTGAGTGCAGAGTGTGAATGAAACCGTCAAACGTGTCGCTCTCAGTCAAAGCACTGTCGTGGTCGTGCTTGTATGATCTCGCGAGCGTTGCCACATTGGTGGCGCCACCCCATGATGGCCACGTGAACAAAATCGGAACCCCTTGATACCGGAGGTCCCACATGATCTGAGCCGTCCTGTACACCGACTCGTCAAAAGTCGTGTTGAAGCCGTGCACAAAGATCAGCGCTTCGTGAAGCTTCGAATTTCGAATGCTATCGCCCCAGTCCGACGCGCTCATCACCCCCAACTGGCTGATCGCGAAGTGTTTTACCAAATCCAGTTTTTCCTGATACTTGAAGGGTGTCCACCCCTTCATGCCGGGCAATTCGATGTGTCCCATCTTGTGATCGTCGGGGATATGAACATTGGCGGCGCCAAAGGTCAGCCCGTCCCGGTCGTAACCGAACGACCTGCCGTCGCGCTTTCGCGTGGTCGCAAAAAGGAATTTGATCGAGTTTTGGTTCGGATAGGGCGGCTTTGAGATAATGCTCACGGCACGCGCTAGAGACTCCTGTTTCAGATCCTGGACCAAATACTCACTGCTACCCTCTCCAAACGGTTCGTTGCGCCTGAAAGAGAGGGCATCAATCACGCCTCTTGCTGCATTGTAGCCGATCAACCAGTAGCTACTGTTGATCACGCCGGCGATCGGGACATCCCGGGGCACCGACGGGAATGCGTGCTCGATCTCGACCTCGTAGACGGTCTCCGACTCGTCGCGGTTTGAGCGGCGAGTGCTGATACGGCTTGGCTCTCTTAAAGCGAGCGCCTCGGACTGTAACCCGTCCAGCCCGCCAAGTACCCGGACCCAGAGCTCGGGGGCAAACCAATCACGAACCGGTTCGATGTCTCCCGATCGCAACCGTTGAAACAGCTGCCGGACGACCTCTCTGGGATCGGCTCCGCCCACATCGGCGGGAAGAGAGTCCGATCTGGAGTCCTGCGCGATAGCCGGATGTTCGAGGCCTAGAACAAAAAAACAAATACAGAGGACAAATCCGAAGCGGAAACTTCTCGCCATGTTGCACCTGCCAAATTGCCTTGGGCTCGGGCAGAAAACTGTCCGCCTTGTGATCTATTTCGCGTCATCTCGCGCTAATTGGGTTAGCGATCGGCAGCAAAGGTAGCCATGGTCGCGCCGCTTCCGCGACTGGGCCTAGTCTAGCAAAGTCGGGCCGACCGGTGAACCTTCATCGCTCGCTAGCGCGCACCGATATCGGGAATTAACTGCTCGCTCGGCTTATCGAAGTCGATCATGATTCTTCCCGGTATGTTTTTGATCTCCAGATTTCTGATCAGGAACGCGCGGCTTCCAAAGTGACCGCTGTATTCCTCTTTTGCTTTTTTCCAATCCGAAAACTCACAATAAGTCGGTACTGAGAGCCTGCATCGATCATCTGGCGGATCTTTCTGAGAAAAGCCGAGTGGATGCCAGTCCTTGGTCAGCGCCCCGACGTAGGCTTGCGCAGAATAACCGGCGGTGCAGTGAAATTCGCGGGCCAGCTCACAATAGTGCAGATAGTTGTCTTTAAAACTTGCCAATCTGTATGAGGGGATATCAAGCGCCTTGAGGTCTTTGGCTTGGTCTCCAATGAGGGCACCCGTACCGTCGACGAGTTTTTGCTTGAGTTGAGTTTGTATGGCTTTTCTTGTCTCTACCTCCTGAATCACCTGCAGGAGCCCGCGTGCATTCGCTGGAAAGATCGGGGTATGGAGCGGAAAAATGACGGCGGATACTCGCTTGACATCCTTCCGCTGGCCAACCTTTGCCAGCGCATCGATCACCTTGTAACCGACCAGTTCGTCGTAGCTCGCCACGAATGAATACAGCTGGTCCGGAGGCCCGAGATTGGTCAGCCGGTCGATCGCCAGCCCCGCCTCTTCACTCGGATCGTAACCAATGAGTCGAATGACGTAGTGAACTTCGGCGTTGTTTTCCAAATTCTTGAGTGCCTGCTCAGTCTCCATTTTCTGTATTGTTTTTTGTTCGACCTTCAGAAGAGCCATGCCCCCTCCAAACGCGCAAAAGAGGATGCCAGCTACCAAGCTAATAAGCAGCGGCGCCGTTCCTTTGGGGAGCCCAATAGGCCAATATGCCAGCGACAACGATAAGCCCGAATCCAAAGATCAACAGAAGGGTGGTAGTAGGCGTCGTGGTAAGAAGCTGGAAAATCTTGACGATGCTGTCTAAAAATCCGCTGATGTCCATGTGCAACCCCTGCCTAACAATTGGATAAACGAACGTCAGTTATTGCCGAGAGCAATATCAAGCAGACGAGCTAATCGCTCTCCCGCCGTCGCCTCCTATGCACTCCCGGTCGCGCTTCGGAGAGTTTGGTGGCCATTGAAATTGCTCCACCAATTTGTTGGCTATGCTAATTTTTTGCGTCTCGTTTGCACCCGCGGGCAGTACCGGCGCCGATCGAAGCTTCGAAGAGGCCGGGCGCCACGGGCTTGCCATCGAAGAACACACCCATCTGCCTTGCTATGCCGGCGGTGCTGTCCGCATCGCGGCGCTTTGCATTGATCGCGCGAACGATGTTCCACTCGTCATGTGAGCCGAGACTGAAAGCGACCGAAGCACGCAGGCCGTAATAGTCGCGAAAGGCGCGTTTATCGACTTTCCCGGCAAGGCCGGGGTTCGTCTTCACCAAATCGTCATAGGCGATGTCGAGCTTCTCGAGGTCGGCATGGCCATCAAGGCCGAAGTGGCGCCCGAAATCCGATGGGCCCGCGAAATAAACAAAGTCGAAAGCGCCGAGACCGTCGGCCCCTTCGAGCACCTGCGTCCACATCCACATGTAGTCCGCGCCGTTTGCCTCAGCCGGAAGCGAAAAGTCCGAAGCGCCTGGATTGAGCACCCACACGTCGCGAGGTCCAAATTGCTGCTCGATGCGGTCCTTGGTTTCGCTCGCAATCAGTGCGTTGATAGCAAAATACCCACCGCCAACGGTGGAGAGAGGAGTGCTGAGGTAACCAACGGCCTTGCCTTGGGAGCGTTGCGAGGCGATAAGGCTTCGGATCTCATCGACCCTCTGATTGATCGGGCTGTTGAGTGTGTCGTGAATGCAGTAACAGAACCCGTCCCTTGAGCATGACGTGGTGGCTGCGGGCTTGGGTTGCGCCACCACACCAGTGATGAAGAGACCTGTTGCTGTTGCAAGAGCCGGTATGGTCAAAGCCTTCATGGCGACATCAATATGTTATCGGCACGAGGCCGTGGGCTGCAGCGTGTCCTGAAGCAATTGAGCAAGGCGTATTCCTGCGAGGGCTAGCTGGCGGTCGACGACCGGAGATGCCTTTGAAAAATATTTCACGCCCAGGACTCCATCGTCCGGAACGTCGTAAGCAACTTCATGGGCGAGCCGATGCGCGTCGGTGGCCCAATCGGCTGGCGAGCCTCCTTTGAGCCCAGTGAGGTCGCGGCCGGGAAACCACCTGGTCTCAAGACGAACGACGTAGGCGCCCCAGTCGTAGACCGTGCGCATGATGATGCCGGTATCCCAAACCGCGTGGAGGTTCGATGACTGTCCGAAGAATGTCACCGGCACAAGATTGCCGCCCTGGTCGTCCTTGCCTGTATAGGAGTCCGAGCGGTCCGAGGCGTGCAGCGGCTGATGAATGTCGCCGACGAAATGAACAATGAACTTTAGCGCCTCAAGGCGCTCCGAAGCGGGCTTTGAGCAATCAGCCAGAACGGCCTTGAAGCGTGAGATAGCCTCGACGACGCAATTGCCCTGCTTGCAATCAGCGTCGGGATCGTAGGTTGCCCGGTCGTCGGGAATATCGACGAAATGCCAGGGCGCTGTCTCCTGATGCGCGGCCCGGTAATCGTCAGCCCAACTCCCAATTGCTGCAAGCGAGATCGTTGGCCTGGCAAGAGACGGTGTATCCAGCGAAAGAAGAGCCTCGATTTTGCTCAGCGTTGCGGGATCGAGCCTGCGTTGGGCGATCTCCGCCACGATGGAGTGGCCCTCCTGTCCCCAGGGCCAGGCCTGCGAGATGGACGCGATCACGACCAGCCACGCGAGCGAAAGGGCTCTCATAGCTACCCCCACAACCAAAAGATGTATCTAACATAAGTCGGACGATGTCTCGATTGCAACTGAGCAAGAAAAAATATTTGGTGAGATGCCCGGTTGATCGAGACGCTCGATACTACTTCAAGCAACGAGGCCTGTTGTGTGAAGTGGTTCACTCATGAAGCTGAATTTCCGCAATCTGAGGGGCGCCGTCCAGCAAACCTCGCTCGGTTGATCTCGACCCATTCCACCGAGAGTTTCTCGAATAAGATCGATGGCACGTCGACCTTTCGTCCCCCTTCAATCAGGTTTAATGCTTCGACGGCAGATGACGGCCATGACGGATTGGCGGTGTTTCCCAATGCTTCCAGGACGCGCTCGGCGACGGCCGGAATGAACGGCCATGCGATCGTTGCCGCCAGCGCCAACAGGTTCACGCTGGTGCGGACCACGACGGCGGCGCGATCTGGGTCAGTTATGATGTGCGACCATGGCGCTCCCGCAACAAGATAGGCGTTAGCTGCGCTCCAGATCGCGCGGACCTCGTCCGTGGCCTTGCGCAGCGACCGTTCGTCCTGGTGAGACTTCAGATCCGCAAGACGTTGCGTCAGTTCTGCGGCGAGAGCTTGCTCAAGTTCAGCCGGTTCGCCATTTGCCGGTACAACGCCGTCGTACTTTGTGGCAACAAACTTCAGGACTCGGTTGACGAGATTGCCGAACGTGTCGGCAAGATCGTTATTAACGCCGGAAGCGAACCGCTCGAAGCTAAAAGCTGAATCACTGCCCTCAGGGGCATTCGACGCCAACCACCAGCGCCAATAGTCCGCAGGCAGCAGTTCGAGCGCCTGGTCGAGAAACACGCCTCGATGCTGGCTGGTGGAGAATTTCTGCCCCTCATACGTGAGCCATGAAACGCCCTTGATCACGTCGACGGTCTTCCAGGGCTCGCCCGATCCTAACAGCGTGCATGGAAACGAAACCGTATGAAAAGGTACGTTGTCCTTGCCAAGGAATTGCAGATATTCGACGTCGTCCGCCTGCCACCACCACTTCTTCCAGTCGCGGCTCTCAGGATCGGAATCGGCCCATTCCTTAGTCGCCGCGATGTATTCGATCGGAGCGTCGAACCAAACGTAGAAGGCCTTGCCTTCAAAGCCTTCCTTTGGCACCGGGACCCCCCAAGCGAGGTCGCGCGTGATACAGCGGTCTTGTATCCCCTCGTCGAGCCACTTGCGCGCGATCGACGTCACCAAATGCGGCCAACCTTTGCGCGAAGCCAGCCACGCCTGTAGATCGTCGACCAATGCCTTTTGGCGCAGGAAAAGATGCTTAGTCGGGCGCACTTCCAGATTTGTGCCGCCGGAGACTGCAGATCGTGGTCGGATCAGTTCGGTCGGTTCCAGCAGCCGCGTGCAATTCTCGCACTGGTCGCCGCGCGCTCGGTCGGATTCGCAGTGCGGACAAGTGCCGATGATATAGCGATCGGGAAGGAAGCGCCCGTCGTCTAGCGAATAGACCTGGTTCAAAGTGCGCTCCTCAATGAAGCCGCGTTCGTCCAGGCGCTTGAAGAAATGCTGGGTCAGCGTCCAGTTTTGCGGTGACGACGAGCGACCGAAATGGTCGAACGAAAGGCCGAGTCGGCGGTAGATGTCGGCCTGAATTCCGTGCTGTTCCGCGCAGTAGTCGGCGACGGGCAGACCGGCTTCGGCCGCCGCAAGCTCCGCCGGCGTGCCGTGCTCGTCGGTGGCGCAGATGAACAGCACGTCGTCGCCAATCTGGCGACGGTAGCGGGCGTGGATGTCGGCCGGCAAGAGCGATCCGGCTAGGTTGCCGAGGTGCTTGATTCCGTTGATGTAAGGAAGTGCGCTAGTGATCAACGTCTTCTTGATGTCAGTCATGGTCGTACTCCTGGAATTTGTGCTTGGAATCGGCATTAAAAAAAGGCCCCAAAAACGAGGGCCTGGTCCGATCGCTGCACGCATTCTCAGGACGCGTCAGGTCAACCCAATCCCTCCGGAGGCTGGGCCGCGCATTCGTGCGTTGGCGCTGGAATGTGTGATGACGTTCACCATGAGTTATCGCGCATTATGTGTCCGTCCCATCCTTTTATCAAGTGGGCTTCCGTTCGCCAGGACGGCAATTGCCGATGACGATGTCCGTTCCTGGGCACTACGTAACGCGCCTAGCTGATCTTCGCGGCTGCCGATAAGCGTGCCTTGTTGACACCGTCGACGATTGCAAGCCTTACCGCCCAGGCCAGGCGCTGCGTGGCCCAGTCACTGTCGTGCAATCTGTGTTCATCGTTCGGATCGACCATCCGGTCGAAGGAGACCTGCTCAACCTCGTACAACGCCTTCATGAATGCGAAGCGGCGGAACGCATTGGCACCAGCATCTTCCGCCAGTTTGCTGATCGCATCGACCATCGCGATCGCCTTGTCCTTCTTGGCCGGGGTAAGCAGGGCCGGCACATATTGAAGGTCCATCAGAATAACGTCGGCTCGTGTTTCATCCCGCAGCTTTACGAGTCCATCGCGGATGGCTCCGGTGGTTTTGTCGAAGGAGGGAGGTGGGGGGTTATCGTCCGGCTTTTGCCAGATAGCATTGGTTCCGACTTGCCAGATGACTAGATCGGGTTTCTCGGAAACGACGTCGGTATCGAACCGCTCAAGCTCGCTCGGTGCTTCCTGGCCGCCGATGCCCCTGTTGACCATGGCGATGTTGGCCTTCGGATATGCGTCCTGGAGGAAGGACAGCAGCCGCCCAGGATAGGCCGTGATATTGCCTTCACCCGCCGTCGTCGACGAGCCGATCGCGACGATCTTGGCGCGCCCTCCGGTGAGGCTCTCCGCAAAGTGGACCAGGCCATGCTTAAAGGGAATCGGCAAAACCGGGATCTGTGAGGGATCGCTGTCCATGGGTCACCCGTTGTTTGGACCGGAGACAAAAAATAACGCGCTGCGGCGAGAGCGCCTAGCCTAGCGGGCACGGACCGCCCGCGCCGCTCCGCTGTCGCGTCTGATGCTGAGGATCGTTCAACGGGGTATCATGATAACGGGCGTGGCGTACTCTCTATGTGAGCTCGTATCTGAATTGTTACCAGCTGTTGAAGCACGCAATTTTGGAGAGGTCCCGCGAACTGCACGCCGCAATGCATGATCTTTTCACTTGAACGCCCCGTTCAGGATGGTCGCAAGCCGTGCGCCGGCAACAGCGACCTGTTGCTTGGCAATTCTAAGTGACCTCGTCCGATAGGCCTTGGTAAGTTTGTAAGGGCCATCGCCGCCCCTTATCGGGGGCGCATAGACGGATTTTTTTGCAAGCTCGAAACTCTCCTGAATCCAGTCATTCTCATCAGTAGATGCAGCTCGACTTGCGTTCGCAGCTGGCAAAGCGGCCGCCGCAGCAATGGCTGCTGCCGGAGGCGCAGCAGTACGTCCAAGCACCCCGTCCCAAAACGCATGCAATTCGTTGGCCCCACCGCAGCTGCCGCTGCAGGTTATCTTAACCGAATTTCCGCCCGCGTCTCCGCCCTGCTCAGCATGAGTAAAACGCGACGTTGCATGGAGCGGCTGGTGGAGGTCGCCAACCAAGTGCAACAGCCAAGCCAAGTCATATGAACGAACATCATCGGTGGCAGTGGTATCGGCCAGCGTTTTTTTGAAGACGGCAACCTGGGTCTGGGCGTTTGGCGGCACCGGCTGTACCAGCGAGGTACCATCCGTCGAAAACGGTTCGTCGATGAAATGCCAGTATTTGTGGCGAAAATGATCAGTATAGCCGATGTTCTGCGATGCCTCCGGTGTGTGCGGCGCGATGTCACCGTTCCGGTCACCATCATTGTGATAGTCGCTGAGTGACTTAATTTGATCTGGCCAAGTTGCTGCCTTGACGAAAGCAATCTGGTCGCGCTGGCCGTCAGGTACGCCATCCGTCCACGTACTGTATTGCGGGTTTAGCTTCAAAAGCCGCGACGCCTCGTTCTTGGCGGCGGGCGTCAGCTGGCTCCAGGCAACAGCCGCAGCTTCCATGTGACCGAAATTATTCCATGCGTTTGCCGGTGCAGCCCACAGACCAACGCAGCCCAACGTGATCAAAAGACCTATCCTCATCAGCCGCCTCTATATCCGCTCGCCAAACCCTGCTTGTAATCAGTACGTCAACCAAAAATCGTGCGAGACACCAGATGCTACTCCCTGCAGCATGACCCGACTGTGAACAGGCTCACCAATGAAGTTGAATATCTGCGACCGAGTTACTTATGTGTCCCGAGACCCATAAGTCGGTAATGGTCGTCTTACGGCCCTATTCCGATGCGGACCAATTCCCGGTCGGTAAGACGCCGCTGCAAAGACTCGTAAACCCTGCGCATAATGTTGTCCTCTGGGAGCTTCAATAGATCCGCTCCTTCGTCGGCCTCCGCGACTGCCATCATCAGAACCAAGGTCATGTTGTCCCCGTCCTTCAGCGGGATGTCTACCTCTTGGTTCACCACCGACTCCTTCGGGAGCTTGACGATGCCCATTCTGACGGTCCTGCTCTTCAATGTCACCAAGGCGTGAAGGACGTTCTCATCCGACACGGCGATCGGCTCGACGGCGTAGGTAAGCTCCGACGAAAACGAGCCCCCGACTGCGATCTCGTCGATTGTGAACGCGATCGGTTTCCCTACCTTCTTGGCGAAGTAGCCCGCCAATTCCTGCGCCTTCATGAACTCCTCCATCGATCAGGAGGAATCATAGGGACGGATGCGGCAAGTCGGAATCAGCAAAAATGCCTGCAATTCGGCCAGACTCACGTTTTCAATCGATCTGAAGTTGCGTTTTTAGACGCCCAACAGGGCCAAAAAACGTGACACTCTTATGTGTCCTTTGACACTCTTATGAGTCCCGCGACACCCGCGACAGGACCCTGCCAGCGGGTCGATCTCAGTAACCCAGTAATGAAAGTCGAGCCAGACGTCGTGCAGCTAGTTCGACGGGAACAGCCGCGCGTTGCCATGAAGCTGGTGCGCGGTGGTCGAACGATCCGGTTGGGGCCATTGGCGGTAGGGTTGTTCGGCGAAGCCCGTCAGCACACCGATTGAGCGGTTTTCTGTGGAAAACGCATTAGAACAATCTGCCAAGGGCGCCAGTATGAAGGACGCAAAGTTTCAATCTCTTGCTACGGCAAGCTGAATTTTTGAGATGTCGCAACTCGACTCGCTCCTAAAGCGCAATCGACTCGTTCTTAATGTGTCAGCATAGCGAGCGAAGGCTGGTGGGCCCGGCAGGACTCGAACCTGCAACCAGACCGTTATGAGCGGCCGGCTCTAACCATTGAGCTACAGGCCCCGCCGCGAACTGCCGCTTTGTTAGCGGCAGGCAACGGTGCTTTACGGCATGATCCGGAAAAAGTGGAGACCGGTTTTCCGAGGAGATCATGCCGAAAGAATAGACCCCTTACAATGCGCGCGGGGTTCGGGCAATGGCGGGACGATTTCGGATTTTCAGAAATCCGCTTGACGCCCAGGTAGAAACAGGAATAGACCGATTCGCTATCCCGTGCTCCTTCAAGAGGGGCGTTTCGCGATCGTCACGAACGTTGGGTGCGGGATGCGGTGGACGCTTGTGCTGCGACAGACGAACGCATGCCTCAAGCGGACGGCGAAGTCGTGTGGTCCCGATATCCCGACGCTGATATCAAGCAGGCCGCGATGCTGTCGTATCGTGGCCTGCGACGGTGGCAAGAAAGCCCGGCTCACCGAGGAGATCACGAAGGAAGCCGTAAAACCATCGCGCAGGGAATGCCGGTGCGCTGGCAATACCTGTAGTGACTTAAGCTCGTATGCTTTTTTTGTTCGCATACGAGGCTGCGGGTGTGGCCAAAACACCCGGCATTCCCTGCGCCCTCTGATTTCGGAGGGCAGGATCGTGCATGACTCGGGCGTGGATTACGTCGCGGGAAGGTGAGGGCGTGCTTGAATCGAGATGTCGAAACATACCAGCTCGTCATGCCCGGACTTGATCCGGGCATCCACGTCTTGCTTTCAGTTTTCGACAAAGACGTGGATGGCCGGGACATCTAGCGCGAAGACGCGCTTCGCGCTTTTGCCCGGCCATGACGAGGAGAAATAGATTCGCTTGCCTTCGAACCAACTCGCAGCGCCCAGCCGACATCCCGGTATCGGACCGCTCTCAATCCACCGACACGCCGGCGAACTCCACCACCTTGCGCCATTTCTCGGTTTCATCGGCCACGAGCTTGCCGAATTCGGCCGGCGTCATTGGCCTTGGGATTCCGCCAATGGCCATGAGTCGCTCGACCACCTTCGGGTCCTTCAGGGCCTCGCCGACCGCCTTGTTGAGGATCTCCACGATCTGCGGCGGCGTGCCCTTTGGCGCCGAGATGCCATAGAAGCCGACGGATTCGAATCCCGGCACCGTCTCGGCGATCGCGGGAACATCGGGCACGCCGGGCCAGCGCTGCGGCGAGGTGACGCCGAGCGCGCGCACGGTACCGGCGCGCGACTGTTCAAGCGCGGACGGCAGATTGTCGAAGATCAACTGCACCTTGTTGGAAATGATGTCGGGAAACGCGATCGCCGATCCACGATAGGGTACATGAAGCATGTTGCATCCGGTCATCGCCTTGAACAATTCAGCCGACATGTGCACCGACGTGCCGTTGCCGGAGGATGCATAGGAAATCTTGCTCGGATTGGCCTTGCAGTAGTCGATGAACTCAGAAATGGTCTTGACCGGCATGGCGTTGGCGACAACCATCATGTTGGTCAGCTGCATGATGCTCGCGACCGGTGTGGTGTCGCGCAGGAAATCGTAAGGCAAATGCTTGTAGAGCGAGGCCGAGATCGCGTTGTTGGGTGCGACGAACAGGATCGTATAACCGTCGGGCGGCGAGTTGATCGCAGTCGCGGCAGCGATATTGCCGCCGGAACCGGTGCGATTCTCCACCACGAATTGCTGGCCGAAATGCTCCGACAGCCACTGGCTCATGATGCGCGCCACGACATCGACCGGACCGCCGGCGGAAAAACCGATCAGCCAGCGCACCGGGCGGTTCGGGTAGTCGGCCGCTGCGGCCGGCGCCCAGATCGCAAGGCTCAACAGCCCTATCAG
>Ga0307474_10003203_pt1 | contig 11818 bp, 8 predicted proteins | sample atmos_gasesECM1C_2_FD_203312 | JGI IMG/M metagenome (GOLD analysis project Ga0307474, IMG submission 203312) | Hardwood forest soil microbial communities from Morgan-Monroe State Forest, Indiana, United States - atmos_gasesECM1C_05 | ecosystem: Environmental > Terrestrial > Soil > Temperate... | reverse complement strand
ACCGACGAACGTACATGCGTACGGTTCATGCGGTTCACCGCCGCCCGCCGCTCGGTCTGCCGGATATTCTTCAATACCGATTTCGTCTTTTTCTTATGCTTTACCGCCGCACCCTGTGCCATTCAATACTCCTTCGTGGTCTATTTCGAATCATTGAGAATATCCGACCCGCGCGCCCCTGTCAATTTCGCCCCGCAGCACGACGAAGTCCATGAACCCGAATCAACGCGATTCCTGCGATACTGAGCGCACTCCATGTTTTGTTTCTCCAAACCCAGCCGCAACGCGATCGCTAAATTCATTGCACTTCAAACGCCGAAGAAATTCTCTTATCCGGAAGTCGGCATGTCACAGCAACCGGCGCCGAGCGGCTATACCCTGGATCACAATCGAATCAGGCTGGGCCAAGGGGTAAACACGTTCGACCGCGCCAAGCGCGCCATCAGCCAGTGGAAAATGTTCGATATGCCCTGGCTTGAGTTGTGCTGGCCCGAAGCCCGAATTCAACCCGGCAGCACTGTGGCCGTGCTCGTATCACATCTCGGGTTCTGGTCGCTGAACGCCTGCAGGATTGTCTACGTGATCGACGATCCCGGCCCCACAGAGAAATGCGGATTCGCCTACGGCACCTTACCCGGCCACGCTGAGGTCGGCGAAGAGCGCTTCACCGTCGAATTCGATTCCAACACCGGCGACGTTTGGTACGACATTTACGCCCTGTCCCGGCCCACCGCCCTTGCGCGTCTCGCCTACCCGTTTACCAGGTCGCTCCAGAGACGCTTTGCCCGCGATTCCAAAGCGGCTATGCTCCGTGCCGCGCAGCTCTAAAATCGTTATTCGAAATTCACGGTAACTTTTCACTCGCCCCTGCGTACCATAGGGCAGGGAGTCACGCATGGCCAATCGCCAATATCGCCAACGACCCTCCATCGCCGGTGGGTTGATCGTCGTCGCCGTCGGCATTGTCTTCCTGATCGCCAATCTCCATCCCGATCTCGATTTTTGGTCCATTGCCATGCGCTATTGGCCCGTAATCCTGATCGTCATCGGCCTCGGCAAAATCTTCGACGCCTTCCGCATCCGCAATGACGGCGGCACTGGCGCCGATGGCCAGCCTCGCAGCAACAACGATCTCGGCGTCACCCTGGCCATGTTGGTGCTGCTCGCTTTCGTCGTGGTCGCCGTCATGCACGGCCACGGCCGCGCCAAGTTTCTGCAGGACTCGCAAACCATCGACCTGCAATCGGCCAAAACCGTAACCGCCAATATCGACATGCCTTCCGGCACCATCGACCTCGCCGGCGGCGCCTCCAAACTTCTCGACGCGAATTTCACCTACCGTGATCGCGATGGAAAGCCGCAAACCAATTACACGATCTCGAAAGACGAAGGCATCCTCGACATCACCCAGGAAAATCCCAGCCACGTGCACCTCGCGGGCACGGGCAATGACTGGCGTCTGCGTTTCTCCGGCGGTGTCCCGCTCGACGTCAATCTCAACTTGGGCGCGGGAAAAGGAAACGTGAACCTGCAGGGTCTCGACGTCCATCACGCTGACCTGAAAGTCGGCGCCGGCCACCTCGACCTCGATCTCACCGGCCCGCGTAAATCCGATATGCATGTCGACATTGAAGGCGGAGTCGGCACCGCCGTCATTCGCCTCCCGCGAAATATCGGCGTCCGGGTCCACGCCAGCGGCGGCCTCGGCGACGTCAGCTCCGGCGGTTTGCACCATGACGGCGACGACTACACCAACGACGCTGTAGGGAAATCCCCAAACACCATCTACGTCAGTGTCAACGGCGGCGTCGGCCAGGTCGCCCTGGAACAACAGGGCTCCGCGTCGTACTAACTCCGTTGAACGCTGGCCCACGTTGGCCCAGCCTTCGCGGCATACCCACCAAACCGCCGTTGCTCGTCATCCTGAGGAGCGTTTCTCGCGACGAAGGATCTCAACCATGCTCCCGCACCGAGATCGATAAGACAATCGAGGCGCTGGACGCGACGCAGACCAGTTCCGATCGCCACGCCGCGAGTAGGTTACTGGATGAGATTCTTCGCTACGCTCAGAATGACGACAAAACTCGGGCAGTACATCTGCCCAACCTTCGCGGCAGTTGCCTTTCGTCAGCGCCCGGCTTTAGCCGTGCCAAAAAAAACCTCTTCGTCCTGCTTCCGCTTGCACGTTTTATGCGCAAGCCTTCGTAACCGCCGAGCACGATTCGCCCGCTCGGACGTCTTTGCCGGATGGGCGCTCGGCCCATCCCCATTGACACTTTCCGTGTCCGCATTTACGCTACGCGCACCGCTACCCGCCGGGTCCACGCAAGCCGCGGGCTGAACCGAGACTGAGGCGGTGACTCATGACGCGCGACGAAATCATAAAACTGCTCGAATCCGTAGGCGCCATCCGCACCGGACATTTCGAATTGTCCAGTGGCCGCCACAGCGCCACCTACATCCAATGCGCGCTCGTGCTCCAGCATCCGCAGCACGCCGAAAAACTTGGCAGCGCCATCGCCGCCATGTTTAAAGACCATAACGTTTCCTGTGTCGTATCTCCCGCCTTGGGCGGCCTGATCATCGGCCATGAAGTCGCTCGCGGCCTCGGAGTCCGCGCCATCTTCGTCGAACGTGATCGCTCCGGTCAGATGGCTCTGCGCCGCGGCTTTGAACTCAAACCCGGCGAAAAAACTCTGGTCATCGAAGACGTCTGGACCACCGGCGGCTCCACTCGCGAAACCATCGGCGTCGTGGAGCAAGAAGGCGGCCTGGCCGTTGCCTCCGGCGCCATCATTGACCGCAGCGGCGGTCGCCTCGAACTCAATGTCCCGGCCAAAGCTCTCCTCGAACTCGATGTTCCCAGCTACGAGCCCGACGAATGTCCCCAATGCCGCGCCGGAGACACCGCCAGCCGCCCCGGTTCCCGTTTCCAGCGCGCCCAACACTAATCACCTGACGCGCATTTACCTTCGCGCCTATCCCAAATCTATCGCGCGCCTACAGAGCGTTGTCATCCCGAGCGCAGCGAGGGATCTGCTTCCACCGCCGTACCCGGTTTCGCCTTTGTCTCTGAATTTCAGGGTGCCCCATCCTTCCCGCTTCTGGAAAGGTGGGCGACGCTGTCCGCATCGCGCAACGTTTGATGGTGACGATTATTACAACGGACATCGAGCCCCGCATTTGGCCGTCATCCAGAGGAGCGTTTTTCGCGACGAAGGATCTCTCTTCGATTGCGGCGTCGCCCTGCCGGCCGCAAAGGATAGGGACTCTCGACGTCCTGAAGCCTCCTTGCCTCTCATGCGATAATCCTCGCGCCACAAAATGCAGAACATAAAACTCACCATCGCCTACGACGGCTCCGACTTCCACGGCTGGCAATTCCAGCCCAAAATCCCCACCATCCAGGGCGCCCTCGAAGACGCCCTCCAAAAAATCACCCAGGAGCGCGTCGCCATCCACGGCGCCAGCCGCACCGACGCCGGAGTCCACGCCCTCGGCCAGGTCGCGCATTTCAAAACCCATTCCAATCTCGCCGCCGCGGAATTCCTGAACGGCATGAATGCTATGCTTCCGCACTCGATCCGGGTCGTCGCCGCCGAGGAAGTCAGCCAGACCTTTCACTCGCGCTGGCTGGCGCAGGCCAAAACCTACCGCTATCGCATCGCCCGCGGTCCGGTCCTGCTCCCGTTCGATTACCGCCATGTTTTTTTCTATCCCTGGCCGCTCGACGAAACCGCCATGGATGCCGCCGCCGCTGAATTCACCGGCGAGCACGATTTCACCACCTTCGCCGCGTCCTCCGGCTCCGAAGAAGACGATCAGGAACGCGACATGGTCCGCGTCATCCACTCCTCCGAATTCCGCCGCGAAATCGGCCGCAGCGAAATCGAATACATCGTCCGCGGCAAATCTTTCCTGCGTTACATGGTCCGCAAAATGGTCGGCACCCTCATGGAAGTCGGCCGCGGCAAACTCGCCCCCTCCGACATCCCCAAACTTTTCGAAGCCAAGGACCGCAGCCGTTCCGGCCCCACCGTCCCCCCCGAAGGCCTCTACCTGATGAACATCGAATACCCCGACCCAACCGACTCGCTAGCCAACGCCGCCCAGCGCCATCGCACCAAACCTTAAAAATCGTCAGCAAGATTAAATGTCATCCTGCTTGCCCTGACGCAGGAAGGGAGCGCAGCGAAGGACCTGCTTCTAATGCAGTTTGCCTGCGTTGCACCAAACGAGCCTCTTCTCCTAGCCGCCCAGTCCCACCACCCAAACCGTTCTTGGCCGTCACCCAGAGGAGTGCCTTTCGCGACGAAGGATCTCTCTTCGATTCACTCTTCTTGCCCGACGCTCTCCGTGCCCTCCGCCTCTCTCTGTGTTAAATCTTTTGACTCTCCTTTCCACCCAAAAATCTCACCCCACCCCATTTCAGCTACAATCACCACAGGCATGCCTCCGCCGTCCCAATCCGTCCTCCCGCCGCAAATCAATCCGTCAATCATCGACTCGCTGAACCCCGCCACCAACGAAATCAACGCGACCTTCACGGCCACACAAATCTCGCAACTCCCAAAAATCTTCGAATCCGCCCGCGCTGCACAAAAAACTTGGTCCGCCCAGCCCGTAGCGTCGAGAGCCGCCGCACTCCGCAATCTTCGCGATGCCATCTTCAAAAATCGCGACAAAATCGCCGACGTCATCTCCCGCGAAACCGGCAAGCCCCGCGTCGAAGCCATCTTCGCCGAAATTCTCCTCGCCCTCGACACCGCCGACTTCCTCTCCAAACGCGCCGCCAAATGGCTCCAGCCCGAAAAAGTCCCGCACCACAATCTCGCCATGAAGGCGAAATCTGGCTGGCTCGAATTCAACCCGCTTGGCGTCATCGTCATCATCTCGCCCTGGAATTATCCGTTCTCCATCCCCATGGCCCAGATAATCCCGGCTCTCGTCGCCGGCAACGCCATCGTCCTCAAGCCTTCCGAACTAACGCCCGGGTCTGGCGCCCTCATCGGTGAATTGTTCGCCGAATTGTTCGGCGAACTCAGCGCCGCCGCAAAATTCCCGCAAGATCTGGTCCAAATCGTCCAGGGCCGCGGTGATCTGGGCGCCGCCCTCATCGCGGCCGGCCCCGACAAAGTTTTCTTCACCGGCAGCGTCGCCACCGGCCAACGCATCGCCGAAGCCTGCGCCAGAAAATTAATTCCTTCCTCCCTCGAACTCGGCGGCAAAGATCCCATGATCGTTCTCGCCGACGCCGATCTGAACGTCGCCTCCAGCGCCGCGGTCTGGGGCAGCTTCATGAATTGCGGCCAGACCTGCATCTCGGTCGAGCGTATTTACGCCGAAGCGCCCATCGTCGACCAGTTCACCAAACTCTGCGTCGAAAAAACCAATCGACTCCGCCTCGGGCCGCCTTCCGATCCCGACGCCGAAGTCGGCCCCATGATCCGTCCGGGGCAGCTCGAAAAAGTCGAGCAGCAAATCGCCGAAGCAAAAACACGCGGCGCGCGCGTCCTCACCGGAGGGAATCGCCGCCCCGATCTCGGCCCGAATTTTCTGGAACCCGCCGTGGTCACTCAGGTCAACCACTCCATGGACCTGATGCGCGAAGAAACCTTCGGCCCCGTTCTCGCCATTCAAATGGTAAAAAATGCCGACGAAGCCGTCGCGCTCGCCAACGATTCGCGCTTCGCCCTCAGCGCCAGCGTCTGGACCGCCAGCAAACGCCGCGGCCGCGAACTCGCCTCGCGCCTCAAAGCCGGCTCGGTCATGATCAACGATGTCGCCAGCTACTACGGCATCGCCGAAGCGCCTCACGGCGGCTCCGGTGATAGCGGCTGGGGGCGCAGTCACTCCCGCCTTGGACTGCTCGAAATGGTTCAAGTAAAATATGTGGATGAAGACCGTCTGCCGCGCGTGCCCAAATCCTGGTGGTACGGCTACACCGCGGAATTGGCCACGTCAGCTGCCGCCCTTGTCGAATCGCTCTTCGCGCCCAGTTGGTCCCGGCGCCTCGCCGCGGCCATGAAGAAAGACGGCGTCCGCGGCATAGTTGTCCGCCGCAATCGAATCTGATGAATACCGATCTCATCCACGACTGGAACATTTTCGCCGGCGCCGAAATCCCGGCCCACCGCCGCGTCGCCCTCAACGACGAAACTCTTCGCGACGGCCTGCAAAATCCCTCGGTTCACGATCCCTCGATCGCCGAAAAAATCGAAATCCTCCACCTCATGGAATCGCTGGGCATCGACACTGTAAATATCGGCCTTCCCGGCGCCGGCCCGCGCGCCTACGCCGACACCGAGGCCCTCGCCCGCGAAATCGTTTCCGGCAAAATGAAAATCCGGCCCAACGCCGCCGCCCGCACCCACAAAAACGACATCAAGCCCATCATCGAAATTTCCGAAAAAGTCGGCAGGCCCATCGAGGCCGCCACCTTCCTCGGCTCCAGCCCCATCCGCCGGCTGGTCGAAGATTGGACCGTCGACCATCTCCAACGCATCACCGAAGAAGCCGTCACTTTCGCCGCGTCCGCCGGCCTTCCGGTCATGTACGTCACCGAAGACACCATGCGCACCGACCCGGCCACGGTCGCCACCTTATACCGCACCGCGATCCGCGCGGGCGCTCGAGCCGCCGTCCTTTGCGACACCGTCGGCCACGCCACTCCAGCGGGCGCGTTCAACCTGGTTAAATTCGTCATCGATGAAGTGATCAAGCCATCCGGCGAAAAAATTCGCGTCGACTGGCACGGCCACAACGACCGCGGCCTCGCCATCGCCAATTCTCTCGCCGCCATCGCGGCCGGCGCCGATCAAGTCCACGCCGCGGCCCTGGCCCTCGGCGAACGCGTCGGCAATACGCCCATGGAATTAATGTTGGTCAACCTCAAACTCTTCGGCCTCATCGATCACGACCTATCCCAACTCAAAAAATATTCCGAAGCCGTCTCCAAGGCCACTCACACACCCATCCCCCCAAATTATCCAGTCGTCGGCCGAGATGCTTTCCGCACCGCCACCGGCGTGCACGCCGCCGCCATCGTCAAAGCCTACAAAAAAGACGATCACCATCTGGCCAACTCCATTTACAGCGGCGTCCCCTCGCATCTTTTCGGCCTCGAGCAGATTATCGAAATCGGCCCGCTCAGCGGCCGTTCCAACGTCGTCTACTGGCTCGAAAAACGCAATCTTCCCGCGACCGACGCGCTCGTCGACCGCATCTTCGCCGCCGCCAAAAAATCCGAGCGCGTAATGTCCGACCCCGAAATCCTGGAATTAGTCCGCGCCACCCACTGAGCGACCCGAAACCTAATCGCCTTCCACTCCACAATCCGCGCTAAAATCTAGACCAGAAACCCGTGAAACTCCTCCACATCTGCGGTATCTTTCTTGTGATGGCCACCGTTTCTTCGCGCGCCGCCACCGACTCCGTCGAGAAAATCGCGGACGATTCCACCTGCGCCCAGGCCCTCGCCTGGATCGACAAAAACACCTCTTGGGTCACCGAGCAGCAAATCGCCCTCAGCGAAATTCCGGCCCCCGAATTTACCGAAGCCAAACGCGCCGCCTATTTCCAGAAAACCCTCGAACCGTTCGGCCTGAAAGCATCCGTCGACAAAACTGGAAACGTAATCGCCGAACGGACCGGCGCCGACCCCAACAGCATCATTCTTCTTGCCGCCCATCTCGATACTGTTTTCCCCGCCGGCACCGACGTGCGCGTGAAAAAAAATGGCAATCGCATCCTCGGCCCCGGCATCGCCGATAATGCCGCCGGACTCGCCGCGCTGATCGGTGTGGCCCGGGCCTTGTCTGAAGGCCGCGTGCGCACCAATAAAACAATTATTTTCGCCGGCGACGTCGGCGAAGAAGGCGAAGGCAATCTCCGCGGCATTCGCGCGCTGATCGACGCCTATCGACCCCGCCTTGCCGCCGTCATCGCCGTCGACGGCGCCTCCACCGAACACATCACCACCCAGGGCATCGCCTCGCACCGTTTTGAAGTCGCCATCACCGGCCCCGGCGGCCACAGCTGGTCTGATTTCGGCGCGCCCAATCCCATCACCGCTCTCGCCCGCGGCATTGTGAAGTTTTCCAGCGTCGCCGTTCCGGAAGATCCGCGCAGTTCCTACAATTTCGGCGTGGTCGAAGGCGGCACATCCGTCAATTCCATCCCGGCTCGCGCCGTCGTCAAAGTCGATCTGCGCTCCGAGGAAGAAGCCGAAGTGGAAAAAATGGAAGCCTCGCTGCGCGAGGCCATGCAAGCCGGAATCAAGGAAGAAATGGCTGCGGCCGCGCGCGATTCCGGCGCGCCTCTCGAAGTCAGTTTTCGCTCGCTCGGCTTGCGCCCATCCGGCAAGCTTCCCGAAAATTCTCCGCTGCTCGATTCCATCCGCAGCGTCGACCGTTTCCTCGGTACCCGCTCGCGTCTCGAACGCAGCTCCACCGACGCCAACATTCCGCTTTCGCTCGGCATTCCGGCCATTTCCATCGGCGGTGGCGGCAAAGCCAGTGGCTCGCATACTCTCGACGAATGGTACGACCCCACCGGTAGGGAACTCGGCTTGAAGCGCCTCTTCCTCACCACCGTCCTGCTCGCCGGTTTGCAGCAATAAATGCCGCGTCCCACGGTGTTGATTTTGGCCGCAGTCGTGCTCCTCGTCGGAGTTTTTATCGGCGTCCGCCTCGCCACCAAGAAACCGGCTACAAATCTCGACCCCCCCGCTCCAGCCTCCCCATACGTCCCGGCAAGTCTGATTCTCACCAACGCCCATATCTACACCATGGACGAAGCACACCCCTGGGCTTCCGCCCTGGCCATTTACGGCGAAGTAATTTCCGAGGTGTCGTACGCCGCAACGCCCGAGGGCGTCACTGCGGAAATTCAAGGATGGAAAAGAGCGAACACCCGCATCCTCGATCTCCACGGCCAGTTCGTCATGCCCGGTTTCAACGACGCTCACCTGCACCTCGCCAGCGCCGCCTACGTCCAGCTCCACGTAAATGCCGAAGGCGCAAAATCTCTCGCCGAATTTCAGCAGCGCATCCGCGATCGCCTGCAGGACTACCAGCCCGGTGAATGGATCGTCGTCGATGGCTGGGACCACACCCTCTGGACCGTGAAGAAATTTCCCACGCGTCAGGATCTCGACGCGGTCTCCACCAAAAATCCGATCATCGCCGGCCGCATTGACGGCCACGTCGCCGTCGTCAACTCTCTGGCACTCCGCATGTCTAATCTAACCGCAAAAACTCCCGACCCTCCCGGCGGCCGCATCGAACGCGATCCTAAAACCGGCGAACCTACCGGCATGCTCGATGAAGATGCCGCCATGAATCTCGTTTCCAAATTGGTTCCCGACTACTCCGAAGCCCAGCGCGCCGCGGCCTTCGAAAAACTTTTCAACTACATCCCCCAGTTCGGCGTCACCTCCGTGCAGGATAATTCCGTCATCGTCGCCAAGGATTCCGACAATTACGGCTGGGAAAATTTTCTGGTCTACCGCGAATTGCAGCGCGCCGGAAAATTAAATCTCCGCATCACCGAATGGCTGCCCTTCGAAGTCGATTTCGCGCGCCTGCAGCAAATGCGGCGGGATGGCGGCACCACCGACCCCTGGCTCAAAACCGGCTCGCTGAAAGAAGTTCTCGACGGCTCGCTCGGCGCTCGCACCGCCGCGATGCTCGCCCCTTATTCCGACGACCCGAACGCCACCGGCATCATGCGCATACCGTCCGACAAACTGAAAGCCTTCGCCATCGAGCGCGACCGTGACGGCTTCCAACTCGCCTTTCACGCCATCGGCGACCGCGCCAATCACATCGCCCTCGATACTTTCGCCGCCGTCATCGCGGCTAATGGCCAACGCGACCGCCGCGATCGCGTCGAACACGCCCAAATCGTCGCGCCCGACGATTTCGCCCAATTCGCCAGGATGAATATCATCGCCTCGATGCAGCCCGCGCATCTGCTTACCGACCAGCGCTGGGCCACCGACCGCATCGGCGCGCAGCGCGTTCTCGGCGCCTACGCATGGCGTACCTTCGAAAAAGACGGCGTCCACATCGCTTTCGGCACCGACTTCCCGGTGGAAGCGATCAATCCGCTGCGCGGAATCTACGCCTGCGTCACCCGCGAACTGCCGCAAGGCGGCCCCACCGGCGGTTGGCAGCCCCAGGAAAAACTAACGATGCAGAATTGTCTGCGCGACTACACGGAAGGTTCCGCCTACGCGGAATTCGAAGAAACCACCAAAGGAAAAATCGCTCCAGGAATGTTAGCCGACCTCGTCGTCTACCCGGAAAACCTCACCACCATCCCACCAGCAGACTTGCTGAAACTCCCAGTCTCCATGACTATCGCCGGCGGCCGCGTCGTCTACCAAAATCCCGAAACCGCCGCCACGCACTAATCGCGCTTCAAGCTCCCGTGCTCACTTCACAATCTCAACAGCCTGAATCTCCCCATCATATTTCGGCCCGTCGACCGTAACGAACGTCACCGTCACGTCGTGCCCCTGCAATTGTGTGCAAGCCTGAAAATCGCCGGAATCAAACGCCACATCCTTTTGGTACTCCACGCGCGTCGCGTCCTTCGCGTGCAATGTATAATATCCATCGGCCGCATTCAGCGTTATCGTCATTTCGTTCCCGCTGCAATTCACTTCCTTCACGTTGCCGTCCACCGTCGCGTTCTTCGCGTCTTTGGACCGGGACTGAATCACTAATTTCCGCCCCGCTCCGTCAGGCATTTTCTTCACCGTCACTGGGACGTTGCCTTTTGCTCCAGTCGATCCCGCCGCCGGCACGGCACTGCCGTCGCCTTGACCCTTAGCGCTCGGATTTGACTCCGCACCGCTGGAATTTGTAATCGTGTCGAGACTCTGCAGGAACTGCTCCGCCTGCTGCCGCTGGCCCGGATATATGGCATTCTTGCGCGCCGCAGTCGCCACCGTTCGTGCATCGGCAATTCGATTCATCGCCAACAGCACCTGCGCCATATCAAACTGATAAGTGGAATTACCCGGCTCCAGGCTCGTGGCTTTTTTCGCCAGGGTCAGCGCTTCCGGCAAATTTTCACGATTTCCCGCCATGTACACCGCCAATATCCCGTACGCCGAGGCGAAATTTGGGTCCGCGGCAATTGCCGCCCGCAAATCTGCTTTGATTTTTTCCTGATCTCCTCCGCTCATCGCGTACAGCCGTGCGCGCATGTATCGGGTGACGGCACTGTTCGGATCCAGCTCGATCGCTCGCGAGAAATCCGCCAAAGCTTCTTGGCGTTTGCCATTCGCAAATTCAGCGTAGGCCAAATATTGATAGCCCAAGGCCAGCTTTGGATCGGTTTTCACTGCCTGCTCTAATATTGGAATCGCATCCTTGCCGTTGCCCCGGATCGTTTGAAACCCTCCGCGATACACATCCACTTCCGCCTCGGAAAGTTCCCGAACCTTCAGGTCCGACTGCGGAATTTCCGGCGGCGCGCTGCCTTTCAGAATGTAAAACGAGTTGCTCCGCACGTAAGCCTCCAGTGCCGATTGCAAATGCTTCAAGTCGCCGAAACCCTTCGCGGCCGCCTGTTCCGGCGTCGCTCCTTGCGATACAGCGTCGAGGTAGGCTGCCAGCATCGGCCGGTGCGAGGCCTTATCGCCGATCATCAGATAGTGGGTCAAGGCCCAGGATTCCGCGTAAAACATCGAAGTCTTTTCCTGCTCGTTGTAATACGGCGAGCTGTGATCCACCTTGAACAGCACATCCAGCGGGATCAGCGAGCTTTGCCGCAATTCCAGCACCAAATTTTCGTCGGGCCGTCC
>Ga0307474_10003202_pt1 | contig 11818 bp, 11 predicted proteins | sample atmos_gasesECM1C_2_FD_203312 | JGI IMG/M metagenome (GOLD analysis project Ga0307474, IMG submission 203312) | Hardwood forest soil microbial communities from Morgan-Monroe State Forest, Indiana, United States - atmos_gasesECM1C_05 | ecosystem: Environmental > Terrestrial > Soil > Temperate... | reverse complement strand
GCGTGACGAAGTTCGCGTTTCTTGTCAAGGAGGGATTCCCTGGAACCGTTGAGTCCGGAGCACAACCCGATGTCGAAGGGTCAGCGACGTTTCCCACCGGATGGTTCTCGACCCGCGGGCAGGCCTACCAATGGCTCGCCGAGACCTAGCGCGCCGGTCAGTGTCAAGCGAGGACTGGAATATGACCCCGACAGTGGCCAGCCTGATCGCGACCGCGATCGCCTTCATCTTCGCCGCGGTCTTCGCCGCCTGGTACGCCGTGCCATGGATGCGGCAACGCCCGGCGGTGGTCACCATCGCCGCCTGCCTGTGGGTGCACGCTTTCCGGATCGTCGCTCTGCAGATCTACTCCGCACGCCGCTTCGGATTCGACATCCCGCTCGCGGCGGCCCACCAGATCGCATGGGGCGATGTGCTCGGCGCGTGCCTGGCGGTGCTCGGCATTTGGTTGCTGCGCCGCCGCAGCACCGTCGCGGTGGCAGTTCTCTGGCTGTTCGTCATCGAGACCGCGGTTGACTTGGTCAACGGAACCTTCATCGGGATACGCCATCACGCGACCGCCAGCGCGCACGACCTGACCTGGGTGATCCTCAACTTTTACGTTCCGGTGCTGTGGGCCACCTTGGTGCTCGCGGCCTGGCAGCTTGCCACGCGCCGGACCGAACTGGCCGCCGGGGCCAATCCCGAATCCACCCGCGCGGCAGAGGCCAGAGGCCGCTCGGAGCGGTAGGCCCGAGCAAGAGCCGTCGAAAACCGGATTCGTTTCCAGTTTGAATAGGTCTGGGTGGTGAGGGCCACGAAGCCCGCCGGGTGAATGTGGTCGCATGACAACCAAACCGTATGTAACCCCCGGTGCTGTCAGCGTCTGGTGGGTCGTGCTGGCACCCTCTAAGTTGTCAGCCACTGGCCCGATACATCAGCACGATGCGGTGGGCAGAGTCCGGCTGCTGGTGTTCGACAATTGCGAGCACGTTGTCGACAGTGTCGCGGATCTGGTCGAGGCGATCCTGGCCGCCTCGGCGACCGTCACGATTCTGGCGACCAGCCGCGAAGGAGCGGGGGCGCGGCTGACCGATGAATTCCCGGACGGGGTCTGGCTTTTCGACTTAGCCGCGGTGCCGATCCGGCCGCGGTGCCCGACGCCGTGGCGGCGGTGCTGGGCATCATCCAACATCAGCGACGAACAGTTATGGCGTGTCCCGTCGCTGGACGTGAACTCCGGAGCCGAATCCGCGGCCGTGAACCTTTTCGTCGACCGTGCCCAAAGTGTGGTGTCGGACTTCTCGCTGGCCCAGCCCGGCGAGGCGGACGCGGTGGTGGAAATCTGCCGCCGACTCGACGGCATTCCGTTGGCCATCGAGTTGGCGGCCTCGCGGATGGCGTCGATGACGGTCAGCGAGGTGCGTGATCGTCTGGATCAGCGGTTTCGGCTGCTGGTCGGGTCACGGCACCACCCCGTGGCCATTCCTCGCGCGCCCTAACGGGCACCTGGATCTCGTTGGCCTGGTGCTCAATGTTCCGGATTAGTTGGCCGGCGACGTGTCCCTCGGGGCACACCAAGTCCATGGCTAGTAATCCCTTGTCGGTCATTTCCAGTGCCTACCTTTCGTAGCAAGCTAGCTGCCGCGGCGGCGTGACCTGATGATCTCGAGGCGTTCCTTGAGCAGTTCCTCGAGTTCCTCGATCGAGCGGCGTTCCCGCAGCATGTCCCAGTGTGTGCGCGGCACCTTGACCGTCTTGGGTTCGGCCAGCTCACCACCCTCGATCAGGGCGCCCTCCATGCCGTTGCGGCACAGCCAGGTGCCGGGGACCGCGGCGTCGGCGGCGAAGGGGACCTCGAACTCCTCGCCGTTCTCGGTGCGATACCGCGCGATCTGACGTGGCGCCAGGTCGCGGTCGCGGTCAGTCTCGTAACTCACGAATCCCATGCGACTGCCCCGCATGACACGATCAGCCATCATCAACACTCCGCTGACGTTCCACGTGATCGGCAGTAGCGCGCATCCGACCAGACAATCGACGCAGATCGTGCTCGCCCACCCCGTTGGGCAGGGTGTTGGCAAGTTGCCGTAATTCGACGGCGTAGTTGCGCAAGTCCTGGCGGAGCTGCACCTCAAAGGCGGGCATGAAGCCTGCAAGTTCTGCGGGAGTGATTTTGGATGTGTGGTCGAGCATTGCTGCACCCTCGGGATCTAGCACCCGGGGTGCGATGAGGGCGCGATGGTTGTTCCGACCAGTTTGTTTTCGACGGCAGCACAGAACGCGGACCCAAGTCATCATCGCTACCTTGACCGGTGCACTCACTGTACCCCTGCTACGCGCCGCCCTTCTCAGTCATCGTCCGAACCAGCGCCAGCCCGCCGCGACGACCATGCGCTGACGCCGAACGCAGCTTGTCCAACATCACGGCCAGCACCTTCGCCGCGGCCGGCTGGGTCGACACCGCGCGCGAGTTATCCAAGACACGCGCCATCGCCAACGCGACCTGAGCAAGTCTGGTCGTGCCTCGATGAGTTCTGCTCTACCTGCTTGCGTGCCAGACCCCCTCCGGTGCGAACTCTCGTTATACGGCAACGTGGCAGCACTTTACGAGCATGCTCGAGTAACCAACTAACACGAGCGCCCCTCAACGGCCCACAGAGAAGTTGGAAACGGCGGACCGCCTGGCCACAATTTGGCCGCAGTTAGAGTTAACTCACGTGAACTACTGTGATGTATTTTCGCAGCTAGACGGCAATTCAGCGGTCTGACCTGAGCCCGGATGATATTCACCGCGCACCCCGTGGTTTGTTTCGGATGACGTCGCGACCGGCTAGGAACCGTGCCGACATCGTCGCCTGCGGGCAGGGCGGCGTGGCCGCAGCTGGCGCCGTCGGCGTTGCACGAACGTTGCCTGCCACGCTCTCGTCTCACCGTTCGTGGGCATCGTCATGGACAGAGTCGGGTGAAACAAACGTACGCGGCCTTTGGCCCACCAGGCTGCCGTAAGGGTTCTTGCCAAGGTCCTCGATGCGGTCGGCGATCCGGCACCGCTCCACGTGAAACCAGAGGTATCTTGACCCCGGACGATACTGAGCCGGCCGCCGACATCATGGCCGCAGGCTCATCGAACGAGCTTCGGCTGTGTTTCGAGAGCTGCTCGGGCTGCGATCCGCCCGGCATCCAGGGCGGCATCAATCTCTTTGAAGTCCAAGAGACCGATCGCTGAGACGTCCGGCTCGATGATCGCCGCGACTTGAGGGAGCTCGCGCAGGTTGCCGCTGGAGGCCGCAAGGTCAATGGTGCGAAGCAATGTCTCTTGCAGCGGTGGTAAGGCGACATCCGTGCCGGTCAAGAGCCGCCGGATGAACCCGGGAGGCTGAACGATTGACGGCAGTAGATTAAAGCCCTTCGATGGCACATACTTTCGACGCAGATCGACGCATATGACTTCGCCGTCTGGGTCGGCGCACATCACGTCGGCCGGGAGGTTGTTCAGCAGTCCACCGTCGACGAGAAGCTGCTCGCCACGTCGCACTGGCGGCATGAGACCGGGGATCGAGATCGATGCACGCACGGCGACCGCCAGAGGCCCACGTCGGTGGATGATCTGATCGCCTGTGATCATGTCTGCAGAGACGGAGAAGAATCCTCTTGGCAGATGCTCGATCAAGGTGCTGCCGAAGAATTCCCTTATTAGACGATCGACGCGTCCACCTCGGGTAAGAGCTACCGCCGGGATCGTGTAGTCGCGGAGTGGGTTGCTCTGTGCAATAAACTCTCGTGCCGCGGCTATCGCATCCTCGGCGTCCATCCCCAGCGCGAGGGCTGCAGCAGCGATGGCACCGGAACTCGTTCCGCCAAACCGATCGATGACGATGCCCGCCCGGGTGAGCTCTTCGTAGACACCGAAATGTGCGAGTCCCCAAGCCCCGCCACCCGCCATCACGAGACCTAGGGATCGGCCAGCGATTCTGCGGGCTAGAGCACCGATACCATCGCCGTTGGAGGGGTGATATGAGACCGGCTGCAGCAGATCCCACCAGCTCGGGTCCGGTTCTACCGTGTTCGTGATCAGGTGGACTGGCCCTTGGGTAACGAGTCGGTCGACCGCTTTCGGCGGGCGTGGTTGATCCACCAGGACCACCAATCGGTCGCTTTGCGTGACAACATATCGTCGCCAGAGGTCGCCTGAGCCACGGTCGGCCACCACCAAGACCCAGTCGTTGCTTCGCTCCGCCCGATCAAGGGTCTCGCTGAACGCTTCGATGAGTTCGCCGTAATGATGGACTTCAGCGGTTGTCTCGATGGGCGGAGCGACCACTGCAGCCTTACCGTGGAAACCCAGTCGAGTCGTGATTGCATCAGCAATCGGGGCCGCGAAGGCATGCCCAGGCGACAGTATGCCTATGACCCGGGGACGCCGAGAAATGTTCGCAGATCGTGACTCTTGAAGCATGCTCGCCATCGCTCGCAGCATCACCGATTGCAGTTGCGGAGTCGTCGCGAGCACCTCCGTGAACGCGTCAGCAGCGATCTTCCAGACGACGCCGTCCCGAAGAGCTCGTACTCCGGTCGAGCGAGCAGTGCCGGCGATCACCCCCAGCTCTCCGATTGAGTCACCGGATGCCATCTCATGAATCACCTGTCCATCGGCACCAACAGCCGCAAACCGCCCCGAGGCAACGATGTAGATGGCGTCCGATGGCTCTCCCGCACGAACGAGCCATTCGTTGGCGGGGATGTAGTGGCGATCTATGGCGCTCGAGAGTTGATCGAGATGTTCGTCGTCGATGTCTGCGAGCATCGGAACACTCCGGAGCGCGGTTCGCTCATCAGCTGCACGCCGTTGGGGCCACTGCCGTTCAGCGCTCATCAGCTGCGGCTCTTGGTATCCCGGCCCGCAATAGGACTGATGCTGACCCACTGGACGGGGTTTGTGTTCGCCGCCCCCACGCTAGGCGTAGGCGATCGCCTCCTTGGTGGACAGGGCCGCGCCCTTGGCCCATTGTTCCTTCACGGTCGATATCGACCGCCCCACGGGCGTGGGGCGACGGAGGAATCATATTGCCCCGGGGGTATCGTCCGCGCCGATGGCGGTGGACTACCCCTGACAACGAAACGGCTCACGTCTGACGTTACGCCACCTTCGCCCCGACGTGGGTTAGGAAGCCCGGGGCCCCGGATCAACCGGCTACTGAGTGGCGCCGACCGCAAGATGGGAACGGATTCGGGAACAAAACTCCGCGAAACTGCCTCGAATCAGTGCGACAAGGCACAACAGGTGGGATGTTTGATCCCTGTTGACCTGCGCTTTTGAGACCAGGCCGACATGGGGAACCTCCCGGTACGTAGCTCATAACCCAGAGGTCGAACCCTGGGCAATGAGAGGCGTCGTTGCGGGGATTTTGGCGTCGACTGTTGTCATCACAACGTTGTCGTGTCGTCCCTTGCGAACGAGTTTGGTGGGTTATTAGGTGTAGTTTATAGGTGTGTTCTGAGGGTGCTTTGGCGGTAGTTTCTAAGGTAGATCAACCACGAAGGTGGAGGTGCGACATGCCGGTCTTGACAGTCTCAGCGGCGCAGCGGCTCGATGATGAGGCGGCGACGCTTTCGATCCGCGAGATCGCCGCGTACCTGCAAGAGGCTGTCGGCCAGCGGGTCGCGGCGGCGATGGCAGGCCTGGCCGATGCCAAGCAAATCGGCCGCTACGTGCGCGAGGGCGGGCCTGAACCTCACGGCGCGACCGAACGCCGATTACGTGAGGGCTACAAGGTCGTCAGGATGCTCGTCGATGCCTATGACGAAAAGACCGCGCGGGCGTGGCTGTTTGGCACCAACACGCGCCTGGACGATCGCGCGCCGATCGAGGTGCTCGGTGCCGCGATCGACACCGCCGAGTTCGCGATGATCCTACGGGCCGCACGGCAGGTCGCCAGCTTCCAGTCGTGACCTCGACGCCTGAGGAGGGGCGAACCCTATGGCGGGTCGGCTATTACGCTGACCCGCTCGGCTTCACTTCGCGGGAGATGTACCAGTTCAGTCACCGCTTCGATGACATTCGCCGCCGCTTCCGCACGCTGTACTGCGCCGAATTGCCGGAAACGTGTCTGCGCGTGGTACTGGCCGACTTTCGGCCCAACCTTGGCGCGATGCGCCGTCACGTTGAGCGCTATGGGCCTGAGGCCGCCGAGGACTTCACGCCAGCGCCGGTGACCGCGCGGTGGCGCGCGCAGCACGTCCTCGTTCCCGTCGTTGTGCGGCTCGACGGTCCATTGGTCGACCTCACCGACGTGGCCACCCGCCAGGCGATCGAGGAACGTCACGTCGAGCTGCTGGTTCAGCACGACGTGGAGCATCTTGATCTGCACGAGATCACCACCAGCCGCCGCGCGATCACCCAGACGATCGCTGCGGACTTATTCGACCGAGGCGCCGGTGCCGTGCGCTTTCCGTCTCGCCTGGATGGCAACGCGTGCGTTGCCCTTTTCGAAAAGCGCGGCACCGTCAGCGCGGCCGGGGAGGCCATCGCGCTCACGGATCCGCCGCCCGAACCGCTCACCAAGGTCACTAACCCCGTGGGGGCTCGTGCTCGAGCCCCACCCGCAGCCGGCCACGACCACTGACAGGCTGCGGAGATCGGACCACGTGACACCGGTTCGAATCACGCATCAAATCGGCAGCCCGGAAGCCGAATCCATGGGGCCAAAATGGGGCCAAACCTGCGGGCCAGCTGCTCCAACGCGGCCAATTGATGGTCTTTGGCCTGGTTTAACCAGTTGAAACCCATTGGAGTAAGCCGGAACTCCGCCTGAAAAGCGGAAGGTCGGCGGTTCGATCCCGCCCCTGGCCACCAGCACGCACCGCTCGGCAAGCCGGCGGCGAGACCTCCGGGCCTTTCGACGCACTTCAATCCCGGAAGAGCCCATTGAGCAGAAGTCAGTCGCGAATTCTCGCCGAGGAGTGGACGATAAACGCGTGACTGACGGTCGCGACGAATTGGCGCGTGAAGGCGATCAAACCGCGCTGACCGCCCGGCTTGACGAACTGCTTGATCGAGCGGTGACAGCGATCAACCGCGGCGATCGCGCCACGGCGGCCACGCTGGCCGGACAGGTGCTGACCATAGATCGCGATAACGCAGACGCGGCCGACTTATTGGAGGCGCCCAGCGCTGGCGGCGAAATTCGCCGACTGTCAATACTATTCGCCGATCTAGTGGATTCGACGCTATTGTCTACCCGGGTCGAGCCCGAGACCTACCGCGTCATAGTTGGCCGCTACCGCGAGCACGTGTTGAAGATCATCGACCACTTCGAGGGCCACATCGGCTCAACGAAAGGTGACGGGCTACTGGCCGTGTTCGGCTACCCGCGTGCGCACGAGAACGATGCCCGGCGGGCGGTGGCGGCGGCGCTGGAGATCACGCACGCGGTTGCCGCGCTCAGCGAACAAGCACGGCGCGCGTTCGGCGTCGACATCGCTGTGCGCGTGGGGGTGCACCGTGGGATGGTCTATCTCGACACCACCCAGGACGACGTGTACGGGCTGGCGGCCAATCTTGCGGCTCGGGTCTGCGGTCTGGCGCCGCCCGACCGCGTCGCGGTGTCGGCCTCGATCGCGCGGTTGGTGCACGATGCGTTCGAACTCACCGAACGCCCACCCGCACCGGTCAAGGGTGTGGACCGCCCGATCGAGCACTGCCTGGTGACCAGTGAGCGAGCCGAGCCCACAAAGATCTTCCTCGGGCCACTGGTAGGCCGCGAACGGGAGGTGACACGACTGCGTGACGCATGGCAAGGTGCGCGGGCCGGCACGCTCTCCAGACCCGGCATAGTGCTTCGGGGCGAGCCTGGCATCGGCAAGTCGCGGCTTGCGACCGAAGCAGGCGCGATGATCGACGGCGCATGGGCGGTCGAGCTCACCGGGTCTCCGTTTCACACCGGCGCTGGCCTACACCCGGTGCGCATGCTGCTGCAGCGCCAAACTGGTATCAACCGCGAGACCGAGTCCGCAGAGCGGATCCGGCGATTGGAAGACCACATCGACGCTCTCGGATTGGATCCCGTCTCATTCGTTCCGTTGTTGGCGCCCGTGGTGGGAGCCGACGCCGACGCCGGCTACGACCCCGTAGAAGCCGAGGGCCGTAAGCTCTACGAGCTTATCGCCGAGGCGGTGCGCGACTATGTGCTCGCGTGCGTCGGCGATGGTCCGGGACTTATCGTCGCCGAGGATGTGCACTGGTTTGATCCATCGACGCTGGAGGTTCTCGGTTCATTGCTCGAAGCGGCCGATGGTCGGCTGTTGGTGGTGCTGACCGGGCGCCCGGGCGATTGGCTGCCCGGCGACTGGCCGGTCGACGTGTTGGAGTTGGCGCCGCTGGATGATGCGCAAGCTGACGCCCTGATCGGGGCCATGAACCCGGCGCTGTCGATCGAGGCGCGAGCGGCGGTCGTAACTCGCTGTGACGGGGTGCCGTTCTACATCGAGCAGGTGGTCGAGGGTCTCACCGAGAGCGGGGTTCCAGAGGCGTTGTATGAGCCGCTGTTCGCCCGCTTGCGCGCCGACGCAAACGTGGTGCCCGTCATCGAAGCCGCAGCCGTGCTCGGCCGTCACGTCGATCGCTCGCTGCTGTTCTCGGTGCTCGACCTCGACGAAACTCGAATCGACCAGGTCATCGGTCAGCTCGAGGACGCGCTGGTGCTCGAGCCGTGGGGACCCGACGTCTGGCGGTTCCGGCACGAACTCTTGCGCGAAGTCGCGGCGGAACTGGCGCCGCCGAGCGTGCGGCGCGCCCTGCACGCCAAGGTCGGCGAGGCCCTCGCGCACGGCGCCCAACCCGATTGGTGTCTGATCGCCGGGCATTACGAAAGTGCCGAATCGTTCGACGAAGCCGCAGACGCCTATGAGCACGCATCTGTAGACGCGTTCCGCCGGGGTGCCCTCGCTGAGGCGCGGACCTGCCTCACACGGGCCATCAACCAGCTCCAGCGGGCCGCGCCCAGCCCAAACCGCGACCGCTCAGAGATCAGGTTGCGGCTGCAACGGGGATGCATGCCAACGACGGCCGAGGTGTACCAAAGTGGCTCGCAGGAAGGCGATTTCGAACGGTGCCTGTCTCTGGGAGGGGGCAGCCTCACCGACGATGAGCTGCGTGCGACGCTGACAGCGCTGGTGCTCTTCTTCGCGATCCGCGGGCACCTCGACAGGGCGTTGTATGTGTTCGATGCTCTGGGCGCGGATCTCGCGCATGGCAGCGATTCGTTCCGCCGGGTGCTCGTAGGGACGTACGGAACGGTGGCCTGGCTCCGCGGGGAATTCGCTTCCGCCCAAGCCCAACTCGAGCTCGCTACTGCGGGCCTGGCCACGCTGGACGAACGCGAACTGGAGGCGGTGTGGTACCTGTCCAATGAGCCGCGGGCCCTGGCGCTCCACCATCTGGCGTTGGCCCGGCTGATGCTCGGCGACGTGGCTCGCGCCGAGGAAGAGGTGCGGCGGGCGAAGGGCTGGATCGGCCGGCTCGCCTTCCCGCAGGGGCCCTTCAGCGAGGGTTACGCCGACTTCATCGAAAGCTGGATCTGCGTAGAGTCCGGACGATTGGATCAGGCCGCAGTCCTGACCGCCAACGTGGTCGAGCTGGCGCAGCGGCATGGCTTTGACGCGTGGCTGGTGATCGGGGCGACTCAACAGGCGGCCGTCGCCGGGCTGGCCGCGCTCGCGGTGGGCGACGCGGGCGTGCTGTCCGGTCACATCGAGACCATGACGGCGCTCGTGAACACGTGGCGCGCCATTAGGTTGAAGATCTATCTGCCCATGTTCGACGCCGTGTTGGGGCGACTGCTGTTGGGCGCCGGTGACGCGGAGCAGGCGCGCATCCGCTTCGATGCCGGTCTCCAGCTGTCCGCGGAGACGGGCTTGCGGTTTTACGATGCCGAGTTGCTGCGGCTGCGCGCCCGGACTCGGCCTGCTACCGATCGTCAGGCCGACGTCTCCGCGGCGCTGTCCCTGGCCGCTCGGCAGGAGGCGACGTTGTTCCAACTGCGGGCCGCCCTCGACGACTTCGACCTTCGCGGTGAGCAAGCGCGGGCGGGGCTTGTCGATGTGCTCGGCCGCGTTCCGCCGGGCAGCGTGCTTCCGGAAGTGGTGCGGGCCAAACAGTTGTTGCTCGGCTGACATCCCTGCGGTCCAAGCGCATCTGCCGGGCATACCGCAGGAGCGACCGACGGTCGATCAGGCGTCGATGACCACGCGATCGCTTTTCGCCCGCGAGACGCAGACCAGCATTTCGTCATCGCCCTCCACGGTGCGCCCCCGGCGATCGACCGACCCGGCCAGCACCTTGACCTTGCAGGTCCCGCAGAACCCTTGCTGGCACGAATACGCGGCAGTGCGGTCGTGGTCGAGCATGACGCTCAGCGCCGACCGGTTTGCCGGCACGCTCAGCACCCGCTGCGACCGCGCGAGTTCCAGCTCGAAGGGGACACCGTCGACGACCGGCGGCGGGCTGAACCGCTCGTAGTGCAGTGGCGCATTGGCGTGTTTGGCGCGTGCTGTGCGCACCGACTCGAGCATGCCGGTGGGTCCGCACACGTAAACGGCCGTCGCCGGCCCGGCGTCGGCAAGTAGCTCCTCCGTGGTGGCGAAGCGGCCGCGCTCGTCGTCGGCCCACACGGTGACCCGATCCGGCGCCACCGCCACCACCTCGTCCAGCAGCGGCATGTACTCGCGGCTGCGGCCGGCATACACCGCGCGCCAATTGATTCCGCGCTGGTGCGCCGCCCGAATCATGGGCAGCATTGGCGTTACCCCGATGCCGCCGATCACGAACAGAACGGCCTGCTCGTCCGTGACGAGATAGAACGCGTTGCGAGGACCTTCGAACGCCAACGTGTCGCCCACGTTGTAGGTGTCATGCATCTCGATCGAGCCGCCGCCGCCGTCACCGATCCGCCGCACGGCGATGCGGTAGTCGGTGCGCCGCCCGGGCGGACCGCACAGCGAGTACTGCCGACGGCGGCCCGAGGGCAGTTGAACGTCGATGTGCGCGCCGGGTGTCCAGGACGGCAGCAATCCGCCATCCGGGTCGGCCAGCGTCAAAGCGACCACGTCGGGCGCAATGAGTTCGCGTTTGGTGACCACCGCGGTTTTGACCCGACGCACCGGCGCGACCCGCGACGGATTCCAGCGCGACGACGACGCCAAGCCGCCGAAGAGAACACCCACACCCCACAATGCGGTGTAGATACGGTCGCGCTTGCGGCGACCGTACAGGTCGGCCGGTCTGGTGCTCCAAATAGTCTGCGACACAGAACCTCTCGCTATCTCTGCCGAATGTCGATGACCCTGTCGACCCACTCGCCGGTGAGCCGGGCGACGTCGTCGGGGTGCGAGGCCACCACCCAGTGCCCGCCCTCGATCGGGACGATCCTGCTCTCGGGGGGTATCGAGCCGGTGAATCGCTGCAGGGCGGGTGTCACGAAATAGTCCTTGCGCGCTACCAGCACCTGCACCGGGACACCCGTCTGCGGCAACTGGGCACCGGGCGCCAGAATGGGCCCCGGCATGTTGGCCCGGTACAGGTTGAGCCCATTGAGGTAGTCGTCGATCGACCGGATCGTCGCCGCACGCCGCTGGCTGGAGGTTCTTGATCGGCCGATAAGTTCAACCGCCTCAAAGACTTTCACAGCGACTCGCGACCGGAACGCTACTTCGGGCGCACCCGGGCACAGGAAGAACCAGATGTATCCGGACGCCAGGAACTGTCTGACGACGCCGACCACACCGCGGGCCGTGCGCGGCGACCGCAGAAACGCGCCCGCATAGTTCAGGTGCGGCCCGG
>Ga0307474_10003201_pt1 | contig 11822 bp, 11 predicted proteins | sample atmos_gasesECM1C_2_FD_203312 | JGI IMG/M metagenome (GOLD analysis project Ga0307474, IMG submission 203312) | Hardwood forest soil microbial communities from Morgan-Monroe State Forest, Indiana, United States - atmos_gasesECM1C_05 | ecosystem: Environmental > Terrestrial > Soil > Temperate... | reverse complement strand
ATTGCATAAACCTACCTTGCAACGTCTGCGAGTGGCCGCATAGTCGTGCTGTTCAATTCCGACCGCTATACTGAAGGGGATGGCGCGCGAAATCACCACCCGTTCGGCTGAGGAAACGATTGCCTTCGGGCGCACTCTGACAGAACTGCTGGCGCCGCCGAAACTGGTTCTGCTGCGCGGCGATCTGGGAGCAGGGAAAACCACGCTGGTCAAGGGAATTGCCGCAGGGTTCGGGGCGGCGGAGGAAGAAGACGTCACCAGTCCGACGTTTACGCTGGTTCACGAGTATCGTGGGCCGCGAGCCAATCTCTATCACATTGATCTTTACCGCATCGACACGCAGCGTGAGTTGGAGACGCTGGGGGTGGATGATTTGCGATCGGAGAACAGCATTCTGCTGATCGAGTGGGGAGAGAAATTTCCGCGGTTTGTGCGCGAGAGGGATTTGGAGATTTCGCTCGGTCGAGATGGTGAGAACCAGCGGCGAATTACGGTTGCCAGTTAGCGTTTCGGCTTATCGTGGCAACCGGGTTGAGGGTTCGCAAACAGGCCACGGGTGCACTCCATTCGCGCACCATCGAGAAGAGAAGGGCAGCGGCGAAAAGGGCGAAGGTCAGACGGTTGGTCCGCATTGCGTTAATTATTCCATAAGCACGCCCGCGTCGAAGTGAGTGGGGAACCGCTTCACGCGAGATGGCTCGCTCCTCCTGAAGAAGGGCTGCGCTGGGACGACGCCTTTCGGTGGTTCACCGGCGCCTGTCGTCAAAACCCCATGATGTTGTAGCCACAATCCACGTAGATGACTTCTCCGGTGATGCCGCTGCTGGCGTCGGAGGCGAGGAAGACTCCGGTCGAGCCGACCTCTTTCACATCAACATTGCGGCCGAGTGGCGCTCGCTCGGCATGGGATTTTAGCATGTCGCTGAGGCCTGAGATGCCTCGTGCAGCAAGGGTTTTGATGGGGCCGGCAGAAATGGCATTGACGCGAATCTTCCTCTTTCCAAGATCGCTAGCCAGGTAACGCACGCTGCATTCCAGGGCCGCCTTTGCCACCGCCATTACGTTATAGTGCGGCACAACTTTTTCTGCGCCGTAATACGTCATAGTGATAATGGAGCCGCCGTCTTCCATGAGAGGCGCTGCCGCCCGCGACACTGCGATCAGCGAATAGACGCTAACATCGTGCGCGACGCGAAAGCCCTCCCGCGTGGTGTTGACGAATTCTCCTTTTAATTCCTCGGCTGGTGCGAACGCGACGGAGTGCACCAGCGCGTGCAGCTTGCCGTAGCGCTCTTTCAGCGTCACAAAGAGGCGGTCGATCTCTTCGTCTTTGCTGACGTCGCACATGAAGCCCTCAGCGCCGGGCAACGACTCGATAAGATCCTTAGCTTCCTGCTCCAGGCGCTCGTTCTGATAGGTGATGGCGAGCTTCATGCCTGCGGCGTGCAGTCCCTGGGCGATCGACCAGGCGATCGATCGTTTGTTGGCGACTCCGAAGACGACGGCGTTGCGGCCCTGCAGGTCAGAGAACATGGGTGCTCCTTGGAATGGGAAAGAATATCAGGAATGCAGAAATAAGAAGTGAGAATGCAAAAGTGAGAAAGTGTCGGGTCACGTCTTCGATTTTACTTTTGCACTCTGACTTCTGACTTCTGACTTCTCACCTCTGACTCAGCCCGACGGCTGCCTCGACCGTCGACGCTGCGCCCACCGGCCAGCTGGCCGCCACGAAGGACAGGCCGTAAACGCAGGCAAGGATCGCAAAGGCAGCGACTAGGCTGATCTTGTGAGCCACCGCGCCGACGACAACCGCGAGCACAAGCTGTAGAAAAGTCCCAAAGAAATAAAAGGCATTTTGCACCCGTCCCATGAGGTGTGGCGGGACCATCTCCATGAGGCTGGTGTTCATGGCGATACCTCCGACACCGCGCGCCGATCCCATCACTCCGTACAAGAGTATTGCCGCGACCAACCAGTGCGACACGGGAGCGCAGACTACACAGGCGGCCAGCAGCGCCATAGAAAACGCGACGGAGCGACGTCCTCCCAAGTAGGCGATTACGGCAGGAGCATAGAGAGCGCTGAGGAAAGCGCCGGTGCCCCAGCCTGCATTGAGCCATCCATAGCCGACGGCGCCGGCGTGAAAGACGCGATCGCTCAGCGACGGAGTGACGACGACTCCGGTGATCATGGCGCCAAGAAACAGTGCCCAACTGATACCGAGCAGCACGACCGCGCGATGGTCTCGTAGAAAGTGCAGGCCCTCGCGCATCTCGCGCCAGAAGCGTTGGAACTGAGTTTCGGCCGCGAGAATATCAGCCCGCAACTCCTCGGGGCGCAGAACCACGTGGCGTCCTTTGCGCACGGCGAAGTAGCAGGCAAATGAGACGACGTAAGTGGAAACGTCGATCAAGAGCACGCCCCCGAGGCCGATATGGTTGTACATGAAGCCGACGATCGAGCCGGCAATCAGCCATCCTCCCTGCACGCCTGCGAGCAAGAAAGTATTCGACTGCACGAATTGACCTTCGGGTGTGAGTTCCTGAATGAGCGCGGTGATGGTGGGCCAGAACATCCAGAAGCCAGCGGCGACGAGAGTGTTCATCAAGTAGAGCTGCCAGACCTGGACGCGATGTCGAAACGCGAGGATGGCCACGCTAACGATAATGACAGCGCGCACAGCGTCAAGCCACATGACCAGGCGGCGGCGATCTTCACGATCAATGATGACGCCGGTGAAAGGAAGCATGAGCATGGCAGGAATTGTCTGCAAGAAGGCAAAAGTGCCAAGCGCCATTTCCGAGTGCGTGGCCTCCAGGATGTACCATGCTACGGCGGCCGAGTTCATCCCGCTGCCCAACATAGAGATCACGTTGGCGGCAAAGACAAAACGCAGAGGACGCTGGCCAAGGATGGCGCGCATTTATTTACTTTAGCCGAAATAGGGCGAAGGTGGGATTGGCCGCGAATTGCAGATGCGAGGTGCCGGACCTGAGACCTCGGACTTCCGCAGGCATTGTGCCCAGGTCTGACGCACAGTCAGTGTGATCACTGGCGCTTGCGCTTGGGCGTATTCGGCGATAGGATTCGCGTGCTGTTGGAAATATTGAGACAGCTCACGCTCGCATCGGAGGTAGCCGATGAATCCTCACGTACGGTCGCTCGTCGTAACTTTTATTCTTCTCTCTCTTTTCCTCCCGGCACACCAAGCCGGCGCGCAGATAGACAAAATTGTGATTCCTGCAGGCACGCCCGAGGACCACGACCTGCAGGGCATTTCGAACGAACAGGATGCGGCGAAAAAACTCACCATGTATCAGGACTTCGTGCAGAAGTATTCGTCCAACCCAGCAGCGGTGGCCTATGGGAATTGGCAGATTTCGCAGGCTTACCAGGCCGCGGGCGAATTGAATAAGGCTCTCGATTATGGAGATAAGGCTCTGGCCGGGTCTCCGCGGAATCTGGATATCCTTGTCACGCAGGTCAACATCGCTCAGCAGGCAAAGAACAATAGCAAGATGATGGGCGACGTTGCGAAGGGCGGTGAAGTGTGCGGCTCCATCGGCAAGCAACCGAAGCCGGAGGGTTTGAGCGACGACGATTTCAGCCGCCAGGTGGCTGAGGAAAAGAGCGCGGCCAAGAACAACTGCGACTTTCTCGAGTCGGCAGGATTCAACGTAATTGTCAGCGAGACCGATGCGAAGAGCCGGATGGCGTACATCGAAAAGTATTCTGCCGCGTTTCCGGACTCGAAGTTTCAAAATGATGTATCGAGCTATGCAATGTATACGCTGGGTCCGGGCCAGTTGAACGATCAGACGCGGCTGTTTTCCTATGGAGAGAAAACGCTGGCGGCAAATCCGAACTCGCTGCCGGCTCTGCTGCTGTTGGCGGGGGCCTACGTCGACGATGCGAAGCCCGGAAGTGTGGGCAAGGCTGTGACTTACTCACAGAGAGCAATAACAGTTGCCAAGGCAGATGATGCGGATGCTGATAAGTCCCGGAAACTTTCGGGAGGAATGGCGCATTCGATTCTGGGGTATGCCTACATAAAGGAAGATAAGACGCCGGCGGCGATTGCTGAATTGAAAGCGGCGGCGGGTTTGCTTAAGGGCCAAGACGATCAGCAATACTCCATAGCGCTGTATCGCCTGGGATTTGCTTACGCCAAACTGAATCGCGTTGGCGAGGCGCGCGACGTGCTGAGCGAAGCCGTGAAGATGCCGGGTCCGGTACAGGCGATGTCGCAGGATTTGTTGACGAAGGTGAATGCGGCGCGTGCAAAAGGGAAGTGAGTGGTTACGGTTTCACCAATTCGTCAGATAACAGGTGAGCTTTGGCAGCGAGATTGTGACCGCTTTGCACGTCCCCCGCGGCAACAGCTTTCTTTGACTGCTCCATGAACTGCTTGATCTGACTCACCACTTCTTGCTGGCTTGAGTTGAGCTGGCGTCCCGCAATTCTATTGAGATTCTGTTGCGTTGCAGCCGTAAGTTCTTCGGTTGAGCGCGACTGCCAGGGCTGATCCGAGCCTCCCTTAAGCTCTATGGTCGGCTCTTTGGATCCACCATTGCGAATCACTTTTTTTGGAGGAGGGCAGGGGGGCAACGCGGCTGAGGCTGCATGGGGGGAGGTGGCGTTCGCGGAACTCTGGCCGGTCGACGCATTTTCAGTTGACTCGTTTTTGGGTGCGCCATCCTCGATTGACCCGGAGGGTTGATTCGATGAATCGGCGGCCGCCGGATTCAGTGTGAGCGGCGAATTCGAGCAATTGGGAACTTTCTTGCGGTGCCGGTGGTGCGTTGGAGACGGCGGGACTTGAGCAGGGGCGGCCGGCGTTTGGCCGGTTTGAGAAGGCGAAGGCTTCGCGGGCTCTGTGCTTTGCGATTGTGGCGCCTGCGCCTGAGACGCGGGTGCGCTATCCTGGCTCGGGCGCGCCGAGTTCGACGACCCGGAGGGCCGACTCGGAGAACCCAGACTTAGAAGATAAATCCCAAGGATGATGGCCAGATTCATAATCGATTCAGAACAGCGACACTAACTCAAATCTTACGCCTCGAACGGTCTGCGGAAGTCGCACACGCAAAAAAAATCCCATGGGATTGATCAGCTTGCCGCATTCTTCCGAGCTTGTGTAATTCCGGCACGGAGAGCCTGCGCTACTACCTTTTGATATCCCGCATTGTCGAGCGATTTTATTACTGCTGCTGCGATTCCACCGGGAGTCGATGCCTCCTGTAACAGTTTTTCCAGAGACGCATTGCCCGATCGCCAGGCAACAATGCCATCCGCAAGCGCGTGCGCGGCAGCTATGCGTGCAGTCTTGCGATCGAGTCCAACGGCTTCGGCTGCTGCCACCAGCGCCGCCAGTGCATGATAGCCGTGGCTGCTCGAATAGGTCACGGTGAATGCATCAAACTGCTTCTCGGAGATTTCGACCACCGCGCCGGTCAAGGCAAACAAATCGCGAATTGCTTTCCGTTCCGCGGAAGAGAGGCCACGGGAAAAGGTGAGCGCCGTCAATCCCCGGGCACTGCGGCACACGGGGCTGGGCATGGCCCGCGCCCAGTGCGTGGGCAATGGCAACCCGGCCTGAAGATCGGAGAGAGGAATACCCGCAGCCAGGCTTACCGCCGTGAGGCGATGGCGAATCGGTTGTGCCGCGACCTTCTCAAGCAATTCGCGAACGGCATCAGGCCGCACCGCTATGATCAACATGCGGGCGAATTGAACGGCTCTATGCAGATTAGTTTCGACGATGACGCTGTGCTGCCGCCTGAGTTGTTGCAGCTTTTTCGAATGCCGATCGTGCACGACGATGGGGCGACTGTGTCCGGCTAACCGCAATCCTGCGACGAGTGCGCTTGTAATGCGTCCGCCGCCAACAAAGACGGTGGCCTTCACGACAATCTCGAACATGCCTGGTCCGCGGCTTCCACCAGGGCTTGCACATCCGCTTCGGTGTGCGCGGCTGAAATAATCCAGTGTAGGCCGTTCGATGGCGTCATATAAATTCCACGATCGAGCAACCGGTGCACGAAACGAGAATAGAGTTTCGTATCGACGTAGGTGCAGTAGTCGCGGTAGTCCTCGATGGCATCGCGTTCGGTAAAGTAAATCTGGAACATCGGCCCGAAGCCTTGCACCACGGCTTTCACCCGCCGCCGCCGAAATACTTCGCGAAGCCCTGCAATGGCTGCGTTGCCAACCGCGTGCAGGCTGCGATAGGCGTTTTTGTCGGAGAGTAGATCCAGATTCGCCACAATCACTTTCATGGTCAGACGATGACCATTAAAAGTGCCGTAGTGCAAGACCATGTGTTCACTCCAACGCATGCGCTCGAGGATCGAACGCGGTCCGGCCACGGCCCCTACGGGAAATCCAGCGCCCAGAGCCTTGCCGAATGTGCTGAGGTCAGGCTTGACGCCGTAATATTCCTGGCAGCCGCCGGGCGCGTAGCGAAATCCGGTAACCACTTCGTCGAGAATCAGCAGCGCACCGCATTCGCGCGTGAGTTCGCGAAGCCGCTGGAGGTAGCCATCTCGCGGAAGAATGCAGCCCATATTGGCCATGATGGGCTCGCTGATGATCGCGGCGAGTTCGTGCCCGTGCTGCTTCAAAACGTTTTCGAGCGCGGCCACATTGTTCCACGGCGCCACCAGCACATCTTCAAATGTTGACGGGGGAATGCCTTCGGAGTCTGGAATGCGCGCCGGATTCTCGAGCGGACCCAATTGTTCGGGCGGATGGCTGTGCGCATTCAGCAGAAAAGGATCGTACCAGCCGTGATAGTGTCCTTCGAATTTTAGAAATTTGCGCCGGCCGGTATGGGCGCGGGCCAGCCGGAGAGCCAGCATGGTCGCTTCGCTGCCAGTATTCGTAAAACGCACAACCTCGGCCGATGGAACCATGCGGCGGAAGCCTTCCGCGGCTTCAACTTCCGCCGAAGTAGCAGCAGCGAAGTGCGAACCGCCCGCCATCGCCTCGGTCACCGTCTCGACGAGCACCGGATGAGCGTGCCCCTGGATGAGCGCGCCGAATGACATCATGAAGTCGATGTATTCGTTGGCGTCGGCATCCCACACGTGCGATCCGCGCCCGCGCTCCAGCATGATGGGGCCGGGCGAATAAGCCGCGACTCCACGCGAGGGGGAGTTCACGCCTTCAACCAGCGACTGTTGCGCGCGCTCAAACAACTGTTGGGAGCAAGTACGCTTCTGGGTTTCGGTTGTTGGAGCCATATTTGATCGAACGACTATTTGAACTCGATTTGATTTGCCGCATCAGTCTGCGAGGCCGCCGCCATCCACCACGAGCGCTGCGCCTGTCATAAAAGAAGAATCGTCCGAGGCCAGAAACAACGCAGCCTTGGCGATCTCCTCGGTCGTACCGATCCGCCCCAAGGGACGGTTGGCACAGCCGGCTAAATAATCCTCCCATTTCAAGCCGCGCATGCGCGCGTCCTCAGGAAGCATGGGCGTGTCAACGTCACCGGGACAGATGCAGTTTACGCGAATGCCCTGGCGCCCGTGATCGATGGCCATCGCTTTCGTCAGCAACACAACGCCGCCCTTCGACGCACAGTAGGCAACCGCCGAGTCCCCGCCAGCAATGCCCCATCCGGAGCTATTGTTTATGATCACGCCGCGACGGTTCTCGATCATGTGCGGCAAAGCCGCTTTTGACATCAGAAAAGTGCCTTTCAGATTGATATCCATCTGCAGGTCCCACTCTTCTTCCGTGCACTCGACGGTGGTGTGAGGAAAGAAAACTCCGGCATTGTTGAACAATATGTCGAGACCGCCGTGCGCAGTCAGCGTCTCTTTCACCGCGCGGACGCAGTCCTCTGCGCGACGCACGTCGGTGCGAATGAAGGTAGCGAAGCCACCATCTTTTATGATCCTTTCGGCAACGGAACTCCCGCGCGATTCGTTGCGGCCGGTGATGGTTACCTTTGCGCCTTCCTTCGCAAACAGGATCGCTGTCGCTTCCCCAATCCCCGATGTTCCGCCCGTGATCAGAGCAACTTTATTTTCCAAACGCATTCTTTTATCCCGACCCCGCCAGCCCGCCGCCATCCACGACCAACGCCGTTCCGGTAACAAACGACGATGCGTCGCCAGCGAGATACAACGCGGCACGTGCGATCTCTTCAGGCTTACCAACACGCCCAAGCGGACGGTTGGCTGACTCGGAAAGAAATCGGTCCTCCTGCTCGCCTAACTGTTGCGCCTCGCTGCGCAGCATTGCAGTGTCGGTGTCGCCGGGGCAGATGCAGTTTACGCGAATATTCTGCCGTCCGTGATCAATTGCCATGGCTTTTGTGATAAGTACGACTGCACCCTTTGAAGCGCAATAAGCGGCGGCCCGCGCACCGCCTGCCAGGCCCCAGCCTGAAGCTGTGTTGATGATCGATCCACCGTGCGCGCGGACCATGATCGGGATGACCTCGCGGCACATTAAGAAGATGGATTTTACATTGACGGCCATCACCGCGTCCCACTGCGCCTCAGTAATCTCAATCGCGGAGGCTCGCCGGATAATGCCTGCATTATTGAACAAAATATGAATGTTTCCGAACTCGCGAACGGTGCGCTCCACCACGCGGCGGCAGTCGGCAGCGGAGGTGACGTCGGCTTGTTCAAAGATCGCGCGGCCGCCGGCGCTGGAAATTTCGCGCGCTACTTCCTGGCCTGCTTCCTGGTTCATGTCGACGATGACCACCCTCGCGCCCTCGCTGGCGAAAAGCGCGGCTGTGGCCCTGCCGATGCCTCCAGCGCTCCCCGTGATGAGAGCTGTCTTGTCTCGAAGTTGCATTCCACTCATTGTTGTTTGCTGATTCTAGCGCCTGAGGGGTACTTACCAGGAGAGAAACCCTGTGTCGCGGCTCGCGGCTGCCTTCAAGGGCAATCCGAAGGATACGAAAACGTGGCTGGGGCAAATCACATCGCAAAAGGCAGAGATGGGTGTAGCATAGGTGCGCTTTTTGAAGTCATACAGGAAGGTTCTGATTCAGGCGAATAGTGCGAGGTAGATGATGAGGCGAGCCGTTTCTGTTAGTTTCCTTCTTTTGTCGTGCTTGATCGCTGCTGGTTTTGCGCAGCAAACCATCACCGTCGGATTCACGGTGTCGAGAACCGGCGCACTGAATGTGGACTCGGTGGAACAATACCGTGGATTCGAACTCTGGCGCGACACGGTCAACGCTGCCGGCGGGATCAAAGCCGGCGGCAAGAGCTTCAAAATCCAGTTCGCCAGTTACGACGATGAATCCAATTCGAAACGCGTGCAGCAGCTTTACACCCGCATGATTCTTGAGGATAAGGCTGATTTTTTGTTCAGCCCCTATTCTTCCAGCTTGACGGCGACAGCGGCGGTGGTGACGGAGCAGAACGAGAAAATCATGCTGACCACCGGCGCGGCGGAAGAAAAAACTTACAAGCTGGGCAATCAGCATCTTTACCAGATGTTTGCACCCGCCACGCAATATCTCACAGTGGCCCTCGATGCGTTGAAGGCGAAAGATCCGAAAGCGTCGGTCGCGTTCGTTTATGAGGACGCGTCATTTTCGGTTGCTGTCGTGACTCCGGCAAAAGCCTACGCGCAGCAACTAGGGTTCAACGTTGTGTTCAGCGAAGCCTATGCACCGAATACCACCGACTTTAGCGCAATCATCGACAAGGTCATCGCCTCGAAGGCTACGGTTCTACTGGGCGGAGGACACTATGCCGATGGTTCGACTTTGGCGCGTCAGCTCTACGGCCATAAAGTTCCACTGAAGATGGTCACCCTTTTAGTCGCTCCCGACAGCCCGCAGTGGGCGGAGCTTGGAGATGCCGCGGTGGGTGTAATCGTACCGTCGCAGTGGGAGCCGCAGTCGACATTTAAGGCACAATACGGCCCCAGTGGTACGGAGTTCGCCAAAGCGTACACGGCAAAGTACAACGCTCCGCCCAGTTATGAATCGGCCGGCGGGTATGCTTCCGGAATGGTTTTGCAACACGCCATCGAACAAGCTGGCGGAATCGACACGGCCAAAGTGGCGGAGGCGTTGAACGCCACAGACATCACCACCTTCTATGGGCGCACAAAATTTTCCACGCAGGCAAGCGAACACGGCCTGCAGATCGGCCACGCAATATTTCTGGCGCAATGGCAGAAGGACAAATCCGGCAAGCCGGTGAAACAAGTGGTGTGGCCGCTGGCCGGCAAGAGCGCCGATTTGGTTTATCCGATGCACTGAGCTGCTGCTGACCCGGTTTTCAATCGCCCAAGCTCGCTGTAACTGGGCGCCACAAAGGGTGAAATATGTCTGGCATTCTCGCTTCCATGATTGATGGACTGCTCATCGGCTCGGTTTACGGACTGGCTGCCATGGGGCTGAGCCTGATCTGGGGTGTCATGGACGTGATCAACCTTACACACGGCGCCATGATCGCGCTTGGCATGTTCGGAATGTATTTGCTGTTTAACGCGACCGCGGTCAACGCGTACTTCCTGGTGCTGCCATTAATCGCTGCCGGATTTGCTCTCGGCATCCTCGTATATTGGCTTTCGGTGAACTGGGTCATCGACCGTCCAATACTGATGAGCCTGCTTTCCACCTTCGCCGTGAACATGATGGTAATAGGTATCGGAACGGCAATCTGGAGCACGAGTCCTTACAACGTGAACTTCAGTATGCCGGGAATCACTTTCGGCGATTACACGTTTACCGGAAACCACATGGCCGCCGCAAGTTCGGCCGTGGTAATCGCGCTGCTGCTGGAACTGTTTCTGCGTCGAACACGAACCGGCAAAGCGATCCGCGCCGTGGCCGACAATCGCGACGCGGCTGAGTTGATGGGAATCTCCTCGACCCGTGTGCTGATGATCGCGTTCGCCATTGGCATCGCACTGGCGGTGGCTTCGGGAGCGCTGGTTTCGACTCTTTTTCCTTTCACTATTCTTTCTGGCGCAGGTTACCAGTTGAAGAGTTTCGTGGTAACGGTTCTGGCGGGGCTGGGCAAGCCTTTCGGCGCGCTGGTTGCGGGCGTGCTGCTGGGCCTTCTTGAAGGAGCGGTGTCGCCATTCATTGCCGTCAGTTGGATTCCGCTGATTGAGTTTGGTCTGTTCGTCCTGGTGCTGATTGTTTTTCCGCGCGGAATTTTCGGGAAGGCCACGGCATGATCCTGCGCCGGCCGTTACTCTGGCTGATTCTGCTGCTGGCCGCACTCTTCGCATGGCTTCCCTTGCACGCCAATAATGTTTCCCTGCGCGAGGACCTCATCCTGGTTGCGGTGGCCATCATCCTGACCAGCAACTTGAATCTGATGATCGGCTACACCGGTTATGTGAACTTCGGACACATTGTGTTTTACGGCCTGGGCGGCTACATCGGAGTTTATCTGATGACGGTGCGAGGCTGGCACCTGATCCCAGCAGCGTTCGCGGCCGGAGTGCTTGTCAGCTTGCTGGCGCTGCTGTTTGGACTTGGCATTCTGCGCTTGCGAGGCCCTTACTTTGCGCTAGCGACTATCGGTGTGCTGGTCGCGGTGCAGTCATTTGCCTCCAACTTCGAGCCCTGGGGCAGGTCGACGGGAATGTACGTGTCGTTCGAATCCTATGCTCTGCTCGGTGGACCCAAGCATGCGCTCTGGTTCACATACTTCCTTATCGTTGGCGTAATGGCGCTGTCGTTGTTCTTGAGCCTGGGTATTAAAGTATCGAAATTCGGCCTCGGATTATTTTCCATCCGCGAAGATGAAGACGCGGCCATTGTCCTGGGCGTGAACGCCACGGTTTATAAGGCAATTATCTACAGCGTGTCGGCTTTCCTGCCT
>Ga0307474_10003200_pt1 | contig 11826 bp, 9 predicted proteins | sample atmos_gasesECM1C_2_FD_203312 | JGI IMG/M metagenome (GOLD analysis project Ga0307474, IMG submission 203312) | Hardwood forest soil microbial communities from Morgan-Monroe State Forest, Indiana, United States - atmos_gasesECM1C_05 | ecosystem: Environmental > Terrestrial > Soil > Temperate... | reverse complement strand
GGCGAAGCGGATAGCTTTTGGGGGCAGAAATCATCTTGAATCAACCGGTTCGGATTGAAGCAACAAGGTTCGGCGCGAATCTTACAGGGGTCGAATTACAGATGCAACTGTGGATTCATAAATCGGGCCGAAAAACCTGTTTCCAAAAGCTGCTTGACACCCTCGTAACCTTGACCCCCTCTTACCCCCTTGTTACCTTCCATCTGGAGCATTGCTTCCATTGCATTTGACTGCGGAAGGGCGCCAAACGTGTCTCTTCTCGGAGGTAACATGAAGAAAATAGGATTGTTATTGTTAGTCGCCGCAACGGCAACGTGGGCGCAAACGGCACCGGACGTCAACACATCGAATGAGGTCACGCCACCTGGGACGTCCTCCACGACGGTTAGCTTCCCGACCCAGCGGGTGCAAATGCCCACCTACGCGGATGTTTACTGCGCTGGTTTCATTAACCGGCAAATCCTGCCCGATGCCAACTTCGTGGCGGGTGGGCTGGCTACTCCCCAAGGCACTAAGTTCGTCAAGGACGACATCGTTTATATGCAAGGTTCCGGCTACACGCCCGGTGCGGAGTATGAGATTATCCGCGAGCTGCGCGACATGAATGAGTATGAGGTGTACCCTGGACAGCGCAAGCTGGTGAAGGCTACTGGGCAGCCTTACGAAGAGGTAGGCCGGGTACGAATCATCGATACCCGCAGCCGGGCAGCGGTGGCACAGGTCGAATATGCCTGTGACCCCATCAATCCGGGAGACACTGCCATTCCCTTCGCCGAAAAAACCATGGTGGCGTTTCACCCTCCTCTGCGCTTCGATCGCTTCCTGCCCACTGGCAGCAAAGTCTCCGGGCGCATTGTGATGGGAAGAGATTTTGACTCCGAGCTGGGCACGGGCCAGAAAGTCTACATCAACGTAGGGGCGAATCAGGGCGTGAAGGTGGGCGATTATTTCCGCGCCGTGCGGACTTATGAAACCGACCTGAAGGATCCGGTGGATTCCCTTTCGTTCAAGGCAGCGCTCAGTGAAGACACACAGAAGAAACAGGCCTCGGTCGATCCTGAGCTGTTCAGCAGGTCGAACGGTCCCGTGATTCACGTGCGCGACCTGCCGCGGCGCGCCGTGGGCGAAATCGTCGTCATCGGGACCACACCAACCACAGCCACTGGGATGATCGTGTTCGCTATGGAAGACGTTCACGCCGGGGATAGCGTGGAACTGGACGAGCAGGCTCAAACACAGTAGCAATAGCTTCGCAATCCGCACGCGTGGTTCGGCCGGGGCCGGGTAACCGTCCCCGGTTTTTTGTTGCGCGGTCGTCGGGGCACAACCCGGAACATGTCAGAATAGCCTCATGCCCAAGCCGCAAACTCAATCCGTTCCCGGGTTTCTTTACGGCACCGCGTGGAAAGAAGAACGAACCCCAGCCCTCGTTGAACTGGCGCTGCGTACCGGATTTCGCGGCATCGACACCGCCAACCAAAGACGCCATTACTTTGAGGCCGGCACCGGCGAGGGACTAGCGGCCGCCTGTCGCGCGGGAGTGGTCACCCGCGCTGATGTGTTTCTACAGACAAAATTCACTTACCGGCCGGGCCAGGATCATCACCTGCCCTACGATCCCGATGCCACCTTGGCCGTGCAAGTCTCTCAATCGATGGCTAGCTCGCTCGAGCATCTCGGCACAGACTACGTAGACAGCTACGTGCTGCACGGACCCTCCTCCGGGTACGACTGGACCGAGGCCGACGCCCAAGTGTGGGAAGCGATGAAGAAGGAGCGTGATCGAGGACGGACGCGCGTGCTTGGAGTGAGTAATGTTTCATTGCGGCATCTCGAGCAGATGGCGAAGGTGCACTCGGAGACCCCCGCATTCGTGCAAAATCGCTGCTACGCCCGCCTCGGCTGGGACTGCGACATACGCTTATTCTGCCGCCAACACAGAATTACTTACCAGGGATTCTCGCTGCTCACCGCAAATCAAGATGTGCTGCGGCACCCAGTGGTGACCGGCCTGGCGACGCAACAGAATGCGACTCCGGAGCAAATCATTTTTGCATTCGCCCGTTCCGTGGGAATGCTCCCCCTCACCGGCACATCCAACTCCGCACACATGCAGCAGGATTTAGCCAGTGCCGCTCTTACACTTTCTGCCGATGCTGTGCGCGCCATCGAAGGTTTGGCCGGTTGACGTCCTCCCCCCCGCCCCACCTGAAGGAGGGGGATTCCAGGCGTCGCGGCTAGGCCGTGACCGAGGTGGGTTCCTGCTGCTGAGGACTGACTCCATCGTTCAGTTCACAGGCGATCCGGGCGAGTCCAGCCCTTCCTAGGTTGATTGCTGCCACCAGATCGGCTTTGGCTTCATACCCGCATTCCACACAGCAGAATCGAGCCTGAGTCTTGCGGTTGCCTTGGCCGGTGCACCCGCCCTCAGGACAGGTCCGGCTGGTATTGATCGCCGGCACGGCGATCAGCCGGCCGGTGCAGACGAACTTGGACCCGCCTTTCTTCGCCTTATATTCGCCGCAGCGCGCAGGTCTAACTCAATTCGACTCTGGCTTCAATATTCAATTTTTGAGATGTCCTGAGGCATCGAGTATTCCCGTCATCACCCTGTTCCTCCCCGGCATCAATGCCGAGGCCTTTCGCGCTGGATTGGCAAAACCTTAACCGCCACATCCCGCTTCAGTCGTCACGGGCGCGATACACCTCACCGCCGGTCCCCAGCAAAGAGACGATCTCGTACGGTCCTGGTTTCGTGCCAGAGGTCAGGTTCATCGGTGGGGCGGATTATAACCACTGGCAGTCGCCCAACTATTTCGGATGATTCAGCAGGCCGAGAGCTTGGTCGGTGTTGAGCAATCTTGCGCCGAGGGTCTGGAGTTCAGCAAGGGCGCTTCGGCCGTCCTCCGCGTTTAAAGTTTCAATTGCATCCTGAAGCACAGAGACACGGCGGCCACGATCGAGCAAACCCTTGGCCGCAAAACGAACGCAGTATTCTGTCACCACGCCGAAGACGAGAAATTCAACGTCGCTCCCGAATCGCTGTACTAACTTTCCGGCGTGCCGACTTTGAAAGATGTCGAGGGTTTGCTTCTCCAGAAGGATCTGTTGATATTGCGCGAGATCCCGGGGCAGCGCCGCCGTTGGATGGTTCGGCACGGTGAGAATTTTATCCGTCAACGCCTCCGGGACAAATGCGGAACCTTCTGTGCCCTGGATGCAATGCGGCGGAAACGTTTGAAACTCAGGGTCGTCTTTCGCGTGATAGCAGCCATGCGAGATTAAGAAGACACGCCCCTGGCGTGCCGCCTCTGTAAGTTTTTTAATGTTCGGCAGCAATCGCTCGGCCCCAGGAACGTAGAGCTTGCCGCCCGGCAGCATGAAGTCCGCCTGCGTGTCTACTTCCCACAAAACGACAGTGCGAGATAACACCGTAGTCATCCTCGAATTGGATTGGCTACAGTTGGACTAGAAAGATCGGCTGCGGAGATGCGGCAGTTTTGCATTGAAGCCTCTCCCAAGCGTGAGTTCGCACAGACCGTCAACGAATTCGGGAGTCAACTTATCATGGCGAATGAGAAATCGCATGTAGATGGGGCCGTAGAGCGAATCGAGAATCAAGTTCATGTCCACATTCTTCCCTAGCTGGCCGCGGAGGACCCCACGGCGGAGCGTAGCATAGGCTTCCTGACGCCGTGGCTTCAGAAAACGTTCGCGGAAAGCTGCGATCAGGTTGCTGTCGCTCTGTCCGGCGCCCAGCATGGCGGAGACGATACGCCCACGGCGGCTCAGCAGGATCTTTACCAACTGACGCATCTGTTGGCTCATATCGGTGCGAACGGAGCCTGTATCTGGAAAGTGCAGCTTGCGGGTGGTGCTGCTGGCAAATGCATCCGCGATGAGAGCGGCTTTATCCGGCCACCAGCGGTAGACAGTTGCTTTGCCAACACTGGCATGGGCAGCCACGGCTTCAATCGTGAACTCGGAGAACCCTTTTTTCGCGAGCAAGCTTAGAGAGCTGCGTAAGATTGAGAGTCGCGCCTGTTCACTTCGAGGCCGCCCCGGAGGCCGCCTGCGGCCGTTTCCCTCGCTATTCGTTCGAGGCTGAGCCTTGTGGCGCATGCCCCTACACTAACATATAATCTATGCTGTCCTTTAGAATCCAATACGGGCAGTATCGAATCTAAGGGCCAACTGGTGGGTGGGTCGCCTCCGTGAAGGTTACCCTATTCCGGTTTCCTTTGAACTCTGGCGGTGCCTAACCGATGTGGATTGTAGCCCTAGCCCTCAGACGTCCCTACACCTTCGTGGTGATGGCGCTCGTCATAATTATTTTGACGCCGATCACGATCTTGCGAACCCCCACCGACATTTTTCCCGATATCAATATCCCAGTGGTGTCGGTGGTGTGGTTCTATTCGGGCCTCTCGCCGCTGGATATGGCGGACCGCATCGTCGCCAACTCCGAACGCGGCATCACCACGACCGTCAATGATATCGAGCACATGGAATCTCAGTCCGTATATGGATTGGGCGTCATCAAGGTTTTTTTTCGTCCGGGAACGAACGTACAAGGAGCCGTTGCGCAGATCACTGCGATCGCGCAAACCACGGTTCGCAGTCTGCCCCCCGGCACCACCCCGCCACTGATCATTTCTTATAGCGCATCCACGACGCCCATTATTCAGCTTGGACTGAGCAGCAAGACTCTCCCTGAACAGCAGCTTTTTGATCTGGGGCAGAATTTCCTGCGCAATTATCTGGCTACGGTGCCGGGAGCTGCCACGCCTTTTCCCTATGGCGGCAAGGTCCGTCAGATTCAGGTTGACCTCGATTTGCCGAAGCTCCAGTCCTACGGGCTGCAGCCGAATGACATTGTTAACGCCGTCAACGCGCAGAACCTGATCCTCCCAAGCGGCACGGTGAAGCTGGGCTCGCTGGAATACAACGTTGAGATGAACGGAACTCCGCAAACCATCCCGGAGTTGAATGATTTGCCGGTAAAAACGGCAAACGGTTCTACGCTCTACATGCGGGACGTCGCGCACATTCGCGACGGGTTTTCTCCGCAAACAAATATTGTGCGCCAGGATGGGAGCCGCGGCGCGCTGATGTCGATCTACAAGAACGGCAACGCTTCCACGCTGCAGATTGTCGCCGGAATCAAGAACATTGTTCAACAGGCCGCGCAAGCGCTGCCCCCCGAACTCAAGGTTACAGCCCTCTTTGACCAGTCTCTGTTTGTGCGCGCATCGATCTACGGCGTCTTGCGGGAGGGCTTGATCGCAGCAGCTCTCACGGCTGCGATGATTCTCATTTTTCTCGGCGATTGGCGTCCGACAATTGTCATTTCTATTTCCATCCCCCTCTCCATTTTTGTCTCGATCATCCTTCTTGGAGCGATCGGCCAGACCATCAACATTATGACTCTGGGAGGATTGGCCCTCGCCGTGGGCATTCTGGTGGATGATGCCACGGTGGAAATCGAAAACATCGAACGCAATCTTGCCATGGGTAAGGAGATGCGACAGGCAATTCTCGACGGCGCCCAGCAGATCGCCGTGCCGGCGCTTGTCTCCACGCTCAGCATCTGCATCGTGTTCGTGCCCATGTTCTTCCTCGCGGGGGTGGCAAAATTCCTGTTCGTACCGCTGGCCGAGGCCGTAAGCTTCGCCATGCTGGCCAGTTATCTGCTCTCCCGAACGCTGATACCAACGCTGGTGATGTACATTATGCGGGGGCACGAGCATCGCGAGGAAGCGCCCAAATCATTCCTGGGCCGCTTCCAGCGCGGTTTCGAGCGCAAGTTTGAAGACTTCCGCCGCGGCTATGAGCAGTTGCTGGAAACCACTCTCGAGCATCGCGGCGTCTTCGTGATTGTTTTTCTGGCTTTTTGCCTGCTGTCACTCGGGCTGTTTTTTTTCCTGGGAGAGGATTTCTTCCCGCAAGTCGATGCTGGCCTGTTGCGGCTGCATGTGCGGGCGCGCCCTGGCTTACGCGTGGAAGAAACGGCGCGGCTCTGTGACCAAATCGAAGGCGTGCTGCGACAGGAAATTCCGCAGAACCAGTTGCTGACTATTCTCGATAATGTCGGCCTGCCAAACTCCGGCATCAACCAGTCCTACAGCTCGAACGGAACCATCGGAACCAGCGACGCGGAGATTCTTATCGCTCTCGATCCTGAGCGTCATCCTCCCACCGCCGGTCTTACCAGGCGTCTGCGGGAGCTGTTGCCACAACGCTTCCCCGGCACCGAATTCTTTTTCCAGCCAGCCGACATCGTTACGCAGATTTTGAACTTCGGTTTGCCCGCGCCGATAGATGTGCAGATCATCGGCCAGGATATGGGCAGCAGTTATGTGATCGCGCAACAAATCGCCAACCAGATGCGCCACGTCCCCGGCACCGCCGACGTTCACGTTCAGCAGTTGCTTTCCCTGCCCACGCTGCGTATGGATATTGACCGCACCAGGGTCACACAGGTTGGCCTCACCGCACGCGATGTAGCGCAGAGCGTGCTGGTTTCGCTGAGTGGAAGTTTCCAAACTTCACCGAACTTCTGGCTCAATCCGAAAAACGAAGTTACCTACCAGATGGCGGTTCAATCCCCGCAATACCGCATGACCAGCATGCAAGACCTGATGACGATTCCAGTAACCTCGCAACAGGGTCCGGAGTTACTCAGTAACCTGGTTCAAGTGTATCCAGTGGCGCGACCCGCTACCGTAAACCACTGGAACGTAGCCAACGTCATCGATGTTTACGCCAGCACTCAAGATCGTGACCTGGGTGGGGTGGCCGCCGACACAGATAAAATACTTAAAACCTTCGATGGCCATTTGCCGCGCGGCACTCGAATCGTGGTACGCGGACAAGTGGCAACCATGCGCTCATCATTTTTTGGCTTGGGCGTGGGCTTGGTCGGCGCAATTCTTCTGGTCTATTTGCTGATTGTCATCAACTTCCAGTCCTGGCTTGATCCCTTCATTATTATCGCTGCATTGCCCGGTGCCCTGGCGGGGATTTGCTGGTTCCTCTTGCTGACTCGCACCACACTAAGCGTACCCTCGCTTACCGGCGCAGTCATGTGCATGGGCGTCGCCACCGCCAACTCCATCCTGATGGTCAGTTTCGCGCGAGAACAGATGGACGAAGGCGTTCCCGCCGTACAAGCTGCGGTTGCTGCGGGATACACACGAGTGCGTCCGGTGCTGATGACTGCACTGGCGATGATCATTGGCATGGTGCCGATGGCCCTGGGTTTCGGCGAGGGCGGCGAACAGAACGCGCCGCTCGGGCGAGCTGTCATCGGCGGGTTGCTGTTTGCCACCGTCGCGACGTTATTTTTCGTGCCGAGTGTATTCGCCATGTTGCATAGCCGCCGGGAAGCCAAGCGGGCACAAGCGGACCAAAGGTAAAGTATCGTAAGAATCGGGGTGGAGCTGAGTGGAATCAAGAATGACTGACGAAAATAAGTCTCAACAATCGCTGGATGATCTGCGGCCCCCACAGGCCTCCGATGCTCGAGCGTCACAGGAACAGAGCGAGCACGATGAGCACCATGCGCTGGGTGCTCAGGGCCAGCGTGACCAGGAGATCGAAGAGATCCAGAAGCGCTCCCGACACCAACCTCCCGGAATCCAGCGTCCTCCCGAGCTTCCGCCCGCGCCTGCCCGCAAGGCTTTGACCATTGTCGGAGTATTGCTGGTGGTGCTGCTGATTGCCGGTGGCTTCACCATGCTCAGCCGAATGAGTCACGAGCGGGCCCTGGCCAAGGAGACGGAACGGGAGACAGTACCTACTGTCGCCGTGATCAATCCAGTTTCGGAAAAGCCCGACGAAGATCTGATCCTGCCCGGCTCTTTGCTGGCCTATGAGGAATCTCCGATTTACGCCCGCACCAGCGGCTATCTGGTTCGCTGGTACAAGGACATTGGTAGCCGGATCACGAAAGGCGAGTTACTGGCAAGAATCGACACGCCGGAGGTAGATCAGGAATTGAACCAGACGCGGGCCGCGCGTCAGCAAACCGTCGCGCAAATGGAGCTGGCGAAGATCAGCGCCGACCGCTGGGAAAACCTGCGTAAAACTGACTCCGTCTCCGCCCAGGAAGCGGACCAGCAGGTCAGCGGCTATAAACAGAGCCAGGCAAACTTGGCGGCCGCCGACGCTAACGTGCGCCGCCTCGAACAGTTGGAAGGATTCAAGGAAGTCTATGCCCCTTTCACCGGCGTGCTTACCAAACGCAACGTCGACCCGGGCGCTCTCATCAACGCTGGCGCCGGCGCTGCCGGCCGCGAACTCTTTGACTTGGCCCGCGTCGATCCTCTGCGGGTTTACACTAGCGTCCCACAGGCGTACGCACCATATGTAAAGGTTGGAGCCAAGACTTTTGTTACCCTGCAGGAATTTCCGGGCCAAAAGTTTTCAGCAACGGTGGCCCGCACCGCAGAATCCATCGACCCGACCACGCGCACTCTGCTCACGGAAGTGGATGTACCGAACAAGGACGGCCGTTTGCTTCCGGGCTCATTCGGAGAAGTGCACTTCGCTGTCGGCTCTGGAGTGAACAAAGTCACGATTCCGGTAAATACAATGTTGTTCCGAGCTGAGGGGCCGCGAGTCGCAATCGTGGGTCCGGACAACAAGGTGCAGTTGCGCCCGATCAACATCGGGCGCGATTACGGGACCACGTTAGAAATTCTCGGCGGCGTCGCACCCACAGACCAGATCGTCGTCAACCCGGCGGACTCGCTCGAGGACGGGCAGCAGGTGAACGTGGCGCAGCCGCAACCAAGCCAGCAGCAGCCCGGTCAAGCGCCGCAAGGCCAGAAAGGCGGGGCGTCGTGAAGCGAGCCGGCCTCTCGGCCGCTTTCGTGCTGCTTGGACTGGGCGTTGGATGCACTGTCGGTCCCCGGTACAGCCGGCCTTCGGCTCCGGCTCCGGCTCCGGATGCGTGGAAGACGCAACCGCCATGGCAACAAGCCGCGCCCCAGGATTCCATTCCCAAAGGCGAGTGGTGGAAAATCTTCAACGATGCCGAGCTCAACGCTTACGAACAACAATTGCTGCAGGCCAACCAATCCTTGGTAGCCGCCCGCGACCGCTTGGACCAGGCACGCTCACTGGCCCGCGTCGCCACCGCGGGACTATTTCCGCAAGTTTCGGTCGACCCCAACGCGGTGCGCGAGCGCGGTTCGGGCAATCGCCCGCTCAACGGCGCACAACCCACCGTTGTGAATGGCACCGGACAGTTTGTACCCCCTTACACGCAGAGTGTTTATTCCCTGCCGTTCTCACTCAGCTATGAGCTGGATCTTTTTGGAAGAGTACGGCGCAATGTGGAAGCGGCCAACGCATCGCTGCAGTCCTCCGCGGCTGATCTGCAGAATGTGCAACTGGTGCTCACCGCCGAACTGGCTGCCGATTACTTCAGCTTGCGAGAGTTGGACGCGGAGTTCAATGTGGTGCAGGAATCGGTGGGTTACGAGCGCAAGGGTTTGGATCTGGTGAATAATCGCCACAGCGGTGGCGTAGCCAATGGACTCGAACTTGCGCAGCAGGCCACGGTTCTCGACTCAACTGTCTCGCAGCTTTCCTTAGTGCAACAAACGCGTGCGCAATTCGAGCACGCCATTGCAGTGCTGGTTGGCCAGTCAGCCTCCAATCTCAATGTGCGCGTGGCGCCGTTGCAGGCAACGCCTCCCCCGGTTCCGCTGGGAGTTCCTTCCGACGTGCTCGAGCGCCGTCCCGACATTGCCAACGCCGAGCGCCAGATGGCTTTCGAAAACGCGCAAGTGGGAATCGCGCGCGCGGCTTTCTACCCGCACATCACTCTCGGCGGCGCCGGAGGTTGGCAGAGCACCGATATCGCTTCTCTGCTCAACGCTCCCAGCCTCTTCTGGTCACTGGGGGGGGACGCCTTGCAGCCACTCTTCGAAGGTGGCCGATACCGCGCCAATCTAGCCGCTGCACGCGCCGCTTATGATCAGTCCGTGGCGAACTACCGTCAGTCAGTGCTCACCGCGTTTCAAGAAGTCGAGGACGGAATCAGCAATCTGAGCACGCTCTCGCAGGCTCTTGCCACGCAACATGCGGCTGTGGACGATGCGCGCCGCGCGCTCGAAATCGCCAACAATCGTTACGTCGGCGGAGTTACAACCTATCTTGATGTCATTACCGCGCAGACCACTCTGCTCACCAGCGAACGGCTAGAGACTCAGTTGCTGGGGCAGCAGATGGTCAGCTCCGTCTTTCTGGTGAAGGCTCTCGGCGGTGGGTGGGATTCAAGCGAAATCAAGAATCAACAAGTTCATCCCCAGGCGATCCAGGTGTTGCAACCATAAGTCTTGTAGTCCACAGGCGCCGGTAATTCTGATGACTACGTCAATCGTGCCTCGGCGACGATGGCGAATCGCTTTCCTGCTTGCCTTTGGCGTGCTGGTCAACTTTTTCGACCGGATCAACTTGTCGGTCTCTCGGGATGCGCTCCATGACTCGTTTGGATTATCCCTGGTTGCTTTCGGGTATCTCTCCAGCGCCTTCAGTTGGACTTACGCCTTGATGCAAATGCCCGCCGGGGTATGGCTCGACCGCTGGGGCGTGCGCCGCGTGGGACGAGTCAGCGCCTTGCTGTGGAGCGTTTCTTCGTTCGCCGCCGCCGTTGCCCCAGGCCTTAGTTGGTTCTTCGGAGCACGCTTCCTTCTGGGCGTCAGCGAATCCCCCACGTTCCCCGCAAATGCCAAGGCTTTGGGGTACTGGTTCACGCGAGATGAAAGAGGTATGGCAACAGCGATCACGGATGCAGCAGCGAAATTCTCGAGCGCGATTGGGGTTCCGTTCATCGGCCTGGTGCTTCTGTATTTTGGCTGGCGCTGGAGTTTTGCCGCCACCGGCTTCATCAGCCTTCTGTATTTTGTTGTGTTTTACTTTGTCTACCGCAATCCCAGCGAAGACGAGAAACTTTCAGAACAGGAACTCCAGTTTCTTCTGAGCGGCGGGACTCAGCCCGAAGATCAGGTCAGAGCCAGAAGCGGCAGTTCGCTAGGCTACCTGTTGACACAGCGAAAGGTGTACGGACTCGCTTTGGGCTGGGGTGCTTACAACTATACTTTTTTTCTACTGCTGACATGGCTGCCCAGCTATCTCTCAGTTTCCCTTCACCTGGATTTATTCCACTCAATCTTCTACACCAGTGTGCCCTGGCTGTTTGCGACTGCTACGGACCTTTTGGTGGGGGGGTGGCTGGTGGACACTCTCATTCAGCGTGGTTACGACGCACATCGGGTTCGCCAATCCGTTCTGGTGACAGGGATGTCTTTCGGCCTGGCGGTCTTCGGTGCGGCGCGGGCTCATGGCCCTGCCGCCGCCCTCGTGTGGATCAGCCTGGCTCTCGGAGGGCTGGCTGCAGCGGCCCCGGTGGCATGGACTATTCCTTCCCTGATTGCGCCGCGGGAAAGCGTCGGTACACTTGCGGGGATGGTGAACCTCTGTGGGCAGATTGCGGCGATCTGCGCGCCCATCGTTACTGGTTACATCGTCTCCGCATCGCACTCCTTCGCCGCCGCCTTCGTGACCGCAACCTTGATTCTTTTGATGGGGATCGCTGGCTATATCTTTTTGCTGGGGCGAATCGAGGCGATCCCGGAGCCATGATGCAACGCGGTATACTGCCACCGCTGCCGGCCCGCAATAGAGCTAGCAACGAAGATGAAGTCGCCCTGAATGGTGTAGGTTAGACATATGTCGCCGAAACCGCACCCGCCCCGCTGGTACGGGATTCCACTACGCGTTTTGCTAGTGACGTTCCTCGGCACTCTGATCTCG
>Ga0307474_10003199_pt1 | contig 11828 bp, 10 predicted proteins | sample atmos_gasesECM1C_2_FD_203312 | JGI IMG/M metagenome (GOLD analysis project Ga0307474, IMG submission 203312) | Hardwood forest soil microbial communities from Morgan-Monroe State Forest, Indiana, United States - atmos_gasesECM1C_05 | ecosystem: Environmental > Terrestrial > Soil > Temperate... | reverse complement strand
ATACGAAGCTTCACGTCCATCGTATTACTCAGGAAATCCCTAGGCGTGCTCCAGTTTTCGGTTACGGGCCTTTCACCCTCTTTGGCGCAGCTTTCCAGAAGCTTCACCTAACCTTTGCACTACCACTTCGGGCTCCTACAACCCCGGTCGATAAATCGACCGGTTTAGCCTGTTCCGCTTTCGCTCGCCACTACTTACGGAATCAATTTCTTTTTCTTTTCCTCCGGTTACTGAGATGTTTCACTTCACCGGGTGTCGCGACATTCCTGCTATGTATTCACAGGAACGCGAACGATTATTACTTCGTTCAGGTTACCCCATTCGGAAATCTACGGGTTAAAGCGTGTTTGCCGCTCTCCGTAGCTTATCGCAGCTTACCACGTCCTTCATCGCCTATTGGCACCAAGGCATCCATGATGCGCTCTTTGTAGCTTGATCAATCTGTTCAGTCCGGCAACGCCGGACCGAGATTTGTATGATAACTGAAACTCTCCGGCTGAAGATCTTACCTTCAGCCGCTTTTGATTTCAGACTCAGCTCTTAAAGTTGTACTTTCTTACTACCCTGTATGTAGATGTCAAAGAACCAGCATTCACGTACATTTTAGACCACAAAAAAACTCAATCTCGTGCCCGGTTTGGAATCTCGACCCGCCGGAGCGGCTCGATTATCGGTTCCGGGACAAAATTGAGTCCAATTTGCAGTCCCAAATGTACGTAGAACGAACCCCTTTATTAGAGGAGTTCCCGCTGTCGCGCGGGGTGACCAAATTAGCGTAATTTTCCGGGCCGTCAACTCCGTTCGGGCAGATTTCCAATCCGAAGCTCTGGCACAGCATGTCTTTGATTCGGAGCGGCTTACGTGACATGTTAAATCGGGGTAGCTGTCCTTTGAGGTGCGTACAAAATTTTTTTGTGTGCCGTTGTGTGTAACGCCTCGCGCCGGGTGCGCAGCATTTACTTGGCGGTTCGGTGAACCGCCGCTACCTGTTCGTTATGCAACGCGGCGATGGGCGTGCGTCAGACCAGATTCGCACGGTCAATTTCGAACTCAATATTGCTCCGAACGCGACTGGTTCGGTTCTGGTTTCGATGGGAAACACGCGGGTGATTTGCGGCGTCACTGTCGAAGAAGCTGTTCCGCGCTGGATGAAAGAGCAGAGCGTGACCGGTGGCTGGCTGACGTCCGAGTATTCGATGCTGCCATACTCGACGACGACACGTAAGCCGCGCGATATCGCGAAAGGACGACTGGACGGCCGCAGCACGGAGATCCAACGGTTAATCGGGCGATCACTGCGAGCAGTCGTCGATTTAGAGAAACTCGGATCGCGCACGATGTGGATCGATTGCGATGTGTTGCAGGCCGACGGCGGGACACGGACCGCAGCGATTACCGGGGCGAGTCTGGCTGTTGCGCTCGCGAGCCGGAAATTAGCCAAAGACAAAAAGGTTGACGCGCCGCCGATCAAGAAACTGGTCGCAGCGGTCAGCGCCGGAATTTTGGAAGGGCGAGCGATTGTCGATCTTAATTACGACGAGGACAAAGCGGTTACCGTCGATTTCAATCTGGTTGCGACCGAGGACGGCGATTTCGTTGAAGTTCAGGGTTCGGGCGAAGAATCAACTTTTGCCCAGCGCGAGCTTGATCAAATGATGGCTTTGGCGCGAAAGGGAATCGCGGATTTGATCGCAGCACAGCGGGCGGTTCTCGCGCGAATCATGGTTTCGCCGCCGGAGGCTTAGTTGATAGTTGACCCCGAAAGCTTTCGGGGTTGATAGAACGCGTTGCTTTAGTTGAGAGTTGGCACCTTGTGAGCTAACAACCGCAAGGTCGATCAATGAAGAAAGCGCTCATCACCGGAATTACGGGCCAGGATGGAAGTTATCTGGCTGATCTGTTGCTCGGGAAGGATTACGAGGTGCATGGGATCATTCGCCGGGCGAGCACCTTTAACACTTCACGTATCGACCACCTCTATGCTGACCCGCACATCAACGGCGTCCGGATGTTTCTCCACTACGGTGATCTCAGCGACTCAGTGAATCTCGTGAAGCTGCTTTACGATTTGAAACCCGACGAGATTTACCATCTCGCTGCGCAAAGCCATGTGCGGGTGAGTTTCGACATCCCAGAATACACGTCTGACGTCACCGGCGTCGGTACGATTCGAATCCTCGAGGCGATCCGTGAAGTCGGATTGCGTTCGCGTTTTTACCAGGCCTCGAGCAGCGAGATGTTCGGCAAAGCGCAAACCGTCCCCCAAAGTGAGAAGACTCCGTTCTGGCCGCGCAGTCCCTACGGCGTGTCTAAGGTGTTCGCCTACTGGGCCACGGTGAACTATCGCGAGAGCTACGGTCTCCACGCGAGCAACGGCATTCTCTTTAATCACGAAAGTCCGCGGCGCGGCGAAACATTCGTCACCCGAAAGATTACCCGTGCCGTCGCCGCAATTAAACAGGGACTACAGAAGGAACTGTTCCTAGGAAACCTGGAGGCAAAACGTGACTGGGGTTACGCGCCCGAGTACGTCGAAGCGATGTGGCGAATGATACAGCACGACCAGAGCGACGATTTTGTGGTCGCAACCGGCGAAACGCACACCGTTCGCGAATTTGCCGAGGCCGCGTTCGCGTGCGTCGACCTTGATTGGAAAAAATTCGTGAAACACGATCCGCGTTATGAGCGGCCGGCGGAGGTCGATTTGTTGATCGGTGATTCAACCAAGGCGAAGAAAATTCTGGGGTGGGAGCCGAAAGTCCGGTTCAAGGACCTCGTGCGCATCATGGTGGATGCGGACATGACACTGCTTTCTCGCGAGACACCACGTCACCAGCTCGGCAAGCTGCCGTGAATGCCGCCGACGCGGCGGCCGCTACGACTTCTAACGAATCACGCCGATTGCGTGGTTCGTGTCGGCCATTTGCGTACCGGAAGTCAGTTGCGGAATTACTGCAGTAAGTGGCGAGTCGATAATCGACACCTGCGCGCCCGGGCCGACCTGACTGTAAAGATTGACGATGTCGAGCGATCGCATGCGAATGCAACCATAGCTCGCCGGACGTCCGATATTTCGCTCTTCAGGTGTGCCGTGAATATAAATGTCGCGGCGATAAGCGTTCGCGTTGCGACCTTCTTTACCGCGCAGCCAGATAATGCGCGTCACAATCGGGTCGCGTCCCGGCGCATTCACCGCCACCAGTTCGCCAGTCCGGCGTCGATCTTTGAAAACCGTTCCCGGGGGTGCGCCGTCCCCGATTTTGTCCGCGATCTCAAGCTCGCCCAGTGGTGTCCCAAAACTTCCAGGTCGATCGCCCAACCCAAATTTCGAAGTGGAAACAGGATAAGTAGCCACAAGGGTACCTTTTTCGAGCAGGGCCAGTTTCTGATCGTGAACGCTAATCACGACGTGATGTTCGGTGTCGCGCGGCGCGGCGCAGGAAGCGAGAAGGATTGCGAACGCGGCAACGAGAACATGACGCGCGAGGACTTCGGTGTTGTTTCTTCCCGGCCTACCCACGATTGAATCGGAAGAATTCTTGTGCAGTTGCGGTGGTTGCGCCAGCGATTTCTTCCAAAGAAATTCCGCGAGCACGGGCGATCTCTTCCGCGACAAGTCGCGTGTAGGCAGGCTCACATCGTTTTCCGCGAAACGGGACCGGCGCGAGATAAGGGCAGTCTGTCTCGACCATGAAGCTGTCCATGGGCACTTTTGCTGCGACCTCTCGCACTTGTTTCCCGTTCTTGAACGTGACGATGCCGGTGAAGGAAACGAGATGGCCGACACCGAGAACTTCATTCGCTTGTTCGAGCGTTCCGCCGAAGCAGTGAAAGACGCCGCTTACCCGGCGGCCGTAATCGCGAAGAATTTCCAGTGTGTCGTCCCAGGCGTCGCGTTGATGAATCACGACGTTCATTCTCAGCTCCGCCGCAAGGTCAAGAAGCTGTTCGAATAGCTCCGCCTGTTTCGATTTGTAGGCCCCGTCTTCGATCGTTGCTTCGATCTGCTCTTCGGTTGCGCTTTGGAGCGCGTTGAAAACCTGAACGTCTTTCCGTTTTGCTGCTTCCACACTCGGCAGATGATGGTAATCGAGGCCGATCTCACCAATCGCGACCACGCGCGGATTTTTTGCCAGCTTGCGCAACGGCGTGACTACGTCGTCTTGAGCTTCGTGCGCGAAAGTCGGATGAACGCCGATGACCGCAAACACGTTCGGATGCTTTTCCGCAAGCTCGACTGCGCGCCGGCTACTCTCGACTGAAGTGCCGATGGTAATGATGCGGGTCACGCCCGCTTCAGTTGCGCGCCGCAGCATGTCATCAAAATCCGGCGCGAAATCCGGATAATCGAGATGGGCGTGAGTTTCTACCAACATTTGTCTGATTTCCTGAATTCGTGGTGAGTAAGTATGCTGTTATTCGGCGCGAAGGGCGATCATTGGATCGATCTTGGAGGCGCGTCGCGCGGGGATGAGGCAAGCAATTAATGACACCACGCTCATGACGAATGCGGTGCCGAAAAGAGTGGCGACATGGAGCGTCGGCACGTCGAAGAGAACGCTCTGCATTGCTCTTCCGGCCAGCCACGCACCGATCAAACCGACGATGGTTCCAGCGGTGAGCAGGCGCAGGCCTAACGAGAGGAATTGCGCTCCGATCTGCTCGCGTTGCGCACCGAGCGCCATGCGAATGCCGATCTCACGCGTCCTTTGCGCGACCGCGTAACTCAACACGCCGTAGGTTCCAATCGCCGCAAGCAATAATGCGACGACGGCGAAAATTCCTGCGAGTAATGCTGGCGAGCGTCGCGTGATCAAGCTGTCCGCGATGCGCGTATCCATCGAGCGGGTGTTATCGACCGCGAGTAAGGGATGCGCTGCGTGCACCAGCTTGCGCAGCGTCTCGGCGAACGCTTCCGGAGGCTGGCTCGTGCGCGTGACGACAAAAATACTGGCGTGCTCGTCGCGATCGGAAGCGTATGGCAGATAAACCGCGCCTTGCCCCTGCGCTTCGGTGAGCGCGGCTTGCTTCACTGCGCCGACGACGCCGACAACTGTAAACAGCTGCGCGTCGTCTTTTTCATCGCCGAGCGCGATCCTTTGGCCGAGCGCGCCACCGTTAGGCCAGTAACGCCGGGCCAAATCTTCGTCCACCACACAGACGCGTTCCGCACGGTGGGAATCTGCCGAGGTGAGGAGGCGTCCTTCGCGCAGGTCAATACCGATGGCCGAGAAGTAATCGCCGTGAACGGCATAGGAATAATGGCCGTGGATTGATTGACCCGCCGGTGGCACATAGCCCTTAGGTGTGACTGCGGTTTTGCCGCTGTCGCCGGTCAGCGGAATGTTCGTGATCGTTCCGGTGGCGGCGATTCCCGGTTGCTGGCGGATGGATTCGAGCAAGCGATCGACGATGCCGACTCGCTCCCGCTGCAGATCCCATGAGACGGTGCACTCGCCGGTGAGAACGTGATCTGAGCGGAATCCTGGCGAAACCGCCATCGCTTTTTTCAAGCTCAGACCGAGCAGCGCCGCGCCCGCGAGCAAGACAAATGCGAGCGCAATCTGCGCGACGATGAATCCGTGGCGCAGCCGTTGCGTGGCGCGGTTGATCGTGCCCGCGCGCGATTCCGATTGCAGCGCGTTCGCGAGATGACTGCGGAGGTCGAACCAGGCGATCGGCATTGCGATTATCACCCCAAGAACCACCGAGCCGACGAGGCCGATCGACGCGAGCCATCCATCGAACGCGATATGTGCGCCGAGCGGCAAACGATTCGCGCCCAGGACCTGCAGCAAACGCGTTCCCCATGCGCCCACCAAGACACCGAGTAATCCGCCGGTCGCAGTCAGAAGAACGGTTTCAGTCACGACCTGTCTAACGACATGCCCTCGGCTCGCTCCCATCGATTGGCGGATCGCCATTTCTTTCGCTCGATCGCTTGCGCGGGTCAGGAAAAGATTGATCAGATTAACCACCCCAATGAGCAGGAGGAAAAACACCCCGCCCTGCATCAGCAAAAGGGTTGGACGAATTGAGCGGACGTGCTCTGCGTGCAATGGCCTAACGAGTGATCGGAAGCCGGCTTCGGCCATCATTTTCGCTTCAGGATTATCTTCCTCGACGGCGGCGTTGTGTGCATCGATCTGGGCTTGCGCTTCCGCGATCGTCGCGCCCGGCTTCAACCGCGCGATCATGTGCGTGACGCCGCCGCCAGAGTGGCGCGCTTTCGGCCCACGCTCTTCCATACCGGATTTTATCGGAAGAAAAACGCGTGCCTCGGACGAGAGAAAACGAAAAGCAGGAGGCAAGACGCCCACGATCTTTCTTTGGATACCGTTTATGCGGGTATCACGACCCAGAATGTTTGGATCAGAATTGAAATTCTGCCGCCAAAAGGCGTCCGTCAGGATAATTACGTTCTTCTGCAGGCCCGTTTCTTCATCGGTGAAGTTGCGGCCGATCGCGGGACTTACCCCAAGTGTCGTGAAAAATTCCGGCGAGATTCGCGCGATTTCCTCCTGTTGCATGGAACCCGGATCACCGACGGTTTCGGCTCTCTCCATATACATGGAAAGGCTCTCGAAGGCCGGGATGTTGCCGCGTCGCTCGTAGTAATTAGTAATCGAAGAGCCGTCATTCTCGACGCCTGCCCGCGGATAGGTGTTGAAGATCGTGACCAGCCGATCGGATTGCGGAAAGGGAAGCGGACGGAGCAGAACGGAATCGATGACCGCAAAAATCGCCAGGTTGGCTCCGAGACAGATCGCAACCGTGGCCAACGCCGTGATCGCGAAAGCGGGTGATTTGCGGAGTCGGCGAAGAGCCAGGCGAATATCGTTCATGGCCTTTCTGGTTGGAGGACAAACGTCATTGACCAGTCACCATTCGATGACCGTGCTGGCCCAGGTTAAACCGCCACCGAACACAACCATCAAAACGTAGTCGCCATGCTTGATCCGGCCGGTGCGATTTGCTTCATCAAGCGCGATGGCAACGGCCGCGGCCGAAGTGTTGCCGTATTTGTCGAGATTCACATAGAAACGATCGAGCGAAATTTTTAACCGATCGGCGATCGCCTCAATAATGCGCAGGTTCGCCTGGTGGGGAATCACACAGGCGATGTCGTCGGCGGTCAGACCGGCATCAACCAGCGCTTTTCGCGACGCGTTGACCATCGCGATGACAGCTTGCTTGTAAACTTCTTTGCCCAGCATGTGAATGGTTGCCAGGTTCATGTCGACGTTGTCGCGCGTGATCGGGCAACGCGAACCGCCCCCTGGCATGAACAGGATGTCGGTGAACTGCCCATCGCTGCCGATGTGCGTGCTGATGACGCCATGTTCGCTGCCGCGATGTTGCAACACCGCCGCGCCGGCGCCGTCGCCGAAAAGCACACAGGTGTTCCTATCGGTCCAGTTTGTGATCGACGTCAGTTTCTCGGCGCCAATTACGAGCACCGTGTCGTGGGTGTGTGACGTGATGAACTGCTGGGCGATCTCAATTCCAAAGAGAAAACCGGCACAGGCCGCGGAAATGTCGAGACAAGCGGCATTTTTCGCTCCGATTTTTTTTTGCACGAAACAAGCGGTCGCTGGGAACAGCATGTCCGGCGTCGCGGTGGCGACGAGAATGAGATCGATTTCCTCTGGCTTGACCTTGGCCTGCTCAAGGGCTTTGAGCGCGGCCTTGCTGGCCATCTCGCTCGTAGTCTCGTCCTTCGCGGCAATTCGCCGTTCTTTAATCCCGGTGCGAACCGTGATCCACTCATCGCTGGTATCGACGATCTTGGCGAGATCGTCGTTGGTCAGGCGCTTGTCCGGCACGTAGCTGCCGGTGCCGACGATCGAAACGGTCCGGCCCGTTTTAGCGGACTGCGGCCGCGGGCTCGAGCGAGGCTGTCGTTTCATGATAACGGCGAACTTCCTCGACGATATGCGGGTTGAGTTGATGTTCAATCGACTCGGCCGCTACTCGCAACGCGTTCTTGACCGCGAGTGGTGTGCTGGCGCCGTGGGCGATAATGCAAATTCCGTTCACGCCGAGCAGCGGGCTGCCGCCGTAATATTCGTAGTTCGTTTTGTCCTTGATCGCCAAAAACGCATCTTTGGCCAGAAAGGCGCCGGCTTTCCGTCTGGGTGATCGCGCCAATTCGTGCTTCAGCCATTTGAAGATTGCGACCGCAATCGATTCGCACGTCTTCAAAATCACATTGCCGACGAAACCGTCGCAAACCACCACTTCGACCGGATCTTCAAAAAGATGGCGCCCTTCAATGTTGCCGCGGAAGTTGAGCGAAGTTTTCTTCAACATCTTGAAGACTTCCTTGGTCTTTTCCGTTCCTTTCACATCTTCTTCGCCCAATGAAATCAGGCCGACCCTCGGGCTCTTGTAACCGAGAACATGGCGCGAATAAACCGAGCCCATGATCGCGTATTGCAAAAGGTGCTCCGGACGCGCGTCGATGTTGGCGCCGGCGTCGACCAACACGAAAACATTGAACTGGGTCGGCAGGACCGCTGCGATTCCTGGTCGATCAATTCCTTCAAGCGTGCGCAACTTGATCATGCTTGCAGCAACTGCGGCGCCGGTGTGGCCCGCGCTGACGATTGCGTCTGCCTCTCCGCGTTTCACCAAATCAACCGCCCGGCTAACGGATGAATCCTTCTTTCGGCGAACCGCCGACCACGCTCGGTCGCTCATGTCGACGACCTGGGTTGAATGCACGATGTTGATCCGGCGGTCGTTGCATTTGTGTTTCTTGAGCTCTGATTCGATCTGCTTCGTGTCGCCAACGAGAAAAAGCTTTTTGATGTGCGGATACTCGCGCAGCGCCATGACTGCTCCGGCGACAAGATAAGGCGGCCCGAAATCGCCGCCCATAGCATCCAAGGCGATCTTCATGAGAGGGAAATTTTGCGGACTTTATCCCGCATTTGCAAAATGAAAATCGTCCCCGCGTCTAGGCTTTGCCTTCGACGGTCAAGACCTGGCGGCCCTTGTAGTAACCGCATGAGGGGCAAACAGTGTGACCGGCGACCGGACTTCCGCATTGCGGACATTTCGTCAGCTGCGGACGATGCCAGCGATTCGCCGCTTTCCGGGTGCGCAGTCGCATCTTGGAGGTTTTACGTTTTGGAACTCCCATGTGAGCGGACTAGGAAAGCAGGAAATCCGGAAAAAACAAGTTGAGGCGTTGAGATGTTGAGTGGTTGAGCAGATCAGCGCGACGACGCGTCTCCTCTCGACGGCTAAACTTCTCAACGTCTCAACTTCAGTTTGTCCAGTTCGCCCCAGTCGTGTTCGCGTTTTGCCGCCGGCTCCTGTGGCACAGTTTCAGGTCGCGCGGCTTTGCAGACCCGTCCGCCCTCGCGATCGCAACGCGGGTGCGCAGGCAGGTTCAATAAGAGGTCTTCCCTCATAAATGGCGAAAGATCGACCGTTTCCGGACCGTGTAGCTCGGTGTGAAGCGCGAACGCAGGGACTTTGATCTCGTGCACGAACTTTTCAAGACAGCCGACGCAGGTTAGCTCGACCGGTTGTTGGAGGGAGCCGTTCGCCCAAAGCGCGCCTTCGGCCACGCCGAGGTCGAGACTGTATTTCATCGGACCCGCGCACCGAACACCTTCCGATTCAAGTTCCGAAATGAGACAATCTTCCTCGCCCTCCAGATGCAACCCTTCGGGCGGAATTTGTTTGAGATGAACTTTCACTCGCCATTCCTTTCGGCGTTTACTTCTTGAACTTCCTCCCCAGGGTGGTCACGACGACGCTAGGAACAAATTTCGAAACGTCACCGCCCAGTCGCGCAATTTCCTTCACCAGTCGCGAGCTCAAATAAGTGTATTCCTCCTTCGGCATTAAGAAGATCGTTTCCACGCCGCTTTCCAGTTTTCGATTCATTAGCGCCATCTGAAATTCAAACTCGAAGTCAGAAACGGCGCGCAGACCCCGGATTACGGCGTTTGCCTTCTCGGTGCGTGCAAATTCGATTAACAATCCGTCGAATTGCGCGATTCGCACGTTGTCGATCTTGCCGACGGTTTGCTTAAGTAGATCTAGTCGGTCGTCGAGTGAAAAGAGCGGCTGCTTCTCATCGTTGTGCGCGACTGCAACGATCACTTCATCAAAAAGTTTCCGGGCGCGTTCAACCACATCGAGATGGCCATTGGTGACCGGATCGAAGCTTCCCGGGTAAATCGCGCGTTTCATGCTGTCGAAATTCAATCATCAAGCCTTAAACATCAAATCCGCAGGACAGATGGATTCGCCGTGCCGAACCTCAACTACCTGGATGCATTCATTTGCCGAACGGTGTGTGAAAGCGGAAGATTCCGTCTCGACCGATGATGAATTCGTCCACCTACAAAAAGATAGCGGTCGCCAGTACTTTTTCCCCGCGGTTTGAGCAGGTTCTGTCCGAGGCGAAACGGATTCGGGATCGCTTTGGTTCGACCTTGAGCCTGATCTATATCGGTGAGCGCAGTGATGAGATCACAAAAAAATTTGCCACTATCCTTGACCGCCTCCGGTTGCCGGACGATTCGCCGGTCCACTACGGCCTGGGAGATCCGGCTGACGGAATCATGCGCGCGATCGCGGACCATAACGTCGACTTGATTATCGCCGGAGCGCTGGAGAAAGAGTCGGCGTTGCATCCGTTCCTCGGGAACGTGGCCCGTCGACTTTTGCGCGAAGCGCCTTGCTCGGTGTTGCTTTTCACCCGGCCGGAGATTGAACCGAAACCGCTGCGTAAGATTGTGTTTGTCGCGAATTATTCGGATCATGCAAAGGGCGCGTTTAAGGAGGTTTTGAAACTGGCAGAAGCGGAAGCGACTGAGTGCCTCTATGCGATTCGGGTCTTTACCACTTTCGACGAAGTCCGCGCGTCTACTTTCGTGGACAACGGTGATGGCGTGGCACGGCCGCGCACTTTCGAGGAAGAAGACGCCGCGCTCGAAAAATTCGTGCTCGACGCCGGCGATACGCGGGTTCCGATCGACGCCCGCTGCATCCGCGGCAACACCGGTTTTGCCGCGTCCGATTTCGTGAAATCAGTCGAAGCCGATCTGCTGGTCGTGCCCGTGCACAAGGATGAGAACTCGAAAGAGCGCTTTCCGAACCATCTTGCCTGGATCGCGGACGTCATTCCCTGCAATCTCTGGCTCGTTCGCTGATTCGATTTGAATCGCTAAGGAACGCAAGAAAGCAGGAACAAACCGTTTAAGGATTCCTGCCTTCCTGAGAGATGATTCTGAAATGAATTCCATGTCCGAATTTCGCCCATTCAGTCCGTCGCATCTCGTCGTCATCTTCCTGACGATCAGCGTTCCTCTGGTGCTTGCGTTAATCGTGCACCGGACAAAATCGCGCTTCCTCGAGCGCTCAATCTGTTTCGCGATCTCCGCGTTGCTCCTAATAAACTACGTCGCGTATTTGATTGTCGCCCGGCAGTTCGGAGTGGCTGAGTGGCAAAAAATGTTGCCGATGCAGCTCTGTGATTGGGCGATGATCGTGATAATCGGCGCGCTTTGGACTGGAAACAGGCGCTGGTTGGAAGTGGCCTATTTTTGGGGAATCGGCGGAACGCTTCAGGCGATCATCACGCCTAATCTACGATTCGGATTTCCCGATCTGCGTTTCATCAGCTTCTTCGTCGCCCATTCCGGGATCATTATCGGCACTGTCTTCTTGATGCTGATCTACGGATTTCGTCCACGCGCGGTCGGGATCCTTCGAACTTTCGCCTGGACAGAAGTCTATTTCGTCGTCGCATTCACCACCGATCTGTTAACCGGCGAGAACTACGGCTTTCTCCTCCACAAACC
>Ga0307474_10003198_pt1 | contig 11829 bp, 6 predicted proteins | sample atmos_gasesECM1C_2_FD_203312 | JGI IMG/M metagenome (GOLD analysis project Ga0307474, IMG submission 203312) | Hardwood forest soil microbial communities from Morgan-Monroe State Forest, Indiana, United States - atmos_gasesECM1C_05 | ecosystem: Environmental > Terrestrial > Soil > Temperate... | reverse complement strand
CTGCTGGCGCAAATGGCGGCGGAATATGATCGCAGCACGCGATCTGGAAGGCAGATTGAATCGGAACGATGGGAGTCGATCACACGAGCGGTCGCTCATTATCGCGTGGACATGAAGCACGCTCTCAATGTAAGGGACTCCGCCATGTTCCTTTTCTCCGCGTTGCGTTCCGTACACGGTTTGCCGCCGGAGTTCCGCGAGTGGCTCTCTGCCGCCGCGATGTTGTATGAAGTGGGAGACTACGTGAACCGCAACGGCCATCACCGCCACACCTATTACATCATTTCGAATTCGGAAATCCTCGGCTACACTCCACAGCAGCGGCGCCTGATCGCAGCTATAGCACGCTATTTAGGAAAATCCCGCCCTCTGATGGAAGAGCCTCCCATGAAAATGCTCGATCCCGTGGATCGGGTTGGCGTGCAAAAGGCGATCTTGCTGCTTCGTCTTGCGCGCGCTCTGAATCTGGGCCGAAGCCGCGCGGTCCAGAAAGTACGAGTGAGTCAGAAAGCGGCAGAAGTTAAGCTGACCCTGGTGCCACGGCGCCGTATGGGAGTCGACCTGGAACTGTGGGCGATCGAAAAGGATGCCGCTTATTTCCGGGAAGTTTTCGGGCGTGAACTCTCCACGGCCGCAGTGTAGAGCGTCCGCAGCGCTTTAGGGGTCAAACACCACTGTAGCGTGCCGGAACTGCGGCGCATTTCCACTCTGGCCACGGCTCCCTTCTTGAGTTCGATCGAAGCTTCACAGCCGGATTCGCTGATCGCGGTGCCGAGGAACTGGCTCAGATTAGGATTGTGTCCCACCACCATGAGCGATTCCTGCCGGGCATATTTTTCCAGCATTCTGCGGAAGTCCGCGAAAGTGGCTCCGGGGCGCAGCGCGGCCTCGACTTGCAGCTTGCCTTCGTACCCCATTTCATTGCCGACCAGAGAAGCGGTCTGCGTCGCGCGCTTCAGCGGACTGGAAATAATGACGTCCACTTGCGCCTCGATCGCGGCCAGCGCACGGCCCACATAACCGCACTGTTCGATCCCTTCCTTATCGAGCGCGCGTTTTTCGTCTTTCTTCGGGTTGGCAAAAGGTTCGCCGGCACTGGCATGACGCAGAAAATAAATTATCATTACGAATTATCTTTCCCTTCCGACGGGATTTTTGCGTTTTCTTTCCGGCACCGGTGGCAGAGCGAAACCCGCTGGCTGCTTGCCTTCAGCCACGCTGATCAGAAAGTCTTGCGCGCTGAACGCGGCTGCGCCGGTCGGCGGTTTGCGATTGCGTTTTCCGTGCACGGGCTGCCATGCACGAATGTAAGTCGCATCCCGAAGAAGAATCCGGGCTTTGCGATTATCCGCCAGATAAGCGTCGAGAATTTCGCGGTGCACGCGCTCCCGCAGAAATTCATCGCGCAAAGGCACCAGCACCTCGACGCGCTCGTAGAGATTGCGCGGCATCCAGTCAGCGCTGCCGACGTAAATCTCTTCCTCGCCCGCATTTCCGAAGTAATAAATTCGGCTGTGCTCCAAGAATCGTGCGACGATGCTGCACACGCGGATGCGATCGCTGACCCCACGAACCCCTGGCCGCAAGGCGCAAATGCCGCGCACGATCAGGTCGATCTCCACTCCAGCTTGCGAAGCGCGGTACAACGCCTGCACCACATTCTTGTCGAGTAGAGCGTTCATTTTGGCAATGATTCGGGCCGGACGCCCCTGGCGCGCATGATCGGCCTCACGATCAATCAGCGAAATAATTTTCTCCGCGAGATCGAGCGGAGCCACCAGAAGCGGCTCATAGCTGGGATTCTCGGCATAAGCGGTGAGAAAACTGAAGACATCATGCACAGCGCGGGTAATTTCAGGATTCGCTGTAAATAGGCTGAGATCGGTATAAATTCTCGCGGTCGTTGCGTTGTAGTTCCCGGTGCCAATATGCGCGTAGCTGCGCACGCCGTCGGGATCGCGGCGCACCAGCAAGGAAAGCTTGCAATGCGTCTTAAGGCCGACTAGTCCGTGAAACACCTGCACCCCGGCATCTTCCAGATCCCGCGCCCAGCGGATGTTGTGGGCTTCGTCGAAACGCGCCTTCAATTCGACTACCGCTGTCACTTCCTTCCGGGATGCTGCATCCATCAGCGAGGAAACGATCGAGGAGTGTTCGCTGGTGCGGTACAGGGTCTGCTTGATCGAGAGCACGTGCTCGTCTTCCGCCGCCGACTCGATAAAAGAGACCACCGCGTCGTAGGAGTCGAAGGGATGGTGCAGAAGTACGTCGTGCCGGCGCAATTCCTCGAACAAATTCTGCGACCGGGCGGTAAGCCGCAACTCGCGCGGTACGAAGGGGCGATACTTGAGATCGGGGCGCTGCGTCTGCTCGTAGATGTTGAACAATCGCGAAAGATTTACCGGACCATTTACAGGAAAGACCTGCCAGGAATCCAGTTCGAACACCGTCCGCAGGCGCTCGATGATTTCAGGATCTGCATCGGCTTCAATTTCAAGGCGGACGGCATCGCCCTTGCGCCGATTGTGCAACTCCGCGCGAACCGATTCAAGAAGATTCCGCGCCTCTTCTTCTTGCAGGTAAAGATTGCTGTTGCGCGTAACGCGAAAAGGTGCCGACGAGACAATGTCGTAGCCGTGATACATCTTCTGCGCGTGGTGGGCAACCAGATCGGCGAGGAAAATGAAGTCCGTAGTGTTCTCGGAAGGCAGGCGCACTAAACGCGGCAGAGCTCGCGGCACTGAGACAACGCCCGTATACGTGAGCGCGGAGCGGCGGCGTCTGCGCAACAGCAAACCCAGGCACAGCGCTTTGTTGATTACGCGCGGAAAAGGATGCGTAGGATCGACCGTCACCGGTGTCAAGAGAGGATCTAATTCCTTCTCGCAGTATTCGTCGACGAACCGCCGGGCCTCAGCGTCGAGTTCGTGCAAGCCGAGCACGCGAATGCCACGCTCGTTGAGCGAGGGGCGTAATCCGTTCCAGCAGTCGTACTGATCTTCCACAAACTGATGGGTCATCCGGGAAAGAATGTCGCGCTGATCAGCCAGCGTCAAACCGTCGGGACCGGCTTCGTTATAGCCATCCTCGATTTGCTGCACCATGGCGGCGACTCGAATCTCGAAGAATTCGTCGAGATTGCTGGCGGAAATGGCAAGAAACTTGAGACGCTCCAGCAGAGGATTGCCCTGATCCCCTGCTTCCTCAAGCACACGTCGATTGAACGCGAGCCATGAGGTATCACGGTTGAGATAATAGGCTGGATTTTCCAGCGAAATACGAGCCATGCGCGAGGGTGCTGACGCTTTCTTTCGTGCGATCCCAATTGCTGGGGTCGACGTTTGCAAGTCTCCCTAAGTATAAAACATCCCTCCTCGTCGCACCGCAACGAATCAGATCAGATACGTAAGGGAGTACTCCGGCAAAGCGGCGCCAGGAAATAGCGCATCGGAGGCATAAGACTGGCCTCCGGTGCGCCCTCGTAAACACGGTTCTGCGGGGCTTATCGAACCTGCTTGATGGCGTCCTTTTCCTTTTGTACAACCGCATCAGGCAGCGGCGCGTAGGAAAGAGCGGCGGTCATTTTCTGTCCGTCCGTCACCATCCAGTTCAGAAAATCGGCCAGGATTTTACCTTTCGTCGCATCTTTCGACTGCTCGGGAATCAGCAGCCAGGTGAAACTGGAGATGGGATAAGCATCCTTGCCGGGTGCGTTCGTGATCGACACGCGAAAATCCGCGGGTATTTTTGGAGATGATGCGGCAGCCGCAGTAACGCTTTCCAACGACGCCTTCACAAAATTCCCCGCAGCGTTCTTCACGCTGCCGTAAGAAATATTGTTTTGCACGGCATAGATCAACTCAACGTACCCCACCGAGCCCGGCAACTGTCGGATCAGTCCAGCGACGCCCTCGTTGCCTTTACCACCCAGTCCGATGGGCCACTTCACTGAAGTACCTTTTCCAACCTGGCTCTGCCACTCTGGACTGATTTTGGCAAGGTAGTCTGTCCAGATAAAGGTTGTGCCGCTGCCGTCAGAACGGTGCACCACAATAATTTCCTTGTCGGGAAGATTAACCCCCGAGTTCGCACCCGCGATCGCCTTATCGTTCCACTTCGTAATCTTGCCCAGAAAAATTCCGGCCAGTACTTCAGGAGTAAATTTCAATTCGGCGGTGATACCGGGGATGTTGTAGGCAGGAACATCTGCACCCAAAACTGTGGGGAGATGAAGAATCTTCAGCTTGGCTTCCTTCAATTGGTCGTCGGTCATGGGACCGTCAGTCGCGCCGAAATCGACGGTGCCCGCAATGACTTGCCGGATGCCCCCGCCGCTTCCAATTGACTGGTAGTTCACCTGAATATCCGGGTGAAGCTTGTGGTATTCGCTGAACCACTTCGAATACATGGGATAAGGAAATGTGGCACCCGCGCCGTTCAGAGTAGTTTGTCCGAAGAGCGGGAGAGTTGCAAGAAGGCACAATAAGAGCAGCGAGAGTCTGCGCATCGCTCGATGATTCCTCCTGACGATAGATGTTTCCATTTTTATGGACGCAATGTTACAGGACGGTTACAAAGGAATGAATATCTGATGAATGGGCTTCGGATTCACGACCCTTATGCATCGCAGTCAGACCCAAGGCCAGGCACAAGGCTGTTACCATACCGAGGATTGCGACCCTGCGAAATTGGGTGGCCGATAGCTTGCGCGTCAGGTCAAATTCGTTATCGTTATTTTCCCGGAAGCACAAATTCCTTTTTTTGGTCCCTAAGTGAGATGCGAATATTCGGATTCGCGGCTAACGCGCTGTCGCGATTCCTTCGACGCCGGAACTGTAACCCTTCCGGGAGAGCATTAATCTGCTAACACGACTCATATTTTCATTTTTCAGGATGACGCCCTCATGAGCGATTCCCCCGTACGGTATGCCCCGGGTTGGCCAGGAATTCCAGCCCGCTGGACCTCCAGCGCCAAAAGCGGCGTGGGCAGCGCGTTAAACCAGCACAGCAAGGTCTGGTTCACGCTGAGTCACGGCATTCTGAACGAAGTTTACTTCCCGCGCGTCGACCAGGCTTGCACCCGCGATCTCGGCTTTCTGGTGACCGACGGCCGATCTTTTTTTTCCGAAGAGAAGCGGCACTGCACTTTTGAGAACATAGCGATCGAACCAGGAATCCCGGTCTATGAACTTACCAATACGGAAATCAGCGGCCGCTATCGGATCCGCAAAGAAGTCTTCACCGATCCTTACCGCAACGTTGTGCTTCAGAAGATTCGGTTCGAACCTTTGCAAGGCGAACTATCGGACTATCACCTGTACATGTTGCTCTCCCCGCATCTGGCCAACTCCGGCGCGCACAATACAGGCTGGGTGGGCGACTACAAGGGCCTGCCCGCATTTCTCGCTGAGCGCGATGGTACGAATCTGGCACTAGCCTCGTCCGCACCGTGGAAGAAGATGTCCGTCGGATTCGTGGGTAGCTCCGATGGATGGCAGGACCTTTCCGAACACTTCCAGATGGGGTGGGAATACCAGCGCGCGGAGAATGGCAACATCGCGTGCACCGGAGAGATCGATCTCGCGGCTTGCGGCGGGGAATTCGTGCTCGCACTCGGTTTCGGAGCGATCTGGACCGAGGCCGGCCAGCAGGTCCGATCCAGCCTCTTTGAAGACTACGGCGAGCTTCGCCACCATTACATGCGGCACTGGAAGCACTGGCAGGACAGTTTGCTCCAGCTCGACGAACCCAAACGCAAGTGGGATCTTTACCGCGCTTCTACCGTCGTTCTACGCACCCATGAATCAAAGGATTTCCTTGGCGGCATTATTGCCAGCCTTTCCATCCCCTGGGGCTTCGATAAAGGAGATGAAGACCTTGGTGGCTATCACTTGGTGTGGCCGCGCGATCTCGTAGAGACGGCAGGAGCGTTGCTCGCCGCCGGCGCCCCCGCAGACGCGGTTCGCGTACTTCGCTACCTCGAGGCGACGCAGGAGGCCTCCGGAAACTGGGCGCAGAATCTCTGGCTTGATGGCCGCCCTTACTGGAGTGGTATTCAGATGGACGAGACCGCCTTCCCCATTCTTCTGCTTGATCTCTTACGGCGAGAAGGGGCAGACGGCCTGGGCAAATTAGAGCGCTGGTGGCCGATGGTGCGCAACGCCGCCAGCTTCATGTTGAGAAACGGGCCGGTGACGCAGCAGGATCGCTGGGAAGAAGACGGAGGATATTCTCCCTTCACACTGGCGGTGGAAATTTCCGCGCTCTTGGCGGCAGCGGACATTGCTGAGGAGACGGGCCACAGCGATGCCGCCTCGACTCTTCGCGTCGCCGCCGATGCCTGGAATGACAATATCGAACGCTGGGTGTACGCCACCGGGGGCACTCTCGCTCAGCAGGTTGGCGTCGAAGGCTACTACGTGCGCATTGCTCCGCCTGACACCGGCGCGGCGTCGCCCACGCAAGGCTTCGTTCCGATCAAGAATCGCCCTCCCGGGGAAAGTGCGGCGCGCGCCTTTCACATTGTCAGCCCAGATTCGCTGGCGCTGGTGCGGTTCGGATTGCGGGCGCCCGACGATCCGCGGATTCTGAATACGGTTCGCGTCATTGATGCGCTATTGCGCGTGCAATTGCCGCACGGACCTTGCTGGTACCGCTACAATGGCGACGGCTACGGCGAACACCAGGATGGCTCTCCCTTCAACGGCACCGGCATTGGCCGCCCTTGGCCCCTGTTGGCGGGGGAACGCGCTCACTACGAACTGGCCGCCGGTCGTCCCGCGGAAGCCGAAGCTTTGTTAACCATGATGGAAAGCTGTACCAACGGCTACAGCCGCCTCTTGCCTGAGCAAGTGTGGGACGCCGATGACATTCCTGCGCTTGAACTGTTTCGTGGAAAGCCGACCGGCTCGGCTTGCCCATTGGTATGGGCCCATTCCGAGTATGTAAAGTTGCGCCGCTCGATGCGGGACGGAAAGATTTTCGATCAGCCTCCCCAGACGGTCCAGCGGTATCTTGTAGAGAAACCCACACGACAATTTTTTGGCTGGCGCTTCAACAACAAAACGCGATCCGTGCCCCGCAACAAGACCCTTCGCCTGGTTCTTCTCTCGCCCGCATTGGTGCACTGGAGCATCGATGGCTGGAAGAGTTCCCAGGACACCAACACCCGCGATACCGGACTTGGAATTTGCACACTCGACTTGCCCACGGCATCACTGCCGGCGGGCGGAACGGTCGTGTTTACTTTTTATTGGCCGCAGGAGAATCGCTGGGAAGGCACAGACTATAGCGTAGTGGTGGAATAGAAGGGTGCACCTGTCATCCCGAGCAAAGCGAGGGATCTTTGTGTTCGCTGACGCGAGACGGTATCGGTTGCGCGGCTAGAACGAAGCTTCCTCGCTTCGCTCGGGAAAACAACCTTTGAGGGAACAAGGCTGGAAGCCGGCCTACGCCTCGGCGGGAGGTGTAGCGTAAATCAGCTCAACCACGGTGCAGTCATCGTTCAACGGATTGCCCGCACAGAACTCGGAGACCGCCGTGAAAATTCCTTCCAGCGTCGCATTCCTAGCCGCGGCGGCTTCCAGGCGCGAGTCCTCAAAAAAATCGCCCATGGCATTCTCTGCTTCGGTCACGCCGTCCGTGACCAAAATGAAGCTGTCGCCGGATTTGAGCTGGCAACGGGCGCTCTCAAACGTTGCGTCTGGCAGCAACCCGACCGGAACATTGCCGTGCGGCGGTCGCATCACCTCTCCGCCGCAAACCAGCAATGGTTGCACGTGCCCGCAATTGACATACTCCAGATCGCCGTCGCGGCGAAGGCGAGCCAGCAGGACCGTGGCATATTTTTCTCCGACAAGTTTTTCGGTGAAGAAGCGGTTGACCGCGCTGACGACTTCCAGTAAGGGCATGCCCGAACTCAAATGCGAGTAAATCATTCCCTGCAAAGTGGAGGCCAGCAGTGCCGCCGAAACACCTTTGCCGCTCACATCCGCCAGCACTACGGCAAGGCCTTCCTTGGTGATGACGGCGTCAAAGAAGTCGCCGCCAATTTCTTTGCAAGACAGATTCTTTCCACGCAGTTTGGCAAATGGAACTTCGGGAATCTTCACCTGCATCAGCCGTTGCTGAATGCTGGCCGCGATAGTCAGTTCCTGCTGATAGCGCCGGGATTCCTCTTCGGCCTGGACCAGCCGCGCATTTTCGATGAGCGACGCAGCTTCTGTCGCGATGGCTCGCAGAATGTCGTGGCCGACACCTGAAAATTCCCGCGAGGCAAATCGCGAGTCGACATACAGAACCCCGGTCACTTCGGATGAGGGATCGGGCCTTCCAGGTACCGGAGTTTGCTGATCGCGCGTGGCTTGCACTTGCCGTTTGCGAAGGGGAATACAAATCACAGTTCGAAGATCGTAGGCAACAATACTCTGCCGAGCAGAGAGGTCCATAGAACTGCCGGTGTCGGTGAGCAGAAACTCCGAATTCGAACGCAAAGACTCATCCAGCGCGGAATGCGAAATGGTCGTGTCATCGAGCAGCGGCTCGCCCTTACTGTTACGGCCCGCAGCCAGGCGCAGATTCCCTTCATCGTCCTTCATGAAGACATAGCCGCGTTCGGCGCGAGTAAGCCGGAGCGTGACTTCGAGCATGGTCATCAGAATTTCGTCCAGCACGCCGGCGGTGTTCAACTTGCGCGCCGCCTCGAGAAATAAAGTCAATTTTTCGAGATCGGTGGCTTCCTGGGAAATCTGAATTCCGGAAATCTGGCTGAGGAACTCGCGGGCAGTATTCGAGGTACCATGCGCCGGATTGAATATGGCATAGGCGGAATCGCGCGCACCAAATTCCAGGCGATCGTTGCGCTCCAGTTTCTGCCGCTGAATTCGCTCCCCATTGACGAACGTCCCGTGCTTGCTGCCCTGATCGACGAGAAAAAAACCGTCTGCTTCCAGCACGATAAGCGCGTGGTCGCGCGAGACGCGGGGATCGGCAATCACGAGATCCTTGTCCACTTTGCGCCCCACGCTGAAAGGCGTGCGGTTGAGGACAATATTTTTCTGCTCGTTGCCTTGCACGAGCACCAGCGCCGGAAAGACACCGGAGCTGGAGCTACGCGAACTACTTATCGAGTTCAGAGCCATGGAATGCGGCGCGACTTCATACCAACCCAGCGGTCGAAGTCAGCCCGATATGAATAATGACAGGAATCGGGCCTTTACGGGAAGAGGATTCGCGAACTGGCCGTAGCGCTGGGGCCACAGCTTCGATAGACTGCGGCGTGCACCGCCCGGAGACAACTCGCCCTCTGGTACCATCGCGCGCAAAAACGATCGTTTTTCTCGGCTTCGTGTTTTTCCTGTTCACCTTCGTCGGCGTACGCTTGTCGGCGTCGCTGCAAGGCACCGATTTCCCAGATTTTTATTGCGCCGCGCGTATGCTCCTCGAAGGTCACGGTCACCAACTCTACGACACGGAGCTCCAACGTCAGTATCAGGAGCGCTACGCCGGAGGAGTTGGCACCCTAAACATTCACCCTCCTTTCGAAGCCCCGTTGTATAGCCTCGTGGCCTGGCTTCCTCTGAGGCAGGCTTATCTACTCTGGTTTGCGCTTAACCTTTTGTTTCTGGGCATCGCCGTACGCCACTTGGCAGGAGACTTGTCATCTCGTTGGCACTGGAGCGTTCTGCTCGCGGCCTCCTTCACTTTCGTTCCGGTATTGCTCTCTCTGCTGCAGGGGCAGGATTCCCTGCTCCTCTTATTGGCGATGATTCTTGCCTTCACTGCGCTCCGGCATGAGCGCCCTTTTGCCGCGGGATGTTGGTTTGGCCTCGCCCTCTGCAAATTTCAAATCGTGCTGCCGCTAGTGTTGGTCCTGATTTTTACCCGCAGCAAAACAGCCAGAAGCGAGCTTGCGAAAGGCTTCGGCCTGCTTGCTTTAGTGTTCGCGGCATTGTCGGCCGCTATCTCCGGATGGGCGGTGTTCGTCGACTACCCTCGATTTCTGCTGTCTCTTCAAACCCAGTCATCTTCCGGAGTAGCGCCGACAATGATGGCCAATTTCCATGGGTTGGTTCATATCGTTTTTCGCGGGGAGCATTCTGGGTGGGCCATCGCGGCGGTATCGATTCTATCGGCGGCCGCGCTGATCAAGGCCGTGTCCGTCTGGAAACGCGCGCTACCAGCCTACCAGCCAAACTCTTCAGACTCGATGCAACGTGCCGGCAACTTCGATCTTGCTTTTACGAACACTCTGCTGGCCGCTCTTCTGGTCAGCTATTACCTCAACCCGCACGATCTCAGTCTCTTGTTGCTTCCAATTCTTCTGGCCCTCCATCATGCCGTCGTGCCAACATTTTGGCTTCAGGACCGTAAGAACTGGCTGATGCTGGGTCTGATTGCGATTCTTTTTCTGCCACCCCTCCATCTATGGGCTCTGAGCGCGCATCTCTACGCCCTTGTCGCTCTCCCTTTGTTTTTTCTGTTTCTAATCAGCGGAACTCGCCTGCGACAAAGCAGAAGCATTCCCATGACTTAGAGTGTCCAAAAGAATCAGCGCGAATATTATTACCGGCAAAGCAAATGTCGCGAAGAAGGGCCAGGTCCACCGGTTGAGCGCCCACGCTGGCGACAGAAAATAACCAATACTCAAACTCAAGCTCGCTATCCACTGCCACATCAGCGCGAGACCTCCCAGCAAATAGCCGACGCGAAGTCCGCGCGAGGTTGAGGCGAGCAGTGTTCGGTCGTGCAACAGCACCAGTACTGCCGGCACCAGCAGCACTTGATTGTAGGGCGCGTACATTGGAACCACTAATACGGTCAATGCCAACACCAGCGCCGTCGCACGGCCGAATTCGGCTGCGCCGGCGGGTGTTCGCCGCAGTTTCCAGAGCGGAACGGCTGACGCAAGCACTGCAATGCACGCCAAGATCTTTCCCAGAAACGCCCACGGCACCAGTTCATCGAGCACAGATCGATTCTGTGTGTATTGATGATATTTACCGACAGCATCGACGAACATCTTCGACCAGCCCGGCAGGATGATTTCAGCGCCCACCAACAACAGAGCCATCACCGTTGCAAATCCAAAGACGAATTTTCTGCGCATCCGCCAATCGCCTAGCGCCCATAAAAGCAACCACGCACCGAAAGCCCATGCCAGTTGCGGTTTGATCGTCGCCAGTGCCAGTAGCGCCCCGCCGCTGAAGAAATATCCTCCAGCCGCGCACGCGGCGGCGCCCGCCAACAGGGCGGCCACGAGCAGGCTTAATTGCTGCAGTTTGATTCCCTGAATCGCGGCAAAGCTTCCCAGCGTCAGCGTGATGCCGATCGCAATCTCCAATGTGGAAAGTCGCCACATCAACACGCGCAGCCACACCCATACCGAGGCAGCGGTTATCAGCGCAAGGAACCAATAAAAAGCGATGAGCAGCGCCGGAAATGGCAATCTGACCAGCGGTGCCAGCAGGAACACCACGTATACCGGATACGCGAAACCTTGCTGATCTTTTGGATCGTTCGGACGAGAGGAATCCAAGCGGCGCCCGTAGTAGCCCTCCTGAATTTCAAGCGTAACGTCGCGACTATAGGGATTGCGATGATGCAGCAGCAGTTCTCGCGCACCCCACCAGCGTGGATAAAGGTCGGAGAGATTGCCCCGCGGAACTTGCCTCACCCGGGCGTCAGCGATCTGATGGGCTCGCAGGATGCCGTTCACATAAAACCACATGCTTGCCGCTGCGATCACGGCCAGCACCAGAAACACAGTCGATTGCACGGATTTTCTCAAGGTGTTCGAAGCACAGTCTTTTTTAATTCTATTTGAGTCCC
>Ga0307474_10003197_pt1 | contig 11830 bp, 5 predicted proteins | sample atmos_gasesECM1C_2_FD_203312 | JGI IMG/M metagenome (GOLD analysis project Ga0307474, IMG submission 203312) | Hardwood forest soil microbial communities from Morgan-Monroe State Forest, Indiana, United States - atmos_gasesECM1C_05 | ecosystem: Environmental > Terrestrial > Soil > Temperate... | reverse complement strand
ACAAGTATTTGCCACGATGTGGCCGGTTCTGCATTGGACGCTTGCCATCGGCTTCACCGTCCTTGGCGTCGAGCTGATCTATTTTCTCGCGCCGCGTTTTAAGCCTCGCTTTGTGGACACGCTGCCGGGAGCAATCCTCACCGTCGTAGCCTGGTTGGGACTTTCATCGTTGCTCGGACTGTACTTCCGGCATTTTGCGAACTACAGCAGAACCTACGGGACGCTGGGAGGATTTATCGCCTTTATGATCTGGTTTCAATGGACATCATTCGCGATGCTGGTGGGAGCTGAGATTAATGCGGAACTGTCGAAGGCGCGCAAGGCGAGGAAGCAAGGAAGAGACTCTCGCGCACCTAGAAGACGCTCTACGGATTTTCCGGAAAAGGCAGCTTAATTTCCGGTGTTAAGGTCAATTGTTTTAACTGGAAAACGATTCAGAATCTGGTGTGCAGCCGTCCATCCACCGCTACGCCTCCCACCTGATCGCGCGTCGCACTCACCGACCAGCGCTTGTTGATCTGGTATTCACCCTGCACTACTTCGCTGCCAGGCTGCGATGCATCGGTGGAGAAGGTGAAGAGAAAATTTTTCGTCACGCGTTGCTGTATGGCTATGCGGGCCGATGGATTCTGATTGTTGCCGCCGATAAGAGGATCGATCTCCAGGCTCGAGATGCCGGCAAGTTTCTGGACGCTGCCGCTGAACTGACTGGCGGCTTGGGATGCAATCATCGAGTCAGTGCTCTGGCTGGCGGCCGCCGATTCCTGCGTGGTCTTGCCGCGCGCGATCAGGTTGATGATGTCCGCGGAGGGAAGAGGCGGATCGGAAGAGTAAGACGTGGTGAGCTTGTCGACGGGACCGCGCATATTCAGCGTCAGATTGTATTGTTCGACCGTTGTGCTGACGGAAACATTTAGCACCGCGCTGGTCTGGGTAGGATCGTCGAAAGTGATAATGCCGCGCTGCAACTGGTAGCGAACGTTGCGATAAAAAAGCTCACCAGCGGTTAGGTCGGTTCGTCCCGTAATAACAGGATTCGCCGCCGTGCCGCCCACCTGCACGTTGACCCGCCCTTCCAGACTGATCTGCGAACTGCTTGCGCTCAGATTGTCCTTGGACTGCACCCCGATGGCAAGGTTGATGGTGTCGGCGAAGCCAGGTTGCGCAGGTATGGAATTGTCGCCGCTGAATTGATCGGCGAAATTGGAAAGATCGAAATCGGGAGTAAATGCAAGCGAGTCGATCAGCACGCGTCCGCTGAGTGTGGAAGATTCTTTATTGCCAACGAATGCGAGGTTGCTGTCGAGTAACGTCCTGAGGCCATCGGGATAGCGCAATCTTACGGACTTGCTTTGCAGCGCCAGATTGAACCGTAAGCTGGGTCGATAGACGATCGAACCTCCCGCGGAAATATCTCCGCCACCCACTTTTCCAGTGAGCGTTGAGAGCTGAATGTTTTCCTTGCCGATGTCAAGAGTGCCGTTCAGTTTCTCGACGCCAAGGGGGGCTGCAGCAGTGGTCAATGCAACGTCTTGCAGGCGAATCTTACCGCTCACGTTGGGGTCCTGCGCGGTTCCGGAGGCTCGAACGTCAAGCGACACGGTTCCGGAACTATTCATATCGGGTGAAAACATCTTCAAGATACTTACATCTAGCGTGCCTTGTGCCGTCAGCGTCGGGGTCGTGTTGCCAGCGATCGGAACGCTGCCTTGCACGCGAAGCGTAGTGCCTGTGCCGCGAAACTCAGCGGGCTGCAAGGTCAGAATCGAGTGCGAGTAATCGGCATGAACCGGCGATGCAATTCCGATTTCCAACGCCTGATACGTTGCGTTTAATTTGGGCACGGTCAGGTGTGCTTCCAGTTGGGTCGTATCTTTGAGGGGGCCTTTCAGGTTCGCATGTAATTCGACCTCACCTTTAAACCCGTCCGGGACGCTCTTGAGGTAAGTTGCCAATAACACATCCATGGGAATCGCCGATGTCTCGAAGGACGCATCCGTGTAATAGTCACCTGTGAGATTCACGTGAGCGTGTCCCTGCACGGATGCTTCGACGACTTTAGAACTCAGTGTGAGATCCGCTTTCTGATTGGCGACTTGGAGTTCGGCTTTTATGTTTGAAAGGGCTTTGTCGCGCACCGCAAGCTGAGGAAACTCCAATACAGCGCTTAATTGCGGATCGTCGAGCGTTCCATGTCCGTTTGCCGAAGCATTTAAAGTCCCGGCCAAACCCATATTCCTAGTTTGAACCGTTTGCAGCTTTTGCAGAACCACCGAAGGAGCATCGAGGCGAACGGTGTAAGCTTTGGTCTTCGGCGCGTAGGAAAGATCGGCATTGGCGCTCCCTGCCGGCAATGTGAGATGCAGTGACGAAACCACTGTGCCGCGATCGGTGTGGAATTCCGCAGCCAGAGTCTGGATCGGTTCGTCATACGCGCGAGCATTCGCGATCTGAATTTTGCCAGAGCCTTGTGGGTCCAACTCGGTACCGGCTATCGCAATGTTGGCGGTCAGATCTCCGCTGATGGGATATTGAAGATTCGCGATGTGCTGCAGTTCTGAGATAGACATCTGCTGCAGCGAAAGATTTCCCTTCAAAGTGTTAGCCGGCGAGTAGTGCCAGTCGTGAAGAGCGACCGTCGCATGGAAAGAGGCTTGCCCGCGCCGTGCACTGACCAGCGACCCGTTTGTCACAGCGATTTGCGAAGGACTGGCGCTCAGATTTACCTGGGCGCTTTTCCACTGACTGCCCTGCGCAGTCAGATTTTGCGCGGAGACCTCTGCCGCAATTTGTGGCTTCGTGATCAATCCTTGTACCGTCGCGTTGAGAGTCGCGGATCCTGAAACCGGCGGCAGCGCAGAGCCACTACTGAATTCAGACGCGAGCGACTCCAAGTGATGCAGATCGGTGGCCACCACTTGCACGCGCAAGCTGGAGTGATTGCTCACCTCGCCTTCTGCTGTCAACGTCGTGGAAGGAATATGCAGAGTCGATTGATGAAGCGTCAGCGAATTGCGCCGCCCATCATAGTTGACGTGGATAGCACCGGCGACCGGGACCTGATTTGTGGATGACCTCGCGTCGGCATTGACCGTCAGATCCGAGAGGACGCGAACGTTATTGATGCCTCCCGTCCATGAAGCGTCGGCAGTGCCATTCACGCTTCCAGAGACAGCGACTTCCTTCGCTTCATGGCGAAAACTGTTTTGCACCGCCTGCAGTGAAATGCTGTGCAGTGAGGCTCGCAAACAACCGGCTGGCGTTGTATCCAGATTCTGGATGTTGAGTTCCGCGTTGAGGCGCCCACCGAGAGAGTTGAACTCAATCCCATTTGCCCGCAAAGCTCCGCTGGCGAGTTGATAGCGTCCACGTAGTCGGCTCACTGAGACTGGGCGACCCGAGGCCACCGCGGAAAGTAGGTCGCTCGCCACTTGGCCATCGACAGTTAGGCCCTGCAGCAGGGATTGATTGGGCACATTCCGGTATTGAATTTGTCCAACCAGCGAAACGGATCCGCGGGGCTTGTAAGAGGGCGCTAATGCGGCAAAGTCTTGAGCGTCTACGCGAACGGTGTAGTCTCCAGTAACCACAGGATCAGCATAGTTGCTCAGGTTTGCCCGCACCGACGCAAGTGAGTTGCCAATTTTCGCGACCACCGACTCAATCGAAAGCTGCGACGGCGTTGCGTTGAACTTTGCCTGGAAGCTGTGAGGCAGCGGCGCATACTCGCCATAGCGCAAATGCCCGCTGTCATAGGAAATGGAGCCGTTGTAGCGGGTGGCGGCCCGGTCGAAATTAGCTTCGACGTCAAGGTTATAAAGATCGGCATCGAGCGGAGTCTTCTTGTCGTTGTAGGTGACTTCGCCGCGAATCAATTGCGCGTGCCGCACCGCGAGGTCGAAGACACTCGTATTTGAACCACCCTGAATCGGCGGGACACTCGGCAGGTTGCTCTTACCGGCAACATCCACGAGGACGTGCGCATTCGGATGCTCGATGATGAGTTCGCCCAAGCTCACCTTGCGATGAAGCGCAGACTCGATCTTTAGGCCGACCGTCAGCTTGTCGATTTGAAGCAGCGGAGGCTGATTAGAATTCTCTGTCCCATGCACGGTTATGTTATACAGATGAGCCGTAAGCGTGGAGAGACTGAAATCCAAAGCGCGAATCGCAGTCGGTGCTCCCGTGGCTTGTTGTGTCGCTTCTCTTATCTTCCGCAGAGCAAATTGGTTAAAGGCATTGCTCTTCAAAAAAATGTAGCCACCCACTCCGACTATCAGCAGCAATCCCGCGAGCGCACTTAGCGTCCATCCCACGATTTTCCGCCACTTCATGTGTGCTCCCAAATGCGTCCCTAAAAAGCCTGACCCAAGGTGATGTAGTACTGCGTTGGGTTGATGCCCGGAACGGGGTTGAGGTTGTGGCCGATATCAATCCGGATGGGGCCGATCGGAGTCGAATAGCGTAGTCCAAATCCCACGGTGTTCGTGTAATTGTTAGCGAAATTGGCAAGGTTAATGGCGCTGTAGACATTCCCGCCGTCGTAGAAGATGACGCCGCCCAGTGCTTTCATAATCTTCAGCGGAAACCGAACTTCCGAATTCATGATAAATAGTCCGCGCCCGCCTACGGGTACGGTTACGTTGACGCATCCCGTCTGATTCTGCAGACCTGTACAGAAGGGCACAAGTCGCTGCGGGCCCGCCTCATCAATCGGAAAGCTACGGAGGGAAGTTCCGCCGCCCGAAAAATAAAGCTGACTTGTTGGGACGAAACTGCCGGCAAAGGATTCTGCCACGCCGAGGCGAACACTATTGGCGAAGACGATGGAATGAACCGGCTTATAAAAAGCGTACTGTCCAAAGAGCCGCGCGAAGTTGGCGCTCGATCCGAAAGCGGTCGGAGTGATGCTGAGATTGAGGGTAGCGAAGCTCCCGCGGTGCGCATCGAGAGGCTTATCACGGGTATCGCGAATCAGAGTGCTGGAGACGGTTGAGAGGCGCACATTGCGATCCTGCTGCAGCACAAGCTCCGGCACGAGCAGGTGCGACAGTATCGTCTTGTTGAAGTCATAGCGAATTTGCAGCCGCGTATTGCTCTTACGGCTGAGCAAGCGTTCGACCTGGAAGGAAAGGTCGCCGAGACTGGCGGCGAAAAGCGGGTTCTCCGTAGTGCGTTCCAAAGAAAAGCTGCTGAGAGAGCTCCAGTTCGATCCTATAAAATGCGGCTGCAAGTAGCTGGCGAGAAGGCGCTGGTCAAGCTGCGAGAGCAATAAAGTTGCCGAGACCGTTTCGCCGAGCCCGCGCATGTTGCGGCGGTTGAATTCGATGGAGCCGCGCGGACTGGCGAAAGTGGCCTGGCTGGGTGCAATTTTTTGACCATTGAGATTAATGGTCGGTAAGCCAGGCACCGCAACCGTCCCGGAGGGAACGTTTCCGCCGCGGTGGGAAACCTCGAACCCGAATCCATAAATGATCTCATTGCGTTTCGCTTCATGTACCTTCACCAGCCCCGTCTCTTCTGTCTGATCGGTGATCGGCCTGCGCGGTCCCACGCTCGACCAGTCGAAGATGTTCAGGTCGTAGAGCCGAGTTTCGGCTCCAAGCATCTGTACTTTCTTCATCGGAGCTTCCGGGGGCAGTTGCGCGGTCCTTTTCAGCAACGAAAGCCGAGTGTGCTTTTGACCAAGGTACACAATCTCTCCCACGCTAACGAGTTGGTGTTCTGCAATTGTGTATGTAACGTCAACATGATGAGGGTCGTCAGGATGGCGGGTTACGCTGGCCTTCACTTCTGCATTGGGATAGCCGCGGTTCAGATAAGTGGCCGAAATGCGGTTGCGGTCTTCCGTCATGCGCCGCGGAGAGAAGGGCGCACCTGGGCGTAGCTCGAACCCTTTCGGAGCCGTCAAATCGTCGCGGGACACAGCATCGTTTCCTTGGATGTCCACATCGTCGACCAGGGTAAGCGGGCCTTCCTCGATTTCGAACGCCACCTCGAGTTTGGGTTTGTGGTCGATTACCCGCGATGTGATCTTTACATCTTCATATCCTTTGTCGCGATAGATGGCCTCCAGGTTCGCAACGCTTTGCTTCATCAGTTTCTGGCTGACACTGCCGTGGTTCCAGAAGTGAGCTTTCTTGACCATGACATGATCCTGCAACTCAGCGGTTGAGACCTGATTGTTTCCATGAAAGAGGATGCCGCTGACCTTGTGTTTTACTCCACGGTCGATTTCATAAACGACTTCGACCTGATCCGGCTGGCGTGTGACGTTGATCTTTACCGCGGCGTCGAAATAACCCTTCTTCTGAAAATAATCGACCAGATTCTGCTGACCTTCTTCCACCAGTTCCCGGTCGATACTTCTTTCCGAATAGATAGGAATCAGTTTTTTCATTTGGCGTGCCGAGAGGAATGGCAGCCAGCTGAGTTTGGCGCCCATGGTGCGCACTTTAATCACCGGACCGAGCTTTACCTTGAATGAGACGTCAACGCGGTTACTTTCTGCGTCGAAGCGTGGTGGATTCTGCTCCACGCTGCTGGCCAGCCGGTTTTGCTGCGAGAGCGTGCGCTTAATCAGGGTCAGAGCGGCTTTCAGGCGTTCCGCGGAATAGGGCTTGCCAGGCTTGAGCAAGCCGCCCGTCAGCCGGGCTCGAAGTGACCGAGTGGAATGCAAAAGGCGGGTGGCTTCGCTTGCGTCAGTCCCTTCAATTTCGACGGCTGCAATTTTTGCCTGTTTGCCCAGATTGGACGTGAAGATGACGTTGACTAACTGATGAGCATCGTCGATCTGAATATGGTAACGAGTGTTCGATTGAAAATAGCCGTTGCGCTTTAAGAAATCCTGAAGAGCCTGCTGTGCCGCAGCGACGCGAGCTGGGTCATAGGGATCTTCGTCAGCAAGGTCGGCGACTTGCTGCAATCGCGTGTACGAAAATGTTTTCTGTGCGCCCGGAAAATCTACGACTCCGATAAAGTAAGCCGGCTCGAGCAAGAAAGTTACCCGAACTCCCGTCAAGTCGGGGACAACATAGACCGTGACCTTAGGAAACGGTCCCGCGCGCTGCAGCGCCTGAATGCTGGCTTCTACTTTTTCTTGCGAGTAGGGCTCGCTCGCTCTCTGAACAGCGACCGGGCGAAATGGCTCCAGGTCCCGATGCGGGTTGCCGATCAGTTGGACCGAGCTTACGTTCTGTCCTTCATAAACGGATGACGGGCCTTGCACCGCGACCTGTGCCCACGAGAAAGTCGCAAAAAGGAAGAACATTGCTGACCAACGCATAATGCGGCGATTGATACGGTCGAGAGACTCTCAACCTGTGATCCTTTTCAATGTCGGCCGAATGCCAAAAGCCTCTAATCCAAGGAAGATTTTGATGCTTGACTCAGCCAAAGTGTTGGTTTCGGAGCCGCGGGAGACAAGATAGTTGTGTTCCGCATGGCGCCGCCTTGCTTACTTCACGTACTTTGGTCCTTGCGTCGTGTCCCAAGGATCATAGCGGAGCGAGAAACGGATTCGTTCCGCAATCGAAGGATGGCTGTAGGACCAGAATACTAGCAGCGGGTTGGGTGTGGGATAGTCGTAGCTTTTTTCACCGAGCTTTTGAAATGCCGAGGCGGCGACTCCACGATTGTTGGGAAACAGACCATGGGTCACTTCGAGTCCGTAGATATCGGCCTGGTGCTCGATGTGGCGGCTGAAGGCATTGCCAATCGGTTCGCCAATCAGAGTGAGCAGCGATAGGGCCAGCATCAGCACCGGAAGTGCCGCCAGGTCGTTGACGCCGCGAATGTGCCAGGCATAACCCCATCGCGCGAGCATTGTAAGCACCATCTTTCGTCCCAGCCAGAAGCCAAGCAGCATCATCCCCGCGAAAAACGCCATGCCTTTGTACACGTGGTTCAAAACGTAGTGCCCCATTTCGTGACCGAAGACGAAGAGTGTTTCGGGGACGGTCATATCGCGCGACGTGTTGTCCCATACAACCACTCGTTTCGTGGCTCCAAGACCGGTGACGTAAGCGTTGTAGGTAGTGACTTTCTCGCTGGCTTTCATCTCGAACATGCGGTCGCGTGGAATGCTGAGACCGCCGCGGTGGGTTACTTTTTCGATCTCGCTGACAAGCAGCGGCTGTGTCTTTTCCAGCGGTTCGAACTTGTTGAACATGGGATCAAGGACGACTGGTGCGACAAAGACGAGCAAAACGATGAAGGGGAGAGACACCAGCCAAAAGTAAAACCACCAGCGCTGCGGACTCTTACGGATGATCCTGAACAGCCCATAGACCGCCAAAATGGTGAGCACAAGCGAGACTGCTTCTGCCTTGCACCAATCTCCCGCCCATGAACCCCAGCCCTGCACGGAAAGTCCATAGGCGCGTGAGATGTGATGCTCGTACATGTCGATGGGCAGCGAAATCACCGCCACCAGAAGCATGAGTAGGGGTACAAAAATTACGTTTTGAACGAAACCGTTCCCGCTGGCACGCTCGGCGAGATTACGGAAGGCAGGCGCTACGCGCAGCTTCAACAGTACCCACAGAACGATAATTCCAAAGATCATGCCGAAGAGATAGAGTACGGTGCGCGTCTGGTAGAGCGCTTCGGCCTTGGCCATCTTATCCGGAGGCAGACTGTATTCCGTGACTTTGAGTTGCTGCGGGTGCTCGGCTGTTTGGGTTTGTGCGGATCCCGTCGCTTCCGCGGGTACTGTCTGCACGGGGGCGAAGGTCAGCCACAGAGCGAAGATTGCGCCGAGAGAAAGACCGGACGCGGTTATTTTCAATGAACCCTCCTTTTATTTTTCCGCGACTCGGATAATAAGTTTTCGGAGCTTTATAATCCAGCGGTTCGCACGGCGGGCAGGGGCGCTGTGCGCTAGCTGTTCGGTTTCAGGTCTCTCGGCAATCGGCATGAGCGAAAAACAGATGGAGAACGCGGTCGTCAGCCTCTTACCGGCGCAGAAGGGACATTTCCGTCTCGAGTCGGGACACCACGGCGAGATGTGGCTCGACCTCGAGTTGTTGTGTTTGCATCCGGGGCCGGTTCGCTGTTTTGCAGCGCAGATTGCCGCGCGTCTTGTGGCGCACAATGTCGAGGTCGTGTGCGGGCCTTTGATCGAAGGCGCGTTTGTAGCGCTGATGGTTGCCTTGGAGATGGGCGTACGCTTCGTCTATGCGGAGCGGTTGGCAGACGGGCGGCTGGATTCGCTCTACCCGGTACAGTACCGACTTCCCCACGCTCTTCGGAATGTCGTTCGGGGCAAGCGCGTGGCCATTGTCAATGACGTGATCAACGCTGGCTCGGCGATTGGCGGAACTCTCACCGACCTGAAGGCCTGCGGCGCAGAACCGACAGCAATCGGTGCGCTCGCCGTGCTGGGACAATTTGCCGCTAAGTTCGCGGCCGATCAAAAGCTCGCGTTGGAAGCAATTGCATTTCTTCCCAATGAGATTTGGACCCCGGCAGAATGCCCGCTGTGTGCTCGTGGGATTCCGGTAGTGGATCTTCTAGCTTCGGATGCGACGCACACTAACATACAAAAGCAGGTGTAGCATGAACATTTCGATTCGAACTGCAGCCACGGTGCTGCTGCTTACATCCTTCATGTCGGCACGAGACCGGTCAAACGCGCGCTCCATGGTAGTTACACGCTACGGCATTGTAGCGACGAGCCACGTGCAAGCGTCAGTGGCAGGCTCGCAGATTCTGGCGCGCGGCGGCTCTGCCGTGGATGCGGCGATTGCCGCGAATGCCGTGCTCGGCGTCACGGAACCTATGATGAACGGCATGGGCGGCGATCTATTTGCGATTTACTGGGAAGCGAAGACCGGCAAGTTGTACGGGTTGAACGCGAGCGGATGGGCACCGCGCGGGCTGACGATTGAGCACTTGAAGGCAAACGATGTTACCGCGATGCCTCCGAACGGCATTGACTCGGTTACTGTTCCCGGCGCGGTTGCCGGATGGCAAGTCTTGCATGAACGATTTGGGCGGATACCGTGGAAAGATCTTTTCAAGTCAGCGATTTTATATGCCGACGACGGCTATCCGGTTCCTGAAGTGATTGCGTCGTATTGGAATGACGCGGCTGGTTGGATCGCCAATGATGCGGAAGCCAGGCGCGTTTATTTGCCAGGGGGCAAGCCTCCGGCAGTTGGTCAAGTGTTTCAGAATCACGATCTCGCGAAAGCGTTGCGGCTGGTGGCGGAGAATGGCGCGGATGCGTTTTATAAGGGGGAGATTGCGCGCGCCATTGTGAACACGTCGCGAAGTCTTGGCGGAACCATGGCCGTGGACGACCTGGCAGAGTTTTCAGCGGAGTGGGTCGAGCCGGTTTCGACGACGTATCGGGACTGGACTATCTACGAACTTCCTCCTAACGGCCAGGGGATGGCGGCGCTCGAAATGCTGAACATTATGGAGACGACTCCGGCCTCGCCGGACGGGCCGCTGAGTGCCGTGGAGCTTCATAAAAAAATTGAAGCGATGAAGCTGGCCTACGCCGACTTGGAGCATTACAACGCCGATCCGCGATACGCGAAAATTCCGGTGAAGGGGATGCTCGCGAAAGAATATGCACGACAGCGCGCCAAGCTGATCGATCCGGCAAAGGCCAATTGCGAGGTTGCGGCAGGTGCGCCCCCCTTCAGCGACACGACGTATCTCTCTGTGGTCGATCGTGAGGGCAACATCGTTTCGTTGATTCAGAGCAATTATGAAGCGTTCGGCGCTGGCCTTGTGGTTCACGGCATGGGATTCGCACTGCAGGATCGCGGCGCGCTGTTCTCGCTCGATCCTGCCTCTCCGAATGCTCTTGCTCCGCGCAAGCGACCCTTTCACACTATCATCCCGGCTTTCATGGAGCGTGGTGAGCAACACATCGGTTTCGGAATCATGGGAGGAGCGAACCAGCCGCTGGCCCACGCGCAATTCGTTTCTAACGTGGCCGACTACGGCATGAACATCCAGGAGGCTTTGGAGAACGCCCGCTTCACGGTGAGTCCCGAACGCGGCTGCAACATTGTGATCGAATCGCGAGTTGCGCCGGAAGTACGCCAGAAACTTTCGACGATGGGTCACCGACTCGACGTGCGCAACGCCTACAGTACCGCAATGGGTCGCGGGCAGGCTGTCTTGCACGATTCGAAGACCCAGGTGAACTACGGAGCTTCCGACGCGCGTGCCGACGGCGCTGCCGTTCCGGAACAGTGAGCGGTTGAGGGGATGCGGGCGAATAAGTCATGACCGCAGAAGATTTCGCGCAATGAAAAAAATATTGGCGGGCCGCTCACCAAGCCGACGCATAAAGTAGGGATACCACTCCGTGCCAAAAGGAATGTAAATGCGCACCCTCCACCCGTTGCGTACCAGGCTCTGCTGCAGGTCGCGGCGGATACCGTAAAGCATCTGGAATTCGAACGAGTCGGGAGAAATCTTTTCTTGGATAGCGAATGCCTCGGCCTGTCGAATCATATTTTCATCGTGCGTGGCCAGGCCGTGATAAATACCACTCTTTAGCAAAACTTTTGTTAGCTTCACGTAGTTCGCATCAACCTCAGATTTCGCAGCGAAAGCGATTTCCGCGGGCTCTTTATAAGCGCCTTTGCACAGGCGAATGCGAATCCCCTCGGCCAGAAGTTTCTGGATATCGCTTTCGGACCGTTTCAGGTACGACTGAATCACCGTGCCGACGCAGTTCCTGTTCTCGGGCATGCGATGAAGTTCGTGAACGAAATCGAGAGTGCGCTGGGTGTAAGGCGAGCCTTCCATGTCAACGCGGACAAACCCTGGAGGGTTCAGGGATGCGGCTTTGGCGACTAATCCG
>Ga0307474_10003196_pt1 | contig 11830 bp, 11 predicted proteins | sample atmos_gasesECM1C_2_FD_203312 | JGI IMG/M metagenome (GOLD analysis project Ga0307474, IMG submission 203312) | Hardwood forest soil microbial communities from Morgan-Monroe State Forest, Indiana, United States - atmos_gasesECM1C_05 | ecosystem: Environmental > Terrestrial > Soil > Temperate... | reverse complement strand
AATGAGTGGAACCAAGACTAGCTTCGTCGCAAATTTCAGTTTCAGCGGAGATCAAGCATGAAAATAAATCTGGCTATTACCATCGTTGCACTTTCAACTCTCGCGGCCCTGGCCGGCTGCGCGGGCATGGTGGGGCGTACGAACTACTACACTCTCAACCTGCCTGCGCCGCCTGATCCGCCAGCCTCGGAAGACGCCCACACTTCGGTGGCGATCCGGGAATTCCGTGCGCCGGCCTACTTGAAGCAGGGAGCCATCGTGTACAAACCAGCTCCAGAACAAATCGGTTTCTATGCCTATCACCGTTGGGCGATTGATCCCTGTCAATTTGTCACCGACTCGATTATCGCTCGCCTTGGCGCTACAGGAACCTTTTCGCGCGTAAAGCATTACGACGGTCAGCCCGACGCTGACTACCTGGTCAGCGGACGATTGGAGAAGCTCGAGGAAATTGACTATGAGGGCGGTGTCAGGGTCGAGGTCGCAGTCTCCGCCCAGATGACCAAACTTGATACTGGCACGATTGTTTGGAGCAAAGCTGTTTCGGAAGTCGGCGAGGTCAAACAACGCGACGTTCCTGCGGTGGTATCAGAAATGAGCAACACGATGGAACGAGCGATCGAGAAACTGCTCGCGCCGCTGCCCGGGGCCTTGCCCGTTGCGTCAACAGCAGCGACCAATCGAAATTAGCCATTCGAGGCACACATTTTCAAAAGCACGCCCTCAGACTCGCAACGTTCTCCGTTGTGAGATTACATTCACCAGCGTTAGCGCTCGATCCCAGACTGCTGAACATGGGCGAGATTTGGGGCGGCAAGCGCTTCATCTCTGCAGATGGACGGAAAAGATCGTCCGTCAGATGTGAACCGGAGTTTGGGGCAGGTTGCATGCTGGGAGAGCCGAGAGGTTAAGAGATGGCCAAGTCGGGGCAGACCCAAATATCTGCGAGCAGTGAAAATCTATACGCGACTAGAGAAGACTTCTGCAAGATTCTTGACGAGGATCTCGATCGTCTTTACCAGCTCTCTTTTCTACTTACCGGTGATCGACAGAACGCGGAAAACTGCTTCGTGGCCGGTGTTGAGGCCTGTGCTGATCAGAACCGGGTGTTCAGCGAGTGGGTTCGTGCCTGGACGATCCGCGTTATGGTGGAAAACGCAATTCGTGAACTAACGCCGCGACCGACTCGTTCGAACTCGTCCTCGCAGCCACCTCTTCGAACCCGGCAGTCAACCAGTCCAACCGGATACTTCGACGCCGACACTCTGCTAGGGCTTGCTGACTTTGATCGCTTTGTTTTCGTACTTCGCGTTCTGGAGCGATATCCGGAAAATGAGTGTGCTCTTCTTCTTGGCTCCTCGCGTTCCCAGGTTCGGGAAGCTTGCATTAGCGCCATCAAGAAGCTGGCCAGAATTGACTAGGTTTGTTCAGCGAGATGCACTGTCGATGGATGGACAGTGGCAATTTCACGCCACACCCAAACCCATCTCCGGTTGTGTAAGTGGCAGACATCCGGCTACTTAGGGGAGAACGAACATCGATTGCCACGGAAATAGGCGTGCAGTCCAACCGGTATGGGCAATCTCGCCGCGCGACGTAATTAATAGTTTCGCGGCACCTCATGACGCCTCGCCAAGGCGCGCCGTTCATTCGTTCTGATCGTAGATTTTCGTACAAGGAGACTCCATGACAACCGTCGCCCAGGCAGACACGATCAAAACCCTAACAACACACTACATTGATGGATTATTCGTTGAATCCCATGGCCGCGACGCCATGGACGTTATCAAACCGACCAACGGAAAAGTGATCGCCCGGGTCACGCTGGGTGATGAGGAAGACACGCGGCGCGCTATAGCCGTTGCCAAACGTGCATTCGCCGAATTCAGCCGGACAACGAAAGAAGAGCGCTCTCGTTACTTGCGTCAGTTACACGAGGCTGTCTCAGCCCGCATCGACGATCTGACAGACGTGATGATTGAGGAGTACGGAGGTGTCGCCCGGTTCGCCCGACTGATTGTGGAGTCGGGTGTCACCGCTTTCGCAGCGGCTGAAAAGGGACTTCAAGAGCTCCCGTTGAAACAGAGCTGGGGCAAGACGACGGTCACGCTGGAACCTGTCGGCGTTGCCGGCTTGATTACAGCTTGGAACGCGAACGCACTGTTCATTTGCCTCAAGCTGGCATCTGCCGTAGCAGCCGGTTGCACGGTCGTTATCAAGCCCAGCGAGATGAGTTCGCTGCAGACGCGGGTGATGGTTGAGGCTCTGAATGCAGCCGGGCTGCCAAATGGCGTTTACAACGTGGTCACGGGCCTCGGGACTACCGTCGGCGCTGAACTGGTTCGCAATCCGGATGTCGCGAAGATTTCGTTCACAGGATCGGTGGCCGTGGGTGAAACCATCATGCGGGATGGTGCGGCCAGCATGAAGAGAGTCACGCTTGAGTTGGGCGGAAAGTCACCGACAATTGTGCTGGATGACGCCGCGCTCGACAAGGCCATCCCGTCGGCACTTATCTTGGCGTTTTTGAATAGTGGTCAAGCTTGCGCCGCCGGTACGCGGCTTCTCGTGCCAAAGAGCCGGCTCGATGAGGTAAAGCGGGCGATCCAAGAAGGGATGCGTGCCTACACGGTGGGCGATCCGGCGGACCCCAGCATCATGGTCGGACCCATGGTGTCACAAAAACAGTATGAGCGGGTGGAGTCCTACATTCGCAAAGGCATTCAAGAAGGTGCTGATGTCCTAGTCGGCGGAGAAGGACGTCCGAAGGGCCTAGAAGCGGGTTATTTCGTGAAGCCTACGGTGTTCGTCAATGTGAAGAACGACATGACGATAGCCCAGGAGGAGATTTTCGGCCCCGTGCTCAGTGTGATCGCCTACGACTCCGAAGATGAAGCGATTCGCATTGCGAATGACTCGAAATACGGCCTTCACTCAGCCGTCATGGGAACTGACCTCGAGCGCGCACGTCGTGTAGCGTCTCAGCTGCGGGCCGGCCGCGTGGTGATCAATAACATGGCGGACGATCCGCAGGCACCGTGGGGTGGATTCAAATACTCCGGCATCGGCCGCGAATATGGCAAATATGGGATTGAGGCCTTCCTTGAGCCAAAGGCGATCCTTGAGTAATCCCAAACGCACAGCAACTGAGAGGACAAGTTCATGAGCAAAGAGGTCAGTATCTCTCTCAGCGAAGTCGCCGATCGACTGGCTATCCGCGAACTCGTTGAGTCCTACGCACACTGTGCTGATCGCCGCGATGCGAAAGGCCAGATGGCGCTCTTTACCACCAACACTCACTTCGTGGTGTACATGAACGCTAAAGACCCGAAGCCTTCACAGGAACTGAAGTCCCGTGAGGCGATGGCTCCAGTCTTCGCAGATCTGAACAAGTACGCCGCGACCATGCACTTGGTTGGGCAGACCACAATCCTTACGCTGGCCAACGACCGAGGCACAGGGGAAACCTACTGCATGCCCCATCACCTCACTGTCGACGGTAATAAGCGCCGGCTGATGATCGCGGCGCTCCGCTATTACGATACCTTCGTGAAGCAAGACGGTGCATGGCTGTTCGCGGAGCGCAAGCTGTACGTGGATTGGGTCGAAGAGCGCATTCTGTGATGACCGCGACGAATAAAGTGGGTTCCGGCGCATCGATGAGTGTTTCCTCCGTCGGCCAAAAGCGTCTCGTCATTGTGGGGGCGACTGGAATGGTCGGCGGATACGTCGTCCGCTACGCGCTCGATAGCCCCGCTGTCAAAAGCGTGACCTCGATTGGCCGCAAGAAACTGGACATCTTGCACCCTAAGCTGAAAGAGGTTTTGCATCAAGACTTCGCGGACTGTTCAGCGCTCACGGATGCACTTTCGGGCCAAGACGCGGCGGTGTATTGCCTGGGGACGTACACCGGTTCGGTGTCAGACGCGGAACTTCGCACCATAACCGCCGGCTACACGATCGAGTTCGCGCGAGTTCTCCGTAACAGCAGTGCGAACGCCGCTTTTTCGTTCTTGAGTGGGAATGGTGCTGACCCGACAGGACGAAGCCGGCTTGCCTTCGCACGCTACAAAGGAGAGGCCGAGAAGGCATTACTCGCGGCCGGGTTTTCGCGCGTTTATCTTTTCCGCCCGTCATACATCTACCCGGTGCGACCCCGAAAGGAACCGAGCTTCAGCTACCGACTGTTGCGGGCGGCGTATCCGGTGTTTCGAGTGCTGTTGCCGAACCAGGTAATTCGAGCCGACGACTTGGCCTGGGCGATGGTGAATGTTGTGGTTAGACACACTGAGAAGGGCCAAGAATTTGTGATCGGAGATTTGGTCTTGGAAAATCGTGAGATCCGATCCTTGGTCAAGTCGCGAGTCGTTAAAGAGCGAGGCAATAAATGAAGAAAGTCGTGATAATCGGCGCAGGTTTTGCAGGGCTCGCGGCCGCAAAGGCGCTTAGACGTGCAAGAGCCGATGTTTTGGTGATTGATCGAACGAATCACAACCTCTTTCAGCCTCTGCTCTATCAGGTGGCGACAACGGTGCTATCGCCGGCGCAGATCGCATCTCCCATCCGGGGACTCTTGAAAAATCAGCGAAACACAACCGTATTTCTTGGCGAAGTGAACGGAATCAATAAAGACGCCAAGTTCGTCTACGCTCGTAGTGAGAACCATCAAGATGTTGCGCACCCGTATGACAGTTTGGTGATTGCGACAGGGGTTACCCATAGCTATTTTGGGCACGATGAGTTTGCAGAGTTTGCGCCTGGTCTGAAGGGACTCGCTGACGCGGTCCACATACGCAATAAGGTTTTGAGAGCGTTCGAACAAGCAGAGGCGGAGGATGATCCGACCCAGCGTCAGGATTTTCTGACCTTTGTTTTAGTCGGAGCCGGTCCAACTGGCGTAGAACTCGCCTCATCGCTAGCAGTCCTTGTACGAACCAGTTTGAAAGCAGAATTTCGACGAATCAACCTAGCGGCGACACGCATTGTGCTGGTAGACATGGCGCCGCGACTGTTAAGAACTTTCGCTTCGGAACTTTCGGAGGCGGCCAAGCGCCGGTTGGAAAACCTTGGCGTAGAAGTGCGGTTGGGGCATAGCGTTGACCGGATTGACGCGGATGGTGTGGTCATCGGAGGAGAGCGAATCGCGAGCAAGGTGGTGATCTGGACTGCGGGAGTAGCCCCGTCGGCAGCAGGTAAATGGCTGAACGTGGACACCGACCGCGCCGGCCGCGTCCGTATTCAAAACGATCTCACCGTTCCCGGCCATCCAGAGATTTATGTAATTGGAGACACTGCTTCGCTCGAACAAGACGGTAAGCCGCTACCGGGCATGGCTCAAGTGGCGATTCAACAAGGTCGCTACGTAGGTCGGCACATCGCTCAAGGTTTGCTTGCTAAGCCCTCCCCCAAACCGTTCCGATACTTCGATAAAGGAAATATGGCTGTTATCGGAGCTGGTTTCGCAATACTTCAAGCAGGTAGAGTCCGGCTCAGTGGGATATCAGCGTGGCTCGCGTGGGCAGGCATTCATCTTCAGTTTCTCTCAACTACGAGTCTGCGTCTCAGCGTTCTCTTGCAATGGATCTGGAGTTTCTTGACTGGCCAGACGGGGGTCCGGTTGATCGTGAATCATATTCCTCTTTCCAAACCGAATAGGGGTAGAGAACGGCTATTCACTAGCGACGGTCGACCTGAGGATTGGCCGAGGTCCAGCCGTAGTTATCTCCGGTAGTTTCTCAGTTTCGATTTTGGACCCATGAAATAAGCCGGCAGACGAACTTGGACCCGCCTTGCTTCTCCTTTTATTCGCCACATCCCGCAAGTCTAACTCAACTCGAGTCGGGCTTCAATATTCAATTCTTGGAGATTCAAATTTTGAGATGTCCTGAAGGCATCGAGTATTCACGTCATCGCGCTGTCCCTCCCCGGCATCAATGCCGAGGCTTTTTGCCCTGGATTGGTAAATGGAAGACGGTTCCGTGGCTCTACTCTGATCTAAGAATCGAGCATGATCCATGTTGGCGCATGGTCGCTCGCGTTTTCCAGCCCACGCGCCCATCGGTCAACACCGCCGTCCACGAGCCGGACGGACAAATTCGGTGAGAGCAGAAAGTGATCGAGTCGCATGCCTTTGTCCTTCTGCCACCGTTCAAATTTGTAATCCCAGAATGTCCAGAGCGGCCCGTCCGGATGTAGCTTCCGAATGGCGTCGGTCCAGCCTTGAGCCAGCAAACGCGCAAAGGCCTGTCGGCTCTCGGGTTGGATCAACGCGTTGTTATCCAGTGATCGAGTCGGATAGATGTCCTGCGGAGTCGGCACGACGTTGTAGTCACCGGCTAGCACCACGGGGGCTCCGCTCTGCATGAGTTCGGCGGCGTGGGAAATGAGGCGCTCAAACCAGGCCAACTTGTATTTGAATTTCGGTCCAGGCTGCGGATTCCCATTGGGGAGGTAGATGGAAGTGACCAGGATTCCCTGAACCGCCGCTTCAATGTAGCGAGCTTGATGATCTTCAGAATTTCCCGGCAAACTTGTGCGAGTCAGCACGGGAACCTGGTTTCGCGCGAGAATGGCCACACCGTTCCAAGAGCGCTCGCCTTGCCAGACTGCTTCGTAACCGAGAGTCCGAAGGGCATTCACGGGAAAGGCTTCCTGCTCTGCCTTGAGCTCTTGGAGGCTAACCACGTCCGGTTCAGCTTTCGCTAACCAAGCCAAGAGGTTGTCGAGCCGTTTATTGATGTTGTTAATGTTGAAGGTGGCGACTCTCACCAAGTCCCTTTCTGTCCCTGTGCTTTCTGGGTGTCCCCCCAAAGAAACAAACGAGTTCTTTGTTCGGCCTGGTATTATTTTACCGGCGGAAAGAAATGAAAAAACCGAAACCAAAACGCTAGCCTAGTCCAACGGGGAAGCCGGGGTGGAGCGCTCATGAGCGCTCATTCAAGGAAGGCTGTCGTGGATCTTTTGCGGAACTCCGGCGGCTACGGCGCGGCAATCCCCGGTAACCGTCCGAGCCATTCGTTTTCGGGCGCTGAACAGCGCTACACACCCCGCAATGTATATTGTGTGTTCATCGAAATGTGACTTGAGCCCTGCCTCAAGATCAGACTGCCGGTCTGACAAATTGCTGAAAATTCCTTTCGCGTTGTAAATCTTCATGAGTTGTCTGGCCAGCAGGTTGTGCCGCACGCCTTCGCCCAGGATCGTAGAACCGAATATTACCCCGCCATCACTTAACAAAGGCTTCACGTACTCAAATACGATGCTCTTGCTCGCCAAATTACCAGGGAGGCAGTGCAAGAGATAGTTGAGCGAGATGGAATCAAATCCAGACATGCCGATATCGATGCGCCGAAGAGCGTTGCCCACATAGCAGGACGGATTGTAGCGACGCAGACGCTTTGCTGATTTTGCGAGGCTGTGAGGGTTTAGATCGAACAGTGCAATCTTCGGCGCGGTCGACGGGAACCGGCATCTATCGAGAAAGTAACCAGTTCCCACACCAATATCCAGATGCTTATCAGAGATATGCTGGTTGTAGAAATCCAGAAGCACATGCGAGCCACACTGCCAGACAAAAGAATTGGACAGCCCCAAGACCGCCAAATCATATAACGCCAAAACCAACGGCGTATAGACGGCGGCTCCTTTGCGAGTATCTCCGTCAGCTCCGTAGATGTTGGGTTCGTGGTTCATCTTCTCTGCCACGTGGCTTCTAGCTGCGACGAAGGCTTCGATACCCACCCGGCGAGTCGCTGCACAAAAGCCCTGCAAGGCCTACGAATAGATCCCAGGCGCCTCATGTCCAAGCTGCTGCACGTACTCAACGTACGACCCAGGATAAACAGTGGGATGGCGGTCTGTGCCGCTCTCACCGCCCAGTTCCAGCACACGTGAGCCGAGACCGCGAAGGAACATGCGGTCATGCGATACGAAGATCATGGTGCCTTCAAAATCCTTCAGAGCGTCCACCAGCATTTCCTTGGTCGCAAGATCCAGGTGATTGGTAGGTTCGTCGAGCACCAGGAAGTTCGGCGGGTTGTAGAGCATGCGTGCGATTGCCAGCCGCGATTTTTCTCCGCCGGAGAGTGCGCGGATCTTCTTGTCCACGTCTTCGCCGGAGAACTGGAATGCGCCCGCCAGGTTCCGCAACGACCCGAGACCGTCTTGGGGAAAATCCTGTTGCAACTGTTCGATGACGGTGAGATCGGGCTTGAGCACGTCCAGCGATTGTTGCGCGAAGTAGCCCATATACAGGCTGGCGCCGAGCCGGACGCTTCCGGCATCTGGAGCACTGGACCCGGCAATCATCTTGAGCAGCGTGGTCTTGCCCGCGCCGTTTCTTCCCATGACGGCCCAGCGTTCTCCGCGGCGGATGGTGAGGTCGAATCCTTCATAAATCACACGCGGGCCGTAACTCTTGTGCAGATTCTCAAGGACGGCCACCTGTTCGCCGGATCGCGGGGGGACACGAAACTCAAACTTCACCACCAGGCGTTTCTTTGGCAGCTCGATCTTCTCGATCTTATCCAAGGCCTTGATCCGGCTCTGCACCTGGGCCGCTTTGGCCGCGTGCGTCCTGAAACGATCAATGAAGCGTTGTTCTTTGGCGAGCATGGACTGCTGCCGGGCGAACGCTGCCTGCTGGTTGGCCTCTCGGACCGCCCGCTCGCGCTCGTAGAAGTCATAGTTGCCGGAGTAGGTGATGATCTCGCCGCTTTCGATCTCCGCGATCTTTGAGACCAGACGGTTCATGAACTCGCGGTCGTGTGAGGTCATGAGCAACGCGCCGGGAAATGACTTGAGAAACTGCTCCAGCCAGATGATGGATTCGATGTCGAGATGGTTCGTCGGTTCGTCCATCAGCAACACATCCGGCATTCCGAGTAGGACCCGTGCCAGCGCAACCCGCATTTTCCATCCGCCCGAGAGAGACCCCACGTCGCCGTCAATCTGATCGTCCTTGAATCCCAGACCGTGGAGAACTTCACGGGCTTGCGACTCGAGCGCGTAACCGCCTAAATGCTCGTACTCCTCCTGAACGTGACCGAAGCGATCAAGGATGCGGTCCATGTCATCCGCCTTGTCAGGGTCGGACATTTCCCGCTGCAAGGCTTCGAGTTCGTGGTGTAGATCGCCGACGCGTCCGCTACCTGCGATCGCTTCATCCAGGACCGAACGGCCCTGCATTTCCTCGACGTCCTGGCGAAAGTAGCCGATCGTCAACTTCTTGGGGACTGAGACCGCGCCCTCGTCGGGAGTTTCCTCGCCGACCACCATCCGGAACAGCGTTGTCTTGCCCGCCCCATTGGGACCGACCAGTCCGACTTTTTCGCCGGGATTCAACTGAAACGAAGCATCCACGAAGAGCAACTGCTTGCCATACTGCTTATTTATGTTTGAGAAAGAGATCATTTTGAAAGAGCAACTGGCATCACGCTGCCTCTTCCAGTGTAGCCCGGCCAGAAAATTGCCGGCCAACCCAAACCAACAAGGACACCGTTGAACCTAACGTCGCGTGCTCAATCCCCAGCTGGCACGTTGGATGTATAAAAGCGTTCAAGGGCAAAAATCAGCGAGGTCAAGGCCAGCCATTTGGTCCACAACTCCCACCCTGACGCTGTCGCCTGGGTGATCGAGACAGCCGCGCGCGTCGTCGAGTGAGCAGGCGGAGCGCCCCGAAATGAAGGGCAATTACGAGCACGTCGACGAGGTCACGACCGGATCAATTTGGATTGAAGTTGGTTTGGTCGCCCGTCGCAGAATGCTTTGAGTGATCGATCGACGCAGACATCATGTGCCGTCTGTGAAAAATGCCCGAAACTGACACATTTACTTAGACATTTTCGCAAAGATTTCCGGATAAGCGGTTTATTATCCGGGCGGGAACTGGCAGACGCAGCGGACTCAAAATCCTCTAGAAATCTCTTATCCCATCATGTGTAGTTGTAACGGGTTAGTAATGTCATTCGCCCCTATATGGAGGCGCTGTGTTAGGCCTGCGACAACGCCCCAGGTGAGATTCAAAGGGCCGCGGTAGGCAGAGAGCGTTCTCCCGCGCGTTGCCGTCGGCAAGATTCTACAGACACTGTCTGAAGAATCCATAAACCCCTATTGATCCGAAAAGCATAAACGCGAGTGCTCAATGGTTTGTACTCTAAAGACAGCTTGGCAGGTGTCATAAGTAGAATAGGCAATCATTTGTAACATATAGATAAATATATAGTTATACTATATAATGCATGAAATATTAGTAAAATATTTGACACTTTGAGATCATGAAGAGTAAAGTAACCGTGGAGGATCAGTGAAAATGCGGACGAGCACACTTGAGCAGTTGAGGCGACATCTCCGCCCTGGACGTGTGTACCGCAGGGAAGACCTCCTGCCTTGGTCCGAAAGTGTCGATCGACACCTCAAAAAACTCACTGTCGACGGGACCCTCCAGAAGCTCCGGACGGGCTTGTATTACAGCCCTCGTAAATTTGAATTTGGAGAGGCTCCCGCGGACGAGCACGAGCTGGTGAGAGCGTTCTTGAAGACCGACCGGTTTGTCCTGACCTCCCCGAATGCCTACAACCAGTTGGGACTTGGGACAACGCAGCTCTACAACAAACGAGTTGTCTACAATCAGAAACGGCATGGGACATTTGCGCTCGGCAATCGGATGGTCACCTTCGAGCGCCGCCTGAATGTTCCGAAGCAACTCTCTCCTGAGTTTCTGCTGGTTGATCTTGTTAATGAACTAGGCGACCTTGCAGAGGATCGGGACGCCGTTCTTTCTCGCGTTCGCGAAAAAGCCAAAGAGATGAACCCGAAAAAGCTTGCACGCGCGGTTTCTCTCTATGGCAAATACTCCACACAGAAAAACTTTCAGGAGATGTTGCAACATGCCTGACTCTTTTCTGCATGAGAGAAGCGATTTCAAGTCGCTTGTCGCGACCGTTGCCGATACCGAGAAGATCAATGATCCAGCCCTCGTGGAAAAAGACTACTGGATCATGCACGCCGTCTTTGGGCTCAAACAGCTTGGCTTAACCTTTGAGCTCAAGGGCGGCACTTCGCTTTCCAAGGCCTTTGGGATCATTCAGCGATTCTCTGAGACATCGACATTCGCATCGAACCCTTCGACGGATTTCAGGTCGATACCAATCCAAATCACGAGAGGCCAACGCACATTGAGTCGAGACGAGTCTTTTATGAAAAGCTGCGGGACAAGATCAAGATCCCAGGGATTACGACCGTCGAGAGGGACACAACCTACGACGACGAAACGCTGAGGAATGCCGGCCTCAGGTTAAGCTACGAAACCCATTTTGGTTCAATCGCTGGCCTCAAGGATGGAATTCTTCTGGAAGTTGGCTTCGATCAGACGGCTCCGAATCGAGCCGTCACAATCTCCTCTTGGGTCCTCCAGTTCGCCGATGCTAAGAAACTTCAATACGCGAACAACCGAGCCCTTGCCATCCCCTGCTATAACCCCGAATACACGTTCGTGGAAAAGGTCCAGGCTGTGGTTCGAAAATACGGCCAGTTCAAAGTGACGGGGAAACTCCCAACGAATTTCCTCAGACACTACTACGACATCCACCAACTTCTCGACGTGGAAGGGGTGCAGAAATTCATCGGGACCGCGGAATATTTGGAGCACAAGAAAAAGCGCTTCAAATCGTTGGATCACGACGTAGCAAAGAGTGGAGCGTTCACATCGAAGACGAGGATGTCCGCAAGCAATTCGAAGCGGAATATTCAAAGACCGCCTCACTCTACTATCGCGGACAAATTCCGTTCGGCACAATTCTCGCCCGCATCCAGCGAGCCCTCGCACGTCTGT
>Ga0307474_10003195_pt1 | contig 11831 bp, 5 predicted proteins | sample atmos_gasesECM1C_2_FD_203312 | JGI IMG/M metagenome (GOLD analysis project Ga0307474, IMG submission 203312) | Hardwood forest soil microbial communities from Morgan-Monroe State Forest, Indiana, United States - atmos_gasesECM1C_05 | ecosystem: Environmental > Terrestrial > Soil > Temperate... | reverse complement strand
TACTATTGATGTAATATTTATATAAGATTCATTTACAAATAATTCTGGTAAATTATAACCACCTAAGAAGAAAATGGCTGTAATAGTACTAAATAATACTATAGAACAATATTCAGCTAAGAAGAAAAATACAAATGGTACACTTGAATGTTCAGTGAAAAAACCAGCTACTAATTCTGATTCTGCTTCTTGTAAATCAAAAGGAGTTCTAGAAGTTTCTGCTAATATAGAAATAAAATAGAAAATAAATACAGGTAGTAAAGGTAAAATAAACCATACTGCTTGTTGACTTTCTATTATTGTTGTAAAATTAAATGATCCTGTTAATAATATTATTATTAATACTGCAGAACTTAATATTAATTCATAACTTATCATAGCTGCTGTGGATCTTAATGATCCTAAAAAAGCATATTTAGAATTAGCACTCCATCCCGCAAATAATATACCATATACACCTAAAGAAGATAAAGCTAAACTATATAATACTCCTAAAGAAAAATCTGAAATTGTTAATCCTTCTCCAAAAGGAATTATTCCCCAACCTAATAAACTAAATATTAATGATGATACTGGTGCTAAATAAAATAATACTTTATTAGATTGAGACGGTATTACTGTTTCTTTTAAAATTAATTTTAAAGCATCACTAAATGGTTGTAAAACTCCATAATAACCTACAGTATTTGGTCCAACTCTTCTTTGCATAGCTGCTAATTGTTTTCTTTCTATAATTGTCATGAAAGCTACAGATAATAATACTGGTAATATTATTATTAATACATCCATTAAATTTATTAATATATCTAATATATTTAATATTAAATTATTATTTATCATTAGTATTTATTATATTTTATTATTCATAAATTTAACTTAATAATTAATTATTTTATTAAAAATGAATAAGTTAATACTTTATATTTGATAACTTTCAATGAAGATTTTAAATTATTAAATATTTTTTATTTGCCCTTTATACCTACCCCTTATGTCTATAGCAATGTATTATCTAAAGGTTAGACATAGGATAGTTGAGTGTAGCTCAGGACATCTGATTAGAGTAAAGCAAGTGCACAGACTGACTTATTAATTATTAAAATTTTATATTATAAAATAATACACTATAACTATATTGTTTATGCCCCAGCTTTCTACTACAAATGGACACTTAGACACCCACACTAATACACCCACCTAGTGAGTAGTATAGTATAATAGTTGAGTGTAGCTCAGGACATCTGATTAGAGTAAAGCAAGTGCACAGACTGACTTATTAATTATTACTTAATTCAGACAATGGTCAGCTAAACAGAATAATATATAAATATTAGAAATATTTATCTAAATAAAATTAATTATATTAATTATACTATTAATTTTAATTGCTAAAATTTAAATTGTTTTAGTTAAGCAAGGTAGGTGCTATGGATCAAGAGTGGCTGTATGAAATAAATATATAAAATATATAGTTATTAGCCGAAAAAAGGAATTGAACCTTTGTTATACCGTCATGAATGGTATGTTTTAACCTATTAAACTATTTCAGCTTTTATTTGATTTTATCAATTTGCTCTTTATTACTTTTACAAGGATGAGTTATAATATTTTATAAAATTTATTATTTATTTTATTATTTTAAATTAATTTAGGTAGAGGTGGTAAACATAGAATTGCTAATTATTAAATAATAAAGGGGGATAATTAAGCATAAAATTATATTATTAAATTAATTATTATCGGTAGCAAGATCCATTAAAGTATTTTCAATTAATCCAATAACTGGTATAACAATTAAGAAGAATGAAAAATAGAATGCTGTTGCTATTTGTCCAATTTCAACATAAGGTGTATTAGGGTGTTGAGATCCTATCCACATTAAAATAAAGAAATCAACTACAAAGAACCAAAATGCTAATTTCATAGCAGGTCTAAATTGGCAACCTCTAATTCTAGATACATCAGTTAAAGGTAAAACTAATAAAATAAATAATGAACCAAACATAGCTAGAACACCTAATAATTTATTAGGAATAGATCTTAATATAGCATAATAAGGTAATAGATACCATTCAGGTACAATTGAAGGAGGAGTTTGCATAGGATTAGCAGGAATATAATTATCACTATGTCCTAATAAATTAGGATAATAAAATATTATAATAGATAATACTAATAAAAATAAAAATATAGTTACTAAATCTTTAAAAATAAAGTAAGGATGGAAAGCTAATCTATCAGTATTAGCAGTTATTCCATTAGGATTATTTGATCCATGTATATGTAAAGCAATTAAATGAGCTACTACTAAAGCAGCTAATAAGAAAGGTAATAAAAAGTGTAAAGAAAAGAATCTATTTAAAGTTGCATTACTTACACTAAATCCTCCCCAAATTAATTCTACTATATCATGACCAAATATTGGTATAGCACTTAATAAATTAGTAATAACAGTCGCACCCCATAAACTCATTTGTCCATAAGGTAAAACATAACCTAAAAATCCTATAGCTATCATTAATACTAATATTATTACTCCTATTGACCATAATAATACTCTAGGTGATCTATATGATCCATAATATAATCCTCTTCCTATATGGGCATATACAAAAATAAAGAAGAATGAAGCCACATTAGCATGGCAATATCTAATAATATAACCTGCATTAACATCTCTCATTATATGTTCTACTGATGAAAATGCAAAATCTACATGAGGTTGATAATGCATTGCTAAAAAACTTCCTGTTAATATTTGTATTACTAAACACATTCCTAATAATGAACCAAAATTCCATAAATAAGATATATTAGCTGGTTCAGGTGAATCTATTAAATAAGAATTAAATAATCTAAGTAAAACATGTGATTTTAATAATCTCATTTTATTTTTATTTTTTATAAAATTTAACATTACTATTTTAATTTAAAATAAAATAATGAATAATTTATTTTTAAATTGTTCTTATTTATTTTCAAATAAAGTAAAAAACATTTAATTTAAGGCTTTATATATTAATTTTAGAATTTATTAATGAAAATTAAGATAAAAATTAATATTTTATATTAAGTTAATTTATTATTTAACTTATATTTATTATACATTATTATTATTATTTTTTAATGTATTTTTATTTTTGTTTTATTTAAATTAGTTATACTAATCCACCTACTTATCTAGGTGGGTGAGTATTACACTATAACTATTTTATATTTTTATAACCTTATTCTAGACTTATTTCCGGCTCTGATCTTGCCTATTATGTTGCCTTTAATTAATCTTTGCTGTTGAACAAAGTTCAATTATATTAACAGAAGACACTAGTATAATAAGCTAATCTTTTAGCTCTTTATACACACACCTAGCTAACTGGCTAGGTGTTACTCTTTCTATTTAAATAAAATCAAACAGTGAATAATCTTTGGCTAAGTTTAGCCTAATCAGGTGAAGTATCACCATACTTATCTTTAAAGATAAGCATGGTCCACAACAACACATCTACCAGTTGAGACTAACTCAGGACTGGTGACGGGTGCGAAGCTATCTTTATAAAGCCTTTATTTTTAAACTACACTTAGGTAGTGTAAAGCACCGCTCACTCTTAAATTTAAATTTAAGCCCAAGAAGATTTGAACTTCTACAGATTCCTCATCAAGAAATTATTCTACCTTTAAATTATAGGCTTTATTTAACCTACCACCACTTAATACTGACATCTACCAGTTGAGACAAACTCAGGACTGATGATTGGTGATCAGTGAGACCTAGCTTGCTTTAAAGTTAATATTCATAAATTAAATTATAGCACTGATCTTGCCACTACACTACTTATCCAAACCTTTGTCTGAAAATAAAAGGCTAAATAAAATAATGTTTTACTACACTCACCATTTCACCTAAATAGGTGAAATGGTGGCTACTATACTAAGACACTAAAGTGTCTTAGTATCTAAGTGTAGAGTTATTTAGGTAAATAGAGCTCTGATTCTACTCTTAGCCTATGTTTATAAGCATGTAATAATTAATGCAACAACTCTTAAGCACTAGGCTTAATCTTTGGTCAACTAAATATTATTAGATGGTGCTGGCACATATTAAATAATATTTTTTATTAAAAATATTCATTTAATGAATCTTATCTTGCTTGTTCTGAGTTAATCTTTAACTCACCACTCATTCACCCACTTACGAACCAGTAATCAAAGGTTAGGTGTAAGATGTGAAAATAAAATTAATTAGTATAACTAATTTAAATAAAACAAAAATAAATGTAGTTTTGTTATCCTAATCTTTAGTTAAAGATTAGGTGAGTATAGTTTAGATTTGAGATTGCCTGATTTATTTTAATTCTGGTTCACACACTACATTTAGACATTTAGATACTCATGTGTAGTAGTGTAAAAAAAAACAAAAATTTTTTTCTTAAATATAATAATAAATACTAGATTATATTTATTACTAATTGCTTCTTTTATTCCTTTTTATAATAAATAAATTATATTTATTTTTAAAACTTCACTTTGAGCTAAACTTAATTAAAAAACAAAATATCTCTAAATATGCCAAACTGTCCTATATTTGCAATAAGCAAGCTTAGGTAAGGCTAAATCCAGACACTATCAACCACCTTACACCAAAGGTGTAAGGTGGCTACACTAAGACACTTAGATACTCATGTGTAGCCACCTGCTCATTGCAAATGGGTGAGTAATAATATAATTTATATATTGTGTGAACTGGAGGTCATACTTTATATTAATTATATTATGGAAGGTGCTAGAAAAAAAAAAAAATTAACAATTATTAACATCAAGTCTATTTGATAAATTAGTAATGCTAAACTAAATACTTCACAGTATATTCATTTGCATCCTATTTAGAAATGATCTATTTCTTATAAATTAGTTACCTTACTTAGTATAAACGAGGTAAGGTAACTTAGAATACCTAAAATCTAAAATAGATTAAGGTATTCTATAGATAGTATCCAGAGGTTAGATTCTTGCTTTATATACATTCAGCGCTTATCTATTATGTTTGTGGCTACCCAACTATGCTTACTGATTTTATTAAATATAAAAACTTCAACAATTGGTACACTAGAGAAACACAGCCTATTGATCCTTTCGTACTAGAAGGTCTGCCTCTTTTTACTATTTATTCCTCCAGAAGATAGGGACCATACTGACTCACGTCGTATTAAACCCAACTCACGTACCCTTTTAATCGGCGAACAGCCGAACCCTTCCCAGCTTCTTCTCCGGGAGGATAGGATGAGTCGACATCGAGGTGCCAAACAGCCGGGACAATGTGTACTCTCGCCGGCTATCAGCCTGTTATCCCTAGCGTAACTTTTATCGATTGATCCCCGTCTATTCCATAATATAGCGAGGGGTCACTAAGCCCTACTTACGTATCTGTGCGACTTCTAAGTCTTTCAGTTAGGCATGCTTTCCGCCTTTATACTCTGCATAACCGTTCACTGGTTAATTGATTTCCATTCAATTTCTAGCTATACCTTTTGAAAAATAAAAAATATAATATATATTAAAAATTTGTTTAAAATTTTATTTTCTGTCAGGATATTATTTTATTAAAATAATATTTATTATTGTAATTTTATATAAATATTTGGATGTACTTTGCTACTTTATTAAAGACGACCGCCCCAGTCAAACTGCCAATTAGTCAACTATCCCTTTAATTATAAATTATAAGGTAAACATAGACCCAACCCTGTTTTAAGGCTTCCAAATCCTAAGATTTACTATCGACAATCCTAATTTCTATTAACTAAGGTTGTTGTAGATCAATGTGATAACTAACTACAGTAAAGCTGCATAGGGTCTTCCCGTCCACCTGGAGGCAATCCGCATCTGCACGGATAATTCAATTTCACTGAGCAAGTTGTAGAGACAGTGAGACCATCGTTACACTATTGATACCAGACCACATTTAATGGCCAATTGATTTTGCTACCTTAGGATCCTCATAGTTAAGACCGCTATTAACCAGACTTTCAATTAGTAACAGTTTCCCATTACCTCTTTTATGTTAATGGCATTGGGCAAATTTCATCCAGAATACTATGACTTTCATCATTGCTCTGAATTGTGTTTTTAGTAAACAGTCGTGGCCTCCGATTTTGTGACACCACCATATGTAAATAAAATACATAAGTGGTTCCTCTTATTGTCAAACTTATGAGGAAAACTTGCCGAGTTCCTTAACAACTTTTAGCTCTACGCCTTAGTATTCTCTACTTACGAACCTGTGTCGGTTTAGGGTACGGTAGTTAAATTAATTAATTAAATATTACTTTATTTTCCTGGTCCACTTATTAAAATAATTAGGACTTTCAGTAATTTACTCATCAGTCAAAACTTTGGTTTTGTACCTTAGAGGCCGCATTAACATGAGACGGTTTAACCTTTTCTCATAACCCTTTCGTATTCGGCGAGAAGTATTATAACTTCTTTTTACGTTACTCATGTCAGCATTATCTCTTCAGTTACCTTAAAACAATGAAACACTGTTCTATCATCAGTATTACTGAATGTTCTACTACCTAGATTAAGAATAAATATTAATAAATTCTTAATCAACACGATATCGGTTGATTATTTAGACCCGTTAAATCTTAGGCGCTACAATCTTATTCATCATTATATATTTATATTAAATATTTTATGATTGAAGGCTGCTACGTTGTTACAACGATCATTAAAAGATAGCGACTACCAGGCTCACTTTACAGCTGCATTCAATTTGTTACTTCCTTAATTTCACTTAATAATCATTCGGGACCTTGATTTCGTGTTCTCGGCTGTTTCCGTCTTGACTACCCAACTTAGCATGAGCAGTCTGAATATCTATCATCAATTTATGTACTTCCGAGATTCGCTTCCATTGGTAAGATTTTCTAGATCCCCGCAACCTAAACGCCTTTTAATTATTTAATTAAAATTTGTTGGGAATTGCCGTGCTGTACCTCCATAAATTTAAAATAGATGTCATACTTACATATGTTTCGTAGAAAACCAGCTAGCACAAGGTCAGATTGGCATTTCACCGCTTTCCAAAACTCTTCGGAGAATTATGCAACATTCACCCGTTCGATCCATTATAATCTGGTCTTGGAAAGATCACCTTGCTTCGGGTCTAATAGAAGTAACTTATCCATCACTATTTCCTAGGCAATATTAGCTTATTTTGTAAGGTAATATCTTATTTTTATAATAATATAAAAATTCTTAATTTATTTAATTAAGCTAGTCAGTCCAGTCGCTTTCGCTAAGGCTTTTAACCTTGCTACTTCTATTAACTTGCTGACCCATTATGCAAAAGGTACGCCGTCATTTTATTTTTAAAAACTTCGACTGCTTATAGGGTTACTAATTCAAGTCTATTTCACTATGTTAATACAATACTTTTTCAAACTTTCCTTTACAGTACTTTTCGCTATCGCTAAATTTATTATACTTAGCCTTAGAGGATGGTTCCCCTTTATTCCAACAAGTTTTCTCTCATTGTACTTTTTATTTAGTTTAATTATAAATTTACAGGACTTTCACCTTTTTTAGTTACCTTTAGAATATTTTTTAACTTTCCTATTGATAGATTTTCAATTTATTAATTTTACTAGGCTAATCCGATTTCACTCACCATTACTTTCGGAGTCTCGGTTGATTTCCTTTCCTTTCCTTACTAGAATGATTTGCTTCAGGAAGTTTTTATATAAAGGTTTCCCTTAGGATCGCCACATTATTTTATATTTGTGGCTTTTGGTTTACACCTCCTTTTAAATAAATTTGCTAGTTATCCTTAATAACCCCTTTAAATTACTTTGATGTTATTACTATATTGTCATCGATACTTTTATATATCGATTTTTATTATTAAATAATATTAGTTAACAAAGTAATGACTAACGAATTATATAAAACTTATATCTATAAAATTTAATCTGATATATTTGCTAGTTATTAGCATTTTAGTATAAATTACCCACCCACTATCTATTCACTGCCTTAGGCATTAAGATAGACAACCTCCTCATTAAAGGTTATGAATTTGAAATTATTAGAGGATATCAATTTGATAAAGGTGATATTTTTAGTGCTTATGTTAATAAAATGTACGCTCTAAGAATGGATTATCCTAAAGGACATCCTATGAATCTAATTGCTAAATTATTAATGAATAGTCTATATGGTAAATTTGGTATGAAACAAGAAAGAACTATTACTGAAATATTTAATCTTTCTAATGATTCTGAAAAAGAATTATTTAGTCAAATGCTAGATAATTTCGGTTCTAGTGTAATTGATTTTGTGGAAATTGATAATCATGTAGTTACCATTAGAAAAAATCTATTAAATTTTACTAATAGCTCTGAAGATAATGATTTATATCACAGTTTAGATGTGAATGTTGCTATTGCTTCAGCCATTACGGCTGGAGGTAGAATGTGGATGTCTGCTATTAGAAAACTAGGAATTCTTATTTATTACTCTGATACGGACAGTTATGTAACCAATAAACCTTTACCTAAAGAATTAATTGGAGATAATTTAGGACAATTTAAATTAGAACATACAATTAAAAAAGCTGTATTTTTAGCTCCTAAAGTTTATGCATTGGTAACAACCGATAATGAATTAATTATAAAATGTAAAGGTGTAACTCAAAATCATATTAAAGAATTAAAATTTAATGATATAGAAAATTTATTAATTAAAGATTCATCATTAGAGTTTACACAAGATAAATGGTTTAAAAATGTTATTGAGGGTACTATTTCTCCTATTCAATTAGCTTATACTTTAAAAGCTACTTATAACAAAAGAAATGCTGTATATACTAATATTGATAATAAAAAAATCTTTACTGATACTAATCCTGTTAATTATGAAGATATAATTAATAATGATTAATTAAAATTCGTTACTATATAAAATATTATCCCCTAGTTGATTAGATATTAATCATTATAATGAAGAATGGATAGGGTGGGTGTCTTATTCATTTAAGACTTGGGTAAGTTAAATTATAATTTATAATTCTTCATTAGTTTAAGAAAATCCATTAATCATTATTATTTACTAAAATGTCAGTGTTCTAGTAAATTATAATTTTGATCTAAGGTACAGCTATATGTTATATAGCAAATTTAGTATATTTAATTAAATGATAAATACAATTATTACTAATATTTTTTATACGTTTATCGTGTTTACACTTATTAATTTATTAATTAGGTGTTATAATATTTATGTAAATAGAAGAGATAATTTTATTGTTGGTCATTCTGTACAAAGAATTCAAGATTACAATAAAATTACTCACTATTTATATTTTAATAATCTTAATAGATTTTATCTCTATAATACTAATATTATTAATTTTATTATTAAAGAAGTTAATAAATATTTAAAAAAATATTATAGCCAACCTAATAATGGGGGTAATAATATTAAATTATGTATACTTGTCTTTGAATATAATTATAAAAATAATACTTATTCATTAATCTCTAATATTAATGAAATAAATTATAATCCTTATTCTAAAGAAAATATTAACATTAATATTAATAAATTTATTGTAAAAGGCAATAAAGGAATATTAGTTATTATTAAAGAAATATAATCTTTATGTGGAGAGTCCTAAAATGCTTTGTTATCCCCTTTATTTTAAAGTATATATTAAGGGTTATAGAGTTAAGAGGGAATTGAACCCTAAATATCCGTGCTATGCAAAAGCACAAGGGAGATAGATTTTGCAGATCTACTACAGAACCATCTGTATACTTAACCCTTATTAACTTATTCAAATCTAAACTTTATCTAATAAGTTGATTTGATCTGCGATTAGGGGGTAAATAATAATTAAAATAATTATAAAAATATATGTCCCATAGTGACAGTTATACTAAATGAACCTCTTTTATTTTTATGAGTAAATCTAGCATTATCTACAAAATTAGCTTTACCTCTAGCTAAAGTACCTCTTTGTATAGTTTTAACTGTTAATCTAGGTATAACTCTTTGTGTTAATAATCTTCCAGCTACTCTGATTTTTAATCCAGATAAATAAGAAGGTATAATAGAAGATTTATTATTAAATTTATTAGTTTTTTTAATTTTAGCAATAGTAAATAATTTTTTAATAATAAATCTAAATTTAACAATATTACTAATTAAACCAATCATATTAGATAAAATATTACTATCATAATAAGGATAATGTAATCTATCTAATTCTAATTCTACTGGTTTTTTATATATTTTACTTAAATTTAAACATAAAGATTTTAATTTATCATTATTAATATTTAATAATTTATTATTAGAATAAAATTTATTTAAATAATAAAATAATTGAATTACAATTTTATTAGGAGTAATAATAATAATAGGTTTACTTATTAAACTAGACATTGATAAAAATGTAGATTCTAATAATGTAAATACATTTTTATTTATTACTACACTACTATTTTGTATTCCTTTTTTATTAAATTGATATACTATATTTTGATATTTAATTATAGAATTTTTATATTGAGCTGAAGAAATAGAATTTATATATTTATATATTTTTATTTCTTTTTTGACTTCTGATTTATTATTTATTAATTTTATAGTATTTTTATTTATTTGTATATTATTTTCTACTTCACAGTTTTCTAATTTGATTGTACCAGAATCACCATTATTGTTAAGTGTTGAAAATATAGTATTTATTTTAGTTTTAGGTTCTAATAAACTAAAATTATTATTTGTATTTTTATTTAAATATAAATATAAAAAATTATCATATAATTTTACCCTTAAGATATTTTTATTAAAGATATTTTTATATGATAATAATTTTGTATTTTCTACTGGATTTATATTATTTTCAGTAAATAAATTAATTACATTTCCATATTTGGGTAATAAATTTGATTTTATTTTTATTATTTTTTTTTTTTGTTTAATATTATAATTTTTTCCTAGTGCTCTAAACTTGCAATGTTAATAGACTAGATTTAAATTATTTGTAAATTTAATAATATACAAAATAATTTCTAATTGTTAGCCGATCCCTTATTCTACTTTTAGCTCCTTATACCTTATTTAAATATAGAATGAGCAGAAGATTAGTTAAATTAAGGTAGAGCAGGATTATAAAAATACAAAGGCTAAATATTTCTCAATAAAAATTATTTAGCTATTTAATATTTCATATATAAAATCGTACTAGTCTATGACTTTAGTCGATTACTATAATTATTATTATAGAGTTATAGTGTAAATATATGTTTAATATAATTTATATAAATATTAAATATTAGCAGATATTATTTTTTAATATTCTTTCTATATACTAATCTACCCTTTTATTTTTGTTTTGATTATTATTTTAATTTTAAACCTCTGTCCTCTTGCCTAGATTAGAAAGCTGGCCGGCTCCCTTTGCGGAGCAGAAGGTATAAAATATTAGGTTGTCTAATATTTTATAAAATCAGAAAAGGGGTTAAGAAGCTAAGGCGACCTAGATTTTCTAGGTCTTTAGGTGTAAATCGTCACCAGTCTTAGTTGCGGTAACTGTAAGATGTGTAATGGGGATAAACATTTTAATTAAAAATGAATAAAATAATTAAGATTGTACAGGTAACATTTTAAATGCGTGGAATGGAATAGGACTTTTTAATGACCATTCTAATGTATGAACATTTTGTGTATCACCATTAAATAGAACAGATGAAGTAAAGAATGAAGGAACAGCCCAAGGGTTATTTGAAACTTCTTTACCATTAGCGAATAGATCATAAATAATA
>Ga0307474_10003194_pt1 | contig 11831 bp, 12 predicted proteins | sample atmos_gasesECM1C_2_FD_203312 | JGI IMG/M metagenome (GOLD analysis project Ga0307474, IMG submission 203312) | Hardwood forest soil microbial communities from Morgan-Monroe State Forest, Indiana, United States - atmos_gasesECM1C_05 | ecosystem: Environmental > Terrestrial > Soil > Temperate... | reverse complement strand
GGGCGCTGCAGCTCAATCGTCATAACGGCTTCGGCCTGGGTGATACCGATCATGGGGGCCAGCCTATATAGCCTCGTTGAGTGAGTCGTATCACGACGGACCAACTGCAGGATGCGGTGCTGGACGACGGCTCTTTCGTCAGCTGGGACGCCGAGCCGCTGGCGGTGCCGGTGAGCGAGTCCTACGCGAAGGAGCTGGCCCACGCCCGGGAAGCCACCGGCCTGGACGAGGCGGTGCAGACCGGCGAGGGGCGGATATTCGGGCGCCGGGTGGCTGTGGCGGTGTGCGACTTCAGCTTTCTCGGCGGCTCCATCGGGGTCGCCGCGGCGGAACGGATCACCGCGGCGGCGCAGCGCGCCACCGCCGAGCGGCTGCCGCTGCTGGCTTCGCCGAGCTCGGGCGGCACCCGCATGCAGGAGGGCACGGTCGCGTTTCTGCAGATGGTGAAGATCGCCGCAGCCGTGCGCCTGCACAAACAGGCGCACCTGCCCTATCTGGTCTACTTGCGCAACCCGACCACCGGCGGAGTTTTCGCGTCGTGGGGCTCGCTGGGCCATGTCACCTTCGCCGAGCCGGGTGCTCTGATCGGCTTCCTCGGACCTCGGGTCTACGAGCTGCTGTACGGCGAACCATTCCCGGCCGGCGTCCAGACCGCGGAGAATCTGCAGCGACACGGGGTGATCGACGGCGTCGTCGCGCTCGATCAGTTGCGACGGACTCTGGATCGTGCGCTGACGGTGATCGCCGACGTTCCCGAGCCGCCACCGGCACCGCAGGCGCCCGAGCCGGTACCCGATGTTCCGGCCTGGGATTCGGTGCTGGCGTCGCGACGCCCGGACCGGCCCGGTGTCGGACATCTGTTGCGGCACGGCGCGACCGACCAGGTGCTGTTGTCCGGTAATCAGGGCGTGGGGGCACCTCCCGCTGGCGGGGGCGCGGCGACCACGCTGCTGGCGCTGGCCCGATTTACCGGCCAGCCCACGGTGGTCTTGGGCCAGCAACGGGTCACCGGCGGGCTCGTCGGGCCCGCTTCGCTGCGCGAGGCCCGGCGCGGCATGGCGCTGGCCGCTGAGCTGCGCCTGCCGCTGGTGCTGGTGATCGACACCGCCGGTCCCGCGCTGTCGGCCGAAGCCGAGCAAGGTGGGCTGGCCGGCCAGATCGCCCAGTGCCTGGCCGAGCTGGTCACGCTGGATACCCCGACCGTCTCGGTCCTGCTGGGCCAGGGCAGCGGCGGGCCGGCGCTGGCGATGGTGCCCGCCGACCGGGTGCTGGCCGCGTTGCATGGGTGGCTGGCGCCGCTACCGCCGGAGGGGGCCAGCGCGATTGTCTTCCGCGACACCGCTCATGCCGCCGAACTCGCTGCGGCGCAAGGCATTCGGTCGGCCGACCTGTTGAAGCCCGGGATCGTCGACGCCATCGTGCCCGAGCATCCCGACGCCGCCGACGAGCCGGTCGAGTTCTCCCAGCGACTGTCGCGCGCCATCGCCGCCGAGGTCCATGCCCTGCGCGCGATACCCACTGCCGAACGCATCGCCGCCCGATTGCAGCGCTACCGCCGCATCGGGTTGCCCCGCGACACATAGGCCGTCAGGAATCCGGCAGCCCCAGGTAGCGCTGGATCGTCGGGCCGATCCACTCGACGACTTCTTCTCGGGTCATCTCGACGACGGGCGACAGCCGTAACACGAAGCGGCACAACGCCATACCAAGGATCTGCGTCGCGATCAGCCCCGCCCGCACACCGGCCTGTTCAGCCGGCACAAGAGAACTGACCAGCGGCTTTAGTTGGGTTCCGAAGATCTCCTGCATCCGTTGCGCGGCTTCGCCATTGGTGGCGCTGGAGCGCAGCAGGATCACCAGCGCCTCGTCGCCCTCCCAGCGTTCAAGAAAGTGCCGGACCAGTGACCGCCCTACCTGCGTCCGGTCGGTCCCAGCGAAATCGGGAAACTTCAGGTCGAAGTCGGCCGCGGCGGCGAACAGCTTGTCTTTGTTGCCGTAGTACCGCATCACCATTGCGGGATCCACATCGGCGTCGGCGGCGATCGCCCGAATCGTGGCGGCCTGGAAACCGGCCGCGCCGAACCGCTCGCGGGCCGCCGCCAGGATGACTGCCTTGGTCTCTGCCGACGATCTCCTCATGTCAACAACTGTAGGCCAACAACTGTTGACATTACTCGCAAGGCGCGCCAGCATTGAGCTATGCCAACAAGCGTTGACTAAACTCCCAGGAGAGGAGCCAACCATGAACGACACCGACGTCCTGGTGGTAGGCGCCGGCCCGACCGGCCTCACCGTGGCCGCTTCCCTGCTCGCCCACGGAGTCCGGGCGGTGTTGGTCGACAAGTCGCCGGAAGGCGCGAACACCTCCCGCGCGGCGGCGGTAAATGCCCGCACCCTGGAGGTGCTCGAAGACCTCGACGTGCCCCGCCGCATGGTCAAAGCCGGGCTCATTGCGCCGCGATTCACGATGCGGGAAGGACCACGCATCCTGATCCCCGTCGACTTCAGCGAGTTGCCGACGAAGCACCCGTACACGCTGATGCTCTCCCAGGCCGACACCGAGCGACTGCTGCTGGAGCGACTGCACGAACTGGGCGGCGAAGTGATCCGGCCGAAGACACTCAGCCGCATCGTCCAGGACGCAACCGGCGTCACGGCCACTTTCGACGATGACGAAAGCATCAGGGCAAGCTATGCCGTCGGAGCCGACGGCATGCACAGCGCCGTTCGCGAACAGGCCGGAATCGGTTTCTCTGGAGGCGAATTCGCCGAATCCTTCGCGCTGGCCGACGTTCGGGTGTCCGGCGAGGCACCTCGCGACCAGGTGATCCTGTTCTACGCCAAGGAAGGCCTGAACGTGCTGGCACCGCTGCCCGACGACATCTTCCGCATCGTCGCCCCGGCAGCGGACGCACCGCAGGTGCCGTCGGCAGCATTCGTGCAATCGCTGCTGGACACCCGGGGCTTCGGGCCGGGAAAGACGGTGGTCACGGAGCTGCTATGGGGAACGCGGTTCCGGATCCACCACCGCGTCGCCGACAGCTACCGGGCCGGTCGACTGCTGCTGGCGGGCGACGCCGCCCATGTACACAGCCCCGCCGGTGGCCAGGGCATGAACCTCGGTATCGCCGACGCGATCGCCCTGGCCGGCGCGCTCTCCAAAGTCCTGCACGGCGGCTCTGAGACGGCGTTGGACGCCTACGGCACGTCCCAGCGGCAACGCGCTGAGCAGGTGCTGAAGCTGACCGGACGGCTGACCCGGATCGCGACGCTGCCGCCCACGTTGCGCCCGGTCCGCAACTCGGCAATGCGGCTGGCCGCGCGGGTTCCCGCCGTGCGACGGCAGTTAGCATTCCAGTTGAGCGGCCTGGTCCACCGCTGATGCCCCCAGCCGCTTGCGCGACCAGACGCAGAATCGCACAAAATCCGCTATTTTGATGCGACTTTGCGTTCCCCCGCAAGCGGGTGGTGCCCCCAGCTCGCTCAACCACACTCCCTCGCGACCCGGCGGGTGGCCTCCCACCGCCACAGGCAACAATCCGGCAAAATGGGCGCCATGGACACTGGTGTCACCTCACCTCGAGTCTTGGTCGTCGACGACGACTCCGACGTGCTCGCCTCGCTGGAACGCGGACTGCGGCTTTCCGGGTTCGAGGTATCGACCGCGGTCGACGGCGCCGAGGCGTTGCGCAGCGCCACCGAGACCCGGCCGGATGCGATCGTGCTCGACATCAACATGCCCGTGCTGGACGGCGTCAGCGTTGTCACGGCACTGAGAGCCATGGACAACGACGTACCGGTATGCGTGCTCAGTGCGCGCAGCTCGGTCGACGACCGGGTGGCGGGCTTGGAGGCGGGTGCCGATGACTACCTGGTCAAACCGTTCGTGCTGGCCGAACTGGTCGCGAGGGTGAAGGCGCTGCTGCGCCGCCGCGGCTCAACGGCGACGTCCTCCTCGGAGACCATCACGGTGGGCCCGCTGGAGGTGGACATCCCTGGTCGGCGGGCCCGGGTCAATGGTGTCGACGTCGACCTGACGAAGCGGGAATTCGACCTGCTGGCGGTCCTGGCCGAGCACAAGACCGCGGTGCTGTCGCGCGCACAGCTGCTTGAGCTGGTGTGGGGCTATGATTTCGCCGCCGACACCAACGTCGTCGACGTGTTCATCGGCTACCTGCGCCGCAAGCTGGAGGCCAACGGCGGCCCCAGGCTGCTGCACACCGTCCGCGGGGTAGGGTTCGTGCTGCGCATGCAGTGAGGCTGCAGTGATTGGAAGTGTTTGAAGCAGCCATGAATATCGTGTCGCGGATCTTCGCCCGCACGCCTTCGCTCCGGACCCGGGTGGTGGTAGCAACGGCGATCGGCGCAGCGATCCCGGTGCTCATCGTCGGCACCGTGGTCTGGGTGGGGATCACCAACGACCGCAAGGAGCGGCTGGACCGCCGGCTGGACGAGGCCGCCGGCTTCGCGATCCCGTTCCTGCCGCGCGGCCTCGACGAAAATTTCCGCTCGCCCAACGACCAGGACGCCCTCATCACCGTTCGGCGCGGCGGCCTGGTCAAGTCGAATTCCAACATCACGCTGCCGAATCTGCCGGCCGGCTACTCCGACACCTACGTCCGCGGAGTGCGCTACCGGGTGCGCACAGTGGAGATCCCAGGCCCCGGGCCGACGTCGCTGGCCGTGGGAGCGACGTACGACGCCACCATCGCCGAGACCAACAACCTGCACCGCCGCGTGCTGCTGATCTGCGGGTTCGCTATCGGCGCGGCGGCGGTGTTCGCTTGGCTGCTGGCCGCGTTTGCGGTGCGTCCGTTCAAACAGCTCGCGCAGCAGACCCGAGCGATCGAGGCCGGGGACGAGGCACCGCGGGTCGAGGTGCACGGCGCCAGCGAAGCCGTCGAGATCGCCGAGGCGATGAGAGGCATGCTGCAGCGCATCTGGGATGAGCAGAACCGGACCAAGGAGGCGCTGGCCTCGGCGCGCGACTTCGCCTCGGTGTCCTCCCATGAGCTGCGCACTCCACTGACCGCGATGCGCACCAATCTCGAGGTGCTGGCCACCTTGGATCTGCCCGACGACGAACGCAAAGAAGTGCTCAACGACGTGATCCGCACCCAGTCGCGGATAGAGGCCACCCTGACCGCCCTGGAACGGTTGGCCCAGGGCGAACTGTCGACGTCCGACGATCACGTGCCGGTCGACATCACCGACCTGCTCGACCGCGCCGCTCACGACGCGACCCGGATCTACCCCGACCTCGATGTCTCGCTGGTGCCGTCGCCGACCTGCATCATCGTCGGGTTGCCGGCCGGGTTACGCCTTGCCGTCGACAACGCCATCGCCAACGCCGTCAAGCATGGCGGGGCCACCCGGGTCCAGCTGTCGGCGGTCAGCTCGCGCGCCGGAGTGGAAATCGCCGTGGACGACAATGGCAGCGGTGTGCCCGAAGACGAGCGCCACGTGGTGTTCGAGCGATTCTCCCGTGGGTCAACGGCCTCCCATTCGGGGTCGGGTCTGGGGCTGGCGTTGGTGGCCCAGCAAGCCCAGCTGCACGGCGGCACGGCCTCGCTGGAAGACAGCCCACTGGGCGGCGCACGACTGCTGCTGAGGCTCCCCGGCCCGAGCTAGCCGCGACCCGGCTTACTTCCTTGAGCCCTTGCGCCACGGCGTGAAAGAGGCCCGCATGGCGGATTCCTCGTCCTTGAACCAGACCTGTGCGACGACCCGGTCATATGTCGCGTCGTTGGGGGTGTAGTAGAGCCCGGTATCCGAGCGGCCCTTGACCAGCCATCCCGCCGGTCCGCTGCCTGCGGCGCCGGCGCGAGCGGAGCCCGGGCCATATGGCGCGTATGGCACCACCGGGATCTTCGTCGTCGGCGTCTCCTTGGCGACGGGGATCTTCGTTGTCGGAGTCTCTTTCGCGACGGGGATCTTCGTTGTCGTTGGTTCCTTCGCGACGCGGATCTTTGTCGTCGTCCGCTCCTTCGTTACCCGGATCTTCGTTGTCGTTGGTTCCTTCGCGACGGGGATCTTCGTCGTCGGCGACTCGGACTCCGCACCCGACCTGCCAGTCGATGTCCGCGCTTGCACTTTGACGGGTCGGGCCAGCAGCGCGAACGTCAGCCCCAACCCGATGAAAAAGGACAGCGCGAATAGCCACCAGTGCACGTGGTGCATCACCGTGCCCCTATCTCACGCGAGCCCGACACAGCCTTCGATATGGCGACGATCACCCAGGCAACCGCCGAGCCCGCCACGAAAGCAAGCAGGTACCACAACCACTGAATCACGAAATCCATACCGGATTCTCCTTAGCTGCCGGCGATCGGGTCGATGGCCCGCTGGGAGCTCAACGGAATATTGATGCCTTCGGTGCCCGTATTGTCGGTGTGGCCGTTGATCGTGGCATGCGCGGTCGGACGATCAGGGGCCGCGGGTCCGGGCGGTGCGGGCGGCGGGCCCGGCCCGCTAACCACAAGGTGATCAACGACATTCAGATTCGACCAGGTATGCACCGCGGCCTTCTCGATCGTGTTCTTCTGGTCCGCCGATACGGCTGTTCCCGCCAAGGTGACGGTGTCACCGTTGACCGTGAGGTTGAAATCGGTGATCGAAGCGCAATCCTTGAAAATCGGTCCTGCATTTGAGAAATCGAGTGCATCGACATTCGGGTCGATCTTGATTTGGTCGATGATGTTGACCCCTGGGCCCAGTCCGCCTTTGAGCGCCTTCAGCAGCGCCGCTTTGGCGGAGTCATCGGGAAAATCGCCGCTGAGAGTTATGTTGTTGTCATTGCGGCTAATTGAAAGCGGCGCCAAGGACAATGTCGGAGCGCCAGACTTGTTCGACGGCGCGAGCGCCGACACCGCGCCAGTCGGCCCACTACCGGACCGGGGTCGGTCGTACGCTCCATAGCCGATTGCCGCTATCAGCAACGGAATAACCACCAAGCCGATCAGCCAGACAAGGCCAAGCGACCGCCCGGAGAGCTCCGGCGCTCGCCGTGACCCGAAACCCACCATTGCCTCCCTCCGGTGCTGCGGCGATTATGCAGCCTACCGAGTCGGCAGCGCGGCGCCGCTCATCAGGCTTGCGGCGTGGAACCCCTGGCTTCAGCCGGAAGAGGAAACGCCGCTTCCCGCCTTTCGGCATGTTGTCGGTGGTCCTGCCTAGTTTGTTGATGTGTGCAGGTTTCGGTTGCTTCCCAGCCTCGAGCAGGCGGCAGCACTAGCCGAACACTGTCGCCATGCCCGCTTTGTGTGGAATCTGGCCGTCGAACAGCAGCAGCATTGGCAGCCAGGCCGCCAGGCACCCGGCTACAACGAGCAATGTACCCAACTAACCGCGGCCCGGGCCGAATACGACTGGCTAGCAGCAGGGTCCCATACCGTGCAGCAGCAAGCGTTGCGGGACTTCGCCCAAGCGATGCGCAACTTTTTCCACGGCACCCACCGTCGCCCGACATGGCGCAAAGCCGGCAAGCATGAAGGATTCCGGCAGGTCGGAGTCAAACCGCGCCACATTAAGCGGCTCAACCGCCACTACGGGCAGGCATGGATACCCAAGGTCGGGTGGGTGAAGTTCTGCAGGACCCGCACCATCGCCGACACCGTAAAGTCTTACCGAGTCACCTTGGATCGCTGTGGGCGCTGGCACATCGCTTTTGCTGTAATCCCTGGCTCCATCGCGGGACCCGGTGATGGCAGCGCGGTGGGTGTGGATCGCGGCGTGGCGGTCTCGGTGGCGCTGTCCAACGGGGAGCTGCTACAGGTTCCTGGCCTTCGTGCCGGCGAAACCAAACGTCTCCGCAGATTGCAGCAGCGTCTGGCCCGGGCGCAACACGGATCTCACCGGCGAACACGAACCAGGCTGGCTATTGCGCGGTTGCGCGCGCGTGAAACAGATCGCCGCCGCGACTGGGTGGAAAAGACCACCACCGAGGTGGCGCGCCGCTTCGACACCATCCGCGTCGAGGACTTGAAGGTGCGCACGATGACTCGCTCAGCGCGCGGGACTCGTGAACACCCGCGCCGCCACGTCGCGCAGAAACGGGGCCTCAACCGTGAGATCAACCGCCAAGGGTGGGGACTGCTGGTGGCCCGGTTGACGCAAAAGGCCCGCGGGCGGCTTGAATTGGTTCCAGCAGCGTATACGTCGCAACGATGCTCCCACTGCGGGCACGTCGCGCCGGAAAACCGCAAGAGCCAAGCGGTTTTCCAGTGCGTCGCCTGCGATGCGGGACCCTGCAATGCTGACGTCAACGCCGCACGCAACATCGCCGCCGGACGGGCGGTGACAGCACGGGGAGACCTCGGCGCCAGCCGGTCTGCGAACCGTGAACCTCAACTCTGTCCTTCTGCCGCGTAGGCGCGACGGGGTTGGAATCCACCGGCTTAAGCCCGTGGAGGACGTCAACTCGGGCACACTGGAGCGATGGAAAAACCGACCGACAGCGACACCCTGGCACGCATCCGCCACTTGGTCGCCGAGGAGAAAGACCTGCGGGCCCGGCTGCAGCGCCGCGACATCACCGAGTCGGAGGAGCATGATCGCCTGCGCCGGGTCGAGGTCGAACTCGACCAGTGCTGGGACCTGTTGCGGCAGCGCCGGGCATTGCGCGAAACCGGTGGTGACCCGCACGAGGCGACGGTGCGTCCGGGCGACCAAGTCGAGGGCTACCTCGGCTAGAAGATGGCTGCCGGCGACACGCGCGATTTCGATGTCGTCGTCGTCGGCGGCGGGCACAACGGCCTGGTCGCGGCCGGCTACCTGGCCCGGGCGGGCCTGCGGGTGCGGTTGTTGGAGCGGCTGGCGCAGATAGGCGGGGCCGCGGTGTCGGCGCAGGCCTTCGACGGCATCGAGGTCCGGATCTCGCGGTATTCGTACCTGGTCAGCTTGCTGCCGCCGCGCATCGTCGACGACCTCGGCGCTCCAGTGCGGTTGGCCCGACGGCAATTCTCGTCGTATACCCCTGACCCGGGTACGGCCGGCCGCTCTGGCCTGCTCGTCGGGTCGCACGGCGCAGATACGTTCGCCGCGGTCGGCGCGGCCGGCGATGAACGAGGATTCGCCGAATTCTACCGGCGCTGCCGACTGGTGACCCAACCACTCTGGCCCACGCTGATCGAACCACTGCCCACCCGCGAACACGCCCGCCGGCGCGTCCTGGAAGCCGGCGGTCCCGATGCGGCGGCCGCGTGGCGGGCAATGGTGGATGAGCCGATCGGGCACGCCATCGCCGATGCGGTACGCAACGACCTGGTCCGCGGCGTGATCGCCACCGACGCGCTGATCGGCACCTTCGCTCGCATCGACGAACAGTCGCTAGGGCAGAACATCTGCTTCCTGTATCACGTGCTCGGCGGGGATTGGAATGTGCCCGTTGGCGGGATGGGCTCGGTGACCGCGGCCCTGGCCGCCGCAGCCGTCGGCCACGGTGCCGAAATAACCACCGGCGCAGACGTTTACGCTGTGGACCCAAACGGCCAAGTGCGCTACCGCAGCCGCGATGAAGAGCACCTGATCCGGGGCCGGTTCGTTCTGGCCGGCGTCACACCCGCGGTCTTGGCCGGCCTGTTAGGCGAACTGGGGGCGCCACTGGCGCAGGGCTCTCAGGTCAAGGTGAACATGGTGCTGCGCCGACTGCCTCGCTTGCACGACAGCGGCGTCACACCCGAACAGGCATTTGCCGGGACGTTCCACGTCAACGAGACGTGGACCCAACTAGCCGCGGCGTACACGCAGGCAGCCGCCGGCCGGCTGCCGGATCCGTTGCCGTGCGAGGGCTACTGCCATTCGCTGACCGACCCGAGCATCCTGTCGGCCGGGCTGCGCGACTTGGGCGCGCAGACCATGACGGTTTTCGGCTTGCACACACCACACTCGCTGTTTGAGTCTGCCGACTCCGAAACCTTACGTCACCAGCTGACCGAGTTGGTGCTAGAGTCGCTGAATTCCGTTCTGGCCGAGCCGATTCAGGATGTGCTCCTGACCGACACGCACGGGCGGCCGTGCATCGAGACGACGACCACCCTGGACTTGCAGCGCACACTGCGGATGACCGAAGGCAACATCTTCCACGGTGCGTTGTCCTGGCCGTTCGCCGACGATGACGACGCGCTGGACACCCCGGCGCGGCAATGGGGGGTGGCCACTGCCCACGAGCGAATCATGCTGTGCGGCTCGGGCGCCCGCCGCGGCGGGGCGGTGTCGGGCATCGGCGGTCACAACGCCGCAATGGCGGTGCTGGCTTCTCTTTGATTATGGCTTTGATTGGGGCGCTTGCGATCTCGCGACCGACTAGCGCGCACCTATGCCGACGTAGTCCCGCTCCGTGTAGCCCGTGTAGATCTGGCGCGGACGCCCGATCTTGCTGTCGCCCTCGTCGTGCATCTCACGCCAGTGCGCGATCCAGCCGGGCAGCCGGCCCAGCGCAAACAACACGGTGAACATCCGGGTCGGGAACCCGAGGGCCCGGTAGATCAGGCCCGTGTAGAAGTCGACGTTCGGGTAGAGCTTGCGCTCGATGAAGTAGTCATCGGTCAGCGCAGCCTCCTCGAGACCCTTGGCGATGTCCAGCAGGTCGTCATCGCCGCCGAGTTTGGCGAGGATCTTGTCGGCCTGTTCCTTGACGATGCGGGCCCGCGGATCGTAGTTCTTGTAGACGCGGTGGCCAAAGCCCATCAATTTCACACCGGCCTCGCGGTTCTTCACTTTCCGCACAAATTCGCCGACATCGTCGCCGCTCTGGCGGATGTCCTCGAGCATCTCGAGGACTGCCTGGTTGGCGCCGCCGTGCAGCGGGCCCCAGAGCGCGTTGATGCCGCCGGAGATCGAGGTGAACAGGTTGGCGCGCGACGAGCCCACCAGCCGCACCGTTGACGTCGAGCAGTTCTGCTCGTGGTCGGCGTGCAGGATGAACAACATGTCCAGCGCCCGCACCACCTCGGGATCAGGCACATAGGGCTCGGCCGGGAAACCGAACGTCATTCGCAGGAAGTTCTCCACCAGCGACCGGGAGTTGTCCGGGTAGAGGAACGGCTGGCCGACCGACTTCTTGTATGCGTAGGCGGCGATGGTCGGCAGCTTGGCCAGCAGGCGGACGGTCGACAGCTCGACCTGACCGTTGTCCATCGGGTCCAGGGCGTCTTGGTAGTAGGCGCTCAGCGCATTGACCACACTCGACAGCACCGGCATCGGGTGTGCGTTGCGCGGGAAGCCGTCGTAGAAGCGTTTGAGGTCCTCGTGCAACATGGTGTGGCGTTGGATCCGGTGGGTGAAGTCGGCCAGCTGATCGGTGTTCGGCAGCTCACCGTAGATCAGCAGGTAACTGACCTCGATGAAGGTCGACTTCTCGGCCAGTTGCTCAATCGGAATACCGCGGTAACGCAGAATGCCGACGTCGCCGTCGATGTAGGTGATGGCGCTCTTGCAGGCGGCGGTGTTGGCGAAGCCGACATCGAACGTGGTGAGTCCGGTCTTGGCCAACAGCGAGCCGAGCGCGATGCCGTCATTTCCTTCGGTGGCGCGCACGATCTGCAGGTCGAGCTCGCCCCCCGGGTACTTCAGAGTTGCGGTGTCGTCGGTGTCGGCCACGAGAACCCCTTTGCGCTCTGGCTGATATGGCTGCCCGCACTAGGTGCGTACTGCTGAAGGTAGTCGTTATCACGACGAGGCGCCTGCCCGGGGTCGGGTCTGCTGATCTCGCAGCTATCCCTCAGCTGAGCACCAGTCTTACTTGCCCCGTAGCGTCTGCCGGCGGGCGGTAGCTAGCACATCAGCTTGAGTGCGACCCAGGGGCGGCGACCGCCGACCATGCGCAGACCTCG
>Ga0307474_10003193_pt1 | contig 11831 bp, 10 predicted proteins | sample atmos_gasesECM1C_2_FD_203312 | JGI IMG/M metagenome (GOLD analysis project Ga0307474, IMG submission 203312) | Hardwood forest soil microbial communities from Morgan-Monroe State Forest, Indiana, United States - atmos_gasesECM1C_05 | ecosystem: Environmental > Terrestrial > Soil > Temperate... | reverse complement strand
TGAAAGAAGACCGCAAGTTTTTGGGCGCGCTGTTTCGTTATACCGGCGAAGCGGATCATCCGCTCTCGGTGTTCGGAAAAGGTTCCGCGGGGCAGCGCGCGCAGAGCTTGGCGCTCTGGCGTGAAGCAATTTCCGAAGCCGGCCTGAGTGAAGACTTGCGCCGGCTTCTTCCCCCGGTACTCTGGTTAGCGCATCTGGGAATGATCCTGGCCCTGATTTATGACGCGTCCGAGAATCAGAAAAAAACGCACGAGCTGGTGGACAACGTCCTGGATCTCTTCACGCAAATTGTGGCCTGGACGAACTCTGCTTTTATTCGGCCATTCGTTCAACCGTGGCAGTCGAAGGTGCTCGAAATGCTGCAGGAGGCCGGCTGGGCCTGAGCCCGGGGACTGGCAATCAAGGGTTGCGATTTTCAAGTTTCAAATTTCTAGTTTCCAGCTTGAGGAGGAGTAATGGCCAACACACGCGAAGCGACTTCACACTGGTATCCCGGGACCGTTGCCCACAAGCGGCCGACGGCGTGGTGGTATTGGGGGCGTGCCGTCTACGTCAGCCGCCGCGACTACTGGAGAATTACGAAGAAATTTCTGGCCGTTGGAATTCCCCTCGGCGCCATCGGCGTCTTGTTGCACATGCCGATGGCGCTGAAGGGCGCGTGGCTGCTGGCCGCTTTGGGATTGCTATTGCTGGCCTATTCGCTCGTCGGTCTGTATCGCATGTACGGGCATCCCGGGGTGCGCTACATTCGCCGCCTTGTCGAGTTGGGCGGAGTAAAAGGAAAAGTGACGGTTGCCGACTTACACATTGGAACGTATCGCCACGCGTTTATGCTCTCGGACGTGCTGCCGGAAGCCACCATCCAGACCGTGGATTGCTGGGCCGCCGAAGGCCAGCCGGCCGAGGAAGCGGTGCAAGACGTGCGCGACCTGGAATTGCCGCCGGCGGGCAACCCGCGCATTGTCGCATCCAAGGCGGAGCAGTTCAGCTTGCCGCTGCCGGATGCCTCTTGTGAAGCCGTCTGTTTTGGATTTGGAACGCATGAAATTCCCACCGGTGGCGCGCGCGAAAAACTCTTCAGTGAAGCGGTGCGCGTCTTGAAGCCGGGCGGAAAAGTCCTACTTTTCGAACATGGCTGGGACGCGCACAACTACGTCATCTTTGGCCCGGTGATCCATCACGTGACCAAGCGCCAAGATTGGGACAAATTCTTGCATGAACGTTTTGAAGACGTGAAGTATGCGCGCAGCAACCAGGCGGTAGATCTTTTTGCCGGGACGCGCCGCTAAGGAGAATCTTGATGGGCCTGCCCAGCGGAGAAGCGGACGTAATCGTCATCGGCGGGGGCATCGCCGGGCTCGGCGCGGCCCTAGGCCTAAAGGATCGCGGGCTCGAGCCCCTGGTGCTGGAAGCGGAGTCGCGCGTTGGCGGACGAATGACGACGGACCGCGTCAATGGATTCACTGTCGATCGCGGCGTCACTTTGTTCGGCAATGCGTTCGGTTCGATGCGCGCGCTGGTGCGGCGGCTGGGGCTTTCTCCTCTTGTCTCGAAGGGAAAGTTCAGCGTCGGCATTCAGGATGCCTCGGGATGCCGAGGCTATCGCGGCGGACGCTTCGCGGACCTACTCTTCGATCGCGGGATTTCCTGGCGCGCGCGTTTGGCTTGCCTACGCTTTGCATTTGACTTGCTGCAGCATCATCGCGCTCTGGTTCATGGCTGCAGTACCCTCAGCGGTTCGCTGGATGGTGAAGACGCGCGGACCTATTTCCGTAGAATCGGCGGGGAAGAAGTATTTGATCGTATCTTTCTCCCCGGGCTGAATGGTCCCGTGGGCGGAGCCGTCGATACTTCTTCACGCGTCATCCTCATGCAAGTGCTTTGGAACTTGCTGGTCCGCGGACAGTGGAATCTCACCGCTGGAGTCGATCGCATTCCAGAAGCTGCCGCTTCGCAGGTGAAAGTTGTGGCGGACGCGCGGGTTGTGCATGTCGAACAGATAGATTCGGGAGTTCAGATCGAAGTTGCGGTAAAAGGGAAGCCGCAAGCTTTCCGTGCGCGCGCCGTTATCTTCGCGATACCGGGCCAACTCGTCCCCGCCATTTGCCCGGGGTTGCCTCAAGAAACTCGCGCTACTCTTTCTCGCACCCAGTACTCCAGAATCGTAAACGCCGCTGTAGCGCTGTCGCGGCCTCCCCGTGTTTCGTATGCCGGATATGCCTTCACCGAAGATGTAGTCCCGGGCGCAGAAATCGAGATGGAGCATCTGCGCGCTCCTAACCGCTGCCCGGAGGGAATGGGCCTGGCCGGAGTTTTTCTGTGGGACACTCCCAAGCGAATTCGCTTGGAGGCCAGCGACGAATCCTTGAAACAACAAGCGAGCAACATCGTCGAACAGAATTTCCAAGAATGCCGCGGTAAAGTGCTGTTCGTCCATCTCGTTCGCTGGAACATTGGCATTGCGCAATTTCCTCCCGGCCGATTGCGCGAGATGACCGCGCTGCGCAAGCAACTCGCCGCCTCAAGCGCTCCCTTCGATCTCTGCGGCGACTACCTCGACGGCCTCTCCAGCGAAGGCGCTCTGCGCACCGGCGAAGAAGCCGCCGAACGCACCGCTGGGAAACTTGGAAAGTGACTTGGGGTTTCTCCATACGCGGTTACCGGAGAAGTGAAATCTGCCAGAATCCTCAGTGTCCGGTAACACGACTTACCACTTCTAAGGTGCAAGATTGAGACGGCTCCTTGTGGGGCAAATCGGCCCGGGCGGATTCTCAGGAGGATTATTCGGGGCGGATGCCAAACGCCGGGTAAAGCTCAGCAGGCTTGTAAACCACGCCATTTTTTATAACCGTGTCGACGTGGCGGATGTCGCTCATTTGTTTGGTGGGATCGCCATTGACGAGAATCATGTCCGCATACTTCCCAGGAGAGACGGAACCGAGGTCTTTATCCAGGTGCATGACTTGAGCGGCTTCGATGGTGGCGATGCGCAGAACCTCGGGCGCGGGAATTCCAGCTTCGGCGTAAATCTCCAATTCGCGATCTAGGGCGTAGCCATTACTCTCATCAGTCCCAGCGACAATTTGAATGCCGCTGTCGTACAACTTCTTGACCATGCGAACCATGTTGGCGTAAGCGGCGTGATACTGTTTGTCAGTGGCGGGATCGGATGCGTCAAGCGCTTGCGCCGCCGTCCGGGAATCGCGCTGGGCCTGGACAGGTAGACGAGCAAAGATAGCGGCGTCGGTTCGGCTGGGCTGGCCCGGTCGGTCAAGGTAAGTGGCTTCCCAGATGGCCATGGTGGGATCGATCACCGTGTGGTGCTGTTTGAGAAAGGCAATGAAGTCGTTGACCCGTTGAGAATTCAGGTCAACATCTCCACCACGCTTGCCGGGCTCGATGAAACGCGCGGGTGTACGCGTTTCCTTCACATCCGGCATGAAGTTTAGGAAGATGAAATTCATGTGCTGGATTTCATCAGCTCCGTCGCGGACGAATTGTTCGGCGATCATTCCGGAAGGGACGTGACCGCTCACGCGCAAGCCGCGCTTGTGAGCCTCCTCGGCGATGATGGGCACAAGTTCGGGCTTCACCGAGCTGTAGATCTTGATCTGGACGTAGCCCAGGTCCGCGTAACGATCCACCTGCTGGCGGGCCTCCTCGGGTGTCGCAGCGAGAATCTTGACGGGGCCTTCGAACGGGCCGGGGCCATCGATGAAGCCGGCAAGCACCACGCGCGGACCAATTTGCGTTCTGTCCTGGATCTGCTGCCGCAGCTTGCCCAATTCTTCAATGGAGTTTGCGAGGTCACGGACGGTGGTGACGCCAGCGGCTATATCGAGAAACGCGTAGGTAGGCAAGAGATGGGCGTGCATATCCCACAAGCCCGGAAGAAGTATTCTCCCGCGGCCGTCTATTGCCTGCGAGTTTGCGGCTGTGGGGCGCCCGTCGTCAGGCTCAACGGAAGCGATGCGCTCGCCGCGAACGGTGACACGTTGGTTCGGAAGAAGCTTACCGGCGGGTGAGTCAAACAGAGTGACGTTGCGAATCACCAGGTCGCCGGAAGGCTTGTGGCTCAGCGCCTTCGCAAGTTCGCTGGCCCGCGCGATTTCCGCTTGACGCTGCGACTCGCGCAATTGAGAAACGGAAGATTCAAAGCCGTGGCGAACTAGAGCGCCCCAAGCGGAGGTTACGGCAAGAAATTGCTGATCGTCATCGAGCCAGAGGTAATTAGGAGTGAAGCCGAGCCCGCTGATCTCGTAGAGGGTAGCCGTGCTTTTCTGGCCGGAGGCCTCGACCGGAACGGACTGTAGTTTTCGAATGACCGCCTTGCCGCTGGGAAGTACCGGGAGTTTTCCTGCGCTCTCGGACGATAGAAGGGCACGCGCAAGAATGGTTCCTGATTCCGGGCCGCCGTTCAGGTCTATAAAGAATTTGCCGGACGCGTTGGACTGTTTTTCGTTCTCCGCCTTGTTACTCCAAACCGCTTCGCTACCAGCTAAAGAGAAACGCTCTTCAACGGGTGACTTCATGTAATCGACGCCTTTGGATTCCTCGGAAACGATCAGGCCACGCGAATCGAGTCGATAGGTCGTATAAATCTTTGGACCGCGGCCGCGATCGTTAAACTGGAAGAATTCGTGAATCGTACCGTCAGGGGACTTCCAGACTGCATCCTGGCCTGAGGGAGTCTTGTCTGCAAGCCACATACGTACGACTGCGTCTTTGGGAATGTCAGCGGGGAGCTCCGGGAGCGGCGATTGTTGTTGGGCCAACAGAGCTGCGGAAAAACAGAGGAAGACGATCATGCATGTAGAGATTCGTGCCACGGGGAACCTCCATGAGGTGAGAATGGAGTAGATTTATAGGAGAAGCTCCGGGTTTCGGCAAGCGTTTTAAGTTTGGGCTGCTCCGGAGGTAGGTCCGATTAACGCCGTAACTCCCAAGTTCGTACTGGAACGAACCTTTCCGGTTTTCCGAACTTACCAGACTTAGTTGCCAAGTGGGGTCCGAAGGTCAATCTTTTTGGGTTTTCTGTCGCTCGGGACGGCAAGTAAATATACAGAGTGTCTCGCTCTGGAGAATGTCTGATGGTGGCAGCGGTGGCAGCAGGGCTTTTACCACCTTTGGGATTACCGCAATCCTTGCACTCTGAATAGCCCGGCCCCTCACGCATTTCCGGTGTGTTGATGTCCTGCAAACCAGCTTGGTGGTCGTTTGCCCGGTGACGAGCCGAGTGTCAGCTCCTTTCGGCCAGCAGATCAGAGGTGTAATTCTTTGCGACCATTTGAAAAACCTTGATTGGCGCCAGCGCCAGGCTCGGAAAGCGGGAAGAATTGCCAAGTCCGTTCTGGCTCAAGTTCGCGTTGGCGTTGCTGCCTTGCTGCAAATTTCCTGACACGACTCGCCTTGGCAACTTGACGCGGGTGGGCGCTCCCGTTAGGCTGGCCACACATGCAAACAAGGTCGAGGAAACTTCTGGTTGTCCTGATTGTCCTGCTCGCACTGGGGTACGCGATTTATCGTTCCAGCGGGATGATGCATCTCGGGGATTTCAGCGGGGCAAAACTTTGGTTCGCGATTCGCGGCGCGAATCCCTTGCTCCTAATTCTCTCGCTAGTAGCGATTTACACCTGCTACGCGCTGCGCTCGCTGCGGTGGAGGATTTTCCAGCGGAATCTGGGTCCGGCGCGGTTCGGGCCGATTTACAGCATGACGCTCGCGGGTTTCGCGGCTATTTTCCTTCTTGGCCGCGCCGGCGAACCGGTGCGTCCGCTGCTCCTGGCGCGCAAAGAAAAACTGCCCATTGCGGATCTATTTGGAATTTATGCCCTCGAACGACTGTTCGATCTGGCAAGCGCGGCCGTCATAGCGGCGGTCGGTTTGCTCTTGTTTCAATCCCACGTTCACGTCGGTGACACTGCGGGCAAGTTAGAAACGGCCGCAAAGACCACCGGCTCCGTGCTGTTCGCGGGAGTCGTTGGCGCGATTATCTTTTTGCTGTATCTGCGGCTGCACGGATCCGCTTTGCTCGAGCGCCGCTTCGAAAGCTGGGTGATCGCGAAAGGCTGGCGCGGCAAGATTGCGGGAATCGTTCTGGGTTTCGCGCGCGGCGTGCAGGCCATGCAATCCTGGAGCGATTTGGCGCTCTCCGTGTTTTATTCCGGGGTTCACTGGTTTCTAGTGCTGCTGGTTTATCTCTGGGTTTCGCACAGCTTTGGCGGTTCGCTCAGCACCATCACCTTGGGCGACGCCATGCTCGTCATGTCGTTCACGCTGGTGGGTTCGGCGGTGCAATTGCCGGGTGTGGGCGGCGGCTCGCAGGTGGCGTCATTCCTTGCCTACACGGCAGTCTTTGGAGTAGAAAAAGAAGCCGCAGCGGGTGCGTCGATTGTTGGGTGGCTGATTACGTTTGCGGCGGTTAGCCTGGCGGGCGTGCCGCTGCTGATCCATGAAGGGCTCTCGCTCGGGAAATTGCAGGAGATGGCCGAACACGAAAAAGAAGCGGCCGTCGAAAGCGCCAGACAGCCAGGAGACGCAACCCCGTGAAGTGTCCTTTTTGCGCGAACATTGACGACAAAGTGATTGATTCCCGGGAGGGCCGCGTCGGCGACACCATTCGCCGGCGGCGCGAGTGCTTGAAATGCGGCCGCCGGTTCACCACTTACGAACGCATCGACGAAATTCCTTACATGGTGATCAAGAAGGACGGGCGGCGCGAACGCTTCGAGCGGCAAAAGATTTTGCAGGGACTGTTGAAAGCTTGCGAAAAACGACCGGTGGCCACTCCCAAGCTGGAAGGCCTCGTGGAGGAAATCGAAGGCGTGGTGCAGGAGTCCACGGAGCGCGAGCTGACCACCACGGAAATCGGCGAGATGATCATGCGCGGGCTGAAAAAACTGGATAAAGTCGCTTACGTGCGGTTTGCTTCGGTATACATGGACTTCAAGGACGTGCAGGAATTCATGAGTGAGCTGAAGAACCTGCTGAAAGACCGCGTCAAAAAATAATTCCTTTCTTCTCGAGGAGTTCCCCTCTAAGAAGTGTCGGGCCTTTTCCGGTTGGCGTTTTTCGCCGGCGCCGAAAAATGCGGGAACGCCAAAACTGCCGGCGGCTTCCTGGATTCAACGGGAGGTGGCGAAACGACTCGGGGGTCTCGTGGGGTTCGATCTGGACAAGATGTCCGAGCGGACGCAGATGAAAGATTTTAAGCCGCTGCAGTTAGAAACGAACGCCACAGATACCTCGAATCCCAGGTCGCCCGATGCCTCCCGGCATCAGTGAAAATCGGGGTAGATTTCGTCCAGTATCCAGTAACTTGTTAAGACCATGGCCAAGAGCGTTCCCAGCAGCCATAGCCCCCAGCGAAATCGCTTGCGGCTTGCGGTCGGAGAGGAGTACTCGAGGGGGAGGTCCACGAAGTAGGCGGCGGAGTAGCAGACGTTGGCGATCAAAGCGAGGACGGAAAGGGGAAGAAGAGTAGCAAGCGTCAATGCCGGGCGGAAATGAGGCCAAGTGCGGACGACCCAGAAAAGAGTAACAGCGCCGAGGATTAAATTATAGAGCACGCGGCGCGGCTCCCAAAAGCGCGCGGCATTGCCGAGCAGCCCCCGAAAGGGGGCCGGGGAGGGTTTGCCCGAATCAGAAGATAGAGCCGGTTGCGATGTATCCACAGCACGAACCTCAAAATCTGAGTCTCCAAGGTACACCCTTACTTCCTATTGTCAAGTACTTTCTATAGCAAAGTGAAAGGACCTTGCCGAACGGAAATTATGTCTGCCGTCAGCGCGGCCACACGCCGGCGGTGAAGCATTTGATGGTGTGGAAGCCGAGGTTTTCGTAGAGCTTAACGGCGGTGTGGTTGTCGGATGTGACGGTCAGCGTTAACTCGCGGAATTTCAGGGAACGAAGGGCTTCGACGGAGGTTTGCATCAACATGCGGCCGAGGCCGTGACCCTGGTAACCCGGCAGAACGCAGATTTGCGTGGTGTGGCCGACGCCGGGGGAGACTTCGCTAGTCAAAACGGCGGCGACGAGTTCGTCGCTGCCGGGCTCGTGCAGGACGAAGGAAGCGCCAGGAACAAACTGGCCGCAACCCGGAAGCAAAATAATGTTCTTCAGGAATTTCAGGGCACCGGAGCGGCTGCGATACTGGTCGTTTATTTCGCCGTCTACGTGGTTGGCATACGCCAGATAAATTAATTTGGCGCAAGGCTCGAAGTAACGGTCGTGCCAACGGTTGAGGCGCATGCCTGCGGAGGCGCCAGGTTTCGCTTCCGCCATATCTTGCAAATCCAATAGCATGAACTGGCGAGTGTAGAGGTGAAACCCTTGATCCAGGAGCGGCGTGTCCACGGGGCCGCTGAAGGGCATCAGTTGTGCTTCAATGCGGGAGAGGTGCGGAATGGCGCGCATGGAGTAGAGCATTTCTTCGAGAAGCCGCCGGCCGATGGAATCCTGGGCAAACTTCGCAGAGACATAAAGCCCGCCGATCAGGCCTTTCTGGTCCTCGAGAACATAAAAGGAGTAGCCAGCGGCCACGCCGTTTTCGAAGGCCACGCATCCGGCCAGGGCATGGGCGTCCAGGAAACGCTTGATGAGTTCGAGAGCGCCGCGGTAGTCCCAATGCAATTCGTCGCGCCAGTGCCGGGCTTCTTCTTCGAGAAGCGGCTCAATCTGGCGCACGGTGGTTTGTCGCAAATCGATAATGTTCATGGATGAGGGAGGGACAATGGAAGCCCCAGCCGAACAAGTCCATCATAAAGGAGGTAAAGGAGATAAAGGAAGTAAAGGCGGTAGCAGAGGTAAAGGAGGAGACACAGGAAAAAACGCGGGCTCACGGAGCGGCGGAAAAGGTGTGCTACGATGCCAGTCAACGCATTTGTATTGTGAGGTAAAGAAAAGCGGCACTTGCTGCCGGCTGACTTACACAGAAGACGAATGCATATCCTGTTCGAACTTCGCTATCCAAGCAAGTGGTATACCAAGCTGCTGACGGCTTTACTGGCGTTGGTCTTTTTCGCCGTGCTGGCCACCACGGCCATCGCGGGATTTCTTGTTTACCGTATCGTGAAGCCGCAGCGCACCAGCACCGAGATCAACATGGCAAGTTTCCCGGGGAGGCCGGAAGTGCTGAGTTTCGATGTGCCGGGCGTGGTTGGCCAACGGGATGGCTGGTTTTTCCCGGGGTTGCGTGGCGCGCCGACGATTATTTTGTGTCATGGCTACGAGTCCAGCCGCGGCGAGCTGCTGACGCTGGAATCGGCCCTGCAAGATAACCAGTACAACGTTTTCATTTTTGATTTTGCGGGGCACGGGGCGAACGCGGGAATCACCACGCTGGGCTATATCGAAGCGAGCGAGGTGCGCGCGGCTGTCGATATGCTGGCGCAGAGAACGGACATAGACCCGGCGCGGTTCGGGTTGTGGGGGTACAACATGGGGGCTTACGCGGCGCTGCGCGAAGCCGAGGGCGACAAGCGGATTCGCGCGCTGGTGCTAGACTCCGTGTATGACGAGCCGAAAAAGATGGTCAAGGTAGGTGTGGAGCGCAACGGCCTGAGCGGCTTTCCGTTCATGGTGGGCGCGGCGCAGCTCAGCTTTGAATACTTGAACTACGCGCATCGCGATGACCCGCCGGTTTCAAGGAAATTGATGGCGCTGCTGGGCGTGCCGACTTTGTGGATTCAGGCGGCGGATGACCCGGAGCTGGCGCAGACCACGCGGGAAATGTTTCTGAAGGCGCCGGAGCCGCGCGAGCAGGCGCTTATCGCGCATGGAAATTTTGTTGGTCTGGGCGACGAAGAGAAACGCAACTACGAAAACCGGGTGGTGTCGTTCTTTTTAGTGAGGCTGCAGGCTGCTGGGAGACCCGCTAGATGAACGCCGTTCGATTCGGTAGAGAAAGAAACCTGTCTTCGCCAGATTGAATGGGATTTCCTCGCACCTGAGGTCCGCTCCCACTATCCCCTTACAGTACTTGTCTCCCGAGAGTAGGTATCCCTCGCGGGGATGTTCGGCTTGCGACTCCGTGACCTCGTTGTGAAGGTAAAAGCTCAAGCTGTAACGCTGGCCGCGGCTCATTACCCTGGCCCGCAGTTCCTCTGAAGGAATCCCCTGGCGCCGAATTTCCTCGGAAAGCGAGCGGCCAGAGGGATCCCAGCGAAAGTAAGATGACAGCAAACCATCAGTCAGGGAAACGGCTACGAGAATCGGTACGACCGAGGAAGCGGCGAGTAGCTTCTGAAGATCGCTTCCAGAGCACGATGGATAGAAAATGCCCAGGAAAATATTGGCTAACCCCATTAGGGCAATGATCAAGCCAGCTAAGCCTCCGAATTTGTCGTTTCCAAAAGATATGCGTGGCATGACCATTCTAACCAGGGCGAGCAAGAGAAACAGAAAGACGGCAGCCGTGATGAGGCTAAACCGAAATGATTTTCGGTGCCGAGACGTCAGTGTGAGGCACGCGCGCGCCATGATCAGACAAATCGCCGGAATGGAAGGCAGGATGTAGCCGGGCAACTTCGACTGCGAAAGACTGAAAAACAGAACTACGAACGCAGACCAAGAAAGCAAGAACAGAAAATGCGGGCTTATTTTTTTGCGTTTCATAAAGCGCACGCCGGCCTCGAAAGCTGTCCATAGCAGTGTTGCGGTCCACGGGAGGAAGGCCACAAGCAGAACAGGAACGTAGTACCAGAAAGGTTCGATGTGCTGGAATTCGGGGGTGAGGTAGCGCTTGAAATTGTGCTCGATGATGAAGATGCGGAAAAAATCAGGGTTGCGGCGCGCGCAGAGAAGGTACCAGGGGAGGGCCATGAGGCAAAAGGACGCGATAGCCGCGGGATGAAAGAGGCGGAAAGCCGCGCGCCAGTGTTTGGTGAAAAGCGCCCAGAAAAAAATGGCGACGCCGGAGAGAATGATGGCAGCAGGCCCTTTGGCGAGGACGGCAAGGGCAAGAAAGAAACCGAAGAGAATTAGGGCGAGCCAAGGCGTTCGAGGAAGGATCGGTGTGTTCTCGTTGCGCGTGAGGCCTAGGACGACGGCGGCGCACACCATGGCAATCGTGAGCATGCCGCTGAAGGGCATGTCGGTGGCGGCGGCGTGGGAGAAGCCCGTCATGCCGACGGTGGTGGGAAGCAGAAGCAGGAGCCAGCGAGCGGTTTCCGCACCATAGAGACGCTGAGCGAGCCAAGCCAGCGCCAGAGTGGCGAGCAGCGCGGAGATGGCGCTCGGCAGACGCGCGGCCGTTTCGCTGACGCCGAAGAGCCGGAAGCTTATTGCCGCGCCCCAATAGAAAAGCGGGGGCTTTTCGAACCAGGGCTTTCCGTAAAGACGCGGCGTGACCCAATCGCCGGTCTCCATCATGTCGCGCGCGATCCAAGCATAGCGCGGCTCATCCGGTCCGACGAAGCCCATCGCGCCAAGGTGGCTGAAGTAGCAGACGTAGAGCGTCGCGAGGATTAGGATGGCCCGGCCAATCCTGGCGGCGGTACTGGTGCCAGCAATTTCGGGAGCGGGCGCGATTATTTCAGTCACGGAAAGCTGAGTCTAACATCGAACTACTATCTTCCAGCGATGGACCTCTTGCATACTGTCGCCCGGCGGGAGACTGGCGCGAACTAGCGAATGACATGAAGGCTGGCATGCAATACCTGGCAGTGTGGGCCATAGTGAAGGGACTGGGTGTGTTGCCGCGTCCCGTCGCAAGGAATTTTGCCGCCGGGGTGGCGCGCCTTTTGTACGCGCTTTTGCCGCGATGGAGAAAAATCGCCGAAGTGAATTTGCGCATCGCGTTTCCGGAGCGGAGCGACGCCGAGCGCCGGGCG
>Ga0307474_10003192_pt1 | contig 11833 bp, 8 predicted proteins | sample atmos_gasesECM1C_2_FD_203312 | JGI IMG/M metagenome (GOLD analysis project Ga0307474, IMG submission 203312) | Hardwood forest soil microbial communities from Morgan-Monroe State Forest, Indiana, United States - atmos_gasesECM1C_05 | ecosystem: Environmental > Terrestrial > Soil > Temperate... | reverse complement strand
GCGAAACCGATTCGCAGCAAGGAACTATTCGCAGCCATCGAAGCGATTCTCGGTCGGCCGGCAGCGGAGCAGGCTTTGGAGCCGGCGCCAAAAATGGTGCACTAGGCGTTCCATTCACAATCAACCTCAACGTTTATCGGCCTGGTGCCGGTCAGTCTTGGGCTCTGCTTCTTGTTCCTGGTGGTAACGCTCGCGAATCGCTTCCAGATCCACCGTCGGTTTGGGCATGGTCATGCCCAGTTCTTCCATGGTCGCGGTCAGAATCTGCGAGACCGCCAGGTTCCGGAACCATTTGTGATTGGAAGGAATAATGTACCAAGGCGAATTTTTCTTGCTGGTCCTTTCGAATACTTCCTCATACGCCGACATGTAATCTTCCCAGAATTCGCGCTCTTTATAATCGCTTTCGCTGATTTTCCAGTTCCGGGCGGGATCGTCCAGGCGTTCGTTGAACCGGCGCAGCTGTTCGTCGCGGCTGATGTGCAGGAAGAATTTCACGATATGAGTGTCATTCTGTTTGCGCAGCAGGCGCTCAAAGTCGTTGATGCTTTCGTAGCGTTCGGCGACCACGTCCTTGGGCACCAGGTGATGCACGCGCGAGATCAGCACATCTTCATAGTGCGACCGGTTGAAAATGCCGATCCAGCCGCGCGCCGGCGCATGGGGATGAACCCGCCAAAGAAAATCGTGCGCCAGTTCCTGGGCATTGGGTTCTTTGAAGCTGGTTACCTTGGTGCCTTGGGGATTCAATACGCCCATCACGTGATTGATGGTGCCGTCCTTTCCGCCGGCGTCGAGCGCTTGGACCACCACGAGTAAGGAGTGTTTCTTCTCGGCGTACAAAGTCTGCTGCAAGCTTTCCAGTTTGCCGCAGTGCTTTTCGATGGCGGACTCCGCCGACTTTTTGGAGACTTGCTTGCCTTTGTAGTCCGGATCGATTTTGTTCAGCTTGACGCGCGCGCCTGGCTCGGCCCGAAACTTTTTCCGATAGTCCATGTGATTCGTCCCTCACTCGAGTCGCCGATTCGCTAAGAGCGCGATAGCAGGCGCGACCGGAGCCGCAATTATAGCTTTCGTGCCGCCGTTGGCGAGACCCCATCCGTAACTTCACCCCGGCTTCGGCTGTGCTAGACTTTGCGGCCTGCGCCGGGGAATGCCTGCGAATTTTTGTTGGAGGGTCAATATGCTGCGAATCGCGAACTTCTTTTTCGCCATTATTCTGGTGCTGGCTGCCCTGCCGCGCCCCTTATCGGCGCAGACTGCCGCGGACGTTCAAAATTACTTTCAGGGCAAGCAAGTTCAACTGAAAATCGACATGCCCGGCACGCAGCAAGGCGTCGATTTGCGCTTCGATCGCGGCGCGCCGATGGACTGGAAGCAATATTCTTCGCGCCTGAAGAAATTCGGGGTGGCGATTCCCAAAGATGCGCGGTCAACGGTAACTTTGATCAATGTGAAGAAAGACATGATCGAGTTTCAGCTCGACGGCGGTGGGTTCGGCACCTTCGGCGACGATGCCAATACCACCGTGACCGCCAAGCCGGTGGAAAAAAGCAATTATGAGAAGCAACTGGAGCGGGACATCGCCAATACCGACGATCCGGATCAAAAGCGCCAACTGCAGCGCGACCTGGACCGGGAGCGGGATCGCCGGCAGCGTCAAGACAATGCGAATCAGCGGGAGGCGCAGGTAGCCAGCCAGATCAAGAGTCAGCAGGTAGCCCAGAATCGGATGCAGGGTGGGTCGCGATTCAACCTGCGCTGGTCGGGATCGATTCCGGCGGAAGAACTTAGTCCGGAAGCCGTGATGAAACTGCTCGCGCCGTACGTCGATTTCAGCGATGCCTCCCAGGCCGGCCCACCAGAGCCGGCGCAGAGTGGTCAGCCCGCGGGTAGCGCGGTGACCTCGAATGCAGATGCTGGGTCACCGACCGGGCAACTGAAGCGCGGAATGCAAATGAACGACGTCACCAGCCTGCTGGGCCAAGGTCGGCAACTTTCTGAATCCGTTTCGCCGGAAGGATTGAAGACGCAAATCTTCGAATACTTGCCCGGCGATCGGCGCGTGGAAGTGACCTACGTAGACGAGCTGGTGGTGCGTTTCTCGATCAGTTCGAGGTAAGTTCGAACGCCTAGTGCGTGCCTGTCCAGAACCGCTTAGGGCTTTTGTCCGGGAGCCCGACCCCGCGCCGCACGGTTTGCGGTAGCGCAGTTTGCCGTGGGACCAGCAGCACCCGCGGTGGGAGCTGGGGTGCCGCAGGTCGGTGTCTTACTGACGGAGCGGACTACGATTGTGGCGATCGCGGCAGCGGCGGCAGCTCCCACGCCTATGGCCGTCACGCCGACCGCTCCGATTCCGCTCGCTCCCGCAGCGCCTGCTCCACTGGTTGCCGTGGTATTTACTGCGTCGGCGACGTTCACGGGAGAAGCCGGCGAGGGCGCGGTGGGCGACGAATTGTTGTGAACCGACGATTCCTGGCCGGCATGCAACGTCACGCAGTTTCCGGCCAAATCGCAAACCTGGCAAGTTCCCTCAAGACAGATGACATTCATTTGCGCGGTGGTGGGATCGAAAATCACCGCCACTTCGGTGCCGACCACGCCCGCTACGCCCACCGGGGTGCGTACGCGGAAATGTGAGTCAGGCTTCACCAACGCGGCCGCCTTGGCGCGAACCCGGCCGTAATTCAGGTCGAGTTCCGTCTGCTGCGCCGCCGGATCGTGCTTGCCGATCAACAAATTGGAATCGGAGCCGACGCTGAGAATCGAGCCGTCGTCCAGGCTGACCCGCGCGCGGGCCAGGTGCCCGGTGTTGATCGTGTCGCCCCAGAAAACCTGGGCGTTTACCGCCGCCGGAATTTGCTGTTGCCCGCGAATCACATTCACGATGGGCAGGACCGTGGTGATCTTGCCGGCGCTGGGCGCCTGTTGCGCGGCCAGGTCCATGGGCGTTATGAGCAGTGCGGAAACCAGCAAGGCGATCAACGAAATGGCAGGATGGCGGGTCTTCATTAGTAGTATTCCTTCCTTGAGGTGCTCAACTATTCTCAGAAGTCGCGGTGTTCGCGGGGTACCGGGAAATTAGCACAGCCTGGCCCAGACCGCATAGGGAAATTCTGGGGCAACCTCGCCAGATAGGTGTGCTGACTTCGCCTGCGGCGGCTCACGCGAGCGTCTATGATATAAAGCAGTTCGAAGTTGAATTGAGTGAGCGGAAAGCGTGTCGCAGCATAAGGATTCCCCAATGTCGACGTGGTCGATTCGCAACGGTATGAAGTGGCTGGCGGTGGCACTGATTCTGAGCTCTTTGAGTTCGGTTTGCTTGGCGCAGGCGGTTCCAGCAGAAAAGGCCGACGAAACCCGCATCGACCGCCTGCTGCAGGAAATGACGCTGGAAGAGAAAATGGATCTGATCCGCGGCGCGGTCGAAGACCCTTCTACGTATCAGGGACAGGCCGGATACCTTCCCGGTGTTCCGCGGCTGCACGTTCCGTCCCTGCGTTTCGCCGATGGGCCTCCGGGCGTGTTGACGCGCGTTCCGGCGCAAGCCGAAACCGCGACGATGGGTGTGGCCGCGACATTCAGCACTGCGGATGCCGAAGCGAACGGCGCGGTGATTGGGCGCGAAGCGCGCTCGCTCGGAATCGACGTGGTGTTGCAGCCCTTCATCAATATTGATCGCGACATTACCTTTGCGCGTGCCTACAACACCTTTGGCGAGGATCCTTTTCTTACTGGGAAAATGGGCGCGGCAGAGATTCGCGGCGCGCAAGCCCAGGACGTGATGGCCCAGGCCAAGCATTACATCGCTTATGACTCCGATTCGTACAATGTGTTCGTCGACCAGCAGGCGCTGCATGAGGTGTATGCTGCGCCATTTGCGGAGGCAGTGCGCGCGGGAGTTTCTTCCATCATGTGTTCGTACAACCGGGTGAATGGACCGTTCGCCTGCGACAACGCTGACACCCTGAAGACCATGCTGAAGGGCGAAATTGGATTCAAGGGTTTTGTGACCTCGGACTGGGGCGGGGTACACAGCGTCCTGTTCATCAACCAGGGCCTCGACATGGAAATGCCGGGCGCTTTGCCGGCGGGCAGTTCGTTGGCGGTGCTGCTCAATACTTTTTTTGTCACGAGTCCCCCGGCTGCCCCGGGACCGCCACCGGACGCGAACGAGCTGGCGGGAATACTGGGCGGCAGCATTCCGGAGGAACCACCACCGGCAGATGGGCTGCACGCGTTTCCGCGCGACACCGACGGCACCACGATGCGCGAAGCGCTGAAAAACGGGACGGTCAGCGAAGCGACCATCACCGCCGCAGCGAGACGGGTACTGTACGAAATGGATCGTTTCGGATACCTGGATGGCAAACAGAAACACACCATTACGCCGCAGGACGTCGAGCAAAATGCCGCGGTCATTCGCAAGACGGCGCAGGATGCCGCCGTCCTGCTGAAGAATGACAATGCGCTACCGCTGAAGGCCGACGATCTGCAATCGCTTGCGTTCATCGGACCAGGAGCCGGGCAGGTCGCCGCCATCGGAACTTTTGGAGAACGTTCGGGAGGACTTACGGAACGCCAGATCAGCCCGCTCGATGCTTTGAAGAAATCGGCGCCGCAGGCTCGCGTCAATTTTGCCGTGGATGACGACATGACCGGCGTGCCCATCGAGCCGTCGGCGTTGTCGCACGATGGCCAGCCGGGTTTGCTGCGCACCGATGGCACCGGAAAAACGTCGGTCGACAGTCAAATTGATTTCACCCACAGCAACAGCAAATCGTTGCCGGCCAATGGAAATGTCACCTGGAAAGGCACGCTCACCGTCGCGAGTGCCGGCGACTACTGGATTTACCTGCAGGCGCTCGGCGCTCGCGGCCGTTTATCGATCGACGGCAAAGAAATCGGACGAACCGGCGCGGCACAAGGGACGGTGCACGGCGACATCCAGCAAGCCACGCAGGATAGTGGCTTCCCGACGGTCGATGGTTTGGATAACGTGCGGCGCTCGGTTCAGCTCGCGGCTGGCCCGCATGAAATCGTGGTCCAGGCCAGCGGCGACACGTCCAACAACCCAGAACAAATTCGATTGAACTGGATGACGCCCGGGCAGCGCGTGCGCACGCATCAAGCTGCAATCGAGGCTGCGAAGAGCGCACACACTGCGGTGGTTTTTCTGTGGACGCGCGGCAAACCGGATTTCGCGCTGCCCGGTGAGCAGGACAAACTCGTCGACGAGATCGCCGCCGTGAATTCAAACGTCATCGTCGTGCTAAACGTCAGCCAGCCCGTCGCTCTGCCGTGGATCGGCAAGGTAAAGGGTGTGCTGCAAATGTGGTGGCCGGGAGATGAAGGCGGCTGGGCCACGGCCGATGTTCTGCTGGGAAAAGTAAACCCGGCTGGACGCCTGCCGTTTACCTGGGCCAAGCGCCTCGCGGACTATCCCGCAACCGATCCGGCTCATCCCGAGCGTTCCGCAAAAGGCGTGGACGGCAAAACAACTTTTAGCGAGGGCGTCGATATCGGTTACCGCTGGTTCGATAAACAAAATATCGCGCCGCTCTTCTCTTTTGGCTACGGCCTGTCTTACAGCAGCTTCAGTTATTCCCAGCTGAAAGTTTCTCCGGCCGCCGATCATGGATTCGATGTGTCGGTGCGCATCAAGAACACCGGCACGCTGGCTGGCGATGAGGTGCCGCAGGTGTATCTGGACGCGCCGGCGCAGCGACCAGAGGGAGTGCAGTTCGCGGTGCGGACTCTGGCGGCATTCGATCGGGTGACCCTCGCAGCGGGAGCATCCAAAGATATAGCGATGCATATCTCGCCGCGCGCCTTGGAATATTGGTCCACCGCGCAGAATCGCTGGATCCGGTCTGGCGCAAGGCAAATCCGGGTCGGGTCGTCATCGCGGGATCTAAAACTCAGCGCTAATACTCCATAATTCGGTAGCGCAGAAAAGACGGAACCCCCCGCGGCGCGGAATCTTTGTCTTGACACTCGGCCCCTTTCGATAGGTAACTAGTTCGCTATTTTAAGTCGAGGAAGACTGCTCGCGAGGAGATACCGTGGCGAAGAAAATTAATTTCTTGGGCAAAAAATCGGTGAAGTGGGCGCTGGTGGACCGCGGGGTGTGGGTCTTGCGGTTGTGGAGTGACAAGCAATATCCGCAAATAGCCATTCTGCAATTTACGCCGGAGGCGTATCAGCGGGTGCGAATGGACCTCTCCGGCTTTTTGAACAGCGTGGGAATCTTTGGAAAAAAAGTGAAGGTGCAACACCAGAGCGGCCCTGGCGTGGCGATGGCCGAGTCGGCTGGGCAACCCACCCAGCCTCCGGTAGTGGTAGCAACGCATAGCCGGACGAGCCGATCGGCCTGGATTACTCTATCCAGTAACGCGGATTTCGACGCTTTCGACTGGCAGACTCACGCACGGGGTGTGGAACTTCCAGCGGACTAGAGGGCTCCGCCAATATCCTCGCGGCCGATTATTGCGCTAAGCCCATCCGCGCCAGCAATTGCCTGAAACGCGGTTCGGACCGCAAGGGGTCGAGCGCGGGCTCGACTTTGAGCCAAGGAAGATAGGCGTCGCGCTCGCTGTAGCCTTTTTCCAACAGCGCGAGCGCCTGTTCCTTTTCTCCAAGCCCCACTTGCACCATGGCCAAAAAATACGGCGGGACGTACTGCGTTTGGGATTTATCCCGTAGCGCCGCTAGCAGCCTGCGGGCGTCATCTTTCTGCCCGGCCAATCCGTAGGCGAGACCAAGCGCCGCCATGCGCAAGGGCTCATTGTTCGAAAGGTCCGCGGCTTTTTTGCACTCCACCACGGCTTTCGCGTAGTCCTTCTTCGCCGCATACGCATACCCCAGGCAAGAATGAGCGCCAACATCGTTCGGTTCCAGTTCCAGAGTTTTTTGGCACTGATCGATGGCGCGATCGAATTGGCGGGCAAAATAGTAGGTCCATCCGGCGGACGAATTCGTGAAAATCGAAACCGGATCGAGATTCTGCGCAGTTTGCATCTGGGACAGTGCCTCGTTGGCACGGCCCATAGCCGAAAGAAATACGGAATACATCCGGTGCGCCTCGGAGTCGCTGGGATTCAACTGAATAGCGCGCTGGTATTCCGCTTCGGCGCCGGGCCAGTCCCAGTCGGCGTAGAACTTCACGTCCGCCAGCGTCGCGTGCGCCGAGGACAACGAATCATCCAGGGCCAGGGCCTTTAAAGCATTTTCTTTCGCCTTGGGCATGGCCACTTGTGGAGCGAGCGCGTTGGTCGCCCAAAAATAATCAGCGAGCCCGGAATAGCCGGCGGCATAATTCGGATCGATGTCGATGGCTTGCTGAAAATATTTGCCGGCCTGGCGAAACTGGGCCTCGGTATCCTTGTTCCAGTGATAGCGGCCCTTCAAATAATCGTCGTGCGCTTCGGGGCTCACGCGGCCCGAACTGGCCAGCCGCGACTGCTCCTGCGGAGTAAGTTCCACCCGGATTTCCTGGGCGATATCTCGCGCCACTTCGGCTTGCAGACTGAGCACATCGGTTAAATCGCGATCGTAGCCCTTGGCCCACAAGCTTTGGCCGGTCGAGGCTTGAATCAGTTTGGCGTCGATGCGCACTCGATCGCCGGAGCGCATCACCGAACCTTCTACCACCCCGTCCACATTCAATTCTTTGGCGATTTCAGACAGCGTTTTGCGCGATCCCTGATACGGCATCACCGAGGTTCTGGAAATTACGCGCAGCTCCCCGATCTGGGCCAACTGCGTAATCAATTCTTCGGTCATCCCCTCCGCAAAATAATCCTGGTTAGGATCTCCGGAAAGATTTTCGAGCGGTAGGACCGCAACGGATTGAATCGGCATCGGCCCGGCCTGAGCGGCGGCGACCCGGGCGCGATGCCGCAGCCCTAGCCAAACCGCGGCGGCAAGAATAATTGCGCAGAGAGCTGCGATTGCGAATTTTCTGCGGTTGGACATCCGGCGCGGCGTGCTGCCGACGATCACTCCGCTGGAGCTAGGCATCTGCATCCGCCGCAGATCGACGTCCAGCTCCTTCGCCGACTGGTAGCGATTCTCCGGCTCCTTTTCCAGGCACTTCATGATGATGCGTTCGAGTTCAACGGAAATGCCGTCATTCAAGGAACGCACCGGAGCCGGCGGTTTGTGCAAGATGGCATCGGTCAACCGCGCGGAAATTTCATCTTGAAACGGCCGCTGTCCCGTCGCCAGTTGATACATCAGCGCGCCCAAGCCGTAGACGTCCGTTCGTCCATCCATGGCGTCGCCCAATAATTGTTCCGGGGCCATGTACGGCTCCGTTCCAGCGATAAAACGCGGCTCGACGCGGCCATCAATGGTGGTGGTCTCACTCACCGGCCGGCAGTGTCCGGCAAGGCCAAAATCGAGAACCTTGGCCAAGCCTTTGGGGCTGATCATTACGTTGCCGGGCTTCAAGTCGCGATGAATTACTCCTCGCTCGTGCGCTTCTTGCAGCGCCTGGGCGATTTGCGACGCCAGCACGATCAGCTGTTTTTCCGGCCAGGCTTCGCCGGCGCGTTCCTGGGCCAGCGATTTTCCGGCGAGATACTCCATGACCAAAAATTCCGTGCCATCCTGGGTGACGAATTCGTGAATGGTCGCGATGCTGGGATGATTCAGTTTGGCGAGGATCAATGCTTCGGTGCGAAACCGTTTACGCGCGTCGTCATCGCCGAGCGCTCCCGGCGGCAAGAATTTCAAAGCGACATCGCGATCGAGATGTTCGTCGTGCGCGCGGTATACGACGCCCATACCACCCGCCCCGATCATCTCGAGGACGCGATAGTGCGAAATCGTACGGCCGATAATGGAAGGGGAATCCGTCACGGACTTTGAATGTTACGCCTTGCGGCGCAAGGCAAGCAATCGCGCAGCGGGTAGGCGCACCGGCGATCAAATTCCCGAGGCGAAAGTCTCCGCGAAGATCCAAGGCTGAAGATTTATTACGTCCGCTTAATGATCACCGCGGTTAAGTCATCCTTTTGCGGAGTGCCGTTCGAAAACGCGATGACTGCGGCATACAACGTTGCAATAATTTCACTCGCCGGCCGCTCTCGCGCTGCGCGAATCGTCGCTTCCAGCCTTCCGACGCCGAATTGTTCTCCTTGCGGGTTCTCCCACTCGAAAAAACCATCGGTGGCCAGCACCAGCATGTCGCCCGAATCGAGGACGAGCATTTGCGGAGGGTCGGTGACCAGTCTGGACGTGATCCCTAACGGCATGCCGTGCGCTTTCATGGCGTCAAACCGGTCGTGATGCAGCGTGTAGAAAAATAGCGGGCCGTGCCCGGCCGACAGCAGCTCGACCTGCGAATTTCCGGGGGCGCAAATGGCGGCGACGAAAGTAACGAACCGGCCCTCCTTCAAATCGGCGGAGAGTGAAGCATTGATGCGGGTCATGGCGTCGAGCAGACCATCATCCACCGTGAAGTTGGTGCGGGCATAGGCGCGACAAACCGCCGCCAGCAAAGCCGGACCGATGCCGTGGCCGGTCACATCCGCCAGTGCCACCAGCACTCGGCCATCGGGAAGCGGCTGCCAATCGTAATAATCGCCGCCGGTCTGATCCGCGGGTTGATTCCAGGCCGCGATTTCGAAACCTTCGATCACCGGCATCGAGACCGGCAGCAACGATTGCTGAATGGTGCGCGCTACATCCAGGTCGTGCTCCAGCCGTTGGACCTGCAGCTTGGTCTCGGCTTCGTGCAGCGCCGCGTCCACATGTTTCCGAATTTCGCCTGCTACCGCGCCGGCCACCACGCCCGCGAAAATCAGAATCGCGGCATAACCGAAGACCGCCTTATGCGGATTAAGCAACAAGGTGCCGTCACGAAACGCGGGATTCCAACCCAAGTAGACCGACGCACAGAGATAGCTGATCGCCGCGACGATGCCCGAGAATCGGCAGAGTCTAGGATCCAATCGCAAGGTCGACAGAATTATGAATATGAAAAATAGCAGCGTCGACGGATTTGCCAGCGGCCGGTAAAGAGGATCGATCGCCGTGCTATAGATGAAAGCGAGGGCGAAAGCAGGCACCGACGTTTCGATGACGATGTTGCTGACCCGCGCCGCGATCGAGAGCTCGCCGCCGCTCCGCATGGCGCGCGTGACAGCGCGAAACATAAAATATTCATAGAGGAGAAACAAAGAAAGCAGCGCGCAAGAGAGGAGCCACAGGTGCTGGTTTTCGCGGTCCCAGAGGATGATGGTCAGAAAAGAGCGGACCAGAAAAACTGCGACAATAATCGCCAGTACGATGCGGATACGCAGTCTTTCGCTTTGCAGCACGGCTTGCCGGAACGCTGGGGAACCGGCGTGCAATCCATTCTTCATCGAGCGGGTCCAGGGAGTCTTGATTCGAATCAAGCGCCGAAGCCGAGGGCGCGCACCATTCTCCCCAAACGCGGGGTACGGTCAACCGAAACCCTGATTGCGAGTTTTTGGCTGACCGTACTCTACTTCCGACGCTCTTTGCATGCAACGCGGAGTCGAATGCCGCGTGGATCAGCGCGACTATGCTTTCGTGGCTTGCTCTTTCGGTTTTTCCATGGAGGCCATCATCTGCCGCATCGCTTCCATGCTGCCTGGTGAGGTTTTCTCGCGCCAAGCTTCGAGACGCTTCACGTGTTCTTCCAACTGACCGTGGTATTTCGGGCTCTTGAACATCGCGCGCATGGGCGCAATGATCGGCTTGAGGCGTTCCCAGACCAGCCATTGCTCGCCGGAATTTTCGAAGAAGAATTCCTCGTCAATCAATCCGCGATTCACCATGCCCGCTGCCATATCCCAATAGCTGGCCACCATGCGCATGGAAGCGTTTTCGGGACTGTTCGGCGGACAGACTTTCATGGCGTCTTCCATTGAAGTCGGCTTGAAATGGGCGAAATACCATTCGCGAGCTTCGCGCATCCGCGGCTCCCGGCGCAGATCGTAAAGACGCAGCATCAGATTGGCCTGCTCGTGCGTAACTTCTCCCATAATTCCCTCCTGATTTAATTTCTAAAATATTTGGTTCTATTGATTGCTACGGGGTTTATCGGGTTGCATGGACACGTTGTGGGTATGACTCAGCATGATCTCGGAATCTTCGAAGGCCAGTTTAATCCGGCGGCGAAGCTCGCGTGCCGCGTCATCTTTGCGGTTCAAGACCGTGCGGACCTGTAGGCGAATCACGGTTCCGTCCAGATTCAGCGCTTCAACGCCCAGCACCCGTGGACCATCCACCAGCGCCGGCGACCAGGTCGCGTCGTTGCGAAATTCCGTGGCCACCCGGTCCAGGATGGAAATTGCGGTGCTGACCAGCTCGTCGGCTGGAACGGTAATGTCCACGAAGGTTTGCGACCAGTCGCGACTCAGGTTCGAAACTTGCCCGATGAGACTGTTGGGTATGGAGACGATGGCCCCCGCGGTGTTGCGCAGCACGGTTCGCCGCAGGGTGATGTGCTCCACGCGTCCGGTCTCGCCGTTCACCTGCAGCATGTCCCCCAAGGAATACTGGTCTTCAAAAACAACAAAAATTCCGTTGATCAGATCTTTCAGCAGGCTTTGCGCGCCGAAAGCCAGGGCCACGCTGAGCACGCCCGCGGTGGCTAGCGCCGGCGCAATGTCGAAGCCGAGGATCCTCATCACCATGAGTGCGGCGATGACGATGATGGTGGTGGTTCCGATGCTGTGCAGCAAATCGGCCATGGTCCGCGTCTGCTGCTCGTGCATCTGGCCCGCACGCGTGGGAGTCTTCGCCGCCTGCACCAGACGCAAAGTTACGGCGCGCAGCACACGAATCAGCAATGCCA
>Ga0307474_10003190_pt1 | contig 11840 bp, 10 predicted proteins | sample atmos_gasesECM1C_2_FD_203312 | JGI IMG/M metagenome (GOLD analysis project Ga0307474, IMG submission 203312) | Hardwood forest soil microbial communities from Morgan-Monroe State Forest, Indiana, United States - atmos_gasesECM1C_05 | ecosystem: Environmental > Terrestrial > Soil > Temperate... | reverse complement strand
GCGCGCCGCTTCAATCGCGGCGTTCAAGGCCAGCAGGTTGGTTTGTTCGGCGAGATCGTCGATGACTTCGATGATCTTGCCGATGTCGTCCGCGCGGCGGCCGAGCACGTCGATAATTTCGGAGGACGATTGAATCGCGTGGCTGGTGCGATTCAGGCCCGCCGTGGCCTTATCCATGGTGACCATGCCGGTTTGAACTTCTTCGCGAGAGCGGTGCGAAATGTCGACCAGCAGTTTTGCGGTGTCGGCTACGCGTTGAATCGAAGTGACCATCTGATCGATGGACGCCGAGGTTTCGGCAACGCTGGAAGCCTGCACCTGGGTGTTCTTGACCACGTTCTGCACGTTGATGCTCATTTCGTGCATTGTGGAGGTAACTTCGTCGATGGCCGAAGCAGCCTGCACGCTCACTTTGGCGGATTCATCGGAAGCGCCGGCCATCTGCCCGGAACCGCTGGCCACTTGCGCGGCGCTGTCGCGAACCTGGCGAACCATTTCGCGAAGACCGCGAGTCATTTGCGCGAAAGCGCGGGCCATGGTGTCCTGCTGCGAACGCGGCTGGACGGTTACCGACAATTGGCCTTCGGCAATGGCGGCCGAGACCGCGGCCATATCCTTAAGGTGCACAACCATTTTGTTGAAGTTCTGTGCCAGCAGACCCACTTCGTCGGTGCGGCTGATATCGATGGACTGTTCCAGGTCGCCGGTTTCGCCGATGCGCTGGGCCACCTCAATCAAGTGATACAGAGGTTCCTTGATGGTCTGGGCAGTTCGGAAGGCGATAAAAACTCCCATGATGATGGCGAGCAAGGTGCCAGCCGTGGTGATTCCGGTGCTCCAGGAGGTAGCACTCTGGGCCAAGGCGTTGGAATCGTCGAGTGATTTACGGACGGCTTTGTCAGCTTCGTCGAGCGCAGTGGAAGATTTGGTAACCCACGAAGCGGGATCGTGCTGGAGATAGTAGATCTGCAGATCGGACACGGTCGCGTCGCCCGAATCGACCTGGTGACGCTTGGCCATCATGGGCTTGGCAAAATTTTCGGACCAGCCCCGTTCGTTTTCATCCACCTGGGTGAGCGCCGCGCGTAGGTTGGCGTCAGTAACTTTGCCTTCCGCATCCTTCAGCGTGCCGAGCAAGTCATTTACACCCTTGTTGGTACGGTCTTCGTCGCGCAAGTCTCCGCTGAGAAGGTAATTTCCGAGGAAGAGCCGGTTGGCCATCATTTGGAGGCGGACGGCCTCGATGGTCTGCACGTTGGCCAGGGTGTCCCGGACGGTCGCACGGGCGCTGTATTCGCGGCGCACCGTAAAGATATTGACGATGAACAAAGCCAGCATGATCGCCAGAATGGCGCCGAATCCCAGATAGAGCTTCTTACCGATCGTCATGAAAGCGCCTCCACTCCTTAGCAGCTAACTCCGCGGGCCTTCCCACGCTTGAGCCCGGTCAGTCCTTATCGGAAAAATTAAATTCAACAATCTCGGTTGTTTCTTTCGCGCTGGGCTCGTAGTGCCATTTCTTCACCGCGTCCGTCGCAGCTCCCACCAACAACGGGCTGCCGCCAATCGTTCGCGTGCTGACGATGTGACCGTCGGCCGCGATGGTGATTTCCAGCTTGACCTTGCCGGTGACATTCATCTGCCGCGCCAGCGTCGGATAGACGGGCGCAACTTTCGTTTTCGGTTTTCTGGAAGCGGCGCCAGCGGCAGCGGCTTCCTGACCCTGGGCAACGCGAAGGCACAGCGTGGCGCCAAACAACGCGAGAAACATCACGAACGTGAAAGACGACTTGTATCTCATGCAGGCCTCACCTCTATCGAGAGAACTCCCCGACCACGAATTTGCACGGGGACTGCCAAGGGGAAAGGTATATTTTTGAGTCGGGCAAGTTGAGAAATACTGGCTGTATCGTGCTGATACCGTGGGTTTTAGTGGCGTGCTTGGGTTCGGAAGTGCCCCGGCTCGCAAGCCTTGTCTGTCTCAAACGGAGGGAAGCTGCCGAAAGCGCGTCTCAGGTTGCGACGGTTTGAGATTGCTCGTTAGGGCAACTGCGGTCGCAAATTCATTGGCTCATTTTGAGATGCCGCCGTAAGTTCATTGCAGTAGAAGCAAAAAAAGGCGCGCAAGCCCCCTAAACCTCCATGCGTGCGCTGAAGCGAACTCGTGAAGTTGTGTCTCGCCCCGATGGCTCGTTCGAGTCATTGCTTGCGCAGTTCTCCGCGACGACGCTGGAACTGAATCCCTCGCTCGGGACTCCGGAATTTTCGCAGCGGCTGGCGGTGCGGGCGGCGGAAATGCTAGGGGCGCGCGCGGCCGTTCTGGCGTTACGGCACGAAAACAGCTGGGAAATTGCGGCATTGGAGGGACCCGCGCAACGTTGGGATCCGATGACCCAACACCGCCTGACGACGGTACTCGCGGAGCGCGGCGACGCGCCGGGCCCGAACCTGGCTGAAGGACCGGCCGGAATTCTGCTGGGCCGCAGCCTAGCCGAGACTTTGGGCTGGGGCCACGTGATGATCGTTCGACTGAGCGGCGGCGAAAACGAAGTGCTCGGCGTGCTCGGCCTCATTGATTTGGCGCGACCGCTCTCCGATATCGAGCGGCAGATATTAGAAGCGCTGGCCGGGCATGCGGCCGTGGCGCTGGAAAATATTCGGCTTTTTTCCCGAGTGGAACAATCCCGCAAGCAGTGGGTGGAGGATTTCGACGCCATTTCCGATTTTATTATCGTCCACGACGCGAATAACCGGGTTCTGCGGCTGAATCAAGCGCTGGCCGACGTGCTCGGACACAAGCCGGCGGAGTTGGTGGGCAAAGAAATCAGCGGCCTGACCATTTTGGCCGCCGCGAGTAAAGATGGGCGCTGCATGTTCTGCCGGAATCCCAAGGAATTTCACGAAGAGTTCGTGCACGAGAGCGAGGACCGAACTTTTTTGGTCTCTTCGTCGCGCATTCAGGACGCGCGGGTAAAAGATTTGCGCACGATCCACGTAATGAAGGACATCACCGACCGGCGAGTGGCGGAAAGGCGCTACCGGCGCGAACGCGATTTCAACAAGAACATCCTGAATAACACGCAGAGCATGATTCTGGTGCTCGATACGGCCGGCCTGATCAGTTACGCCAACCGGCGCTGCTTCGAATCCGGATTCCGGGAAGAGGATTTGCTGGGACGCCCGCTGGTGGAAATGGTTCCGGCGGCGCGCCGGCCGTTGCTGGTGGAGGCGCTGGAGCGGACGTTGCACGGCGCGGCGCTCGACAATCTGGAGATTCCGTTTTTTCGCGGCGGCGGGCTGGCTCGGCAGTTTTCGGTGAGCGTGAGCCCGATGCGCGACGAACTGGGCGACATCAATAGCATCGTGGTGGTGATGACCGATATTACCGATGCTTCGGACCTGCAATCGAAATTGATGCACACCGAAAAGATGGCGGCGCTCGGGCAGTTGGTATCCGGCGTGGCGCATGAAGTGAATAATCCGCTGGCGGCGATTGTTGGCTTCACCGATCTGCTGCTGGAAAATCCGGAAATTCCCGGCGAGGCCAAGGAAGAGCTGCGGGTGATTCTGCAGGAGGCGCAGCGCACCCGGGTGATTGTGCAGAATTTGCTGAGCTTCGCGCGGCAGATGCCGGCGCAGCGCGAACCCTTGCAGGTGAATTCGGTTCTGCGCCAGACGATGAAGCTGCGCGCATACGATTTTTCGAATCATGGCGTGGAACTGACCGAAGACTATGTGGACGAATTGCCCACGGTGATTGGCGATCCCAGCCAACTGCAGCAGGTGTTTCTGAACATCATTAACAACGCGTATGACGCAGTGCAGGAAACGCGCCGCGCCGGAAAGATAAAGATCGCAACCAGCCACCAGAATGGGCAGGTGGAGGTGAGTTTTCGCGACAACGGCCCCGGAATTTCGAAGATGGATCGAATTTTCGATCCCTTTTTTACGACCAAAGAAGTGGGAAAGGGTACCGGCCTGGGATTGAGTATCTGCTACGGAATTATCCGCGCGCATAACGGGGAAATCGTAGCGCGCAACAATACGGACGGCTTCGGTTCGACATTTGTGGTGCGGCTGCCGATTGCCGAGACCGGGGCGATTTTACATTCGGCCGCGATGATGGCACGGGATCAAGAATGACCCGCGACTCAAATACCGCGACGCGGCGCGAACTGAGCTCGAATAGCGCGTCGCCGGCGACACATTCGCACATTCTGGTAATTGAGGATGAATCGTCGGTAGCAACCTTCGTGCGGTTGGCGCTGGAGCGCAATGGATATCAGGTCACCTCGTCTTCGTCCGGGGTGGAGGGATTGCAATTGTTGGCCCGGCAGGATTTTCGCGGGGTGATTTCGGATTTTCGCACGCCGGGAGGAATTACCGGTGCGGACGTCCACGATTGGCTGCGCCGTCACCGGCCGGAGATGGCTTCGCGGGTAATTTTCATCACGGGCGATACGGCGAGCGACGAAACGATCGCGATGCTGGCGGCGGCAGGCACGCCGTGTGTGGAAAAACCATTCCGTCTTCAGCAGTTGATGGAGGCGGTGGAAAAAACCATTGGGAAACCATGACTGACGAAATGAAGCTGCGATTTTTGATTGTGGATGATGAACAGAGCATCCGGCGCCTGTGCATGACGGTGGGCCAGGGGCTCGGCTACACCTGCTCCGAGGCGGAAACCGCGGAATCGGCGCTGGAAGCGATAGAGCTGAATCCGCCGGATCTGGTGGTGACGGATTTGAAACTGCCCAGTCTTTCCGGGACCGATTTGCTGCGCCGCACCAAGGAGATTTTGCCGCGGGCGGAAATCGCGATCATGACCGGGCACGGATCGATCGAGACGGCGGTGGATGCGATGCGCCAGGGCGCGTACGACTACATCGAAAAACCGTTTCGAGTGGAGCGCCTGCGTCAACTGCTGCAACGCATGGCCGAGAAGGTGCGGCTGGTCACCGAAAATCAATTCCTGCGCGAGCGGGTCAACACCGAAACACAGTTCGAAGGGATCGTGGGCACCTCCGCGAAAATTCAAGACGTGGTGCGAATGATTTCGCGGCTAAAGGAAACGCGGACGCCCGTTTTGATTACAGGCGAAAGCGGGACCGGCAAAGAGTTGGTGGCACACGCCATTCATTACCGCGGGCCGCTGGCGCAGATGCCGTTTGTGGCGGTGGATTGCGGATCGCTGGTGCCGACGCTAATGGAAAGCGAGCTTTTCGGGCATGAGAAAGGTTCGTTCACCGGAGCGCTGAAAACCAAGGCTGGCCTGTTCCAGGCCGCGAACGGCGGCACGATTTTTCTGGATGAGATTGGAGAACTGCCGCTGGAAATGCAGGCCAAGCTATTGCGGGTGCTGCAGGAAAAAGAAGTGCGGCCGGTGGGCAGTAACGAAAAGGTGGCGGTGGATGTACGCGTAATCGCGGCCACGAATCGGGATCTGGAAGCGAGCTATCGGGAAGGGCAATTCCGCAAGGATTTGTATTTCCGGTTAAACGTGGTGGCGGTGAATGTTCCCAGCCTGCGCGAGCGCCGGTCCGATATTCCACAACTGGCGCACTGCTTTCTCGACCGTTACGCGCCGGGAGCGGGGATTCAGATCACACCAGCGGCCATGAAAACCTTTTTGCAATACGATTGGCCGGGCAACGTGCGCGAATTGGAAAATTGCATCGCGCGCGCGGTGGCGCTGGGGGATCATCATTTGATCGATTCCAGCGACCTGCCGCCCGCGCTGCGCGATTTGCAGGATAAGAGTGGGGAAGGATCGGACGCGGCGGCGGTCTCCACGACGGCGCTGGCCGACCTGGAAAAAATGACGATTCTGCGAGTTTTTGAGAAAGCCGGCGGGGACAAGGCGCTTACCGGCCGGATGCTCGGAATCAGCCGCGCCACTTTGTATCGCAAGCTGAAGCAGTACAACATTCCTCTGCGACACAGCGACAAACGTCACGATATTCAGATCGTGTCGTAACGTGCGATCGCAGCGGTTTGAGACAGCCTGAGAATTCCCGAGTTGAGTTGTAGGCCGCGCTTGCAAACGCGATTGAGACGAATCTGTATCATCCTGATACAGCTTCAAGATTTTTCTCCGCAGCGTCCTTAGCTAAATCGAACAATCAGAGTCGCTTGGCTTTCGCGAACGCGTCTCACGCTTTGGCCGTCCTCGTGCAAACCATCCACTGACTAAATCCCTGTCTGGGCAACGATTGCTTCGCCGTCTTTCGCCGATTGTCCGTTTAGGGTGTACCAGCAAATTCACAGCAGGAAGGACCGGGGGCGATTTGCTTAGCGAATTGAAAGTGGCGGAGGCGGGGAAAATCGAAACTTGCGTAGAGAAATTGGCGCAGCTCTTTCCCCACGCATCGGCAGTGCGGATCCCGGTGAGAGTGACGTCACTGGCCACGGCGATGCGGCCGCTGCAGGAACAAACGGTGATCGAGTTCGGAACCGCGAACGAAGTGCTGTTTTCGTCGGGGTTACCGCTGGAATTCGAAGATGGAGTACGAGTCGTAAATTCAGATGGATCGCTGGACACGAGCGCGGTGGTGGTGGCGGTGCGTTACCACGACGGAAGCAAGGCCGTCGCGGCGCGTTTTGTGGGAGAAGTGAGCAACTGGATCATAAAACCATGAGCCCAAAATCGGATATGACGACACTGAAAATTGCAGCAAGTTCCGGACCTGCAGAATTCACCACGCAGTGGACCGAAGCACGCCACGCCTACCCGCTGTACGCGGCGCTGGCCACGCAGTTTAATTTGGCCCCATTGCCGCACGCGCACGGGGAGCTGCCTCCCGTCCGCCCGCCGCGCGAGACTTTCGATGCGGACTTGAAATGGCTGGATGAAGTCGACGCCAAGGTGATGGCCTACCAAATTCGCCAATTGCCGTCGGAAATTTTGAACGCGAGCGACGAGACGCTGCGGGCAGTGCTGCACCGCCAGTTACGGAAAGAAACCAAGACTCCGCCGGACCGCGACAAAATCGATCTGCTGCTGGTGCAGTATTTCGCGTTGTGCGCGCCGGAAGAGTTGTATCGCAAAGAAATTCGGCTGCAGGATACGGCGCAAGTTCTGCAACCGGTGCTGGGCACGACCGACACGTCACGCGTGGAATGGGCCGCGCCGCTCGAGCAGATTCTGGAAAAAGTCGCAGGTTGCGAAAGCTTGCGCGACATGATGGAACACGGCCTGTTGGAACAGGGACGCCTGCTGAAAGAATCGGTGGGTGCGGCATTTTACGAGCCCGCAGCGCTGGTCGCGTTTTGCCGTTTCAATTTTCTTTTGCGACGCGCCTTTATCCGCATGCTGCACGCAGACCTAAGCGCGGTACGGCAAGCGGTGGAAGCACTCGACTCGAGCGGGGTAAAGACGGTGGACTGCCGCCGCGCCGGATTTTCGGCCGCGGAAACGACCATCCAGCTGCGCTACTACTGCGAAAACTGGAAGCAGCCGTTTCACAAGGACTACACCGAAACCTCGGTCAGCCGGGCCTTTGAGCAGCTCCTCGCGTTGCGCGCGGACCTGGAAGAGGCTGTGGCGCGGCTCCAACCTGGAAAATCAAGTTCAGAAGCTGCGACGGCTCCGAAAGCAATTGCGGAAAAAACAGCCCGCGAAGCGGTGACCTCGCCCGAAAAAGTCTCGCAGAGCACAGCCATCGCGCCGCCGGCATCCGTGCAGGTTTCGCCTTCGAATGGCGGCAAAGCAGCCAAGGCCGATGCCGCCGATCCGGCCGGGTCAACGAGCGCGCTGGGGACCGACAAGTGCCTGGAAACGATCTGGGAGCAGTTAATCGCGGCGCCGCCGTCGCGCGGCCGTTCGATGTCGACGGTCGTGCTGCATGATACGAAAGTTCTGCTGTCGTCCTGGGAAGTGGCCGCTTTCGTGGCGGAAGGCAACCAGGAAGCCGAAGACTTGCGACGCGCGGTGGTGGCGCGGGCCTTACTCGCGGTGGCGATGGATCAACGCAAGCGCTCCGGCGATTTGAATGGACTCGGCTCCGCGCTGGCCCATGCGAAGGAGGAAGTTTCGTATTTTCAGGGGCGAGTGGAAATTGCCAAGCATGACAAGAACACCGAAGCGGCCGTGAACTTGGGGATCAGCACAAAACGGCTACTGTCGTTCATCGAAGAATCGGAAAAGCTTCAGCCCTGATCAGGCCGAAACTTGGGAGCAGGTCTTGAGTCACAGCAACGTCCTGATCATTTCGGACGATACCGAATTTGCGCGCTCCGTCGCCGCCCGCTGGCGAGCCGAACGCCGCCTTCCGGAAATCACGGTCAGCACCGGCGATCTGTGGCGCGGGCAATCCGCTGCAAACTACAACCTGGTCATCGTTGGTCCGCTGCAAACCGTTAGCGCATCCTCCATCCTCCGGTCGTTGAGCGGGTGTCCCGCCACAGCAGCGATTTACGTTTCGAACGAAGCCTCCGCCGATTCGCGTCTGGTGGCCGAAAATCCTCACGCCTTATTTTTGTGTCGCGAGGATGGTTGGATCGCCACGCTGATCCTGATCGCGACGGAGGCGTTGCGGCGCAGCGAGGCCGTGGCGCGGGCGCAACGCGCAGAAAAGCTCGGAATCGAAAGCCACCGGCACGCGTCTCTCGGGCGTTACATGCTCGAAATGCGACCGAGCGTGAACAACGCGTTGACCTCGGTGCTGGGCAATGCGGATCTGCTTCTGCTGGAACCTGAGAAAGTTTCGACCGAGTGCCACGACCAGATTCGCACGATCCAGACCATGGCGCTGCGTCTCAACGAGATCATGCAGAGATTCTCATCGCTCGCGGCGGAAATGCGGAGCGGTGAGAAAGAGTCTCAAGCTGAGACGTCCTCTGGTCTGCGGGTAGTCGAAAGCAAATTCTAGCGAGACGGTCAGCGCGCTAAACGATTGCAATCAAATGGTTTTGCGCTAGAGGCAGAAAACAGAAAGAACTATGGATGTGGCTGCGGACTTGCAATCGTCTGCTTGGCCACTCGTGGGGAGGTGCGCAATGTCGAAGAAAGTACTGATTGTAGATGATTCGCAAGCGGAAGTGCACTTGATGCAATCCATGCTGCAGCAAGGCGGTTTTCATTCCGTAGGGATTTCCGATTCCACCAAGATCGAAGAAGCAATCGATGACGAGCGACCCAACGTGATCCTGCTGGACGTGGTGATGCCACGTCGCAACGGATTTCAGGCCTGCCGCGATCTGAAGAGCCAACTGCCGTATTCCAACATCCCGGTGATTTTGGTCACTTCCAAGACCACGCCGAGTGACCGTTATTGGGGCGAGCAGCAGGGCGCGAATGGCTACGTGGCGAAGCCGTTTACGCCGGATGAACTTTTGAACGCGGTGAAAAGGTTCGCCTAATGACGGCTACACGCGAAAACGCGGCTTTGCCGTTTGAAGTTGACGGCGGAGCGTTTCTGGAAGGTGAAATTCTTGCAGAGCAGCGCTCGCCGGAACGGCAATATTGCGTTTTTCGCGCAGGCCGCGAACGGTTTTGCTTTTCGGTGCTGGAAGTGGAGGAAGTGGTGGACTGGCCGACGGTCACCCGAATTCCGCTGACGCCCGCATTTCTGATGGGCGTGTTCAATCTGCGCGGGACGATCGTACCGCTGATCGATATCGCATTCACCGAGGGGCGGAGGCCGGGTTTGCTGCCGAAGCACGTTGTAGTGGCGCTGCTGAAAGGGGACGGGCAACGCGAAGATCTGCGGCTGGGGATCGCGTCGGACGAAGTGATCGGCACGTTTTCCGCATCGGAAGATGCGCTGCTGGATCAAGCGCCGGCGGATGTGCCGCATTGCCGCGGGATGCTGCGACATGAAGACCGGCTGGCGCTGGTGGTGGACTTGCGGCGGCTGGTGGATGTGTTTCCGGTGCCGGTGATTTAAGAGCGAAGCGGCGAGTTTTTGGGTCACGCGAAATTTTGGATTTTGGAGTGGGCCTTGGGGCCGCGTCTCTTCTCCGGCGATTTTCTTGCCGCTGAAGATAAACAGGCAACGCGCGAAAGTTCTTGGGAGGAAGTCATGAAATCTCGTTTGAGTTCCACAATCTGGATGCTGGTCTTCTTTATCGGACTGGCGCTATTCGGAGTCCTGGGGCTCGCCTACTACGCGGGCTCGCACTCCGCAGCGGCGGATGGCGGATCGATTCCAGGAGGGGCAAACGGCGCGCTGTTTCTGGCTGCCGGCCTCGCGCTGGTGGCGGCCGTCTCGCTGGTGATGATCCTGAGCAAGCGCGTGCTCACGCCGGTGGACGAACTCGCAAAATTCTCGGAACGAATCATTTCGGGGGACGTTCGCGCGCGGGTGGAAATTCAGTCGGACGATGAATTTGGCTTCATCGCCGAGAATTTCAACCGCAGCGCGGCGAAGGTGGCGCATGCGGTGACCAACCAGCAAGCGCAGGAATCCTTGCAGCGCAGCATTACCGACCTGCTGAGCACCATCAACCAGGTGGCGCGCGGCGACTTAACTATTCGCGGCAAAGTGACCAACGACGCGCTCGGCAACGTGGTCGACTCGGTGAACTTCATGCTCGACAACTTCACCAAGGTTTTGGAGCGGGTGCGCAAAGCCGCGGTGGATGTGAGCGGCAGCGCCAACCAGATTCTGGACGCAGCGGACGACATGACCGCCGGCGCCACGCAGCAGGACCAGGAAATCACCAACACTTCTTCGGCCGTAGAAGAGCTGACGGTTTCGATGAAGCAGGTTTCGAACAACGCCGAAGCCAGCGCCGAAGCGGCGCGCCGCGCTCTGGACGCCGCTGAACAGGGTAACCGGGCGGTACGCGATACGCTGGAAGGAATGCAGCGGATTCGCTCCTCGGTGCAGGCCACCGCGAAGAAAATCAAGTCGCTGGGCGATCGGTCGCTGGAAATTTCGGAAATCATCAACGTAATCAATGACATCACCGAGCAGACCAACTTGCTGGCGTTGAACGCGGCGATTGAAGCGGCCCGCGCCGGAGATGCCGGCCGCGGATTCGCGGTGGTCGCCGACGAAGTGCGCAAGCTGGCCGAACACTCCCGCAGCGCGACCAAGGATATCGCGGCACTGATCAAAGCCATTCAGGCCGAGACAAACGAAGCGGTGGTGGTGATGGAAGACGGCACACGCGAAGTGGAAGTGGGAGCCGGGTTGGCCGATCAAGCGGGTAAGGCGCTCGAAGCCATTTCGAGCGTAGTGCGACAGTCGGCCGAGCTGGTTCAGGAAATTTCACTGGCTTCGAAACAGCAAGTGCGCGGAACGGAAGGCGTGGCCAACGCGATGCAGATCATTTCGGGCATCACGCGGCAAACCACGCAGGGTGCGCGGCAAACGGCTTCGACCGTTGGCAACATGGTGAAACTCTCCGAACAACTGAACGAAGCGCTGGCGCAATTCAGGTCGGGGCGGACGTCGACGGACAACGTGGAAGAAATCCGGCCGGCGGCTCCGGTGGGTGCGAACCGGTAAGGCGAACTCCTCTACTGCGCGCGGCGAAGCTGCCGCCGCTGACGTGCGCCGAACATGACACCAAATCCAGCCACGACGGTAAGGCTCAGCGAGTCCGAACTCGATGAGATTCGCACGCTGATCGAACAGCGCTCCGCGATTCTGTTCGATGCGTCGCGCGAACGTTTTTTCTCGACCCGGCTGCTGGATTTCATCGAAGAAAAACATCTGGCGAGTGGCACCGATCTGCTGCGGCACATCAAGAGCTCCAGCATCGAGTACGAATCGTTGCTGGAACAGCTGCTGACCCAGGAAACTTCTTTTTTTCGTTACCCCGCGGTGTACGAGGCGCTGGCCAAGCGGATCGTGCCGGAAATCGAAGAGCGCAAATTCTGGGAAAATCCG
>Ga0307474_10003189_pt1 | contig 11841 bp, 7 predicted proteins | sample atmos_gasesECM1C_2_FD_203312 | JGI IMG/M metagenome (GOLD analysis project Ga0307474, IMG submission 203312) | Hardwood forest soil microbial communities from Morgan-Monroe State Forest, Indiana, United States - atmos_gasesECM1C_05 | ecosystem: Environmental > Terrestrial > Soil > Temperate... | reverse complement strand
GCATGGAGACCGAGCGAATGATAGAGATTCGCGTCGTGATATTTGGGATAAGAAGCGACGTCGATGCCCAGCTCTTCGATCAGGCCGCGCGCTTCTTTGCTGTACGGCGCCGGACTTTCAATTGAATACGTACCGCCGTAGCCTAGGCGAAACGCGCTGCCCACGCGAAACTCATTGCGCTTGGCGTGGCCGCCGAAGTCGTCGTGGTTATCGAGGATCAGGATGCGGACGCCCGCACCTGCAGACTTGCGATAGAAATGCGCGGCGGAGAGGCCGCTGATGCCGCTGCCCACGACGATGAGGTCATACGTCTCGCCGGTGACTTGCGGCGGCCCAGCGGAGTCCCAGAAAGTGCCATCGCGCAACGAGTGCGCAGCATCGAACGAGCCGGGATGACTTCCGCGCAATCCGGTGAGTGCAGGCGGATAGTATGCGGGTGACTTCTCCGGATCTAAGTCATCCGCGGCGAAAAGATGCCGGGGCATCATGACAGCGCCGGCGGTGACGGCCACGCCGTTAAGGAAATCACGGCGCGTGATGTTGCGCTTCATACCGAGTTCGCGGTCGGTTTGGTCGCTCATCTCTTCTCTGAGCCTGAGTCTGATCCGGGTCCCCGAATTTAGCCCTCGGCCTTCTTGACGGCCAGCTCTGCACCCTGGAATCCGATGCGGCTGTGGGTTCCGTCGCAGAATGGTTTGTTCACCGAGCCGCCGCAGCGGCATAGAGAAAACGCGGGCTTGCCGGTGAGATCGTACGGGGTGCCATTCACGTCGACGAGTTCTACGGAGCCTTCGGGAGCCTCCACGCGGTAAGGACCATTGGGACGGACAGTGATTTTAATTTGAGCCATAATCGAATTCCTCCAACCTTACGAGATTCTAGTAAGGATACAACATACTACCAAGATGAAAGAAGTGTCGCGAGGCGAAGCTGAGCAGGTACTCTGGGGTCGGAAGCTCTGATTGGTAGGGAACTGCCTATCGCGGTGCCGGAAGCGCCGCGCCACCCAAAGCGGCGAGCAAAGCAAGATCGGCAGCTCTTGCGTAGTTGGGAGGTGATGTTGTTCGCGGCTGACTTAGCCGTCGTAGCACGATCAGCGGCGTAGACAGCATGCAAATCCTCGATCAGAATGGAAGAATCATTGCTCCGAACTGACTTCGGATGGGGTTGAGATGCAACCGTGGACAGGCGGGTTGCGGTAGAACCAGGAATGACCAAGTCCGAACGCTCTTGACGGCTAACCACAAAGTCAAAGGCAGCGGGCAAGAGGCGCCTTCCCCAGCGGGATAGTCTCAGGCTGCCAGAGAGTGGGACTGGAGCAAGCTGCGGTAGAGATCGAGGTAGTCGTCGATCATCCGTTTGGCGGTGAAGCGTTCCCGGGCGCGCGCAAAGGCGCGATCGGCATAGGCGAGGCGCAGGGGGCGGTCGGAATCGAGCTGGGCAAGAATCGCAGCCAGGCTGCTCGCGCTGTTGGTGTGGAAGTAGAGTGCGGCGTCGCCCCATACTTCGCGGAAGCTTGGGATATCGTTGGCGACGATGGCGCAGCGGGAGAAAGCGGCGTCGAGAGCGGCCATGCCGAGCGGCTCGTAACGCGGAGTGGCGGCATAGACAGCGGCGCGGCTGTAAAGCGCGCGCAGTTGCGACTCAGTCTGAGGACCGCGAATGGCGACTGTGGCCTGGCTGGTGGAGACTTTTACGTCCGCGCGGATGGGAATGCGCGGGACCGGAACGGTTTGCTCGGCGCCTACGATGCATATCGGAAACGGATGGCTATGTTGAGTAAGCAGGAAGACTTGCTTGCCGGCATCCACCAGGCGGCCGACGGACAGAACGGAATCGTCTTTACTGATGTAGGGATTGAAGAAGATGGGATTACGTCCGGGATAGATTATGGCGGCGCGACGCGGGCGGCTGTAGGTGGAGATAATGCTGTTAAGCATACAGGCCGACGGCGCGACTACAGCGTCGGCCGCAGCGATGCCACAAATAATGGTATCGCGATACCACTTGAGCCAGCGCGTGGGTTGAGGCGTGCAACCTTGCACGGCCTGCGCCCAACTGATGAGGTCCCCGTGAGCCATCACTACGCGGGGGACATCGACCAAAAGATTGCCGTGGCAGAACTGGTGGAGCTGAAGCAGATCGGGATGAACCTCGCGGACCAAGCTTGCCAGAAATTCGGAGGATTCGGAGAGGTCTTGCGGAGCTTCGTCCATCCACTCCAGGCGGAAAGCCGTGGGACGGTATTCGAGGCCGTGAAGGTGATCCATCCAGGAAGTTTGATCGGGGAGAGGGATCTCGCCGAAACTGACGAGCGTGACTCGCACGCCGCGCGTAACCAGTCCCGTAACCAATTCGCGAGCGTAGGTCCAGGAGCCGGACAGGGTATCGGCTGTAACCAGAACGTGCAAGAAATCCTCCTGGAGCTGCGGGATGCTGCGATGGGTGCAGGATCCGGCGCCGCGCTGCCCCATTTTAGTGCAGAAACTGGCTAAGCAGGAAACACTTTCTGGGCGGCGATCCTGCCGTTGTAACGCGCGCTGGTCGGCGAGGCCAGCCTGCAGAGCCTGCGCAAAACAGAATTCATCTCAATGATCACGGCCTGCGGATTGCAGCGGGCGGCGGGGCGTGGAGCGTGTTCGTAGATGGAACGGAGGCCCGTTCTGAAGTTCTCCGCAAGCGGTAGCCCCTGTGCAGGTAAAATGGCGTGGCGGTTTTCATACTGATACTCTGCAGTTGGAAGCCTCGGGACGTTATTGATTGGCAGCAGTATTGGAATCCTGCCGATTGGGCATGGACTTTGGAGAGCTAAATGTGACCGGGGCGATGAGCCGGAAAGTGAGGCGGCGTCCTTTTCGTATTCCGAGGGCGCTGGATCGCCTGCCTGCCCCCCGGTCTTTAGATGGCCCGTTCGACGACCCTTTGGGCTGGAGGGTATCTTTGGCGAACAGGGTCGAAGTTTGAAGATCAAGGACCTTCCCTCCGACCGTAACGCTGTTCAGAGTGAGCCCGACATAGCTTGCATCGGGTCCGCGGTCGGGACCGGACGTTCGCGGGTCCGTTGAAGGTGGCGCAGACTCGACGCGACCGCGGACGAGAATACCGCGATCAATCACCGTCTCTCCGTCAATGGTAAGAGGCTCGGCTACTGATGCGCTGAAAGTATCCCCCGGGCTCACCTGGGAGACGGCTAGCGAATCCTTTAACCAAACCGTGATCAGCGTCCCCGGCGGCAGACTGTGCGACCGGAGTGCCGCCGGAAAGGGGGTACGGTTTCCCGACTCGCCGTCCGATGGAACCGCCGGGTGCGCGCTGTTGTCCATTGTACGAACGGGATTTGGATGGAATGGAAGGTTTTGCTCAGTGGCGGGTGAGTTCGCCTCCGGAGGGCGGACAACGCTCTGGCGAGAGCATCCTTCGGCGATGCTCAATACCGAGCACAACACCAGCCACGCTAATTTGGATTGCGGGAGAACTCTACGTCGCGCCATGCGGAGTGCGGTTGCGCCATCCTTATCCTAAGAATGGTGGCAAGTGAAAGACCAGATCGGCCCCATTAGATTTAAGTACATACGAGCCGGTTGATGGTTTGCGTATGTAGAACTTGCTTTCGCCGTGCAAAAAAAATCGCGGAGAGCATGGTGCTCTCCGCGAAGCTTCTTGGGTTAAAAACCGCGATTAGTTGGACCCGCTGCCGGCGTCGGCGCTTTGCGAGTCGTTTTCCGGCTGCGCCACTACCCCGTCAAATGGAGTAGCCGCGACGTAGCGTCCGTGCACCACACTGATGCGGCGGAGCGGAAAACCGGAATCGGGTCCACGCTGCCAGGTGTTGCCACCGTCGGCGCTCTCGAATACAACCCCGGTCTGGCCGCTGGTCGCGAGCAGACGTTTGTGGCTGCCATCGTAGGCGACCGACGTGATGTCCTTGTCGGGTAAACCCGCCACCACGTGGTTCCAGCTCTTGCCGGAATCCGCGCTGTGGAAGGCACCTTCACGCGTGGCCACGAAGATTTGGCCATCTGGAGCAACGGTCACGCTGCGAATGTTGATCGCGTATGAGGCCAGCCGCGCAGGCTGCCAAATTTTCCCTTCGTCTTCAGAAACGAGCACGGCTGATCGCGTCGCAGCGACCACCAGGCCATCCTGAGCTTGCACCGAAACAAAGTCTTTTTCTCCGGTGACAGGGCCCCCTACCCATACTTTGCCCTGATCTTTGCTGGTGAACAATCCGGCGGAAGTTGCCGCGAACCAGCGGGATGATCCGAGGTCGGTATCGCTAACCCGGCCCTCAAGCAGGGTGTGAGTGCTGGCGATTGAAGTTACGGTCTTCTTCTTTCCGCTCTTCAACGTCACGGTGCGCGAGACGCTCTTCTCGAGCACTACATTGTTGATCGGATGCCATGACGAACTGCCGGAAACAAGTTCAAAGAGGCCCTTGTTAGTTCCGGCGACCAGAGTTCCATTATGGGATTGTTTCAGAGTAAATACATCACGCCCGTCCAGGCCTGAGCTTTTCTGCAGCCAGTTTTGTCCGCCATTGCGAGTGAAGAAGACGCCGCCGAATTCGCGGTCGTTCACCAGGCCGATGTAAAGAGTGTTGGGTTCTTTGCTGTCAGCCAAAATTGCGCTCACATAACGGTGGGCATATCCGTGGTTGGACGCGGTGAAGGTGGTCGCGGAGTCGTCGCTGGCAAGTACGCCGCTGCGATCGGTCGCGAGCAACACGTGTTGCGAGTTGCGCGGATCGACGAGCACGTCATTCACTACGACTTCGGGACTGCCTACACGCTTCCAATTCTTTCCCTCGTCGACGCTCTTCCAAAGACCTTCGGTGGTACCGGCGTAGACGATGGCCGGGTTGCTGGGATCCTGCTTGAGAACGCGGGTGCGCCGCGCGGTGAAGGGAATGCCCTTGATTTTCTCGAACTGGTCGCCGCCGCTGACGCTCTTATAAATGCCGGAGCAGGCGCTGGCGAACACTTCCGAAGGATTGGCCGAGCTAACGATGATTGAAAAAACGTCGGAATCATCGATCATACCTTTATTGATGTGCTGCCAGTTGGCGCCGCCGTCGCTGGTTTTCCATGCCAAGTGCCAGGTTCCGGCATAGACAACGTTAGGATCTTTGGGATCGACGGCGATGGATTCGATGTTCTTGACCACGCCGTCGTTAGAAGAGATGCGCTGCCAATTGTTGCCGCCATCGTTGCTGCGGTAAACGCCATCGAGGGCTCCGGCAACGATGACTTTATTGTCGGAAGCAGATACTGCCATGGCGCGCACCGACTTGCCATGCATCCCCGGCAGAGCTTCCCAGTCTTTGCCGCCGTTACGAGTACGGAAAATGTCGCCTGCGTTCTGATCCTGCACGCTCCAGGCGGATACGAAAATATTTTTCGAATTCTGCGGATCAAAGGCCATGTGATCGAGTACATAGTCGTCGCCAGCACCGAGCTTGGCGAATCTCGCCCAGTTATGGCCAGCGTCGTCGGAAACAAAAATCACGCCTGTGCTGGTTCCCAGAAAGATGCGGTCCGGATTGTGCGGATCATAAGCCAGGCTGCGGACATCGCCACCGTCGGGTCCCAGAACCGACCATTGGCGAGCTCCCGAGCCGAACGCGCAAATGGAAGCCAACAGCAACAACATCAGCAGTTTAAACGCAGCGGACTTCATAGTGATTTTCAACCCCACGAGTCGAAAAGGTTAGATGCGACAGCTAGACTGACAGGCTGGCTAGCCCCCAGCAAGTTACCGAAGGACACGCGGAAAAAAGGGCCGGTCGACATTCGCCGACCGGCCCCTTCAGTCCGTTGCCGAAGTCACTGCGCTTTCTTGGCAGCTTTCTTTTTGCCTGCCGGCTTAGGATGATCCGGGATCGCCTTGACTTTGGATTCATCCACCGATTCAGTACCAGCAGAATCGAAGGTCGCGCCTGAGGGCACGATCCAGTATTCCGCCGTCTTGGTTCCACCGCCGCCCGTTCGGACTTCTATGCGGCTGGTATCGATGTGTTGTTGGGCTTCGCCCTCCGTCAGATAAAACTTGGAATCGACGGCTCGTTCGGCCGCCAGATTCTTCCGCCGCTCTTTCGGATCGGCATTCCCAACGATCACCAATTTGCTGTCTGGGTTCTGCTGCAGGTTCTTGGCTACGTCATCCAGGATCGCCTTGCAGGTGTTGTCGACTCGCCACGGCTTCTTCTCGTTGGGGAAGTCGCACTGGCTGAGTTTAGCGGCCTTCGGCGGAGGCGGCGGCGGATTCTCTACCGTCGCTTGGGTCGAGGCCTGACCCGTCAAACCTCGAGAGTCGGTGCACGTCGCCGTGACAGTGATGGGACCGGGTGCTGCTCCGTCCGTAGACAGAGTAGCCGTACTGCCACTACCGGAGACGGTACCGCCGGTCGCAGTCCAGTTCGAGACGGACACAGGAACACCGTCAGGGCTGGTGCAGCTGCAGCTCACCGTTACGCTTGCGCCTGCTTGCACCGTCGAAGGACTGGCCGAGCAACTCATGGTCGGCGGATTCTTCGGAGGCAACGGCTTGATAGTGTAGTTCGCCGAGCAGCTCGCCTCACCATTGTTCTTCATCTTCGCGTCGGTGACATGAGCAGTGACGGTGTAGCTTCCGGGAGCCGCGTCTTTGGTATCAATCTGGGCGGCGGTATCTTTGCCGGTAACCTGGCCTCCGTTGCCGCTCCAGGCATAAGTCAGGGTGTGCTTGGGGTTGAAATTGCTGGCAGTAACGTTCGCCGTGATGGGCTCACCCACCATTACTTCAGTAGGCTGGACTGAACAACTCGCCGTCGGCGTGACCGCCGGCGCGCCACCGAAACTAAATACAAGGCCGGTGCGCAGGCGGACGCCGCTGAAGGACGGATGCCGCAAGCTATCGTCCGGCAGGGGGGCGATGAAATCACTGTAGTTGTGCCTGGCCCAGACATAGTCGGCTTCGAACAGCCGGAATGCCAGCCACTTCTTGAGGGGCAGGTCCATGCCGCCGCCCAGGATAGCTCCGATTCCGTTCTGCGCATTGAGGCCGTTCACCGACAGCCGGTTCAGACTGATCAAAGTGTGTAAGAAGTAATTTGCGCTGTCCGTACGCCAGATGAAGCGGGGGCCGATCGACCCTGTGGTCTCGTAATTGCTGTTTCCCCAGTTATGACCAAAATCAATTTCCGCACCCCAATGAGGGTCGAAGTTATAGGTAAAGGAGCTGCCGAATCCATTTGCCATGTCGGGAACTTTGTAGGCCCCGGGATTGTTGAAATCGCCGAAGGGCGCGGGGACCGTGCCACCGGGATGCAGCCACTGATATCCCACAAACAAATCCCACTTTGGATTCGAGTCGCTCTGCGCGAACGCCGGGAAAGAGATGAGTGACACTGCGAGAACAATTAACAGGCCGATTAATAGTCGGCTCTTGCTGAGCTTAGAACAAAGTGACATTCTTTCCTCCATGTACGACACACGCTTCACCTGCGCTTAGGGTCTGAGGAGATCATCAAAAAGCAGAGAAGCATAGTTGGACCGCTATTTAGGGACCCGCAATTCTAACGCACAGCAATCTTAAAGCGGAAGTGATTTTCCGGATGCAGTGTTGAAATTCTCGATCCATGCGGCGCAATCTCTGTCTCAAATTGACATGGGATAGCTCCGAGGCAGGCCGCGTCGGTGCGAGTATGAACATGCTGTGGGCCACGAATTCCCCGGACCTTGCTCCAGAGGAAGCTAGCCGCGTATGTTTGTAGTCTCAGGGCCAAGGCTGGGCGATGGATCACGACCAGAGGGGCGGGCAAGAACCAAGGGATGAGCCACGAAAAGATATTGATTGTTGAAGATGAAGAAAACGAGCGTACCGGGCTCGCCGAACTGGTTTCCTCCTGGGGCTACCGTACTGAAACCGCTGTCGACGGTTCCGAGGGACTTGAAAAAGCGGCGCAGTGGAATCCCGCCATCGTGGTTACAGACCTCAAGATGCCGCGTATGGGGGGCATCGAACTGCTGCAACGACTGGCGGAGCAGGCTCAAGCCATGGCGGTGATTCTGGTGACCGCGCAGGGCACGATCGACAGCGCGGTTCAAGCGATGCGTTTGGGCGCCTACGACTACATCACTAAGCCCATCGATACGCAGCGGCTGCGGGCGATGCTGCAAAATGCATCCTCGTTGCTGGGTACCCGCGCCGAATTGGAGAGTACGCGACGCCGGCTGAGGGATTCCGGCTCTCTCGGTCAACTGCGCGGAACGTCGCGCAAGATGCAGGAGATTTTCCGGCTCATCGAGCTAGTAGCTCCAAGCACGGCCTCGGTACTGATCACCGGGGCTAGCGGTACCGGCAAAGAACTGGTGGCGCGCACCATCCATCAACTGAGCCCACGCCGCGACCGGCCGTTCGTCGCCATCAACTGCGCGGCGATTCCGGAGACGCTGATTGAAAGCGAGATCTTTGGCCACGAAAAGGGCGCCTTCACAGGAGCTCTGGAGCGGCGCACTGGATGCTTCGAATTGGCCGAAGGGGGCACGTTGCTGCTCGATGAAATCGGCGAGATGCCAGTGGGAACGCAGGCGAAACTGCTACGTGTTCTCGAAGACCACAAGTTCCGCCGCTTGGGAAGTAAAGTGGAAACGTCCGTAGATGTGCGCGTACTTGCCGCCACGAACAAAATTCCGGATGATGCGGTTGCCTCGGGCGAGTTGCGCAGTGATCTCTATTACCGGCTCAATGTGTTCAATATCCACATGCCTCCGCTGCGGGAGCACAAAGAAGACGTAGCCGATCTGGTACAGCTTCTGGTATCAGAAATGAGCGAGAAGCATACCCGCAAAGTGGGCGCCGTCAGCGAAGCCGTGATGAATCTGTTCAACAACTATACCTGGCCGGGAAACGTCCGCGAATTGCGCAACACGATCGAGCGTGCTGTGATTGTGTGCGACGGAGGCATGATCGAAACCAAACACCTGCCGCCCGGATTCGGCCACGCCATCCTGCGCACCAGTGCTCATGATCCTGACGCCATCCGTCTGGGAGTGGGCACAACGGTGGGGGAGGCGGAAAAAATGCTGATCCTCAAGACGCTGGAGTCGACCAGCAACAACAAGACGAAAGCTGCGGAAATTCTGGGTATTAGCTTGAAAACCCTTCATAATAAGCTCAAGGAGTACGGCAACAGCACGGCGGATGCGGATGCCGCCAAAGTGGAAGAGTAAATAAAGTAGTCAAATGGTCTGTGTGCAGTGGTGATTCCGTCCGCAACGGTTTAATCCACGCTGCACGCACTGCTCCTCCGAGTGATTGACCAGTGGCCGCTGCTTTCTCATGCGACGTAAAGCAATCATCGTACTCATCATCACCTTCATGGTCACCATGATGGTGACCGCGTTCTCGTATCTTTATATCTCACAAATTCTTCGCCTACGAATCACCAGCACTTACGAAGGTGCAGATCGCCTGACCCAGATACTCGCTTACTTCGCCGAGAATGACCTGCCTGATCTGAGCAGCACGCGAATCGATACCAATGATCCCGCGGCAGTCCGGCGAGCCCTGGCCGAGTTATTGCCGATGGATACCAGTCTTTTGAACATCATCGAATCGGAGACGGCGCTCTCGCCCTACATTTACGACATTTCCGTAACGGATTCGAAGGGCAAGGCACTGCTCCACTCGAACGCCAAACTTGTGGGTAAGCAGATTCCGGGAAGACCGGGTTTTCATAGCGTTACGACCGCCCACTTCCGGGAGCAACTTAAGCTGGTGTATAAACCGGCGGCGGTTTATGACGTGAGTTACCCGCTGCAACTAAACAGCGAGCCTTTCGGCACGATTCGTATCGGGGTCTCCACCGTCTTTCTCAGAAATGAACTGACGCCCCGACTCATACACGCCCTGTATTTTTCGATTGCGTCGATTTTTGCCTCATTGTTGCTGGCCGCGATGATCTCCAACATGGCTCTGGGCCCACTGAAGGAGATTAGCCGTAATTTGGACAACGTCAGTTTGGGAACGAGCGAGGAGCTTTCAGGGAGGGAATCGGAACACGATGAATTCGGGCTGGTCACGTTGAAGATCGCCAATTTGGGTCGGCAGATGCGCGACACCAAGGAGATCTTTTCCGCGTTAAAGGACAACGTGGACCAACTCATGTCCAAGCTGCAGGATGGGTTGATGCTGTTCACGCGCGACTCGCGAGTGGTGCTGGTTAGTGCGCCGGTGGAACGGTTCCTCGGACGGCCTCGTGGAGAGCTGCTTGGCAGGACGGCAGGGGAAATATTCTCGCGCGATTCGCAGCTGGGAACGCTTGTGCTGGAGGCCTTTGAGCGCAAGCGTCCGCTATCGCAACGGGAGTTCGGCGCAGCCGGCGGACGGCGGGTCCAGGTGTCCATGGATTTTGTCCAGGAAAAGGGCGCGCACATCGGCGCTCTATTGATCATGCGGGATGCCGAATCAGTCCGGCGTATCGGAGACGAGATCGAGATGTCACGCCGTCTCTCCGCCAGCGGGCGGGTCACCGGCGGAGTCGCTCACGAGGTGAAGAATCCCATCAATGCCATCGTTCTCCACTTGCAGCTCTTACAGAACAAGTTGTCGCAACTGGACCCGGACACCCGCCGTCACATGGACATTATCGGAAGCGAGATTCAGCGGCTTGATCGAGTTGTTCAAACTCTGGTCGACTTCATGCGTACGCGCGACCTGCGCCTGGTGGAAGTGGACCTCCGCCGTTTGCTTGAGGAAGTCGCGTTGCTTGCGGCGCCGGACGCAGCGCAACACGGCGTCGACATCAAGCGCGATCTGCCGGACGAGCCGCTGCCGGTCAACGCGGACCTCGACTTGATGAAGCAGGCGCTGCTCAATGTGGTGCTCAACGGAGTACAGTCCATGCCCGATGGGGGCCCGCTGACTATCTCCGCGCATCGTGATGGCAATGGAGTGGTTGCCGAGATCAGCGATCGAGGCATCGGCATTGCGCGAGATGTGCACGAAAAAGTTTTTGAGCTCTACTTCACCACCAAGAAAGAGGGCAACGGCATTGGACTGGCGCAAACATACCAGATCCTGGACTGGCACCACGGTTCCGTGGAATTTGAATCGCAGGAAGGGGAAGGGACAACATTCCGCTTTCGCATGCCAGTGGCTGTTTCGCATCTCGACTCCGAGAACGAAACGGCCTTCCGCCTTGAAAAGATGCTGACGGAGCGAGGGACCTAGTTTCGCCGCGACGTTCCAAGGCGTAAGATTTATACAGCTTCGCCGCGCTTAGGATTGAATATGACTCTGGCCGCAATCCTCGTGGTTTGTTTTCTAAGTCTGGGTGCTCCAATCCTGGATGCGCTAAGTCCAGGATCCGGCCCCGGCGTGGGAGGATCTGCGACTCGGGCACAGGATCAGAATAGTGCCGCGACGCCGCAATCCCAGAGGGCGCCTGCGCAAAGCTCAAATCCTGGGCCGGCTTCTTCCACTGACCAGCCACCGAATTCGCCGAGCCCCGCCAAACCGTCCGCCAAGAACAACAGGCACCGCAAGAGAGACAGCGTCCCAAATTGCTCCGATTCGCCGGCAACGTCGGGCCCGGCGGACAGCGGCAAGCCAAACGCTGCGACTGCTAAGGGGTCGACGAATCCTAGCTCAGGAAATGCACAGACCGCTCCGTCTGACGCAACCAGCAGCGGTACCGTCGCGGCCAAGCCTTGCCCTACTCCAAAAGTGGTTATCAAGAACGGAGGATCTGACGAGCCTACGGTGGAACTGAAGGGCGGCACGTCAGAGCCACAAGCATCGCAGGAACGGTTAAGTACCGAGCAACTCACGTCAGCAACTGAAGAGAATCTCAAGAAGACT